>Ga0065711_1009061_pt1 | contig 18133 bp, 24 predicted proteins | sample Hoacrofraction12_FD_59098 | JGI IMG/M metagenome (GOLD analysis project Ga0065711, IMG submission 59098) | Hoatzin crop microbial communities from Cojedes, Venezuela - Epithelial fraction 12 v2 (version 2) | ecosystem: Host-associated > Birds > Digestive system > Esophagus > Crop | place... | reverse complement strand
GATGAGGAAGAACTTCTTCCCTCTGAGGGTGATGGAGCCCTGGCCCAGGCTGCCCAGGGAGGCTGTGGAGTCTCCTTCTCTGGAGATATTCCAGACCCGCCTGGCCGCGGTGCTGTGCAGCCTGCTGTAGGTGACCCTGCTTCAGCAGGGGGTTGGGCTGGGTGACCCACAGAAGGCCCTTCCAACCCTGAACATTCTGTGATTCTGTGACTTTGCTCTGTAGGATACCGGTGCGCACCATCTTTGAGAGTCATCCAGAGGATGGGGTCAGCGCTATTGCTATTTCCCAGGACGCAAAGTATTTGGCAACCATTAGTGCCAGTACAGTGCAGGTAAAGAAAACATCTCCTCTCCTGTAGCTTTGCAGGATTGATCCCTGGCAGCTTTTCCCAGTGCAGCCAAGGGGAAGGGAACATTCAGATGGGGAGAGCAGAAGAGAGGTGGAGCAGGTCTGCGGCGTGATGGCTTCTTTTTCCTGAACCATTGGAGGACAGACCTGGATTTCATTAAAGTGCATGCTTCAGAGTTGAGAAAATGGATCTTAAGTTGGGATAAAAGCTTCTGACTCCAATGCGCTTTCATTGAAGCACTTTCTGGCATTATTTCCTGAAATTAATCTCTCTGCTGCCAGGCCATGCTGGGATTATCCTGCTCTGGTCTTCTATGCTCCACCATCACCTGCAGCTGCAGGGAATGGGGTTCACCTGGCTCCCCTAAGCTCCGAGAAACCCACACATGTCCCTTGGTTTTCCTTTCTCTGCCAGAGAGTCTGTGTTTGGAAGTGGACTTCACCCACAGAGAAACCTGTGTGCAGCACAGAGCTGAGGCCGGAGTTTGGGTATCAGGTGAGTGACCGTGGCCGAGGGATGCAGAGGAGCCCGGCTGGGCTGGACTGGGCAGCCCCGTCCTCACCTCCTCCCCATCCCGTACAGGGCTGCTGGTAGATGCTGGCTGGAGGTGGGAGGCAGGATCACACCTTGTCCTTGTGGAGCTGTCATCACTGCTCCTCCGCTGCCCACCTGCCATGGGCTGCGGAAGGGACACTGGTGGGACATCCCCCACCGCAGCCGTGGCACCGGGAAAAGCCCACGGCCCTGCTGGTTTGTCCTCGCTTGCAAAGGAGAGGGCACAGCTCTGGTGCTTCACAGGGAATTTGGTCTCTGTTTTCAGCTCAGTGTGGGTGGTGAAGTGGGTTTTGGATAAAAGCAGATGTTTTGCATGAAAGAATAAGCTGAAGGAGAGGCTTGGGTTACCCAGCCTGGAGGAGAGAAGGCTCCAGGGAGACCTTATTGTGGCCTTTCAGTACTTAAAGGGGGCTTACAAGAAATACAGGAACAAACTTTTTAGCAGGGTGTCTTCCAATAGGACAAGGGGTAACGGTTTTAAAATAAACAAGGGTAGATTTAGACTGGATATAAGGAAGAAATTTTTTATGCTGAGGGTGGTGAAACCCTGGCACAGGTTGCCCAGAGAGGTGGTGGATGCCCCATCCCTGGAAACATTCAAGGTCAGGTTGGACGGGGCTCTGAGCAACCTGATCCGGTTGAAGGCATCCCTGCTCGCTGTAGGGGTTTGGACTAGATGACCTCGAAAGGTCCCTTCCAACCCAAACTATGCTGTGATTCTAGGAAGGCATTGCCCAGCTTGGCATTAATGAGATTTTCACCTTTTAATTTCAGGATTATGTCAGTTTTAACCCCCAAAACCCCTACGAGTTTGTCAGCAACAGCAAGACCCAGGTGATATTTTACCTGTGGGTAAGTAGGGACGTGGGCAGTTGTATTTCTGGTGCCAGACATGCTCCCACCGGGTCAGGAGGCGGCGTGTGGGCTGCACACTATCAAGGCAGCAGCTTCTGGGAGAGGAGCGGGTGGAGGAAGAGGGTGTTTTGTGCTCTCTGGAAGGTCTTCGAGCCTTTCCGCCCCAGGAGCCTGGCTTGGCCGCCATGGCACGGGGACAGTGCCCAGACACTGGGGAAGGGACACGCTGGCACTGCAGGGCACAGTTACAGAAGGCTTGTCCTGGATGTTTTCTCTGCTTTCCCCAGGGCGATGCTGGTTTGCAGTACGGCACTCCGCTCCTGAGCAGGCAGGTGAGCATGGGAGGGACCACAGCATGCCACCCTCTTGGGTTTCCTCCCGGCAGCAGCACTGTCCCTTCCCAACCTCTTAAGCAACAACTGTGGCCATGTCCCCAGCTTCGGTCTCCTGAGGGGACAAGCCAGGATTGCCTGAGCTGAGATCAAGAGGGGCTCTCCCTCCCAGAGATGCCCCACTGTATTTGCTCCTGGGGGTCTTGCCTCTGGTGGTTCTGCCATGGGACAGGGAGGGAATATCACACGGAGGGACCAAGAAGGACCGTCGCTGCTTGCGGAGGGAAGAGCCAGCGTCCAGGACGAACGCACGGCCTCGCCGTTCTCTCCACAGACCTTCAGCAGCGTGGTGGGACACTTCAGCCAGTCGGTTTTTCATTTTAACAACTCACAAGCTCTGACGGGCACCTCGGCTGGGAAGCTGGTGGTGTGGGACGCGGTCAGCCCCTGCACACCCTCCAAGGAACTGCGGGCCAAGCCACACAACATGAAGGCCACCAAACTGGTGCCTATGCAGGACGGCCTTACCGTGCTCACGGTGTTTGAGAGGTAACGGGATGGCAGTTTTCAGCAGCTGTAGGTACAGTCCTCGGACTTCTCAGCCGCAAAGCTCACGTTGATGAACTATGGCCAAGTGTTGCAGTTTGAAGTCACTTGGCAGCGTGCGAGGACCAGGGAAATTTATGCAGGAAAGTGCTGCTGATTTATGAGCCATTGCTCTGGCTTTTCGCAGCAATGAGTTTGGCTGGGGAAAAAAACAACAAAAAAAAAGAGGTTGAAAACTCATGGAAATGCGATCCCAGCTCAGATACTGGGGCTGCCACGGTCGCGGAGGATCGTGGATGGGTCTTGCTCAGCCTCCTGGCCTTTGCCGGCAGAGGGAGCAGACAGCCACCAAACGCCTTGACAGCCTTGGGGACAGGGCAGGGGACAGGGCAGGGTCACAGCAGAGCCTGGTGGCTTCTGCACGGCCCTGGGTTTTCCCCCCGCGCATCTGTGCGGGACTCTGCTCACACACTTGTGCAGAGAAAAGGGGAAGAGGTTTGCTTCTCCCCAAGGATGCTGTCCGAGAAATATTTGGAGTTCTCAGTCAGTGTGTTGATTAAAGGCTTTCCCTTCCTTGCAGCTGCATCGTGACAGGTGATGTGAAAGGTCAGGTTAAATTCTACGATGGACAGCTGCAGCTCCTCGCCTGCTACAGCCACCCCAAAGTGGGTCCCATTCGCTCCATCTCATTCTCCAAAACCCCTCCTGATCCTCCCGGTGCCTCCCCAGCCTGCTCTACCTCCCGCATCGCCAGCAGCCAGCCCTTCGTCACCAGGCGAGTGCCCCTTTCTAAACCCAGGTCTTCTCCTCCATCAGCCCTGCAGCTTGAAAGCCGAGGAGATGGTCAGCTGAAAGCTGCCGCATGGGCTTCTGCATTGGCTGGAGCCGGTTTCAACCCTCTACCCAGGCTTCTGGGCAGGACAGGGATGCAGGACAGGGATGCAGGACAGGGATGCAGGACAGGGGTGCAGGACAGGGATGCAGGACAGGGGTGCAGGACAGGGAGGGAACATGCCACTTTATACCCCTTCTCCACAGATTTTCAGTTTGGGTATTTGTCCCACCTGCCCACCAGAGACAAGCAGGGGGGTGTCTCCTGAGCAGCCTTCTCTCCCTCCGCAGCCCCCCAGCATCTCCCAGAGGCCACCAAAACCCAGGTGGGCCCCAGCAAGTCTTAAATTCTGAACTTGATGTAGTGCCTTGGTGAAGGTGAAAGAAGCATAAATGCGGGCATGGAGATGATCTGCTGGTGCCGGGGCATGCAGCTCCTCTGTCACGTACCCAGCACACCAGGCAGTGCTAATGCTGAGCCTCCAGCTCCCGCTGGGCCCCTTAATCCCCCCTCTTAAACCCCTCCCGTGGATGGGTATTTCCAGTTAGTTTTTATAATGCCTGGGGAAAGATAATTGGGGCAGTGGTGGTGCAGAGACGGCCCCAGAGGTGATGGCACTGGTGCTGGGTTGTGCCACATGGACTCAGGAGCTTGGGACAGCCCCAGCCTGGTCGTCGGCCTGTTTCTGCCCCTCTGTGTGACACGGCTGTGCGTGAGGGTTTATAGGAAGTCTGCAGGCCAGATGAAGCTGTTCCGTGTCTCGATCCAGCCTGCAAGCCATATGTCTGTCACTCCTGTTAAGGCTCTCCTGGCAACGCCTGTCCTTGGCCGCACATATTTTCCAAAGAGCCATGTGGGACAGATTCCTCTCCAGCCTGGAGCAGCACTCTGGGGACCAGTTTGGTTTTCCCTCTCGGTCTCTGTTGTCTTGTTCCTCTTCCTGGGTCGCTGCTGCAGCTCCTGCCGCTTGCAGCTGCTCTGGGCAGCACAAAAGGCAGAAACCCAACGGGAAAGCCTTGAGCCTGCTCGTCTCACCAGGCTGGTGGGATCAGGTATGGCTGAAGAGCCCAGCTAAGGCATGCAGGAGGCACAGTGTCCTTCAGTGCCCAAGCCAGATGTGCAAAAAGTGATGGCTGTCATGGGCTGGCTAGCAAAAGAGGCTGCCGTTTCCCCACTCATGCTGCCCGCATGATGCAGCCGTGCATGCGTGTCTCTGCAGCTCCTAGATCTCTGTGTGGTCCCCTCTTGGCCCCTTAACTGGGCCCAGACTCTCAGACCTCAGGCAGACTGACCACTATACATATTTGTTCTGTGATGTGCCTAATTAATTCAGGCGTCTGCTTTACACATCACCGATGATGCAGCGGGACCCTCTTTGCTGCGTTACGGTCGGCACGGCTGAGCCAACAGACAGGCAGCCGCTCTGTCTGCGCCGCTGGACGCAAACCATCCCCTGACCCTGTCCGTGGCAGCGCGGTCGGCGTGGAGCCACTGACAATGGTGGCATGGAGACATGTGAAAGGACTATTCAGAGTATCCTCAATTGCTCGTTTGTCTGTCTCACACACCAGTGACTTGCAAACGGCAAAAGCTACCCAGATGTCATTCATCTTCTGGTTTGCCTACCCAAGTAGAAAATGCAACCGGCTCCAGTGTCTTCCCGCGGAGATTTACCAGGTCATGAATACAAAGTGTCACCTGCCTTCCAGGTCAAGAAGTGTTTGTGTATTGCCTATTGCAAAATATAAGTGATTGTCCATCGAAGTTGCCAAAAAGGGACTAATGTGTAATATAGCTTGGAGGGACATGAGCCAGCTAGTCTGATTCATCAAATCCTGTTTCTCTCGCACTAAACAGGAACTTTATCCTTTCAACCTCTGATGCAACCGTGCTCCGCGTTGCAACAGACAGGACAAACTTTGAAAAAGTCATGGAAGAGGCGAAGCAAGCTGTGAATGCCATTGCCTGTCACCCCCGGCAGGCACTTGTTGCTGTGGGGAGTCACTGTGGGCTGCTGAAGGTGTGGGACTACCAGCAGACCAAGTACCTCGTTAGCAGGATATTCACCGAGGGCATCCAGTGCTTGTCCTACGACCCTGAAGGTATCCTGGCCTCATGCCCTCCCCACCTGCCAAGCACTGGGCTTCCTGGGAGGCGTGATCGTGTCGTGAGAGTTTTCTGACATGCTTTTCAGGTTATCTTCTGGCCGCTGGTTTTACTGATGGAGGCGTTTACATCCTCGATGCCATTTCCCTTCAGTCCAGTTGCAAAGAGTTCAAGTTCTCACACGGTCCCGTGACTCATGTTAGCTTCTCTCACGATTCGGAGTACCTCGCAACTGCTGTAAGCTTGTTTTTTCCTCTTGGTGATTTACCTGAGCAGCTCTCGGTGGGACTGGCAATTGCCGACCACCCTGCAAGGTACGGCAGAGCGAGTGGTGCGGAGGGCTGTCCCTCCCCAGGGGCTTCGTGACTCTGAAACGCTTTTCCTGGCTTGAAGAGTCACTCTGTAAAAACGTCACCAGTCACAGCGGCTCCACAGCGCTGCCGCTGGCACCGTCCCATCGCTAACTTTAGTGACAAGCCTTAGCTCTGCGTCCATCCGTAGAAAGGGCTGGAGTGGGGATTTCCTCCTGGCTGGTGCACCATCAGGGGGGTTGCTCCCTTGGTCCCACGTCTCGGCGCAGAAGTGTCGAGGCAGTCTTGAAGCAGTTTAGCACAGAGGTTGTAGTGAGTGATGATCGGTACAAAGAAAAAGACTCCCCGTTTATACACGGATGCCAGGGCACGGCAGTGGGAAGCATCTTCCTTGTGATTTCTGGGAAGTCACTGAACTCGATTTACTACCTCTCCGCTGTGAGAGCGTGGTGGGGAACAGCCTCCAGCCAGCTAGGATGCTCTGGCCAGGCTGAGGACCGCTGTGATGCTGCCCTTGGGAGCAGCTGCCCAAATCTGTCCGACCCGGTGCTTCATCCTGGCTGTGACTCACAAAACGGAAAGGGCTGAGCTCAGCCCGGAGGGGACACACAAAGCTGCCCGCTGCCAGCCAGGGAACATGCACAGGGATCGTGGCTTGTTGACTTTTGTGCTGTCATTCCAGGATGAGAAATACTCAGTGACTGTTTACAAGAGAGTCCTGAAAAACGGGAGCAGATGCTGGGAACACCTAGCAGGGCTGCACTCCCACTACAAACCCATCCGTAGCATCCTCTTTGGGGTCCAGCTAGACAGCAACGAGCCCAGGCTCCTGAGCCTTGGGGAGGACCGGCAGCTGGTAAGTCAATGTGAAAGTTTAAAGGGCAATGGAGCTTTGCCATTAAAGTGGTGGACTGGACAAGAGGATCAGGGGAGACTCAGTCTTTGGTTCTGCAGCTCCTGACTCTCTCCCCACTAGCTCCGTCGCAGGGGGTTGTTTCTCAGCCTGGTTTCAGGGCAGATCTGAACCCAGGGTTCAGGGCTGAGACTCTCTTACTGCGGGCTGCTCGCCCCAGCTGCTGCAAGAGATGCTAGATCCAGTTAATCTGCAAGTCAATCTGCTGGCAGACCACAGGGGAGTTGCTGTGTTTCCTCTTCTTCCCTCCAGGTTGAATATGACCTGAGCAGCAGCACCAAGGACCACTTGGTGGTCTTACACAGGGACCGGGTAGAGCAGGCTGCTGTGCCCCTGTGCTTGGCCTGGTACCCACAGCTCAGCACCGAGTCCTTTATCCTCACTGCCAACAACTGCTACAAAATGAAGCTCTACAACACGACGACCAAAAAGTGCAGGTAGGGGAGCGATTCAGGCCTGCCACTGCCTGGGAGCCCCATCCTGACTCTGTGTTCTCTGTCTCGCGTCCACCCTACTCCCACCCATGAGCATGTGTTTGCCCATCCGTGATGCAGATCTTGGGATGGTTCTAGGGCCGCCAGGTTGCTCCATCCTTGTGTCCACTCAGCTGTTCATTAAGGTGTCATCTAGTAAGGTTGTGGTTGCAGGTGGATCTAGGGCTTCCCAGCACATTGGACTTGAGAGGCAGCAGTTGGACATCAGAGACAGAAGCCCACATGAGCAAAGCACAAGGACTGAATGATCACTGAGCACTAAATTCCTCTCTTAGCCCTGGCGTGGTCCCTTCTAGCCAGGGACCCTGTCCTATCCTGTCCTCTCAGCCAGTAGTACAAGGCCTTTGCACCTACCACACCTCCCCATATCTACCCATCCTTGTGCACGGCAGCTGTTCAGAGAGCGAAAATGTTTTGTGAGCCCTAGAATGGATGAAAATGTCGTTTGCTTTTAGAAAGACCCTTTTGGGACCAACCTATGGCTCCCCATTGGAGAAGATACAAATCCTTCCAACAACAAACACTACGGACCCCCCGAAGCGCTACCTGGCGTACATTACAAAGGACAAGGTATGGAGCCCCATCCACCCCAGTTGTACAAGAGCCCCAGCTTGCAGAGGGTGGTGGTCCCTGGGGGAATTTCATTGCAGACAAAACCAAGCGTAGGCTGGTCCTGCCCGAGACCTGAGGGCTCCTGGGAGTGGGGTGCAGTGCTGCCCTGGTGTGCAGCTCTCCCGCAGGACCCCCAGCCTTCTCAGGCTCCCTCTTTCCTTACAGGTGGGCTTGCAGATTTTGCCTGTCGATGGCAACCCCCACAAGTCCTCAGCTTTCATTTGCCATCCGGATGGTGTCTCTGACCTTGCTAGCTCCTATGATGGACGCTACCTCTTTACAGCGGGAGGGGACGACTGCACTGTTATGAAATGGGAGGTCAACCTGAAGTGAGTACTGCAGGAAGAAGAAAAGAGTCTTGTTATGGCTTTCCACAGCTGCTTGACCAACACAGCTGAAGCAAATGTTCCTCAGCATGTACACTGAGAATGGGTCTTTTGTCCCGAAGGGTCTCTGTTTGTGTCCAGAGGAGTTAAAGCCAGGTCTCCCGGTTATTTCTGCACTTGTCCTGGTGTATAGGGCAGTGCTGCACTGGTGGGGCAAGGCAGCAGGGCGCTGCAAGGGGAGGGTTTCTTCTCAGGGCTCTCTTGAGCGCAAGTTCTTTTGGGGCAGATGACAAAGCCCTGTAGCTTCACTCTCCTTCCACAGCACCATGCCCAAGACCAGACCAACACACCACATCTGGCAAGGGTGTGTCACAGCGTGGGAGGACTGGTCCCAGTGGCCGTGCAAGCAGGAGACCCACCACTGGCTGAGAGGCACATGAGTCAAGGCTGGCAGCATCTCTGGTCAACACCAGGGGCTGCCAGCTCCCAGACACCTGGCCTGCAACTGGGTTTATTGAGTGGAGCCTCATGCCCTGCATTCACACGGGTTCTCCAAAGGCCCTAGCTCAGCACGGTGGGCATGTGCCACACTGGGGATGGCAGCATGGCAGTGGGGTCAACCTAGATTGCAGCGACCTGTCAGGCCCTGAGTAGTTATGTGGGGTGGCAGCTAAAACAGGAGGGACATAATTTTGGGGTGGCTTTGCTCCCCTCTACGTGATGTAGCCGCATAGTCAATAGGGGGAACTGAACCAGCAGACCTTGCAGGCGGTGGCCGTAGTACCTATACAATACTCCAGTTTAGGAATCGGTACCCAAATGGTAAGAAGATGAGCAGAGGCTTTTCTGGTTCTTGTGAGGGTGTGGTGTGTGTGATGGGGGATTGTCAGGGTTAGGCAGGGGATCAGAGGAGCGGAGCTGGCTGCAGGAGGAGCGTACGGGATGGCTGCTGATCCAAAAGTGTCTGTTCTCCAAATGGGATAGGCCAGCATTTGCTAGGAAATCCCCCCTGCCTTTGAAGACTGGATTTAGGACAAGCCACCTTAATCCTATAAAGCTTAGCTTACACGAGTAAATGGACTGCAGTAAATGGGGTGGCTGGAGGAGTGAAGGCTGCTTTTGGAAATGAGGATTTCCAGGCTCTGGCCCAGAGCGTCGGTGATAAACCCTGCCAGGTTTCTTCCGCCTTTCTCTGGAAGTGTGCGATTTCCCTCTGCCAGCTCCCTTGGGCAGCGGTGCCAGACGCGTGCTCCCATGTGGCAGGCGGGTACCGCAGCAGGGGCAGGATATATATTTTGGTTTCTTTGCACATCAAGGACCAAAGCTGCTTGTTGCAAGGTGTGTGCAGGGCAGAGGGTTCTCCACCTGCGCGTGTGGCTGCACACACCCGGGAGATACGCGTGTGTATCGAAAGGGAGCAGCCAGCTGCGAATGAGCTGAAAACTGCCAGTCCAGCGCGGAGCAACTTTTGTACTTCAAGGAGTGGAAAGGGAGCTTAGACCATGTCGGAGCTAGAAAAGATCGATGGCGTGGCACGGTCTCTGTCAGTCTGTGGCTGTTTTTTTTTTTTTTAATCCTGCATGTCACACTACTAGCACAGAGCGCATCTCCTGGTTTCTGGCAAATCAACCCCACCGGAGCTGGCTTTTAGCCCTCACTCCTATTTTTGCCTTTTGGAGCGCACCTGTGAAACACCATTGCCCCTCACCTTCTTAGGAAAAAGGCTGGGTGGTTAAGACATGCCTAAAACACTTCTTGCAGGTACTGCTTGCTCAGAGGAAAGCCCAGAGGGTGCTGAGCCAGCTCACCTTCATGTGCCAGAACAAAGGAAACCTGGATGGGAAAGCAACGGGCTTATTTATTTTCTTTTCCACTTTGTGTGGCTTAAGCAGTCGGGGGTCAGAATAAGCGACATTTTTAAGGAAGGCAATAGAATATAAATGATCCTTCTTTATAATGGTTGGCCAGGGTCCAGGCAACATTGAATTTCTATGTAATTTGTTTTCAGAGCGAAGCTCTTGATGAGCTAATTATCATTTTATTGCTGCTTCTGGCATCTTGTGCATCTCCACTGTGCTTAATACCCAAATAACTTAATTATGAAAAAAGCTTGAAGCTTGCAAAAAAAACCCAGTGGAAGCAGTGCTACAGAGGTGTGAGTGAAAGCTGCAGCCTTGCTGCCAGGCGCGGGGTATTATGTGGCAACGCTCCGCCATAATTGCGCTACCAGGCTTGGTTTCCTTTTTCATCTGACAAGCTGAACAGATTCTTCTGGCTCCAACTGCCTATGAAATTGAAACAAAGAGGTGGCACTCGGACGCTTCCAGTTTAATGTAGACTGCACCTGCGACACAGTCACCCATTACAGCGGAGGAAGTAGCGTAATGGATTGCGCTGAGTTATTGGGGAAGAATGTGTTAGATCAAGGAACAAGGAGCTTAGGTTTGTGTGGTTTATTGCAAGCACCAAGCCCCAGCCCTCTCTGCATGTTCAAAATGCTGATCTAGCTAATTCATCTCCCTCAATGTCTCTATAAGGAAGCAGAAAAGCTAAATGCCAGACACCAAGCTCAAGTCCATGGAAAAGCTCCTGGCTCCCAGCCCTGTGCTCATTCCACTAAACAAGAGGACCATTCAGTAATAATTAATTCCCACACTGTGCTATTGTATGTAAAACCTGGGCATGAAATATGCCACAGAAGTGCAGGCTGATGATAAAATAGTACATGGTTCAAGGCGATGCTTTTCTTTCCTGAATTCTGAGGCCCGGGGATTTTATTTATTTATTGAAACTGTCTGCGAACAATGACTAGAAAGGGAACCGTGAAATCTCTCCTCACATGAACCCTTCCTGTACCTTCTTTTCTCTGCTTCTGCCAGTGCCTTGGATGCTGCTGCTTCCCTCGGTGGGGAGGACCTGATCCCATTCTACAGCCTACTGGATGGCGGCAGAGAAGGCAAATTCTTCAGGGTAATTATGCTCACCGTGAACGCTGTCTGGCAACCTCTGGTCGGAGTTTAAGATTCATTTATACAGGCCTGACATTTCTTTATTTTTTGTCCATCTCGCCTTTAACAGCAATCTCATTGATATGCTTGTTAGTAAATCTTTAAAGGAGCCTTATCTTCCACTCCTGTCGGTGTCTGAACTTTACAGTATTTGGTCTGCATCCCTCACAGGAACTGGAAGACTATTTTTACTATGCACAGCTGTGCAGTCATGGTATAGACACGCTGGAGACCAGACAGGTGTCAACGCATATTCCCTTGGAGGAAATTCCTTCTGTAATGAGAGCAATGGGATTTTATCCATCAGAGGAAAAGGTTGGTCACCTGTTTTTATTGTTGTTACTAAAAGAGAAAAGAGCGGGAATCATTGCGTTTACTAAGTGTCCTGAGGGCCAGGTTCTGACTGTTATGCTGGATGGCTCCAGAGTGTATTTGCTGGCTTTCAGCCTANTGAACCTGGTTGGCATCAATAGAGTAGTGGTCGGAATCTGGCAGCAAATTCTTCACAAAGTAATGATTCCTCACTAGAAAGCTGGACAAGCACAGCGGCAGTCTGGGCAAACCTGGAGCCTGATGGTTCAGAAGCATTCAACAGAAGACCTCAGGGTCTTCTGGAGGTTGAGTGCTCTGCCACTGCTGCAGAGAAGTGTGCTTCTTCAGAAGATGAACTGAGAATGTTGAGGAATGAATCTTTCTTCAGCTCCCGAGGGCAGCAGCCTCCAACTTCCCCCAGTCCATGGGCTAAAGCGCCTGGTGTGCGGGCAGCATTGTGCTTTGGTCTCTCTGCGACTTCCACTGCTGGCTGAGCTGCTTCACGTGCTGCGTGAGCTCGGTGAGCCGTGGGCTGGGTCCCTCCAGGTCGGATGGAGGCTCAGCCAGAGTGTTCTACACGTTACCAGCATGAGTGGGAATGTCCAGCTCCATGCAGCCACTCGCTGGGACGTTGACAGAGACTCTTTTTCTTGTTCTGCCTGGGACTGATGAGATACTGATTTTAGACAGAGACAGAAGCTTTTATTCCCATGAAACTTCAAACTCTTTCATGACTGATAAACTCTGCAGGAGCTCTCTCTGAGCTTGCCTTTCAGGTTGCAGAGCGGAGCTTCCTATCAAACATTTCTCAAGAGCTTTTTAGCTTCAGATTTGACAGCAGACAAAGACAACTGATTTAATAAGGGTGCTGCTTCTTCCCCTTTTGTGGCTGTTTCTACAAGGCAGTTTGTATTGTATACAGACCTCATTTGTAATGTTGTGACCTGGCAAAAGGGTAATTAAAGCGCATGAAAAAAAAATTACTGAATCCGATGCAAGGAGATTTAAATAACAACCTCTTTGCACCAGCTACAGCCCTTCAACGCAGGAGGGGTTCTCCCAAGGGAAGCGGTACGTCGCTGCGCTCCCTTCATCTTTCTGCGGGGGAGGCTGCGTTTGTCTCTGCCGATTGCACAGAAACCCCACAGGCTGCGGAGTCGGTGCTGTGAGTCAGTGCCACCCCATCTGCCTGGGCATTCTCTCTGCCAGGAGAGCCAGCAGACGGGAGGCAGGACCTTTTGCCACAGCCACCACCTAGCAGACTTGTTTCGGAGCCCCTGCAACTCGCAAACGTTCACCTGAGCCAGGACTGCTTTGCCCTTGTGTCAAGCTGTGGTGTTATCCCCTCGTACTCTGTTAGTGCTTTTCCTTGGCTCATTACATTTTCATCTCTTGGGGACACAGAGAACATATTCCCCTGGGAAGTGTCTCTGGAAGAGTAACTGTTAACCCCCCTCCTGCCTCAAATCACAATGAAAACAGCAATTCAGGCACGGAAACAGAGGTGCTAAGCTGCTGTGAACCAGGCAACCTACAACTGGCTTCTCAAAGCAGGCAGGACAGTATTAAAATCCAGAGAGAAAGTTCATCTCTCTAGAGTATTTTAATAAAGGAAAAGGAGGAGGGAGAAAAGGCAGCTTGGGCTGACTAGCAAAGCTTTTGGGAATTGGTGTTTTGCTTTTGTAGTTCAGTGGGGCTGACATAAAACCTAATCCCTGATCAGCCAGAGCTGAGTGAAAATGACTGTTCTTGCCTGGTGTGACATTCGCTACAGGAAAAATCTAAGGGGCTGAAATTTCCCTCTTCCCCGGGCTTCATTCAGTGGAAAAACTTGTGACACAAGGACAAAGGCCCAAGGCTGAATGCAAAGTCCTTCCCAGGGAGACCTTGCACAAGCTTCCCTTCCCGGGGAGCAGCGGGCTTGGTACGTGTTGGCACAGGGAATTCTCCCAGCGCTTCCCCGCTGCCCGTGTATCTGCATAGGGGGCTGCCTCTTGGAGCACGAGTACAATGACGGCATGGAGCAGATCTTGCCTTCCGGACACGCATCTGCACAGCTGCCAGCCGGGCTGACTCACAGCATCAGACCGCAGGAAAACCACTCGTATCCAGCACGGGCAGTGCTTGCCCGTTTGCCTGAGAGAAGAGCGATCCAGCTGTGCAGGACATCAGCCCCTCCGAGCAAATTTCAGATTTGGCTTGTGCAGAGGCAGATCTGCACCAGACGCGTGTTGGCGGGGGACAGACTGCTGATGCCGGCCGGGGTGGTGCAGACTGTGTGCAGCCCGGTTATGTCGGGACTTTCATGCACTGACTTTTGTAGCGGGGTTGTATATTTACTGCTTTGTGGTTTGCCTGCCCACTGTCCCCAGAGTGGAGACACAGCTGCAGCAAAGGTACTGGTAACAGCTGCAGAGTCAGAGACCCTATCGCAAGAAAATAGAGGAAATCCAAAATGACTACACAACTGCTACCCCCATCTTTACCGAATATTGTCACAACACCAAGCGCGTAACCGTTTGCCATGTCCATGCTCAGCTGCTGAGTGCGAGCTCGTTACTGGGATACGGCCACGGCATCTGTGGTACCAGTATGTGCACGATTACGGTACATTGGCATTCATGAGATCGGAAACTGGCCTGACATTCTGCAAAAAGAAAACATGTAACTATTTGTCTTGCCTTGATCTTTAGATTGAAGAAATGACAAATGAAGTAAAATTCAGCAAGTATGTGGATACTGGAGAACAAGTGACAAAAATCAATTTAGGGGATTTTATCAAACTTTATATAAATCATCGACCCGCATTTGGCTTGTCAATGAAAAAAATACAACAAGCGTTTCAGGTTCTTGGTTATGATAATGAGAACGGAGAGAAAGTTATTGACAGAGGAGACTTGCTGTTGCTGCTTCAGCGCAGAGGTGAGTTATTTCTTTTCTAATATTAGCTTTATGCTTGCTAGTTCTGCCTTCCATTTCAGAATGTAGTCACTGCAGCAAAAAATTAATCTGGAACTATAGCTTGGTAACCACGGCAGGCATGTGGAGCCACCTGTCTTAAAATTTTAAATTGAATAATCACTTCTATTGTCTCAGCTGCACTCCTTTTACTGCTCTGGAAATCTCTGCTGGCCTGAAGTATCTTGTCTGTCAAATTATGAGTATGGATCTTGGCAAATTGTATCCCTCTTCCAGCATACCCTTACCTGAATCATTGTTCTCCCTTCCAGCCACAGTCTGCAGACAGGTAGTACAAAGCTGAAAAAGAGGGGGGGACAAGAAAAGAGGGATGAAATTGGTCAGTCATGGACTGAATTGATGTGTGACAGACAGAAAAGAGGGGATGGTTTAGTTCAGGTGAATCAGAAGGAGCTCGGCAAAGGCATGTATGAATATGCTCATGGCCAGTGCTGTAGGGAGGTAAATAATGAACTTCTGCTGTCTTGCTCCTGGTGTAAAAGCAGGGAGTATTTAGTGCAGCTAAGCATTGAAACAGGTAAAGGGAAATGCTGTTCTACTCAGTATATCACCTGGCAAAACTCCTTGCCACAAAGATCCTTGGAAACCAAGGATTCAACCAACGTGAGGAAGGTTAGTTGTTTCTATGGATGGTGTGAACATCCACAAATAGATGCATTAGAATGAACAGTTTCATAACAGATCTATAAGTTTATGCCTCAGAGCGGGGGCCAGCCACTAACTGGGAACAAGTGCTATGTCCAGGTTGTTCCAGCATACCAGATCGAGACTTTCTGCACCTTCCTCTTCCCTCTCTGAGTGGAAATGGCTACAGCTGTGGACATGGGGCGACATGGACTGTGGTGCCAGGAATTCTTCAGTGGGAACAGAAGCTCTAGCCTGTGCAATGTAGCCAAACGAGCTGTCTGCATCAGAATTTCTCCCTTTGATAAATATTTTTGCACAAAACACAATATGCAAGGACAATTTTTCTTAGGATCAACATTTCCCTGTGTTGGGATCACGCGTTTTGACTGGCAATGTGTAGCTCTATCTCAGACAAGCCTCTTCCAAACTATCCTGGTTTTTCTGGATACTGTTCTTGTTTGAGTTGTCTTCTATTTTTTTTTTTTTTTTTTTGTGCTGACAACACCGTAACCCCAGCGGCTGGTTTTGCTTTGTTGCATACAGGAGAGCATATGACGGAGGATGAGCTGGCACAGTGCCTGACCACCCTGATGGGCAGGCGTCCGGGGGGAGGAGAATCTGAACTGGACACCTACGATCCCTCAGGTACAGGATTAGCATTCCACACAGCACAGAAGCAGGATCGCTTCAATTCCCAAACAGGATAATTTAAATTGCAAACCCATTACCCTGTTAGGCCAAGAGCTGTCAAAGACACTCAGATGGGATTGCAGAAATAGTTCTAGAGCTATGGATTGTCCTTCATCCATGCAGCAATTGCATGGGTGTATCTAAAAATAAACGGACAATGAAATAGAACGGGGACCTGACAAGATTACATCGCTGTTCATCTGCTGGCTTGGAACTGAAATTAGAAACACAGAGAGGAAGGTTTACACGCCAAAGTCCACAGGCAAAAAGGAATCCTACCATACACCAAGTACAGTGTTGATTCCATCCAGGCAGCAGAGCCCATTGTCAGGGAGCTGTTGATAACTACCCCATTTGTCCATGATTTACATCCCAGCCTACACCAGTCTAGAACAGCAAATTACAGCATTGATTTCAGCCAAGTGGCATTGCCTGCTGGAACTGTTGGGAAGTGCCACATTTTTGTACAGTTCATGTCCTAGTCCAGAACAGCATCCGGTCAGAGCTGCTGGCAATGGGCTGCACGCAGCGAAGGTGCTGCTCCTGAGGGAGCTGCCCAGCACCGCAAACTGGCTTTGCAATTCCTGGATTCCTCGGGATCCTAAAATCACATCAAATCAACAGGGTGTAAAAGTTTCATTCGGCGCTTTGACTCTTCTGAGGCAGGGATCTACTGCAAGGTGAGGCTCCCAGCCTTGCAGGTTCCATAGATTCGATCGCTGATACGAACACACAAAGTATTCAGCTAGTAAACAAATACTTTATCATGATTACTTTGTACATCCTTAAAAGCATTCTGTCCACTTACTGCTGCTTATAAATTTTACGGATCTGTAAAGCCGTTTTTACGTTGCTGTTGTGCGTTTTGTGTTGTTTCTGCTCTCCAGGTGTGGTATCTTTGACTGAAGAAGACATTCCAGAGGAAATCACAGCAGAGATATTCGCTGCTGACATTCTTGGCTTACCCAAAATAACAGAAGAGAGATGAATCTTCTATGAAACGACAGAAGCACAGCTGCCACGTTTTCTGCTTGTTCCTTCTTTCCAGTCTCCCCTCCCTAAATGCCTGCAAACTTTGTGTTTATTAAAAAGTAAAGATCACACAGTTTCCTATTAGTCAACCTCTAGCATAAGCCCCCAGTTTAGCACGTGCCGCAAACCTATGGGATCAAACCTATGCAGGGAAACACTGGGGTGGCTGTAAAGAATGCAGCAGTAGTTGCTGTGTTGTCTGCTTGCATTCACCACCTCATCCTTGGCTGAAACCTTCCTAGAATTCATTTCAGGTGGGTTTATGCCAGATGGAGTCAGTTCATTACATTAAGACAGTATTTATTTGTGCAACCTGACAGCAAAATAGCAATGTAGAAGTATTGATTAAATACAATGATAAACGTAGTGTACAAAATGCTTGGACAGGTTAGAATGGATTTGTAATTATAAATCCTACGGACCTCAGTAAAGAAAGGAATGCCGTGTTGCACATTAAAACCAGGTTTCCATTTTGGCCTTTGAAACTTACTTTTTCTTTCTGAAAGCAGTAGTTCCAATTAGTAGTGCAATACCAATGGGACAGCATCTTACTGTGTTTGTATAAACAGCATAATGAGGCTGATACAAGTTGCTGTAGCAAGATCAGTGAAGTGCTGTTGAACAGGCTTTCTTCTTTACATCGTCCTCAGCATCAATTTGAATAATAATGTCGGCCCTTAAGAAGCGTTCCTTTCAGTGGCAGTGTTTTTTAAACAGAGATCGCTGTTTTGTACCCTGAAAGTATCTGTGATCACACAATTAGACCAAACAGCAAGGTGTGCACTAGATGCAGGTTAATGAAGGAGTCCAGCAGCACCACGACGAGCACAGGACAGGAGGTATTCTCTGCAGAGCATCGCCTCATGTAACTCTGCTCATTTACCGATACGTTCATGTACTTCCACGAATCTGTGTTGGAGCAGACCCTCCGCTACTTAAAATCAGCCTCATTCCATGGAAATTACTGGAACTACTTCAGGCAGCCGAGACACCTTATAACTAGTGAAAAACAAACGAAAAAAAAAAAGTGTATTACGGATTTATCAAGTACCCTGTTTAACAAGGCAGATGTTTTGCTTAACAGGAAGCATTGCCAGTCCCCGCGCCCGAGGTCTGCAACGCTGTCACCGCGCCTTGCACAAGGGCTGGAGGCGGCTGTCGCTCGTCGGCCGACTGCCCGGGAGCGGGACCCCGCTCCGACACCCGAGCACCGAGCTGAGGGAGCCGGCACCGCTGGACCCCCCCCCCCCCCC
>Ga0065711_1039095_pt1 | contig 18134 bp, 8 predicted proteins | sample Hoacrofraction12_FD_59098 | JGI IMG/M metagenome (GOLD analysis project Ga0065711, IMG submission 59098) | Hoatzin crop microbial communities from Cojedes, Venezuela - Epithelial fraction 12 v2 (version 2) | ecosystem: Host-associated > Birds > Digestive system > Esophagus > Crop | place... | reverse complement strand
CAAAAGGGAAAGACTACGCAGAGTATAAATGTTTCCTGTACCATGATGGGTGCATGGTGAACCTTGTGTAAGAAGAGTTAAAGGGCATAAGATCCAATGAGTACAGACTCAGTCTGGAAATTAGAAAGATTTTAATCCACAGAGGAGTGGGTTTTTGGAGAGTCTCTTCACAGCAATAAAAAGGGCAGGCTGTCAGATGCGTTTATGGACACGGCTGCTTGGAACAGGTGGGGTTGGTCACCACAACCCAGGAGGACTCCCTTGGTCTTTTCATTACATGCCCTGTGCTGGTGGGAGGCAGCCCGGGGAGACTGTCTGAACACAGTCCCTGGTCCCTCTGTGCTGATCTGCTTGGGGAGCAGAGATTGACCCCTGCGTCTTTAACACACACTTCTGAGATCAGAAGAAAATTATAAATCCTGTAATAATAAGGATAGTGAAACAAAGGCAAAGCAGGAAGCAGTAAACCTTCTCAGATACATTCATTCTCTGTCCACTCTGCCTCTTTCTCTCTATTTTTGAGCCTACATGAACAGACACCCAAGACAGGGAGAAGTAATGGAGTCACTGCTGTGCTCATGCTCAACTCCTTTATTTCTGACTTCCATTCATTCGTGTACAGGAGCAGGAGGAATTTGCGCTCTCTGCACTTTTCTGGGATCTAAATACATCGTACACTTCATTCAAGCTGCAACAACCCTCAAATATTGGTGCGCCCCCAAATCAGTGCTATTTGTTCTGGGAGAGAGTGCATTTTGCTTTGGACTTTGTTTTTGTTTCTCTTGGAGCTGCATGACATTGCACAGCTTTTCTAAGGATAAGATCACAGACGCTGCACTGTGAAGATTAAGGGGACTTGTTCATGGGGATACTGTGGTTTTGTTAATGGACAAAAAAGGAGATTTTTGTGAGCTCAACTTACACGCAAAATGAATGTACATTACTGTGTTCTAATTGCAAATAGCTTGGCTGGGGCTTTAAAAGCACTGCATTCCAAGTCCAGTGTTTGTGAAATGTCTTTTAATACTAACCATGGTTATAAAGTGCACATTATTATTGTTAATACTTACAGGAGCCTTTTCAGCAATTGCCCTGCTGCCACCCAGTCCAGCACAAACACTCTCCCTAGCATGGAGTATTGGAAACAGCATGAATTAAAAGGGACCCAGATAAGAGGAAAATGTCTGGTTTCATAAAGACTGTGAAGCCTGAAGGACCTCTTAAAAGGCTGAAGATCCAGAACTGCCTATTCTGAGTGCAGACACCCCCTGCACCCTGCATCCCACGGTGCTGAGCTTGCAGAACTTCACCCTTACCCTGCTTTTTCCCTATTTATTGTGCTTTGTTACATATTTTAGGTTTAATTTTCATAGGGATAACAAACTCACATTTCACTCGCTGGATTTCGTGCACCAGAACTGCAGGGGAAGGTTTGGCTTCTCAGTGCTGCCAGGGAAGATCTGCCTTGTCTCCTTCTGGGTGAAGGTGGGCAGAAGACTCTCGATGACCGTCTCTCAGGCACCCTTCCCTGCCCACTGCCAGTACATTTGTGAAGCGCAGAACTGCTGTTAGCCTTCCTCTACAAGCCCCCATGTAACTTGGATAGCGAGATGCCTATATACAGAGATAAAGACAGAAATCTGGATGAAATTCAGATGTCTCAGTCTATGAAGGATTAAGGCTTAGGGTCATGAATCCCACTGACTTCCAGTAAGATTTCAGTGCACTCTTAAGTGTTGACATCACTTTTGAAAGTACTCCCAAACTGCTGCAGGACTTTATAGTTTGAGTGACTTGACCAAGGCCATGAAAAAAAGCTTGTAGTACAGCTTGTAGGCATTAACTCAGGCCCTCTAAATCTCTGTGTAGTCCTTTAGATCCTACAGAGCTTGGTTAGTGCCATGCCCCATGTTAGGTCTACAGCTCTTTGTCTTAACACCAGGTTAAGCCACAGCCTACTAATATCTCTTTAGGAAGCATTATACAGCAATCAAACAGTAATATGTAGAAAAAGATTAAATCTCCTTGTTGTTGTTATGTGGTTTAATTGGTTGTGAAACAGCTGAATAAGAAGCCACATTTTGGCCTGCGATAGACAAAGAACATTGATTACTGAATATTTACCTGGAGATAGTCGTGTAGACACAAGAGGAGTAGTGGAGCTGGGGAGAAACAGAGGCAAAGGATGAACTAGAAGCCACTCAGTGCAATACAAACACAGCAGACAACATCCACAGCGCTGTTCGGTCATGTAACGCCACCACAGCCAAATTAGAAATGGAGCTGAAATTGAATATAAACCACATGTAATGTTCTTCAGTAAGTGTGATACAATGCAGTGTAATAGCCTGATACTGTATATTAACCCTGGGAATTAGTAACTAAATTGCCTGTGCAGACAACAAACAAATATCTGGTTTGTCGGGTTGAGAGAAGGGACATTCTTGCTACGCAGAGCCATAACCTGATCATTCTGCGAGAGGCTTTGGAGAAAAACAGTCCAGGAGAAAATGTCAGTTCTATCTACATACATTAAGCACAATTTACATAAATTACGTGCTGTGAAGGATCAATATGTGATCTTGTCCATGGCTCATACGTCTTCTCCTCCTGTCACCCCTGAAGTGAAGCAGGGGGTGATCTGTGTGTCAATGCATGCGCTGTCGTGTCTGGCCAGGCTGCTGTCAGCCCCCAGCTCTGCCCCTGCCGAAGACACTTTGATGGGCACCAGTTGGCCAGGCTCCAGTCTAGGCTTTTTCTCTGGACATTTAACATACTCTTCTGATCAAATTAAAAAGTATAAGTTTCTGCTTACGCTACACTCAGACACTGTGTCTGAAATCACTGCAGCTGACAATGTCAGCCATGACCTCTTTCCTCAGCTGTACAAGGTCAGCAAGGGCAGACTGAATTTTTAAGCTGTTTGGTGTAAGTTAAGAAAAAAAAAACAATTGTCTGGGAAATGTGAGACGTTGCAAGAAACTATGTGATAAGATTATGAACGCCACAAACTGTTTGCATGAAGCATTCACAAGAAACACTATTTTGTTGTTTTTCAGGCTGCGAACTCCTCCTAATTGGAAATAGCCTCTCCCAGGCTTGTCCAAAGCCTAACGAGAACTGATGAATCCGGCAGGATCAGGGGGAAATGTCCTAGCCAGCAAGGCCAATTCTCTCCCTTCACAGTCGCCTCATTCAAACACACCAACCTCTACCTTAAAACATGTGAGGTTGCAGGTCTAGAGGGACTTCAAACTTCCTTCTAGTCCTTAAAATGGACAACCTCATTTGTCTGAATATTTCTTGGCCTCTAGAGAGATGAATAAAACAGTAACCTGCATGTCAGCAGTTCCTGGGCTGCCTACCACCGTGCCTCTCTGCTGTAGCAGCTGCAGTGGAGAGCACGTCTAGCTGTGCCAGAACCAACCCACCTTTCAGACGTGCGGAGATTTCCTCTCCTTTTTGCAAGACTTCAAACCTCTCCTTGAAACCCGGACTCTCTTGGCAAAGTATTTCAGCATGGGCTCCTCCTGTTCACTTTCTGGACTGCTGGTCTAGCAATGCAAACTCTTGTTTTACCCTGCATCTCTCTTCCTCCAGCCCCTTAAAAAAACCAACAACAAAAAAAGCCAGATGGCACAGAAATGTCAATGCTAGTTTAATGGTAAATGTGAGAAGTAAAACAGAAGAGGGAAAAGCAAAGAAACTTGTAAGCAGTCACCCCCCATCCAAAGCAACCCAATGAAGCAGGTTCTCCAGAGACGTAGTTCTTCTGAAATCAAACATATGGCAAATAGATTTTCTATTTTAAATTCACAAGTGAATGTTGGAACTTTCAAGCCAAAACCAATACACAATTTTTTTCTTCCCACTCGGCAGTAATTAGGGTTTTCTACTGTGTTTTGCTCCATTACCTGAAAGGGCCAGAAGTGAAAACTGTGGCCTCACTGTAATCAGTGGAAAAAATCCTCAAGTTTAACAGAAGCAGGATCTCAGTCCGACCCTGGAAGACTCTCACGCTCAGAGTCACCGCCCAGCTTCGGCATACTGAAAGCAGCAGAATTCCACACAAGATCCCGACGGCATTACAGCCACACACCACGACCCCGCGCCCTCCCCTGGCAAGGAAGAAGTGACAGGTTACTCTAATTTTAGAATAAGTTTACTGAATGGACGTTCTTGGGATTCGAGAAGAAAATCTTCACGCTTCTAGCAAACGAGCCCCTCCTGCTCTTCCCAAGCTGGCCGCAGCCTGGGATTCTGGCACTTCGCACCGCAGCGAGCAGCGGATGTTAATGTGCCGCTTCTCATGTGCTACCTCTCCACTAACATCCCTCCCCGCCAGATAACAAGTGTGATCCTCGTCGGTGCTGTTAGATAACATTTCTCAGCAACACCTTCCTTTCCACAGCAAGCTCAGAGCAACCAAACTGCGAATTTCTCCTACGAGCCAAGAGCCAGCGAAGAGCAGGGCCCTGCCTCCCTCCCAGGAGCCCACCAGCCAGGCCCGAACCCTCCTTTTGCACCAGGCTTTTCCTTCCCATCAGCCTTTTTCTAAGCTTTTCCTTTCCATGAGCCTTTTTCTAAGCCAGCTCCCGCTATGCAGCTGGGAGATGTTGGGACTGAGCTGCTGCTTTCCCCCACCCCAGCAGAGGCTGCGTTTCAGCCCTGGGAGAAGGCATCACCCTCTTCTGGCTTGAATCTGAGAAATTTCTTATTAAAATTGTTATCAACTTATCTGCCCTCAGGACTAGCCCGACAGTTATAAGGCATTCTGGGGCCATTTGGGAAAAGAAGCACTTTTAAAATGTAGGATGGTGTTATTAATGCTAAGGAAGGCATTATAGAGTATAAAATTAGCCTGCTGGAGACATCTACCTTCTGTTCCTTATACAGTGTGACATCCTTATGTGTCTCTGCTCTTATCTCCAAAGAATATAATTTCATTAGTAACTTGGAATATCTCCATCTCTCCTAATTATTCACTATTTCTTATAGCTTTTTAAAAACAACTTGAATGTTTAAAAACTTGCTCAATAGAAGCCACAGCCAGGCCTTCCCTATGGCTCCCCCCCTCCTGCCTTTGACATGGCCCTCCAGCTCCGCGGCACCGCGATGCTGAGCCGCGAGGCCGGCTGCAGCCCAGCTTCAGAGCAACCTGCAGCCCGCTGACAGCTGAAATCTCAGTATTTCTTCTTAAGCTGCACGAAAACAGCTGCCTAAGCAAACCCCGGCTGCAGGCACGGTCCCCTGGGCGCGCTCTGAAGCGACTCCCATGGCGGACGGTGGCTGACGAGGACGGAGGCAGTGTCAGATCAACGTGCGGAGCTGGGGATGTTCTTCGGGTTGGGCTGGTGGGAGCAGAGCGAAGAGCTGCTCCACAGCCTGCCCGCCCTGTCACCCTGCCCGGCCCAGGGAGCGCGAGCTCCCTCGCACCGCAGGCGGCCATGTCTCCTTTCACAGCTGGCAGCTTTCCCTTACAGAGGGGTAGGGATTCCCAGGCCTCACTGGGGCTCGCAAGGAGCCTTTGCACCAAAACCCGCCGCTCTCTTAAAGCATGCAAAGCCAATTTCTGGGAGACTTCGAAGGGAAAGTGCGCTTTTGTTCTGCTGCCCCGTAGACAGGCTGCAGAGGAAGGGGCAGTAGTCCGGAGGGAGAAGAAATAACCCAAACCATGACTGAACGCCACGTCTCGCAGTGTCCCTGCGAAATGGCTGCTCTGCTGCCTCCCAGTCCTCCTCAGAGCCCAGCACCAACCCGCAGCCTGAAGCCAGGAGCAAGGAAATCACACCCGTGCCATGTTAAAATGATAAACCAGAACGAATCGGCAAGTGTTTCCAGCAGTTCAGACCCTGGCACAGCCCTGGTTGGGATCACCGTCTGCTTCTGAGCACCCGGGTTAAAAACGGGTCCAAACTGTGCTGAAGGGTGAGGAGATTCTTAATGACTTGTATTTACTGCAGAAGAAAAAATGAGCTGGCGGAGTGAGACAGGATTATGTTCCTTTGTAAGGTTATGGACGTGCAGCACAGAATTCATTGCTAATGGGGTTAATCCTTCTATTGGGGAGAAAAATCAGATGGTAGCACCTTTAAATTGGCTCTTGGCAAGTACTCGATTATTGCAAGAGACCAATTAAATCAAATCGGGGTCAGAGTGTCTCAGAACGGGGAGAAACAGTCCTCAGCCTCGTCTGGCTCGTCAGAAAGATGACGGGGACTAGGAGTCTGCTGTGAATGAGGTTCAAGTCAATAAGCTCCTTGTAATTAGATTCACTCTAGTGTTTTGTTTTCCTTAAAATACATATAATTAAATGAAGGGGAAAAAAAAGTGTGATGAGAAAAAGCCATCCCATGAAAGCAGCAATAAGGCAGGCAGCGAGGCAGGCACGTTCCTGCACCCTCGCACAGTCTCGCTGTTGCTCTCCTCGGGGCAGACCTCGCCGCAGGAGAGTCAAAACTACAGCTACCTGGGGACGAAATTCCAGCTCTGCCCAAAGCCCCCTCCATCACCTGAGCACCATTTAAACCCGTGTGTTAGGGCTTTACAAATGCTTTAAATAAGACCTTTGGATTTGCTGTCTGCATTGGGGAATGCAATTGAGTCTTCCCTATGAGACCCATTTAAAGACTGCCTGTTATTAAAGTCTCACTAAAACCCTTAAACACTTGAGATAAAACGATACCTAAGTGGGCTTCTCATTATGTTGAGAAACATAACTGCCTCGTTGTCTTCAGAGGGATTTAACTGCTGCTTATGGAAGACTGCTCCTGGGTCACTGCTTGTCGTCTGGACAGGGGCAACTTGATGTGACCAGCATGTGAGCGACTTCTGCTCCAAGGCAGGCCAAGGATGGACCATTGGCCAACAACCACAGCAACGTGTGCATTAACATGGTCAGGCCCCATCTCACGCTTAAACACTTCAATGGTTGTTCAGCCATAACAAAAAGACCAGGACAAATCTCCAGTCTCTTGAGAACTGCGGGGTTTCATCACCTACCTGCTCTCGGAGACCTGAAACTACAGGTCACAGGTTGATCTGGATTTTGTTCTCTAATACTTCAGAAAGAATTTTCCTGCATTGGCTTGACAAGAGTCACTTCATCATGCCGATTGGATCAGTTGAATCCTGCTGATAATGCTGCAGTCTTTGTTACTTCCTCTATTCTTTACATCTCCACGTAAAGAAAACTTGAAATAGGATCCTCTCAAGATATTGGGGGAAAAAGTAAGATATCCAGTATTAATATGCTTAGACATTATCTCAGCATCTCAGTGGGGATTGTCTTCATCTGATTCTGAATTTAGTACTTTAATATTTTTCCAGATCAGGTTACGTAATCAATAAATCCTTTGCATTACAGAGAATTTTATTGTGCTGAAGAACATCACAATAAAACAGTCTTCTATTTTTTATTTTTAAATATAAGTCCTCTTAATAAAAACATCACCTTTCAGTAGAAAATAGTACTCATATAACCTGTGCAGGATTGTTAAATACCTGTTGCCTTTCCAAAGATAGTTGGGGTCATTAGCAGCATCTAGGCAATCCCAAAGAACAGGGAAAAAGCAGGTAGTAACAGACTCTTGATTTTCAGAACACACAGCACACATCTGAAATTTAAAAAAAAAAAAATCAACAAAAAATCTAAGGCAATATTTCAGCAGGAAACCAAAACCATTAGTGACATTCAGGGGAAAATGAGACTTACTTATGCAGAAAGCCATGGGTGCGGTATTTTCGTTCCCCAGGCGAATACCAGACACTTTATGTTTTTCTCCACCGTGAAAGGACTACACTTTGGATGGGGAAGGTTTTATTTCATACAACCTTCATACAAGGTTGTGATGCACTCCATGACTGTTATTTCTGGTAACAAATCTGTGAGAAATCTTCTCTCCCACAGAGAGGGATCCCTGGCGCTCTGTGCTGGGTCTGCCCTGCAGCCACCATCACGGCCAAGGGCAGCTTGGCTTGGGTTTGAATCCATAACTGCCTTATGGTGCTTTGCACCCCCTGGGCATCTGTAACTCCATTACCTGTGTCTGGTAACTTGGGCCAAAGACAGGCTGTAAATCTCTTCTTTCTCTCCATCCTTCACCTATAGTGTGTTTGTTAATTTTTCTTACAGTCTTCAACATCTATTTTTGTTCTGGCCATTTGCTCTGTTAACATTGCATCTATGGATAGCACATGTAGGGTTAAAAATGATGACAACTCTTATAACTTGTTTCACATTCCAGTTGTAACAAAAATCAGTGACTTCTGATCAGGCATTTGTGTCTCCACCTTTCTAAACTGGCCCTCTGTTAGCAACACTTAAAATGGACTGGCAGCTTTCTGCCAAAGATTGATTGGTACCAGCACACAGTTAATTGGTGAGATGGTAGTCACTCAGCCGATCAATTCAAGCTTGGGCTGCCTGCCTTTTTTTTTTAAAAGATAATTGGTTCTTACGTATACCCAGAGCAGGATGGCTCACCTGCGAGCTCTGCACCGAACTCCTACCACAACAAGGCACATCTTGCAGCAATGCCAGAATAGCATAGGGAGGTTACAGGCATGTCCAGTTTTTGAGTATTTGAATAGTGTGATTATAATCTCTGAAATAACTTCAGAGCCATCATGCTGCAGTGATCGTTTAACAGACTTGCTAGCCTTTCTGGCCTTTGGAACCAGATATGAAGAGACAATTGCTCTTGGCAATGGATCACGCCACTGACGGCTGCGATCTCCAACCTCCCAGATGTACTAGGAGTAACTGAATGGGATTATGATGAAGTTAAATTGGCAGAGACTTGTTCTCTACTCTATTTCATCTGAAGATGAAAATGAAAATAGCCCAGCCTGGCATCGCCCTGCACAATAACCTGAATCTATTATGAGTTTTCAGCTCCTGCAATCTGGAAATGTTTGTTTTTCTCAGACAGACAACCCTGGAAAGTTACTGATGGTGACAGCTGACAAACCCAACATGTTTTCTATGGCCATTTTTTCTCTGCTATTATTCCCCTCAGGTAGTGCTTTCACATGTAATCTGTGTCCTACAGATTCCACTGGTCTCCACCAGAAGTTATTCTGAGCCTCCCAGCTCAGGCCTCACAAGCTGTACAGGTTGTCTTTTGGGGGTAGAACACACCACCCTCTCACCTCTGCAAATGCACCTTCCCCTTCCACCACAGATGAAGTGTTGATCTGTTTTGACCCTTCGATCCCCATCCTCTGTTTTCTAACAGTGCAAAAATGTCTCATTTCAGAACCAGAACAACTGGGCATGCTGTAGCTGAGAGCTTTCTTCTCCCTTGGAATATGTGCATGTAGCTCTTCTTGGTATCAGTGGGAGGTCTGAATACATATTTAATATCAAAGGCTCATATTTAAAAAAAAAGACTGATGATTCTTCCCGCCCCACTTTGAAGGACATGAAAGGAACCGATTCTGAAGCCACACTGAGCTACGAGAATCAGGCCAGCAAGTTACACGCCCAAACCACTTGTTTCTTTTTACAAAACCCAGCTGAAACATGGCAAAAACATTTTAGGGAAGCAAATATGCAAAATATTTGTTATCTATGTAATGTTTGTAATGGCAGTCCTCTGCTTTCCCTAATTTCTTCACAATTTGCATATAAACGAGACATTGTATCACTAGGTGGTTTTATTTCTCCAAAACACTGTCAAGCATGTTGACAAAGTTTTGAGGCTCTTAAATCTTTTCCCTAAACACATAATCCATCATTCAGTTTAAGAAGGAACTGATTTAAAGATATGGTGAGTGCTTTCAGGGCAGGCAGCACAACAGAGCTGAAGCCCAGGAGATTTCCACTGTGGCTGCCTGAGAAAGCAGCAGCCACCTTTCTCCGCAGCTTCCCCGAACACAAGCCGGTGACAGCAGAGCCTCCTCGGTGACCCGGTAACCTGTACAGAAGTGCTGTTGAGTTTCACAAACGTAAGGCAAAACTACTCTAGGTTCCTGTGAAGTTTCAAGGGGAACCCACCCTCAGGCCCAGTTCTACCCGCATCAGATGAAACCTAGGCTCTGCAGCAGATCGTGTCCAGCTACTGGCAGGTCCAGGAGAAGGCAAATGTGTCGGCTGCAGCAACGGTTTAGGCTAATTTAAAGTCATTTAGCATCTATTGTTTCGTGTTCAGCAACAAATTTTGCCGTTTAGGTGCTACTTAACTAACATAGGAAAAAAAAACTAATTTTGCTCCATCTAAAGGAAATCTTTGAGGCAACTCACGTAGGATGAGAGAACTTATGTAGGACAAAAGATTTTTTTTAATGGCTGCAGATCTAATCCTTTCGTATTATCCCTCTCATTTACCTGTTGCTTGTTGCTGGAGCACTGGGCAGGGAAAAGGCTTAGTGAGGGGCGACATGTTGGTGCTGCTAATTGTTTGGTGCCTCTTGATGAGCTGTGTCTCTTTGACTCTCATTACTATCGCTGAAATCAAGCAGGGTTATTGCTGATTCTCTTCTCTCTTCTTGAGATCATGAGTTGTGGGCACAGAACCTGCCTAGGTCCACATTAGAGAAGAGTACCAGCTCTGGGGATAGTCCTTCTTCTCACAAGATAGAACAGAATGAGACCACGCGAAACTACAGTCTGCCTAGGACCCAGCTCATACCTACACAGATGAGTCCAGTAAATCCCTGTGTAGCACCCAGTTGCAGAAGAAAGACTGTGAGATCATGTTTATTCTTTGAAGAGATCACAAACAGAACACAACTAGCAGCATTTGCATTTTCAGCTTTGTTTTGATGCAAAGAACATGCATCCAAGCATAAGGTTAGTCACCAAACCTTTCTGAGAGCTCCACAGGCAGAAGGAGGAACAAAGAAGCATGGGATCCGTTAAAAGCAAATGATGGGAGAAAAGCAGTCAGTTGTGGTATTAATAAAGCATTGCTTGCCTTCAAAGCTGGATTATTTCAACAGCTAATCAGCTTCAGACCATAAAGAGACTCCAGAGCAAGCCTGATTGATGAGTGAAATTCTACTAGCACTGTTGTAATGAGAAGGGATATCTGTAATCCTTTCTGTGGTGCTACCCTAAAACTTCGAGTGCAGAACAAGATGGGACAGAGAGCAAGTATGTGTCTGAGCAACGATTATCTCTGCAGACCTAAGAATCCTGTTTTTTGTATGATCTATGGTTTTTCAAATGCATGAGTAATCGTTCAAAGCAATCTCTGCCAGGCAAGACTAAATCTCAGGAATGGGTGCTGAATGGGGAGGTGCTTTTAAAATTCACGCTGAGTATCTGAATCTGTCAGTGCCTGTGTAGCTCAGAAATCCTGTCCACATGCCTACCTTAATGGCACCTGGCAGTATCTTCCCTAACTTCTACCATCCATAACTCAAGCATCTCATCTAAGCCAGCTAGCTAGAGGCTTCCACAGAAGCTAATGAAGATCAACATGTCCTGAAGGAGACCCAACCCACCAGTCTTGGACACCTTCTAGGGCCAAATTAATTACTCCATGGACCTACTTCTCTCTGCAAACACTCTGGAAGGAGCCTTGTGGATAGGCTTTAACCAGGCACCTCCAGCTGCTGAGATGAACCCACCCAGGGTACCATGGCTCTGCTAGACAAGTCCTAGTGATGCTGCCTCCTGGGACACGACTTCCCACCTGCACTGGAGGATGCTTTTCCACAGCAGGAAGCCAGTGAAGGTGGTTTGCAATAGGACATGGCTGATATTGAGAGGCATGGGCCACACTTCTGACTCTGGGATGCGGCAGAAGCGTGAGGCCAGGCGTGAGGGACTTGCAAATTCACTCTGTACAGCAGCTGCTTTCACTGCCTGGGAGTTGGAGCCTGGAGGCACAGGATTAGGAAAAATATGTTGCGGGCAAGAGGAGGGGCCAAAAACTTGGAGTCAAAGCAGTTTCCAAACTTTGCTCTTTCTATATCAGCAATAGCCTAATATATCTTTGTTGACTATATCTTCCTGGCAGCTTTTAATACCAATTTCTTCCTACTTGGAGTTTTTTTTTTATCATATTTGCATTTGAGTCACTTCTATGCTTCCCTTTATCATGTCTAAATTTCCTTCTGGATTTCACAGAATGGTAGCTATATTCAAACCAGAGGGGCACAAAAAAGAGTGCCAGGATGCACACGTGAGGCCAGTTGTCAATGGATTCAGGCTGATTTATTGCCCATTGCCAGATTTGAATGTTCAAAATTATGTTGAAAACACTTGACAGTGACACAGCCATGAAAGAGAAATCAGAGATGCTCTGCCAACTCTGTGTACCATCATCTATCATCAGTCTGATCCAGTCAATCATCTAGCTTAATTCACTTCCTTTATGAAGACGACTATTATTTTGAGGTCTAAATGCCACATCTGTATAAAATTGATACCCTTGTTTCAATGCTGGTCTGGCATTGATAAGTAATACTGGGAGGACTAGCATGCCAGGAGGACTGGCTTTTCCACTTGTTTTACCAGGCCACACCATCATCTTCCATCAGATTGGCATGTGAACGAATTGTAAATAAATTAGATCAGTATATATAATATTTAGAGAAGGAGTGTCAGGCTGGAAGCCACTGCAAATGAAGCAGAAATACATATAAAGCTAGAAAGTGTTTTTCCAAACAGCCTGGTAGGAGATAATGCATACACATATTAATTAATTGTGACTGTAGGCACCAAGCTATAACACAAGTGCTGAAATAGCTCAAAGCATTCACAGCTACGCTTCCTAGGGCACAGAGAATTCCCTCTTCACTGAAGTTTTGACAGGGAGGGAAGAGGAAGCATCTAATTTTATGCAAACAAGGACTCTGAAATATTTCACTAGTGTTTGTTGTTTCATTACTGAGGATATACAGCAGAGCATTTTCAAATCCAGACCTCTTCAAATCCAGATTTAAAATAGCCTTATTTCTTGCACGGTTATGGTTCCTGGGTACCTCACCAGGAAGCAGGACCCTTGTGCTCAGTGCTGTACCACCCCGAGCAGTGTGCTGCAGACACCACACTGCATGTTTGATCCACGGTGACCACAAAGAGGTTCAGGCGAGTGCTGGGTATTGAGTACATACAAGGCAAAGCAATCCTTTCCCTGAAAATGTTATGGTCTAAATAGAAAAGATAAAGAAGGAAGCATAGAAAACATGTCCCAAAGGGACAGTGAATTAGCAGAACCAGAAACAAAACTACATTCAAAATACACTTGCCCCTTAAAAACACAATTCCTCCACTCCTTCAGATATGTAAATCTCCATCCACAATGACAAGCAAAAGCTTACTTTACCTGACATTTGTAATAAGTATTTTGTTACATATTGTTGCCAAGTGCTAGATCTGCTTGTAGAGGTGACAGATAAATATGCCAACCGTTTTCAAAGGACTGGATTTGCTCTTCCCATCCAAAAGCCAAAAGCCAAGGTGCAAACAAATATCACCTGGATTTCTTGGCAACACTGAAGCTAGAACATGACATTCTTTATGGGACCCCATATGCTCAGCCATCCCGCAAAGTCCAAGATGAAGGCTCGTGTTTATTCCTTGGGGTTTGCTACAAGGGCTCCATTCCAGCTCCTCATGCAGTCACAGGAAGGACTCATAGGCACGCAGAAGGGAATTGCATCAGACCTTGCAAGGATAACACCGCCATCGTACTCCTGAAGAAGAAAAAACTATACAATAGTCTGCCAATGTTTTCCACCTGTTAATTATATCTTGACTAGCTTTGAGAGCTTGCCAGGTATGCATTAACCAACTAGTTGGGATTACCTTGAAATACTGTCTCTGCATCCCTTTAGTTGCTAAAGGGAATAGCTAGAGAATGTCAAATACAAATTCAGTCTATTTAGCAAGTCTCTGGCAAGAGCTTAAGGGCGCCAATGGAAAGCAGAGCTCAGGGCAATGCACTAACTAGTTTTTGTAAGTGTATATTTATGGGTCTTTTACATGCCCCTCTATAGCTACGCAGCATTCATTTTAACAGGATTCACCTCTTTTGGAAAATCTCCAAACATTGCACGCTGCCTTTACAAAGAGTCACCCATATTACCCTGTACGGTAAGTAATCACTCTGGCTTGAGGTCCTGCGATCAATCACAAAGCAGTGGGCGAACTGCACGGCCAGATGAGCATTTCTGAAGTAGGTGTTTCATTGCAGCTAAAGCACAGCTGTCTTGGTAGACGAAGTTTTTTCCCTCCCTCATTATCCCGAGTGGCCTCGCAAAGTCCTTTGCAGTCCCTGAATGCAAAGGCTGGGACGGACCGATTGTCTTCGGGCCCTTTCAGCGATCAAGGATGAGGAGCAGAGAACTTATAGATTGGCCACAGGAGTATTTGAAAGAGGTTATTAATGAGCTTCTGCCACCTTAAGACTTCTGGGGAAAGCCCTGTACAATAGGAGGGAGATGTTTGTGAGTGGCTGGAAAAAAAAAAGTACCAAATTCTTCTAGATCACAAAGCCCGGGGGAAATTAGCTAACAGGAACCAAGTGGCCTGTGTTTGGCAACCTGAAGGCATGACACAGCTACTTAATAACCAGAAAGTCAATGTGCCATGTGCAGAAAATGTCCATAGTGTAACAGAGACAGCTCTGACCTTTCTCAGCAGGTCAGCAGAGCTCCTCGATGCAAGGGCTTAATCAAGCCGTACATAACGGTGGCTGACAGAAGCTCATGATCCATACCCGGGATTCAGAGAAGACTCTCCTGCAAGGCACTTAGCACAGTTATCGCTCCCATTTGGCAAATGGTCAGGAATTACACTTGATTTGATGAGGTGCTGGGAGATAAATTTCCTGTCGCCTCTCAAGATAGATGTCGTTGTGCAGCAATCAGTGCCAGCGAGCAGATGCCGGGTGTGCTGCTAAGCCACCAGCTTCGTGAGCAGTGCCTTCATGAGCAGCACCGGCTCGGAGCTGAGCTGAAGGACATTCACTTGTTATTTTACCTGCTAATGTTCTGCTGCACAGGGGCTACCCCTGGCTTAGGGTCTCCACGGGAGCAGCCTGGCTTGTAGTCAACCTGCGTGGCCCATGCGAGGTCTGCAGGGACAGGGTCTTGGGAGCTGCTCCCTCTGTTTAACCCCAGGAAAACTAATGAAATTCACTGTGTTGGAATGAAATCTTGCAGAGAGATTTTTATTTCATCGGTTTTATCCCAGTATTTCCTGTAGACAGATGAATGCTTGATGTCATAGGAGTACACTCTGTTTACATGATCCAAAAAACCACCTCACATGCTAGTAAAAGACCTAAGTTCCCATATCATTTCCCTTCTGTCCCAAGATAGCTTACCCAGCATCCCACACTTGGGACCAGCATTTTCAGCTTTTAACCTTTGGCACCTCAGCCACAATGTCGTGCAGACCTTTCTATCGTGATGCTTTCAGGATACAATATTTCTTGAGGAATATCCTGCCTATTACTTCTATACATTGTCCTTTGTGCATTAATTCATGTAATTCCACTAGAACAATTTTCAAAAGTCCAAAAGGCAGTGCGGCTATTACTGAATTTAATGGAAATAGATTGTTCTAGTATTCTTTGTTCTATAGTAAAAATTTTGAATGATGGTAATTACTGAAAAACCTGCATTGCACAGTTGATATTCAGCTTTTCCATCACGAGACTCCCCTTTGTCTTGCTGTCTCTGTCAGCACTGCTGAGTACACCATCTTCTTCCATAGCATCCACTCTTTTGTGTTGTTACTTATTGAATTAGACATCCTGAAGGAAGAGTGCTGCGTCAGATGAACCCAGGATGCTGGGTGAGTGCTGGGATGGATGTCATGCTCACTAAGATGACTAAATCATCTTGTCGGGGAACATTAGGGAAAAAAGTTGAAGTCCTTTCTTAGGGAATGCAGGATGCTTTGTAATGCACTTCTGCAGGGCCAAAACTCCTTGTGTGTGTGTCTTTGCGCTTTCAGTTTGCACTTTCCTACAAGTCCACGTGCCCTGTGGATCCCAGGGGGATTGCAAGGTGCAGGCTGGAGGCACAGCAGGGCTGGATGTTTGCACAAGTGATTAAACCCCAGCACTGAGACAGAAAGACTTAGTTCTATCGCGATTGAGCTGATCTAATATTTCATTGCTGCCAAGGGAAGTTCTAGCACCTTCCTCCTGTGCCTGCCCTGGTGATCCTGAGACCTTTCACTGAGCTGCTTCAGCTCACTAAACCAGCATAAAATTCCACGGGCTTTTCCAGTGAAGGGTCTGGTCTGTAGCAGAAGCCTGTAGGCAGCCCGGGGGGAAGAGCGTGGGGACAGAGGGAGCACCAGAACTGCCCCTTTCAACAGCAGTGAGCCCTGAGGTCCCTTTGACAGCACATTTCAGCCAAACTCCAGTTGCAGCCAGCCCCATGAAACCAGCTCAGTGATCTAGAAGCCTTTAAATGGACGTCAGTGGCCATGTACAATATCCTTAGTGTGCCCACTGCTAAGTCACATTCGTGCACTTGTACATGCAGTAGGGTTTTCCCTGCTAGTAATCTAAGGTGGTAATTTGCATATGATGTTGGTTATGTCTTTAAAATATAATGAGGGTAATAAAAGCAAAACTCTTGCCTGGAATTTTAAGTGAATAGTTATCTGTCTCTCCTGTAATTTGCATGTGCTTTCCTCATTTGGGCAGAATGAAATCTACACCGTTTTAGGAATCTCCAGATGTAAATAGATCAGATCATTTATTTCCCAGCAACTGACAGTTCTTTCTCCCCCACCCCAGTGACAAGCAGTGATTTGTAGTAGGGATTACACTCTGCTCCTTGGAAATGGTGGCGAACAACATGATGTTGTGTTATTGCCCTCCTGCAATAATGCGAGGACATGTCTAAATTGATTTCTGCTCACTCCCATTTGGGAAAGTGCTTGAGCCAATCCTGCAGAAGCCAGCAAAGCCGTCTGACTGCAGACTGACATGTTCCCACTAAAAGAATTTATACTGTAGACAGGAACGCATTTTGCTAATGGAGATTATCCTCAAAAATGAGTAAAATTGTAGTATATCTGAGTGTGGTCCAGCATGTACAGCCATCACTGACTGAGCTGTTTGGGGGAATTCATGCATCATACGCCTCTTCAAAGTACTTCACCTGGTTACCTCTCTTAGCAGTGGTGTATTGCTCTTCATTTGTGAAGAGAATTAGATCTATGTGAGAGGTGTGCCAGAGACAAATTGGAGACTGTACTGTCTGGCCAGGCATCACCGTCCAGCCATCACCAGACAGCAAAATAGTGCAGAGCGTCTAACGAATGAAAACAGCTGACCAAAACTCAGCTCTCCAGTTTCACAGGCAGAGGAGGGCATGTCCCCCAGTACCGTCCCCTGTTGTGGTGCCTCTCCCTTGCTATCACACAGCTCTCGGTAACCCTCTAACTGCCCCCAGTCCTGCCACTGTCATACAGCCCGATGCTGGCATTCCCGGAGCCCTAAGAGCCCTGGCAGCCCTGGTTTTGGACATGTGCTCCACAGCAAGCAGGAGGCTGCAGCAGCATTGAAAAGGGTCTGGAGGAGGTGGGGGTTTGATGCCTTCCCCAGGTGCTCACAAGGAACTGGCTCAGCCAAGGGAGATGTAAAAACAGGCGGCTGACGGGGAATCCTTGTATCGTGGGATCGTTGCAATGCATCCTTCATAGCAGAAGACAGAAGCCTGCTAGAAGGACTGACGGACAGGAAAGCCAGCTGCTGGCTGCTTCTCCAGAGGAGGCAGTCTGTTAAAATCCAGCAGAGTAAAGATGGAGAGGACACAAGTTAACAACAGTTAAAACAGGCCAGGCCAGGCAGCCTGGCCTCTCTCTACGACAGAGCCTTGGATCTGAGGCCAGCGCGCAGCTGAGCAGGCGCAGCTCCAGCTGCCAAACAGCCAAGCAAAGCCATGGCAAAGCGTGCACTGGCCAAGGGGCTGCGGTACGTCTGCGAGAGCAGTTGGAACTGGAGCACAGGAGCTGGCAGGGAGCTCACCCACACCGACAGCAGTGCGACGGGAAAGAGGGGAGCACAGAGCCTCCATTCCTGCTTCGCCTGCTGGAGAAGAGTCAAAAGAAGCCGTGCATCTGAGCAATGGGCCAGGAGAGAGCATCGTCCTGCAGGCTGGACACAGCCGTGAGGGAGAGGAGAGGAGAGGAGAGGAGAGGAGAGGAGAGG
>Ga0065711_1008490_pt1 | contig 18134 bp, 15 predicted proteins | sample Hoacrofraction12_FD_59098 | JGI IMG/M metagenome (GOLD analysis project Ga0065711, IMG submission 59098) | Hoatzin crop microbial communities from Cojedes, Venezuela - Epithelial fraction 12 v2 (version 2) | ecosystem: Host-associated > Birds > Digestive system > Esophagus > Crop | place... | reverse complement strand
GTAAGCCAGACAGGCAACCTGAGGCACAGAAGGCCTGGTCTCCTGATAAGGTCATCACTTGCCCTTCTGGACATAAGCATCAGCCTGTTTTAGATCAAGGCACACAGGACCTTAGTGCAGGAGCTGAGAAATGTACCTTGAAGTCCCAGTTTTTGCTCTCTAGTCATACCTTAGCAGAGTGAGGCAGGGTGGAATGAATTTCTAGAAATATTAGGAAATGCAGATATATTCCTTGCACTAAAACAGCTGGAGCTTCGATTGTTGTAAACCCATTTTAGTGAAGGTGATCAAGAAAGCCTGGGTTTTGCCTTCTGTAGTTTTAGATGGACACTTATACTGAAGATTAGATGAGTAATGGAGAGTAGAGATCTGATATAACTAAACACAGAGATACAGGCATGTGACTTCAGCAACACAAAGAAACAAGTGAGATACCCCTGCAGAAAGCGAGAGGGAAGCTTCTGCACCCACCCAAAGGCTGAGAGGATAGCCCTGGTGCTAGGCTTAAATGCATTTCCTCTTTGCCAGGAAAGCCCTGAGAAATCTGAGGGGCAATTCAGTTGACAAGAGTTATCAGGCAGGTGAAAACAGCAAACAAGGTCAGTGCAGTTGTGAGCTGCATTAATACTCTCATGTCACCAAGCTGGGCTCATAATAAACACTCTGCATGATACGAGTGCAGATGTCAGAAGGCATTTGGTTCTGGATACCACATGGCCAGGGAGGCTTAGAGAAATAAGAGCATATGAAAGAGAAGGAAGGAATGGGATAGCGTGAAGCTAATCGACTTCTGTAGAAGGACTGAAAGACGAAAGTTGGATGACATGGCAATACTGTTATCAGCTCTTGTGGTATTTGGTTTTCATCTGGAAAGACTGAATTGCATTCTAGTTACATATCAGCATTTATTTAATAATATGTGTTTCTTGGGATAGGAGAGAAGAGCTAGAAATTATGTCCTAAAAAGATTAAAACCCAAGTTATAAATAAAATTAGACTTTTAATGAAGATTATATGCACTTAAATGGTGCTTGGTGCATGTCTACATGAGCATTCCCAGCTGCTCAGAACCAGAAAAGTGTGAAGTGTGATGCAGAGACGCTTGTGCTGGGTCATCACAGAGCAGGAAAATCACACAGACTAAGGAGGTAAGCTGGCATGGCATGACTGTGAAGCGTGTGGCTGTAAACCAAAGCCCTTCATTGCTTGCTGTATACATCCTCCTACTGACCATCATACTCTTTAAAAGAAGAAAAAGGGGTTTTTTTTAAAAAAAAAGATGGCTCTAGGAGTCTAATTTTAGGCTGTGAGTGATGAATTGGCAAGGAAGGAGACAGGTACAATCTGTAGATGCCGACAGGGTGTGCAATGCCAAGGATGTGCAACAGTGACTTGAAGGCCTGCAAGAAGATGTGAGTGGGTTTACGCCTCAGAGCAAGGCTGTCCAAATCAGATACAGTCAGGGGCTGACTTGTGCTCTATCAGTTTACTCGATGCAAAAAGAAATGTTAATACGGTGCTCTACGCAAACTTGTCCTGTGGGCTGTCCTGCCTAAAGGTTAAGACATAAGCCTGTGCCGGGCTGGGGTGGGGTAAGGAAGTAATTTGACAGGTAGGTGATGCTGAGGAAGTGGTGTGTGAGCTCGTCACTTTAAAAATAAACCTGGCAAAATACCAGAAAAGGCATTTTTGGGAGATGAAGTCGAATGACTTGTTTTGCCCCCACCCAGGCCCATTTTATTTCTATTATTCCCTCTACCACACAAATGATAAAAGGAGGGGGTTGAATCATGTTTATTAATTCAGAATGACAATAGGACACCTGGACTAGCACCTGTCAGAATATGATGCAAATTAGCCCAGGAAATCTGGTCTTGATCAGTGCAACCATAATGAAGCACTAATAGAACTGATAATGATTTGAACAGCATTCACAGGAACAAGCTTTGCTCAGATATTGGCTCGGTTGCATTAATTAATGCGGTACATACAGAAATGCAGCACTGCTCCCATTCATAGGGACTTCCTGATGCCTTTCTGTTGCTGTTTGTTTTTTAAACAGACAAAACCGGGACTTATTATATTTGCAAACAATGGCATCACGGAGATGCTCTGATTTAATGCAGAGATAGAGGGGGACGATGGTTGGAAGCTTAAATTAAAGCAGGATTTCCTTCTGTTTTCTCAAAGGAAAGGTTGACATTTGCTAATAACTGTCACAGGCTGTAAGTGGCCTAAGTGTCAAATGATGGATTTTTCTGATTGCTTTCAAGCGAGGTTTTTAGAGATCATGGGCTGTAAATAAAAAAATGAGCTGAACATTCATGAGCAGTTCATGAGCTGAATAAACGTCAGGAGATGGGACTAAAGGAAGAAAAAACTGTTCTGACAATGAAGTAATAACAGGTTCTCTGCTTCCTGAGTTACACTATTTTTTATCATTATTATTTTAATGTTCCTTATTGCGTATCTCTCACTGAGATAAACTGGTCTGTATAGATGGATGTATGCTTGCATAGGTTTTGTGAGTGGGTGGAGACTTTTTTTTAGCCTACAGAGATATGAAGTTGTTACACTATTTATTTCATCTCCCATATGTGGGGTTTTTTTTCCCTTATCAGACTTCAGGCCAAATTTAGATGATGAGAATGAGTTAGAAAAAGTCTCTTTACAATGTTAAAATCAGCAGAAAGATGGCAAGGCTGAGGGTGGGAGTATGTAGATGGCCTTTCAATGAAAATTATTACTTTTTGCTGAATGCCTCCCCAGGAGAAAGGGAGAAATGGGAAGGTATTTAATTACCTCACCTGATAATAAGGGATGTGGAAACAATTCTCTGAACAAAGAGAATCCCAAGAGTGGACTAATCTGTCCTGAAAAGAGCATGCTGCGTTCTGATAAGAGATTTTTGGTGTCACCGATTTCTTTGTTAATAGGACCCAAGATGCAGAGAAGAGTTTTGGGCTCAGTGTAGCATAGACTGCAGTTTTCAGAAATTCAGGACCACTAATGTGTGTGGGTTCTGGTTTTTTCTCATGACATCTCACTGTGGATTTGTAAATCTGGTGAAGCAAATGGGTTTAGGCCAAACATACTGGTGACTAGGGTTCCTGTTTGTGCTGCGGGGGGGTGGCCCATCATGTCAGCCGGCGAGAAGTCCTAACAGACAACAAACCTTTAAAAAGCAAAGAAAGGTAGAGGGGGGCCTATGCGAGTTTAGCAGAGAGCATACTGGGTGAAGTGCATGCAAATCTCCAGCTGACACAAGCTGTATCCTCTCCCACGAAAAACTTCATAATAATCTGTGCAGAACATCACTTCAGGATAAACACAATAATGCTATAAATACCCCAGGCCATTTCCTGTTGTTCTTTCTGCAGCTTGCACAGGGTTTGTGTCTGGGTGAGGGTGTGACTGTAATCCACATGGTAACACATACATTAACCTTCTTTGCTTCTCTTGCCGATCGTGTTATGGGCTGGAGTAAAAACGTGGTTTTCTTTCTACACAAATGCACTATTTGTCAGTTAACCTGTGGTTTGTTCCACTGAGCATAACATTCATCATTAATGAATCGAGCAATATTCCTTTCTTTACGCAAAGAATTTAGGGCAGCAACATGGTAAACTCTTGTGCTAGCGAGTCAATGAGTTGACCTGAATAGAATGGGTCACGGTCATACATACTTCTCGTCCCAGGTTATTTCAATTTATGTACATTCTTAATTTTGACTGTCATACTTAAAGGAAATTAAACACACCTTAAAACATGAATCAAGATAAGCAAAAATACAGACTCCTCCTGGTATGTTTTCTGCTTGATATTTACTGAACAGTATATTTTGTTTAAGTGGATTTATTATTTTAGTGAAAACAGACGCAAAAGTTACACTTACATCTGCTTGTTAAATACATAAATACAATGAGAAGAAAACAAACAAATTGCAGAGGGAGGCCCCTGACTTCTAATGTATGAATTAAGCCTTTGGAGGACTCAGCTGAAAGTTCCTGTATCTATATCATTTTTAACTCCGCAATTTCATTCAAACTGATAATTTTTTTAAAGAGTGTTGGCAATGTGCTTTATACTACACAAAACAAACTAGAAGCCTGAATCATGGATACTTGCTGAATGGCTTAGACTTTCACCTAAACTAAGCCAAAAATTTAGAGCTATATATAAAAAAGAGCGTGGGCACCTCCATAGAAGATATTGAACTGCTTAAGTGTTAAAAAGTTCCCTCCTGAAGTGAAAAACAAACCCAGATTTACATTACTCAGACTTACTAAGCTTGGATCTGGCTTTTAAGTATGTGGTCAGGTTTAATCAGATAGTCAATCCCATCTTCGTTCAACACAAGCAATTTTAAATTGTTCCTTCAGCTTGTATGAGAAAATGGATAAAGAAGAGAATTTCACCACGATAGCATGAAATGGACAAACTGAAGAAAAACTGCCCTGTTTGTGACAGTAACCAGGACCCAATAGCTAATCCATTTGCTGCTTGAGAAAAGAAAAACATGCTCCGAAGCACCTTATTTTTTAAAAAGATCATTCCAAAATAATTTGCCTGTGAACGTGAACAAATGAGCCAGAGTGGGTGTGTGCAGTGGGTATGTTTCTTGTGAAAGGCAAGGAAGGAAATGGGAATAGCAGGCAAGCATGGCGGGGGGGAGGTAAAGGCCTGATGAATGAAACAGAGACAGAATGGTGTGTTCCTGCTCCTGCTTACTGAGATTTTACCTCCACGCAATTTTTATATTAACTGAGATAAAATGGAGTGGGATTTTCAAAAGCTTTAAATGAAGGATAAAATATGTTTTGCTTGCCTGATGCGTATTTATGCCTTTGAAGATGTCCCCAAAGAAATCACCTTACTTACATGTCACATTATGGCTCAGCACCTAAGGCACTGTTGCGAGAATCCAAATAATTGGGCTGTCGGCCTGCTTTTACTACAGTTGTGCTGTTTGACCTTCAGTGAATGATGTCTTTGTATCTGGTTTGGTTGCATGTTAACGAAAAGTTTTTCACAGATGAGAAAAGTGGTGTGAAATCTACCCTGAAACATGACCTTTAGTATGTGAGATAAAACACGGCAATATTTTGACATGTTTAACAACACCCACGTAACATTTTTCTTTGATGATACTGAAAAAATTGCTTCCCTGGTGATTAACCCTGAGGTCCTCTGGCATTCCTGAGCATGTTACGTCTGCTGTGACATGGAGAAGTAGCAGGGGAGAGTAGAGCATCTGTAATTACATCAGTGTAAGATACGTAATATGTATCTTGCAGTGATCTCCAGGGGTCCTTTCCAACCTGGATACCTGTGGCAGGGGAGCTGTGGGCCACACTTCAGACACGCCTCTCTAGGATGGTGAGACAGACCATTTGGGCACCGAGTGCTCAGAAGGGACAACCGAAGAGGGAGCTTAAACCATTGCCATTTCATCTTTTACTCTGCTTTCCCTACAGTTCATTGTTTTTGTAAAGTCAGAGACACGGTCTAATCTGAGCTGTAGCCCTTGGAAGCCAATTGGGACTACTTAGCTCTCCTGTGAAAAGAGAAGAGAGGGTGCTCCAGGGTCTCTGCTTCCCCACACCTACATCTATCTGTATCGTTAGCATGTTACCACATAGAAGCTTTTGCCGTACCAGCTCTTGTTGGGAGATGACTCGTATTTCCAGGTAGGCCAATCTATTCTCACACCTGCAGCTAGGAGTTTGGCAACATTAATATTTATTTTTGATCCCTCGTTGGCTGTATTAACTGGTGCATGCCAGACTTCCTGTCGTGTTGCCTTTAGTGGTTTATTAACAGGTACCTCTGAAGCAAAAATTTTTCTTGTCAGCTTTTATGGTGTAGCCAAATTGTGGGTGCCCGCGTCTTCAGTCAGTAAATATTGGAAGCCAGTCTCTGGGTTGTCTGCCTGTGTTACCTTTTCATTCCCAACCAAAAGGAGCGAGTTTGGGGGAAGAGGTGAATGTGTGCAGCTCCAAGGCACAAGCGAGGCCCTAATATCTTGCAAAATCTCTTGAAGTGCTGCTGTAATACCACCATCTCCACTTTGTAGCTTGCTTCTGAGAACTGCAATTGCTGTGTGAGTAAGTGTGTGGCGTGCTAATATGAGCTCTTTCTTCCTGTGTTCTCTGGATTGTTCATACCTAGCTCTCCTGCAGTGTTTTGCATCCATTAATTTCGAAGTGCTCTACCCTAAAGGTCACTTTCACAATTATCCCTATTTTGTAGCAGCTTTATAAGGAGTTTTGTGGCCAAGTCACCCAACCGACCCCAGGTCCTCTCAAAGCTACAATAGTGTGTGAGGAGCTGATTTTCTGTCTTACTGTTCATCCTGTAAACATCATCTGAAACAATGTTTCAATTCTCTTTGTTGTCCCCATTGAAGAGAAATTGTCGTAATTATCATCACAAACTAACAGGAATAGACAGGGCAGCTAACAAAGGGACACTGCTGAATTACTGAGCACCAGCCAGCAAAAAACCTGTTCTTAAGAGGATGTGGACGAGGAAAGTGACTGTTTGACCTGCCGTGAGGAAGACACGCTTCTTCCCCTGGATGTTCACGTGGTGCCTTTCCAAACCAGTAAGAACCTGTCCCTTATGAGGATCGCCATTGTGCCTCGTCTCCTTGAGAAGCTGAGGACTGGGAGGAGAATCAGACCTCCAGAGGATGCAGCTCGGGCTTGCAAGAATTGGTCAGCCCAGTCTGTGTCAGGTATCCCAGAAGGGAGCTGCACCTTTTATTTTGTCCTTACGTGTGTCTCTTGGAGACCTCCACTTCACTCCAGCACAGGAATCTGGTGTAGTGTTAGTCACCAACATATCAAAATGCCAAATCTTAAAGATACTGAGGTACCTGCGCAGGCAAATCAGTCAGAGCTAAGTGCTACATAGATTTTCTTAAAATATGTCTAAGCATCTAATTGCTTCTTTAGGTGTCTGTACAAAGTCTTGAAAATATCTTTAAAAGTCTACTGTCTATAACTGCTTAGATATTGACATTTTGCCAGGACAGATAGTACATACTGTGTATGAGTTGGAGTCATTCATGCATTCACATTTAGGTGCATGAATATGCAAACAGCTAGGTGGAAGATTTGATCATACATCAGCCCAAAAACAAAGGTGAAAAATTCTACTGGCTTTGCTGGCATGGCAGCAAGCCTAAAAAGGCTTAATTTGGTCCTGTCTCCAAAAACTGCAACAGTATTCACTCTGTGTTTGTACCAGGGAGGTGTACAAGAAGATTCATGTTAGATAGGGTCTGACCTTTTTCAGCTTAGTGTCTTTTCATTAGAAAGATGCAAATTTGTCCAATCCCTACGTGTTCACTGGAAATGTTCATTTTTGACAGTTTGCTGAAAGCCCTACTTGGTGCTTTGTCAAGTTTTCCAGGTTCTGTTTTGAAACTACTCTTCATTTAGAAACATAAGCCAATTGAAACATTTTAAGAAAAATGAAAAGGTTAAAACTGCAATGAAGCATTCAGAATATCTGAAACAAAATATTTCAGTTAAGGTGGACTTCTCTGGACAATAGTTATGACTTTCTGTCCAACATCAGGATTGCAAAATTTCTCACAGCCTCTATAATTTTCTCAGCACATGAAAACGGTATCTCACCACATTCTAGGTTTGTCCATCTCTTACCCTGTGGCCTTGACACCCACTTTTGCCCCTCATTTTACACAGAAAACTTTTCGCTCAAGTGGAACAAGCAATTTGGCTGCCTAGATGGTAAGTGAGCCCACATCTCCCAAATATCACTCTAGTATTGAAACCACAGGACCATCTTTTCGGTGCTTCCTGTACACTTGAAAGCTGAGGAAATGAGGTGTGTTGAGGTGTGAACATTATTAGTGTATTTGTTTGTATTGTGAAAGCACTAAGATGGCAGAGATACAGACCATGATCAAATATGGACCAGCGTGCCAATGTGCTCAGAAAAGTGGAACACCCCCCCCCAACAGCCCATTCCCTCAAGGCATTTGCAAGCCAAATGTTAAATAAGCAGTAATATATCCCTTGCACTGCCCTGGCTGTCTGGATATACGTGCAGGTATTGCCTGAAACTCTTAGTCAGGGCAAAACATAATGTTGGTATTGGTTTGGGACTATGCCAGCATGTCCCTCTATTTGTTTTCTCTTTTCAAACCCTCAATGTCACTAACAAATCAGAAGTGGGTCTTTGAAGGGTGGGTGATTGTTGGGTGGTTTTCTTTACTGCAGTGCTCCCATTTTCTTCAGAAAGAACTGAGCAAAGACAAGAGCAGAACCTTACCTGGCCCTAAGCCAGCTAGAGATGGTGGTAAAACACGTACCCGCTGACTGGCACAGCCAAGGCCACAGAGATGACAACCAAATTCCTTGGGCCAGGGATAACTCCTTCTCTTAAGCTGCTTGAAAAATTCCAGCCAAGCTGATACCTGTTTTTTTTAATCATCCTATGAGTTTTAATAGCAAGCTAGCGTAGGTTCTCACTTCTGCACAGAAACTGTAGTTGCCTCTCTGTAGGGTGGCTGTCTGGTTAGCACAGTCAGAATTAGGAGGGGGGCCATTTTATTAGCCGGTAAAGCTGATTGATTTATTAGAGCAGAAATCTCTTGCTAACTCCAACACAGGTTATTCTCCAAATGCAAACTCTATTTCATTTCACACACACGAAATAGCCAAAGTGCCTGTGTTATGAATAGGCCCCTTTGTTACCCTGCGAATCGACAAGACAGACTGTTTAGTTCATGTCTGTACATTAGCAAAGGAGGACGGGGTCTGTGAGACAGATGTGGCCTTTAATTGCATGGAAATATTAGAAGATCGTTAAGCCATTTTTGACAGGGTTTTCCTCTGACTGAGGGAGTAGAGCGTTGTTTCAGGGAAGGTGCAAGGAGCAGCCCTGTCTTGCTGGCCCCACAAATAGGACCTTGTCCTACTCTCTCACCCCAATGCTAAACAAAACCAGAGGAGATTTAGTCAGAAGCCCCACTTTCCTGCCAGAGCTGCAGAACTACATCTCAAAAAGAGCTCTCTTTAAATTGCATCTGATAAAAGGCTTTTCAACACAGCTCAGGGGACTTGCCCTGTTAGAGATAAGACCAGTCCTATCAGCTCTGCTAAGAACATGGAGATGTGCCGAGAGGCCTGCTTCTTATTTATGTTAGCATGATTAGAGTGTAAGAAACTCCTCAGCAAAAGGAAAACACACTGCAGACATCTCAGAATACATCACAAAGCGTTGCATGTAAAGGCAGTCCTCTATAGGAAAGAGAGATTTTTTTAGGGGGCCTAGGATTTAGGCTTCGTTTAGCTACACTCTACCAAATTATTTTGAGCAAGGTGTTGCTTTGCATTGATTCCCATGCTGTGAAATTAATGTAGCATCCTCATGTCTGTCTGCATGGCAGCCCTGAGATATGGGCTTCGTCTGTTTGGCACACTGCTATGAAAGTAGGAGCCTGACACCTCTGTACTTGACAGCTGTCAAGCCAGAGCTAATAATTTTCATTAAAAAAAACCCCAAAAAAACCCAAAGCAAAACCAAACAAAAACATGACATTAATTGCTACAGGTGAGGATTTGTTAAGGGAAAGTGTGGATCACGTGGAGGTCTGAGCAAAGGTCCTAGAGATGACAGGAAGCTGACAGAATCAGCCCCAAACGGGCCCTTGGGTTTACATGTTTTTAGCATCTCCTCCAGCAGAGGAAAACGCTGGGATGCAGAGCTAGATGACCTACCTACAGCCGTAGCGCTGAACTGGTCTCAGTGCTGGGATCTGACTGCTGGCAGCCTTGGCTCCCAGCTCCCTCCCTCCCAGACACACTGTGAGCCTGTGCTCTGCATCTTGCCTGCTTTCCCTGCAGCAAAACACTCAAAACTCCCTGCCGCAAAATGTCTCATGCCCTCTGCCTCCCTGGTCTGCTTCATCAGGGCAGAGGGGAACTGGGAAGAAGAAACCATTAGTTCTCACAGGTGTGGAAAACTACCCCTGAGCACAGACTTCTTGAGGTGGCAGCAGCAAGAGACCTCATTTATCTAAGCAAGGCTCAGAGCCCTTCTCAGTACCACACTGATAAAACCAACAGACTTTCTGTTAATGGTTACTGATAAGAGATTTTGCTAAGTTTTTTGCACAGCCTCAGAGGAGAATAAATTTTGCTTTTGTCTAGCAGTTCTAGCCCTAGGATAACACTTGTCACTTCCGTGACACCCTGCTTCCAAGGACATTAGAGCACTCTACAAAATATGAACTCTTTCGGGGGCAGGCATCATGTGGATAGGGAAACTGAGACACTGGGACATTAACACAGCTGCAAGAGTCATGTTTTTTATTTTTACTCTCACATATTGTGCTGTGGATTTAACCCTGAGGCAGCATTCACTGGCTGATTCTAGTAGACAGGACACCAGAGACAGAATTAGTTGTATATATTTAGTCTGCACATTTGTCTTCAGCAGTAGCTTCGCTATAGCATTAGGCATCAGAACCTATTTCACTACTGCTGTTTCCTGAAACAGGAGTGTTGGTAGGGTCGTCTTCTCTCTTTGATGTTTGATATCACTAGGAAGAATAGCACCTTGTCGACTCTTTTTTGTAATGTAATGTTAACTTTGGGTTCCTGCCCAGGTGCCAGTATGGGATCTGGACCCATAACTTTTTGTCCAAGAGGTAAGAGCCATGGCTATCCCTGAATCCTTCCAGCATCTTTCTCTTGCACTGAAATTAAAACATCAGTGTTTCTCTATAAAGAAAAGAAAAGCCCCTGGGAACTTCTGGTGGGGTAAACTGGGTTTTCCTGTTCAAATATCTCTATTCAGATTGAGAAAGAAAATATCTCAGTGTAATCCTGCTGAGCTGTTTTCCTTGGAATGCCACGAGCCGGCTTGTTCACAAAATCTCTGCTTTTCCTATAGGCGTATGCAGAAACAATCTCGTCACTGGAGCCACAGGGGCTGGGCTCGGTGCACAAGAAAAACACAGATCCATGCCATCCCAGCAGGGTGGCAGCCGTCAGTTCCGCTGCCAAGTGGAGGAGACCAGTTGGGAACTGGATAAGGAGCCAGCAGAGGCTGGGTATTCTGCAGAAGGCATCAATGCACGGCTTTATTAAGTACTCAGCTGGGCAGTGATGGCACCTGTATTTGCAGCCAGGATCAGTGGGCAAAGCAAAAGGAAAACCTGGTTTGGGTATTGTTGCTAACTGCTCGTCTTTTGGCTCTCCCATGAGGTTTCAGCCTAACATTTTAGAGGGACTTAGGGGACTGTGGCTCCCAACTCCTACTAAATGTGAATGTGACTTGTTTAACTTCAGGCTCTTTTGAAAATCTGAACCTCAGGACTTGATCATCCCAGTAAATGCCTTTTTTCTGGTTAAGAGGCAGATAACAGTTCCACAGTGCTCTATCAAGCGTATGCACATGCTTTTTGGGGAAGAAGTAGGTTCCTATGAGTCCTGAACCATCTCCCCCATTTCCTCTTATCTCTGTACTGTGTGTGATGCACACTTCACAACAAACCTAAGTAACCAGCTCTGGGCTGAAACATCAAATTTATGCTCTGAATATCATGAGGACTGAGACCCTGACCACAAATCCATTGCTATGCATTCCCTAGGTAAGAGGCGTTGAGCATTGCTCAGGACTCCTACCCCTGTTTCACAGGAGAAGCACACACTGCGCTCTCTCCTGGAGACTCTGCTTTGATTCTTTCATGCTGTTGTTTTTCCTTAGTCTGGAATAAGTCATCTTGGGCTGAAAGTGCATGTTTTGTTCTCTGCGGATGGAAACATAACAGCACCCGATGAATGTTTCCTGATGGGCTTCCTGCGATTGTGAAGGGAATGGTGTCAGAGAACAAAACAGGATACGATTGCGGTGTTTGTGAATGTAACTGGGACAATGGTATCAAAGTGAAATAAAAAATAATGAATGGGCATCGGTGTAGCGGTGAGTCAGAGCTCAGAGGAACCTGAAATATTTGTGTCTCTCTAAACTGCCACCTCCGAGATCTTGAATTCCTGGGAGAACACTCTTTTCACAGTTTCCAGTGCTTTGGCTGTAGGAACCCAAACTGAAAAGATAAGATTTTGTGGCTTGCACGTATTGCTTCAGGCTTTTAAGCCTCCGCCTTATGTCCTTTTCCAAGGCAGCCTGTTAAAGAGACACATAGATGAGACATACCCTCTCTCGTGACAAACCCCCCAGTACTTTCGGGTTTCTCATTTTATTGTTTTCCTTTCTAGGGTGAATCATTTATATTGAAAAGATTCGATTGCTCTTTGCATGTGGAAAACAAAAACAGCAGGATCGTTACATAGTCTCAGTTTCTGGTATGAGTAAAAATACCACCAAAAAGCTCTCCTTTCAGAGAAATAGCGGCACTCCTGCAATAGACAAATGCAGTTTAAAGTGAGCTCAAGCTTTCTGAAACAAAGTGCTTGGTCAGTCTGCAAACCCCTGATGAAATATTTGCCACTGAAAAGCAGCCTCTGGCACCGCATCAAGGAGAGGAGCCGGGCAGTGGGTGCTTCGGGACAAAGCTGAGGTCAGCACAGAACTTCTGCGTAGCAGTAGACTGCATTTATTCTTCAGGATAGTTTGGGTTTGTCAGGAAGCCAGACTCTGAAACCATCTTGCAGTTTCCTTCCATGTGTCTTCAGCAGAAAAGACCATAAAAATGCTACAATAATATTTACTGAAGTGTGTGTGTTCACAGTTATATCCATGTGTCTCTGTTTACAAACGCATCTGCTCAGTGCAAGTCAATTATTTTACAAGGGTGAGGAGAAAAAAATGAAAAGGAAAATGAACTAGAGCTAGGTGGATTTGAGTGCTCAGCTCTGGAAAGCAATCAGTGTTAAGGTATTCTTAGTGAGCATGGGCAACTTTGGAGCAAAAAAGCTGTGGGCAGAGATTAATGGTGATGTAAGCCCACTAAACTGGCCAAGGAGAGTGTTACTACATGGCAAAGGCTGACTGATTTTCTGGAAACGTGACATGGCTTGGAAAAGATCTTGACAGATCATATAGCCCTCCCACCCCGGCAGAGTTATGCTGATTAATTCATGGAGGCGAATCCTTTTGTTGTGAAATTAGCTGCCAGAAAATGATACCTGGCTCAACACATGCCAATGGCAAAGCTTCCAGCACTTTGAACAGGCTTGAAGTTTTACCCCCAAGGTTCAGTGCTCATATTAAATCATCTCATGTGTCTTGGTTGGCAGAACCGGGCAGGCATTCTCCCAAATCTTCTGGGAACATAAGCCAGGAGCTGTGGTTGGTCCCTCATCTGCTAATGGGCAGACACTTCATCTGCTTCTTGCAGCATGTATTAGTACAGCAGGGTGTGAAGCACCTGAGACAGGCAGGAGTGCTTAGGGAAATCCCTAGCTGTAGGCCCGGGGATGTGGGTAAGCCAGCTGGAGACTGGCAGGGATGCTGCCATTCTCTTTAAAGAAAGAGCTGCAGCACACCTCCAGGATTTAGGAACTTGTATGATTGAGACGTGATCTCTCAGACATGTCCAGTCTCTCCAGCCTCAGATTTCACCATATTACTTTTAAGAGGTCAAGAGGCCACAGCAGTAATTTGGGCAGGTTCTTTCTTTTTTTTCACTTCCTCCACTGGTCCTGTGCTGAGACCACACAGAGGCATCTCCTGGAGATTTCCCATGGGTCTGGGGCTGGTGCCCCTAAGCCTTCTTATCATCAGCCCTAATGCAGCAACTTGCTGGGAAGGAGTACTGTGTCCTGGTTATTCCCACTTGGTATTTAGCCTGTTGGAAACAAACCAAAATAGGCTCTGAACAAATTTATGTGAAGTCTAGACTGAGAAAAACAGTCGTTGATCCAGACCCTATAAACCTGTGCACGAAGTCAAGTGCTCTTCTGAAAAGTGAAGTGCAGAAGCATGATTTGATTTTTGTTTCCTTTTTGACTCAGCTTTTGGGGATCTTGATATCAAAACAACAATTTAGCAGCCTTCTTTTATCCACTTGACATCAAATTTCATGGAAATAGTGAACACAGAAATAAAAAAATAAAGATATTTCCTTATGAGGAATTCTGCAAAATAATTTTGTGCCATTTTTTAGCCGGCTAATTTCAGTGTGTTCTTGCTATTTATGCCTATATTATTCTTCCTTTGTTTCCCCCTAGTATGAGCTACTAAGTTGATTTATTTGAATCAACTTATTGATTCCACCCATTTATTTGAATTGTGAAGAAACGATGCTGTCTTCTAAGACTGCCAAGTTACACTCCGACGTAGCACTCTGGGTGGAAAGTGAAAGAAAGGCAGTCCGAGGTGCCGAGGAGAGCTTGCATCGCAGTTTGTCTGGGGAGTTGACCTGCTTTGTAGTTTTGAGCAAGTCTCTAGTGCAGGGTAAGAGCAAAATTATTGTACCGTGGGATATCATAAAAATCATCAAATGAAAGCCCTCCTTTATACACAAAGAAAACCTCAAATCTGTAGAAACTTTGACACAGTCTTAAAAGTATGCTGCTGCCTTCTCAATCCTTTGCCCTGTTGCAGCAGGGAAAGCAAGACTGCATCTCCTCCTGTCCCTCCTCCTCAGGGCAGGGACAGCTCTGCGGCACGGATTACCAGCCTTTGGGTTGCCACAACCCGAATGCCATCAGCTCAGCTGGAAAATACTGTGAACAGAAGGGTTTGTCGCTCGCTGTGCAATGCTGTAAGCAGAGAGAAGAGGTACAGAGCAATGCGTTTAGGCAGTGACAGCTCTCAGCCTGCTGTTTTCACTACAGTGTTATGATGGATCTCTGGTGCGAGCTGCAGCCCGTAAATCCTCCACTGTAGATCCAGGCCTTAAATTGATTGTGAAGGGCACAAGATTGGATTGTGGTTGTTAGCAATAAAATGCTTATGATTATCATTTTCCAGGGGGAGTTATGTGGAGTCCCTGTACCAATCGCATAATATCCTGCAAGGAAGGTGGAGCAGCGTGAGCAAACCTCCAGAAAAGTGTGCTGAAAAAGCTGCAGAGGCCTTTCTATCTTTTTGTTTTGGTTAGGTGTACTGTAAAGACCGGCTATATTAGAGTGTGGGATTGTAGTCCAGGCCTTGCTCTGAATTATCCAAAAGATTCCTATTTGTATTCGAGTAACAGCACTGGACGAGGGTCTGTGCCCCACAGAGCTTACAGTGTGCACAGATCAGGGTGACAGAGGACTGAAGGGAGAAAAAGGCATGGACAGGGGAATGCATCGCTAAAGGTTATGCCCAAAGTCAAGGGCAGGGATGAGAATAATGCTCTGCCTTCCTGCCTCCTAAATCAGTGCCCAATTCAGCCGAATTTGCTGACCCAAGATCAACACAGATCCTGCTCCTTTTCAAATTTTTTAACTCATTTTCTCCGAAGTCTGATGTTATCACTTTTCTGCATGTATGAGATTTTGGCAGCAGAAGTGCTGACTTGTAAAACTGCAGTGCCAAAGTCATTCCTATTCAAGGAACAGATCCTCTGTGCAACCTCAAGCCATATGTAAGGCTAGTTGCTGCTGGTACCTCGTATTTTTGGTACTTTGCATCATGCGTCTGGGCTCTTCAGATAGTGGGTCTGTGTTGGTAACATTCTCTTTACAAAAGTACTTCAGGAGTGGTTTTCTCACAGGATGAAGAGTAGCAAAAGTATATAATTAAAATGAAAAAAAAAAGTAAAGAAAGAAGTCGCCTTTCTAGAGGTGGAAGCGATCTTTCCATGCATGGCACGATAGTTCGAGTACTCAGCATTTTCTTCTCTTATAAGTCAGTGTTTGTGGAGGAGGATGAACCTTTGATCTTTAACAATGCCTTTTAAATGTGGTTATGGCCAGAAAAGTGAATGCAAAGAGCTCAAAGTCAATATTCAGTGTAAACGCATTGCCTGCACCTGGAAAGAGCCGTTATTGTAGGCACTGGGCTATACCTGGGATGAAAGCACTGACTGCTGTCACCACACCAGCTCTTGTTTTCATGGCCTTTCTCCCAGAGCTGAACCCAGGGAACTGGGAACCTCTAGTGAGCTTTCCTTAGCACTGAGCCTTGGTTAAGGTTAAAAACCTGAGTTTTTAGGGGCCTTGTCCAAACACTGTGCCAGGAACCATGAACGGAAGAACATCAAGGTAAATGACTATGTTTCACATCAGATGTCTCCATCACGCTGTTGCCCCTGATTTTTACTAGGGGTTGTTTCTCAGACCCGTTCATATATTGGCTCAAATGTTCTGCTCAATTCATTAACTAAGTGAAAACTTTTACTAAAGCTTGCATGCTGTCTCCATTTCGGGATAACTTGCTTGAAGCGTTGGTGGACTGTCAGCCCTCCCCAGCGTGCTGCCTGGGTGACCAGATGAACAGACTAGCTTTCCTGCAGCACATAGGGCCAAAATCAAAGTGTACCTCACCTTGCTGAAGCACTTAGACCTGGGACCTGGGTCTAGATGGCTCGTCTGAAAAAAGGAAAGCTGCAAATTCGACCTCTTACAACTATAAAATGTTATTAATAATAGTCATATCACATATTCATGTCTAAGGCATCCAGAAGTGTGTGCCAGCTCTATGCAAAGCTGTTTCAGAAGTCACAGCAATGGGAGCCTTTCATTCGTGGCAGTTCAGCGGTGGGCTGCCCTGCAAAGGCTGGGGTTGTGCTTCACAGGGAGCTGAACTTGCCTATCGTTGCTCTGCGAGCTGCCGTAGACTGGACTTGCCACATTTATGCCAGGAATGTGATTAAAAACTGGAAAAACTGAAGCTAGCCTATTCCCAGAGGCGATATAATGTAACATATATGCCAGAATAATACACACAAGACCCCTGTCTCAGACTTCGTCTGGCCAGCTCAAGGACACAGCCCGGGAGGCAACAGCGCGGGGGGAACCCTGGCGAGCTGTAGCCTGTCTGGTTAGGTTATGTTAGCACCTTTAACGCCTCGATGTGTTTTCCCAGTTGCCCGTTACCAAATACTAAGTAACTCTCAATTCCAGGGGATAGAAATTTGCCCTCTGGTATTCAATTTAACTGTTGATCTCTTCCTCAGCCAGAACTGAAGCCAAACGCTTCCTGAACAGATTAGCCCTTCAAAACTGATTCTAGCCAAGCAGGGCCTCTGATAGCGAGCACGAGGAAGGTTGTGTACATTCCCCATCTGGGTCTGTAGCCTGATATTCTGGCAAGGCCATCCAAGCCCTGTCCTCTTCCAAGAGCGTTAAACTGAGACCCAGGTAGTCCTCACTGCTAGGACGTTATCTGAGCGATCCCCGTGCCCTGTCCCTGCCAGCTAAAGGCTACCTGTTGCTTGCCACCCATTTGTTTTTGTCTTAAGATGGAGATGTACACCCCACGGAGAAGCTGATTGCAGCAGGGGTTGGCAGCATGCCACCCAACTTCCCTTGCATGCCATCAGCAATACTTGTTTGCTATTTGCATGCGCGACACGGGTCGTAAGCAGGTGTTACAAGCCACTATCTCTGCCTGATCTGCTCTGTGCGTCTTCAGTTCCCCCAGAGCCTGGAGCCTGTAGCTTTTGTGGCTGTCACTAACTCAGGGTTTTAGCTTAAACGATGCCTGGTTCAGTAACTGCTCGGGCTTGCCATGATGGCAGCCATCGCATTTGAATTTCTTTTCCTGTGTGGGACAGAGTTTTAAAGACTACGGTAGAGTTTGCAGTCTGTATGCAATCAAGCAGCAAAATGCAGAGCTTCTCGGTCCAACTGCCATCTGCCTGTGAGATTATCATTGTGCCCGCTAAGGCCAGTTGCTGCTGTAGGCAGCACCTAGCAGCCGCTTTGTCTTTCAGGGAAGATCCTTATCTGAGGAGACAGGCTTCTCCATCAGGTGTTCTGTATATCAGAGAAAAGTGTGTACTTGCCTGTGTGTGTAAAGGTAGTTGTACTCGGATGCAGCCCTACCTGGGCTCTTCTTTGGGCTGGAATTTTGTTTTTTGTTTTGTTTTGTGTTGGGTTTTTTTTGTGGGTGTGGCAGTAGACAGAAAGATCCCTGCTATTTGCTGTAAAAATTTTGTAAGCAACCTCTCACACTGATCAGCAGATATGGCTACAGCCTTTAAACAACAAAAATGAGAGCTTTTACCCCACACTGCTTAATGCTGCAGGTTGTGA
>Ga0065711_1039097_pt1 | contig 18135 bp, 17 predicted proteins | sample Hoacrofraction12_FD_59098 | JGI IMG/M metagenome (GOLD analysis project Ga0065711, IMG submission 59098) | Hoatzin crop microbial communities from Cojedes, Venezuela - Epithelial fraction 12 v2 (version 2) | ecosystem: Host-associated > Birds > Digestive system > Esophagus > Crop | place... | reverse complement strand
TGATGATAACCCTCTGAGTTCTGCCATTCAGCCAGTTCTCAATCCACCTCACTGACCACTCATCCAGCCCACACTTCCTGAGCTTCCCTAGGAGGATGTTATGGGAGACAGTGTCGAAAGCCTTGCTGAAGTTGAGGAGACAACACCCACTGCTCCGGTCGTGCCATTGTAGAAAGCTATCAGATTGGTCAATCATGATTTCTCCTTGGTGAATCCATGTTGACTACTCCTGATAACCTTCTTTTCCTCCACTTGCTTAATGATGACCTCCAGAATGAGCTGTCCATCATCTTTCCAGGGATGGAGGTAAGGCTGACCGGCCTGTAGTTCCCTGGGTCCTCCTTCTTGCCCCTTTTGAAGACTGGAGTGACACTGGCTTTTCTCCAGTTCTCAGGCACCTCTCTTAACATTTCTAGTTAGGATCTTAAAGAAAACAAAGCAAAGACACCTTGATATATTTGTTTTTTCATTTTAAAAGGCCCCATTTTGGGAAGGGGAAAACAAAGTATTATCCAGTTAAAGGCACAGAGCTGTAAGATTTCTCAGTCACGACACTCTGTCTACTAGAGATTCAGATATTAGTAATAAACTCTTACTTGCTGTAGCTGTATGTAGAACAGATATCCAAACAGCTGATGATGCCCATTGCAAAAGTGGAAGATTATAGATTTTTAACTAAGAAAATGACATTTCTTTCATGCTTTTCTTATTTTCCTCTATCCCTAAAGATCCTACCTTTGTGATTTACTGCAGTTTGGAACAATTTAATTGTGTTCATTTATTTTATTCAGATACAGCTGTGGCTTCCCTTTTGGTAAAGGAGTCTAGCTTAAATATTTAAGTATCAGCTCAATATTTTATTTTTTTTAATTATACATGAGCTCATTTTAAACGAGTATAATAGCTAAAAATTTGAGTATTTAAGAAAGTTCAATATTTAAACCCTGTCAGGTGAGGTCACTAAAAAAACCCCAAACCTCCAGCAGATTATTTCCTTTCTTGTTCTTTTCTATGCATCTCGCTTCCTCCCCACAGCAAACAGAATGTCTAAATGCTGCCAGCTGTCTCCCAGATAGGCCTGTCTAGCTGCAGTGCCGCCTTCTGTCTAGAGGAGAGTAAACCAAGGCTGAGACTCCCGTAACAAGGTGCATGGACTACCCGTGCTTCACAGCTTACTTGCTGGTAGCCTCCCGAGACCTGACTGAGTGCAGGAGCCCAACTCCTCACTTCCCGCTGATCCAAACCAAACAGATGGAGAGCAGCCGTGAACCCATGAGCAGACACAACCATATGCAAAAGAGACTGTACATTCCTTCACTGATGACAGCTTGGAACAATGGTGATTCCAACTTTTTTTGTTTGTTGGAGCTGTGAATAACTCACCATCTTCTGGGGAAAGCAAGAGATCAGTGCACGCTGATTAGTGTTGCCAAGCTCCCATTTCCTCTATGCCTGCACATCATTTGCAAGAAGTAAAAGCTGAAAGCCTCTTTTGCATCATTCATATCTCAGAAACTGCGAGGGCTCGTATCCATTCATTCTACATCATGGCCAGAAGTCTGATCTTCAGGCAAATGCAATTGCAAACATAAAGCAAATGGCAACTGTGAGTGCTCATCCTGCAGCTCCCCTAGGGGCTCACTCCAGCAGGAGCAACAGACATTTAAGAGTTAAGCTCCTCTAGGATATTCCACTACAGGCACAAATCCATGAGGCACCTCTGACGTACAAACACCTCCACTTCCATGTATGTCACGGTTTTCATAGTCAAAGTGATCCGGCAACAGTACAGGAAGATTGAGCTTCACAGAAGGGAGCAGAGGGAAATCCTAGGCTAGAGTAGTGACAGCTAGTAGGAAACTGAAGGTCTCCTGAAACATCTATAGCAGGCCACAGTAAGTTGTTGCATGATATTTAAAAGGCATGACATACCAAGCCAATAGGTTTTAAACTAACGTGCTAAAGCACTACATCTCAACCGCTGCAACATCAGTGAGAAAATGGAAGACAATTTAGCTACGCCCATACACAGCAAGGCACGAGGCTAAGTGAAGCCCCCTCTCTCCCGGGCCACTGGTGACAAAGTTGGATGCAGGTGGAGGGTGACGGGGTGGGTGGGGGATCAGAGACACACTTGCTCCTCTGGCATATGACTGCCTTTTGGGTGGTCCCATGCCAAAGAGGAGGATAAGGAAGGCCACAATCCCAGAACACAACCATCTGACACACCACAGAGGAGAAGACACAAAACTCTGGCTCTGTAGCTTGGAGGACACAGCGGTGCCAGACCTGAGCCAATTAAGTCCCATTAATCTGCAGAAAGACTACTACCAGCTCTGCAGCCAGCAGCCTTGGGAATGTCGGCCCATGCTCCTCCACACAAGGTTGGCATGCCCTCTGGAGCTCTAGCATGCTGAGACAGGGTATTTCAGCTAAGCAAATAAATACAGCAACAACAAATGGCATCAATTATTCACTAATGGAATTATGTCTAGAAAGTCAAACAGAATCTATAATCTGAAAAATCTTTTGCTTAAAAAATGCAATGATTTTTTAATTGGTTTCATATTCCCTACTATGATTATTCAAAGCACTATATACGAAGGACTTGGGAAAAGAAGTCACTTAATCAGCTTAAAAGGAAATCACCTACCAGCTGGGAACCTAGCAGCTCCCACATACTCAATTTATTTGTATAACCTCCACCTGTAAAATACCCTTTCTAGGGTATTGCTAAGGCTGCAGTCCCAGCACTAGCTGTTTGCACAGTTTTACCTCTTAAGGCAGGCAAAAAGGATGACCTGCAGCTTTCAAAAAAGCTTCTTAAGAAATGCTTGTGAAACTTCAGTCAACATTACATTCACACAGATGCTTGAGGCAAACTGTTCTGTTCCCACCACAAACAGCAATCATTACTCTGTAGACATGACAGATTTCTTCTGGAGCATCTGGAAGCTGCTGCCTGTAACGAAGAATCTGACTAGCATAATTAAATTAGCTCACCCATTTTAATTATTTTGGCACCACACCTTAAGTGAGACACAGCCAAACAAATTTGTCTTGCTACAAGTTTCTGTGCCATTTTTGCAGCATTGCAAGGTACTCTAAAACCTATCTGCAGCCCTCACATGAACTCTCGCTTGTCTTCTCCAAATGGAAATAAGGACACCTGAGTCTATAACAAAGGGCAAGTAAAGGACATGAGACAAATCTTTCAGTTCCATTTTTCCTTTCTCCTTCCATGAGGGCTCTTTCTTCACCACTCTAATTCTATGCTAGCAACTACAGCACCACTTCATCACCTTCTGTTTGATATCTTAGATCTTCCACTCCTGACCTCTCTTCAGTGACACTCACCTGTTGTCCAGCCCCTGTGTACTGTCTGCATGTGCTGTCTGGAGTTCTCATCCTCAACCTTGTCCCCTTGGGTTTCCATTCCTTGGCTTCTACACAGTATTTTCCCACCAGCCTCTGAAGATGCCTTCCCAGTTAAACTCCTGTTCTTTTTAAGGCAACTTCAGTTTCACTAATAACGCCCTTCTGGACATTCTGCCCCCCTTTTGACTGCCTTGGTTTTAGTGATGCCTTTGCATTACCTGAAGACAACACCGCACCTTCTTGTTGCTCCACCTCCAGTCCTCTTCAGCTCAGCTCTCTCTAGATCCTCCTCCATGAACAAGATATATTCTATTACGTGATATTACACACATGCTAGTCAATTTCATAATTGCACTTGCACTTAACACTAATCACAATTCTGGCCATTCATGCAATAATTCTATGTATTGCTTGGGAAAATGCTAGTCTACATAAGTCAGCAAGCGACCGATGCTCTGATTTTGCTGGTTTATTGCCCTAGTAGCCCAAATCTGTCTTTATCATCAGTGTCAGCACTTTTCGTGCACTGCTTCACACAGCTCTACATAACTGTCCGCACAATTTCCCTTCCCCTTTTAAGGATGCTCACCAGCTTAGACATTCCCATACCAACAGCCAGCAAGACCCAAGACTATCCAGGACACTGCTGCAGAGATCCTGCCCACAGGGTGTCATTTGGGCACCCCATCCACTCCCCACCCCCCCCACTCACCTCCAGCTCTCATCTGCAGCTATAACAGTCTTCCTGCTTTCAGACATCCTGCTGTTTGCACTGCAGCTGCCCACAACCATTAAATTACCTTCCCCTTCCCACTCTCCTTTATCAAGACACAGTGAAAAAAAAAAAAAGACCCTGAACTACAGCACCAGCATGCTACAGCTACTGTCACGCCATCGAGCAACACATTCTCATTATTTCTCCATGCATTTGCCTAGCTGCATCCATCCATCTCTCATCTTCAACTTAAACAACAATACAAATAGTTAAAGTTCAGAAGCCTCTGGAGCATCCTTCCCTTCACAACATATAACCTCTAGTGGAGCCCCAAGCAGTCCTTGGGGACAAGGACAACATATAACCTTTAGTGGAGCCCCAACAGTCCTTCAGATCTAAAGACCCCTTTCAGAAAGGGAGTTAGATTATCAATTTTGCTCCAAGTGCTGAAATCACAAAACCAGAAAGTGTATTTCACACACAATGCAGTGGAAAAAGAAATCTATAGTTTGCTCCACATAGCAACCTAAAAATCAGCATGTATGACAGAATGAATACTGAAGGTGTAAACCAACTACATGATCATGTGCTTCCAAAGAAACTATAATTTTACCTCACATGCATTTTTCCCCTTCATCTTATACTCAACATATACCGCCTCAATCAAACGAAAAAAAAAGAGAACCAGCTATTCACTAGTGGGTTACATTTAGAAATAGGCAGTCTAACATGGTAAAGCATTTTTCCCACCAGTGCTCAACCTGAATTGATACTGTCAACAGCTGTCAATAAAACAAGACATTCTGAAGAGTCAAAGAAAGCAAATTAAAAAAAAAAAAAAAACACTAAAATATAATTAGAGGTAAACTACCAACTAAATGATGCTATAATCACAGGCATGTTACTTCTACTGATGTGTACTTATAAAGGAAAAGCAAAGGCCCTTCCTTGCAGCCAGGTGGTGTTGCCCGGCACCAGTGGATCAAGGCTGCTCAATTATACAGATTATGGATCTCACAGGGGTTCCCATCAAGGCCAGTAATAGCAGTTTCGAAAACCAGGAACACCATCACCCTTAGCAGAGTTTACTTCAAGCTCCACTGTAGCCACATCCTGATATCCATGACTGCTCTCACAGGGCAAACAGGGCTCAGGGCACAACAACAAAAGGCTGTAGATTATTTTGATTTTAGCAACACATATTTACATTTTCCAGCCCAGCAGAAAGAATTCAGCCTAGCATCTGGTGGTTCCCAGAGTAGCACTTCCTAGTCTAGGATGTGACATTTAATTCTTTATAATAGATGGACCAATAACTTTTCTCCTCCGTTCTCAAGAAACACAGAAATTAAAACTGGCCACACCAACTAAAGTTAGTAATTTCTGTTTATACCTGTGTTGCTAAAAGTGTTGACTGAAGACACTGAGGACAGTAAGATCAATGGAAGCCCTCACACTTCTATGTCTAGCACACAACTCATTGGAAAAAATGAGTAAGTTAACATGCAAGTTTAAAAGTGCAACATTTATCCTGCACCAGTTACCTGCCCACACACACATGGCTCTAGCAGACTAACAAGACCATGCAACACTGCAACTAAACTACTTGTCTGCCCAAAGTCCTTCCAAACTCACAGCTTACTTGCAAATGGCAAACAGTCTCATGAAGTCATTGCCTTTGAGGGGGAAGAACTGCATGGAGTAGAAGTCACTTTAGGCTCTAATGTACATGAAACATTATCCAGATCAACGGTCTATCCTGGAAGGAGATACTCTAATGTTTCTTTGAAATGTACTGTTACTACTAGTGGGTTTCAAAAGCAAATGTAAACATAAGCAACTCCCACTCCCTCCCACTGCCAGAACAATCAGAGATTATCTACCCAGGAAAGCTCTTCCCAGTTAACCCTATATATGATCACACATATGGCTGGCATGACTTTTTGGAAGATGCCCTCCCAATGCACAAAAGATCATCCAGGCTTAAATCACTACAAACCACATCCACAGTTAAGCAAATCCCTTAGCATGAGTAAAAAATTGGATGTTAAAACAATGTCAAAGCCATTACTACCTTTGTGGATTTTCAATCAGATCAACCTTTTCTTTTTTTCTTTTTTTTATATAAAAGAAAACATAGGAACACTTTTAAATAGCTTAAAGTCACATCAACAGAACATTATAGTGAGAAAATTCATCCTGTAACATCTGGCAAGCAAACCATATTGGTTATGAGGGTTTTTTTTCCAGAAGAGAACAAGAAGTATATATGCAAAACAAAAAGTAGGCATCTGAAATGCTTGATTGCAAGAGCACTATGTCCAGATTCAAAAGTAAAAATATTTTTCTGTGACTTACCAGAATTTCTCTTTGACACCAGCTTCAAATTCATGCTGACTACAGTACAGATCACAAGAACCAAGAGAACAAGAGGCTTCATCTTTCAGTTTCTGTGACAGCTGAAATGCAAACATAGTATGAAGTCTGAATCACAGCTCTTCACTACAACAAAGCAGCAGCTACAGTTAACATTTCTCAAAGAACCATTACAGGGCAATGGCTTAATCTAGTGACTTCTGGGTTTATTTTTATGCAGAGGTAGGAAAACATAATGGTTCAAAGTAACTGTCTATGAATAATTTATCTCCAACTATCACACAAAAGGGTTTGGGTTTTTTTAAATGACACTTTGAAAATATTATTTTGCTTAAAAACACCATAAGACTTAACCGTTTATTTGAAATAATATGGGTCTAATCTGGCCAATTTTTGTATGTTATTTAAAGGGGCGACTCTGATGGTCATGATTACTTTTGTCTCATACAAACAGGCCCCATGCTTAAAAAAAAAAAAACTTTGCATCATTCACGAAAAGATAGAGTAGGTTATTCATGCAATTTCTCTTAGCAACCTTATTTTCCCACTGGTGACCTTGTAAAAGCTTCTACACTCTATTCCAGAGATTTCTCCTACAAAATGAGGTAAAGACAGGTGAACAAAATTCAGAAATCAATGAATGCAGGTCTCAGGATTCTTATTAAAAAGATAAAATTTGTCTCTCCTGTGAACTTTACTACCTACTTTATACTACATACGTTAAAACAAAAGAAAAAAAAAAAACTAGTTTAAACTTGTATTTTTAATTTTATATAATTACCGGAACTAATTCTGTCTCAAATTACCAGTACAAGGTCATTCAAGAAAACACAGCAAGAGCAAACTGAGGCCTCTTATCCGTACTCAAAAACAGGTAGAACAAATCAGAGCTCAGCAAAGCCCATCTCCCTCTATCTCTCTTTCTCTAAATTAAAGAGGGAGGGATGCTTAACTATAAGCTAGAGTCCTCAAATATATGCTTAGCTTGAAGTCACAGCCCTTTAAGTGGCTTGATATATTTAGGCTCCAGGAATTCATCTCCTTATCAGATACAGACTTTAGATCAGGACCCTTATTCTCAGATATAGAGGGCAATCATCTAAATCAGTATTAAATTATTATAATTATTATAAAAAATCCAGCAAATATTTTATAGCAGTTCTTTTAAACAGAAACCAACAAAACTACCTGCATTAGTAGTCAAAACGAAGGCCAACAGAACAGAATCATTCCTTAAACGCTGTACCACACCTGCCTGCCCTGCTCAGAGGCACCCTCAACTTCGGGACCAGCCCCTGCAGCTCTGAACATCTGCTCAACACAATAACCAGCAAGAGGGTACATTGTCCTGCAGTTTGCTGAAAATTATTCAGTTTAATTTGAGTTTATTACATCAAATATTCTTCCCTTGTAATTTCACTACCAGCCTATTGTTGTGTGAAGAAAATGTAAGGAACCATGTATAATCTTTTACACGATGGCAATTATGCTGCTATTCAATTATTCCAAAATTACCCCTTACAACTGAAGATTTCCCCCCCTCTCACCTTACCATACTGCAAGCTATAAATAGGCAGCGGATTTTTTCCCCCACCCAATTCTATGTTCCCGTGGGCAATTTATGCCTACTGATTCCCCATAGTAACAATGCTAAAGGAGTTTTCAACAAGTAACGTGCGCTAAAGGCTGTCTGGCAGTGGTTAATGGCAGAACTAGTATTCATTCTTCTTTAACCTCTCCTTGGAGTACCAAAATCCTAAAACAAGCAAGGCCATCTTGACAAAAGAGCTTAAAAAAAAGTAATTGAACTAAATCTTTTGACAGATAATTGCAATGATGATGTTATGCTAGAATGATTTTCAAGTGTAGCTTTGCAAATTACTTTCTCCACTTTGCTCCCTTCAGCTATTACAGCTGAAGTATGCAACTCCTAGGTCTTTTTTAATGTGGGTCCCTCCATCCCCACCCCAAACAAGCTATGCTGCATTAAATACATTGAAAAATTCAAAGCAAGTTCTGCCAGCCGACATTCATGCTAGAGATAGGGAAAAATTCTTGGTTCTGTCAGTGTTGATAGGAGTTTTGCTTTTTGAAGCCCTGGCCTCACCAATGCAGTCAGCCTCTGTACCTACAAAAATCAGGAAAATACAGCAGAAAAAGGGCAAGAAACTACTCCACCACTCAGTCATTCCCAGCCTAGCCCAGAGCCTCAGCTTGTCACATCTGACACAACCTCACTGAAGCTGGCATGAAAACACACGTCAGAGTTTGAGGTGCTATCTTCACCGTCCTAGACATCCAACCTGAGGAGGGTAGCATCGGTCACACCAGTGTGACCAGTGGGTCAGCTGGTTACTGTCCTGAGACAGCAGACAGGTATAGACAAGGCTGTTCAAACTGCTATATCATAGATGATTTTTTTTAAACATACAATTTGACAAAGAACGCAAGGTACAGCAGAAGATATACTTCTCCCAGAAGAATGTCAAGCAGCCAAAAGAGAGAAGGTTCTATGCGTCTAGGACAAAGTCGCTAAATCTGCTCAGGACAAGATTTCTGGGGCTGAGCCTGCTAAGATCTCCATCGTGTCTCCCAATGGGACCAGTCTCACAACTCCCTTATCTAGGCCATCCGCTCACCTGTCAGGCAGCAGGATGGATGGACTAGAGACTCAAGAAATCCTGTGCTAGACCTGATAGCACTTCTGGAAATAAATGAGTGGGAGAGGGTCTATGATCTGATGAAGAACACAAACTATGCTAGCTTGCAGAGATATGAGATGGGATAGACCAGTCAACATTCAATACCATTTTTCTATAATGGAAGCATTTTCCTCCTAGCAGGGTTGATTTTGTTATTTGACAAACTCTCCCCTCACAGGCGCTGAGCACCATTTCCCTAAGGAGCTGCTTACTCTGATGCTGCCAGCTCCAAGCAGCTGAAAGTAGAGGCTCACAGCTGTAACAAGCACACAGTACTCTACTGGATACACCACACAAGAGGGGAACCAAGTTTAGGACCATTCCCAGAAGAGTTAAAAAGACATCTTAGTTCGTAAGGATATAGAAATACCAATTATAGTTAATTTGCCCAAGATCACTGAGAGGAGAGAAGAGACACAGAATAAAATGCTTGTTGAGAAGGCTGAAAGAATCGCTAAACAAGTTAATCCAGCCCCTGTTGTGACCTGCCAGGTTGCATTTGTATCGAGGTAAGTAAAGGGAGGTTGCTACCATCAGAGGGAGAAATGTTGGAGAAGCAAGGTGCAACAACTTGATTCTCAATCCTTCCAGTGCTAACGAGGCCACCCCTTCTCTCCTCCCAATGTTTGATGGTACAGACCACAGACTTCAGACAGCTTTCCCAGTCTCCTGTAAGCACCCAGCAACTACAAGCGGACCAGTCTGCGATGCAGCACAGATTCTGTTCTTCTAACAGAAACCCTGACTCCCACATGCTGCGTCATGCCCTTCACCTGTGTTGACAAACTTAGTTCTTTCTTCTGCGTCCTCAGAAAACAGAGCTTGGCAAATTGTGTCCCATTTTCTTCATGTATTGCTTGCTGTCCTTCCAGCACCTGCTTCAGCTCGCATAGCTTCCCAGACTTAAAAGAATTTCAAGCGACAAGGTTAGAAGAACACACTTAGAAACAAGAAGGAAACTGGAGCATCAATATTCTGCACAAAATCCAGCACTGAGATTCCCAAGGTTCTGCTTTAAATATAATTTAGTTTTTCTCTAATTTCTACCATGAGCTTTGTTTATACAGTGCTCCTTTTCAAGGGAAAGCAAGAAAAGAAATGTGGTGCATGCATGCACTCAGGCACACGTCTGCGCACAGACTGAATTTGCTGACACACCATGAGGCTCTGTAGGTTCTGGTTTCTCCACAGAAGCTGTGATGCAGAAGGTGCTCATTAAAAACAGCAGCCCTCCTCTTTAGTGGTTTCCAGTTGTCAGGTTTTGTTGCTCAGAAATCTAACAGAAATAAATTATGGTTTTCACCCCACACACAAAGGATGAAGTGGCAACAGTAATTCTTTTGTTGTCTTTACAGTACACTAGATGGTGACTTCTGTTCATTTCTTTTCAGACCATTTCCGCACTCCACTTTTTAAGGCTTTGAATTTTAACATGAACTCTCTCCCAGGTCTTCTCTTCTTTTGCTAATGCGCCACACTTTAAGCTGTTTATTACTGAAAGATTTTCAGTCTATATAGGATGCTGGATGGAGGCAATCCACAAGTCCCTTTTTGTTGATACCTCAAACACACACAAAAAATATTTAAGATCACAGACACATGCTAGTCCAAATAACGTATCTTCAGCTCAATGAGCATCAAAGAACATTTCGCCTAATTCACTGTGCATCTTCGCTATCATAACCAGCGACTTAAGTTGTCTAAAGACACAATGAATATTAATTCTACAAAGCAGTGTGCATTCAGCATTTGTCTTGCTGGATTTGAGCCTCCATTGGGCTCAGGTCCTTAACTAAATTCACATCTGGCTAATTCTCCTTGTTCAGATGAAATTCTATGCGAAATTTAAAACTGAGGTAAGCACAGAGGGAACCTGGCAGTGCTTGTGTTGTGCGAACTGAAAGCAACCAGCAATGATGAGACCACATCTATAATGTCTGGGATTATTTCTGGTTCAACAGCGTACCAGCAGCATGACACGAATACAACAAGGAAAGTGTTGTCCTAAGGAAGCAAAGGGTACTACGACTAAATACACAGAGCACCTAACAAGGTCACAACACCAATCTATAATGATTCCTCCAAGGGCTGCGTGTATGGATGCAAAAGAAAAGGAACAAACTGTAAAACTCGAAGATCTTTTGTGATGTGATGGGGGTAAACTCAGAATCTTACCAATTATTTCAGAAGAAACAAACAGCAACACCCCTTAGGTGTTAACACTGAGGTTTTGCTTGAAAGATCGTAATGCTTCCATGAAAAAGTTAAATATCTTCCAAATGGCAACCAGAGTAGATACCAAGAGCAGCATCTTAAAGCTTCAAAAGACACCTTACAGTATAACATCATCACAAAAAACAGGCTTCAGTGGCAGTCACAAAAGAAAAACACCATGGATGGTTTCCACACAATAACTTCTCCCATTAACATTTCTGGCTGCAAAGAGTAGAGGTGATTTTAGTCAAGTTAAAGTGGCAATCAGACTCAACACTGCGAGCAAACCGCAGTTGAGAGAAAACCCTGTGAGCATTATGACGAGAACCTTTTCCTGCAAGAACTTTCTGATCCAACAGCTCCCTAAAATAGTGCCCACTTATGGCAAAAAAATGAAGAGTGAGAAATGGAAAAAAACTCAAATATTCCAAATACAGAGAGATATTCCCATATCTATAGAATCAAAATGCTAACCAGAGAGGTTAGTGATGAGCATGCATTACAGGCACCCATCTAAATCCCGAGCAGCCCATCTTAACAGATTCATGAACCAAAAGAACTAGAACAACTCAGCACTGATTAGCAGACCAAGTACTATCAGCCCACACCACACGCTGACCTCGATTCCCTAAGCAACTCACTCAGAATTTGACTTCATTATATCTTCAAATTGGATTTTAAATCCCCAGTTCATACTCCTCCCTTATTGCAGCAGTCCTGCACTTGCAAACACAGAAAGCAACTGTAAGGAGGAACGAGAACAACAAAGGAACAGGAAAGTTAGCTATTATTTTTTAAGCCTCCTGCCCAGCTGCACCATCAATTATACACTGATTCAGCACTACCTTGGATTCTATAGAGAACGGCTGTTCCAGCCTTAACTTTGCAATATTCTAACTACGCATACCAGGATATATGGATATGCTTTGTCCAGTATCACAGCTTCTAAATTTGAGTAGTCCAGGCCTTTTATAGACATTCAAAGTGAAATATGTGTTGTGGGAGGAGGATTACAGCTGTACTTCAAGCCCTCATGGTTTATGAGGTCAACATAATGGATCTATTAATTTACAGCCTTTTTTTCCCCTGGAGTAGGAGCTATTAATATTCTACATATATTTACTTCTGCAGATTGTGGTTTAATCAATACAGTACTTCAGGCAACATGAAGTACCGTAGGCAATGTAGAGACTGTCAGACCCAGGGAGTTTAGGTTTATAGAGTGGGGCTTCGCCTCTTACCACTTTGCAGAAGTACTTAAAAGATTACAGAAAAGCCAGCTGGGGAGAGAAGAAAACGTGAAGATGGTCTGCACTTGGAAAGCTAAACATGTACACTAGTACTGGGGAAAGGGGAGTGATTTTAAGAATTGGCTTCAATCAGCCTAAGTCCTAGAGCTGACGCAGTTACAGCAAGACAGGTCCCGAAGCAGAGCAAGCCGCAGCAGTAATCACAGCCACCCAAGGGGAAAGAGGACCCCCAGCCACGGATCACCACGTACGCCTCCCAATGCCAAGGCGGCTGCCGGGTGCTGTCCCAGGAGGGCAGAACTCTTCTGGGCCGAGATGAACTCAGAGGCTGCTCTCTCAGACCCAGCCCAGCCAGCCTGCCTTGGGCTGCAGAGCAGCTCCACTCAGGAAAAAACGACTCTGAACCCTGCTTTTCAGCTCTCCAGGGGGAGAAAAGCAAGTTGTTGATGAGAACTCTTTGGCCTCAGAGTCACTGATAAACCCTGTAAATTCTGGAAAACCCACGGCTTCACCTGACTCCAGCTCTCCACTGACACTCAGAGCAAACACCACTGCTCAGGTCATGGCCTTTTCCTCTTGCCAGTGATCACAGGTCTCCTCTACAGAGCCTCTACCACTAAAGCAGATGACATTTCAGATTTAGAGAGATAAGTCCATTCTCACACTCACACCAATTTCAAAACTCACTCACCGCTCTTACGTCAATAAGGAAGTCTGTCCAATTCACAGCAGCCTACGCCAAAACATTATTAAGCCAAAAGATTAGACATTTTATTTCTTTCATACTCATACCAACCTTGCTCCCCAAGCAGCTTTTGTAGGAAAGCTATTAAAAATGGAGAGAGAGACAGTTCAAAGAGGGGTCTCAATCCTGAAAGATAGCATTTCCCTCCTCTTCCCCTCACACTGCTTCTCTTGTTCCACTTCTGCTCCTCAAGGCTCATTACAGAGGTGCTCAGCAGAGAAAAGAACTAGATTTTAGACTGGGCTGCCATCTGCATGCTGAAACGTTCCCTGCTTTTATAGAGAAACTGCTTTTACAGCGTCTTAAAACAGTCCTCTTTCTGGGACCACATACAAGATGGACTGCAGTTGTTACAAGTGTCAGCTGTATTGACTTCACATCTGCTCCTACACACATTCATACCTCTGCAATATTTACACAATAACAATATTTGCACTATTCATGGCAAACCTGGTCCACATTCACCCCTGCACATTAATGAAACCAGTGCCGAGAGAACACTACTCTGCACGCAGTGTGCTTAGAATTTCATTCCTTGATCTCGTTCATGGCCACATGCCTCCCCAACTAATATATGATGTTCAAAGAAGAAAGAATTAACAGAAAAAGATGACATACCAGCTGTTACGTGTCTTATAAAATACTCTTCCACAGTTTTCCACTTAGAAAACACAGTTCCACAGAAGTGAAACGGAGCACTTTGCTGTCAGCAAAGGCAAGTTGCTTTCACTGTACTCGGCACCATCTCACAGTACCTTAAACTGATAAACACATTCTTGATGAGGAATTTTTTTCCCTCACATAATCAGAGGCTAGCCTCTACCTGTATGTATTTTGCCAGATTTGTTTGGGTGAAAATAAGAATTTAAGCAAGCAAGCAAAGAAACAAACCCCCCAGAATTTGGGAATCATGAGAAAATGCTTATAGAACATTACTTCCAGGTACTGCGTGACAACCTTGTAAACAATGAGGTTTGGTTCTGATGCAAACCCAAATCAAATTAAAGTACATATTTTATGTGCCCTGGAATTGCTCTGCAAAATAAACATCCTTGTGAATTTAACTGTTAAAGCTGTGCAAAGAGGGGTGGAAGAAATTCTTTTCCTGTAGTGCTTTTGGGGTGGAAAGGGGCTGGAAAGGAAAAGATTAGCCAAACAACCCCTGCAGAAGTTTCTAACACACAGTCTCCCTCCCACCACCTTTGTCACTGAACATAACACAGCCCTTGATCCTCCACCCATTCCAAAGGGGACTTACCTAGGTCAAGTAGCAGAAGCCGGAGGAAACCCTGACCATCAAAGCTAGCAAAAAGATTCTCATTATTTTCAGCAAGGGCAAGAGCTCTTCCCTTTGTCTTCTTTTCAAGGCTGTTCAAAAGAGGATTTATTTTTAGCTGGACACTCTGAAAAGCAAGTGGCTTCTTAAAGTGCCTCTTTATTTTGTGATACAGTTTAAATGTCCACTTCCCTTTCCAGCACTGAGGACCTCCTGATTGATAGCTCAGACTCACATTGTTTGAGGAAGGCTTAGAAACGGACAGCAGACACGGTTTCCCATACAGCCCTTTAAGGCTGCTTAATAGTTGTTCACGATTTAGCATCCCTTGATACTTTCAGCTTAAGCCTCAGCGTGAAGTGGGAGATTACTCCGAGCCCACATGTTTTGGAGAGCAGGAAAAATCCATACATTATAAAAGCTTTATTTGTACTTCTTATTGCGAATACAAATTCTCAGCCCTCTCCCTCAGACGCACAGGTCCACGCCACCAGCCCCAGCCCCCCCGGCAGCTTCCCACCTCAGCCAGCCCCCAGGCAGCAGGGGCGACTGGCTGCACAGGGCACAGACACATTCCTTGGAACTCCTCCTCTACTTCTGGTCCCGCAAGGGCACCTCAACCCAGAACACATAAAATGTGGACCAAACAGCCTCTCTCTTCCAAATGCCACATAGAAGACACTGTTCTCTGTAGCTTTAACTGGATGATTTTAGCACATACCCTCCTCTCCCCAGGAAACAGCTGCGGACCGTCAGGGAACAAATTGCTCTGCCTATGCAAACCAACCAAATCCCCTTCCAGACAGACCCCAGCCAGAGAGCCTCACCTGGATGCTGCTGTCAAGCAGCGCATCCCAAAGGGTAGAGGCCTCACATGTTGTCCCCATTTCCTCCCCCTTGCTCTCCAGCAGCCTACCCACACCTCTGCTGGGCTCCCCACACACACTGCCTCCATACACAAGCTGCCCGTCACTTCCACAGGGAACCAAAGCCCATAGATGCCCTACACCTCCAGACACACAGTCTTAAACCCTCCATGGTTTGAGCTTATCATATGGTGGTAAGGTACAACACCCATGAGATCCTGACTCCAGCAAGCTCATTCCTACCTGCCTCACTCCTCTGCAGCCTCCTCTGGGCTTAAGGCTGCGAAGTCCAGCTTCTTCTGAGGCCTCCAGCAAAACCTCCTCCTCCCTCTTCCACACACTGGCCCCTGCCTGATCAGAAGTGATCTGTACCACATGACAGCCCTTCTGCTGAGCTCACCTGCTCCCCGTCAGCCTATGAATCCCTCCTGACCCTCTCAGGCTCTTTTTTGATCTGACTTCTGTTTGGAGAGTGGCCAGTCCCTCCCACACTGGTTTCCAACAGCTTCAGCTACTGCGCTGCTTCAAAGTGAAGCCACTAGACTGGCAGCCCTGGAGATTAAAAGGCTTTCCATTGCTCTGCTCTGTGAGATACGAAGCAGTTCAGACAAAGCTGGCTGATGCCACATATGCACAGGGGCTCCACCAATTGTGTGGCATCCATTAAAACTGACTAAAGTTGGCTAAGTGCATTAATGTAGCACACCTGGTCTTTTTTCTTACCTCTTGTTCAAGCAAATCTTCCTCCCTGTTCTCTCTCCCCTCCATTTCACTGCTAAAACATCAATCACCAAACAATCTGAAGACACACCTCCTACGAGCTTCCAGGTACTGTGAAAGTAAAAGGGTGGTCTGCAGAGAACTCTTGAGCCTCACAAACGGAACAACCAAAGCTTCATCTCTCTCTCTCTCCTGTGCCCACTTGCAGCCCAAGCAGGGGCGCAAATATAAGGGAGTCTTGCTATCAGCTAACATCCCTGCACATTCCCAACTGCCCACCGCTGCCCAGGGGCAGGCCAGAAGCGCACGCACACCCAGGCACACAGGATACATGCTTTCCGACATCCTTGGTCGCCAGCTAGCAAGCTTTAGTTCAGTAGAGGAAGGTCTTCCCTCACAAACTCAGATCTGGAGCATGCTGGAGGTGCAAGCTGCTGCCTAGCAACACAAGTGCTCTGCAGGGAGGTCGGAGCATGCCCCCCACCCTACCACTGCAAGAGGTCTCCTATGCACAGAGAAACACCACCAGAAGGATGCGATTCTTAAGCATTTCTTGGAAAGCCATCCTGCACATCACCAATTACAACCCCTGCTTAACCACACTCACCAAACCCTGAAGAGCACTGCCTGTGCCTTGGTGAACTGCCAGAAGTCTTCGCTTCTCACATTTGCTGTGCATGCGCTACACCTCACTGACTTACGGAGCCCAAAACCCCACATCCCAGCCTGCCCCTCTGTCTCCTCCTCAGCCACTTGTCTATTGCAAAGCAAGAACTTGACTCACTGTCAGAACAGCTTCCTCCCCAGACTTACCTCCTACCTCGGCTCTAGCAAGAGCGAAGCTTTTCAGCCACCGTGCCCTCCTCAAAGCTGCCCTGCTCCTACCTCTGGAGGGAAGCCCCTTTCCATGCACCACACGGGGGAGGGCAGGCACCAAGCTGCTCGTACAGCAGAGGTATCTGACAGGTATCACAGACCGACAGGCAGCTGCACGGTTTTATCCCTGCTGAGAAATAACGTCCCCTTTTAAGCACCAACAGCAAGCGTTTGGGGTGAGTGCCTCTCTCGGGCGTGAAGGCAACCACACTCGCACAACACCTGGGCACCCTGAAACCGCCCTTCCTTCCCCACTCCTGCGCAGGCAGCAGCTCACCTTGCCTTGCATCCACCTCTAACAGTTCTCTGAAAAACCTCCAAACTATGCGCACGCTGACAGTAGTATCCTAACAGTCACAAACCCCACACACGCTCTAAAAATATGAGGTTTTTAAATAATCAGGATAAAAACAAGAGCATACAAATACTCCAGAGGGGGACAAGAAAGTACCAGTTCCTTCCTGCCAGGACGGGTTTCTCCTCAAGGTACAAGCCTTTCCTCCAGGTACAGGAGCAGAGGTTGCTCAAATCACACAGACCTTACCGTAACTTTGAGAAACTGCAGCTTACAGCATTTTCCTCCAGAAACTGTAAATTCTTTGAATCTTTGCGGAGACAGCAGTCCAGGGACAAGCTCTTTAAAAACAGCCGTTCAGTCAAGCTCTTGAGAGAGGTTTCCATCGGGTTTCCACCAGACCCCAAACGAACCCAGAGAAGCCTTATTTCCACAAAACTCTGGGAGGCAGCTCACGATTTCCGAGTCGCTCAACGTTCAGGGCACTCCCGCGGTACCTCAGAGCAGCCAACACTCCAAAGAGCCAGCACCTTTTCAACAGTCTCCACCGAGCTGGAACATCCCAAAGACCCCATCCTCGCCTGTTTCTTCTCCGCGGTCCCCGACCGTAACGCTTTTCCCGGGAAAAGCCCCAGGCGCGTTCGCGGCGCTGAACGAGAGCCCCTCGATATCAACTGTGGGGAGAAAACACTTTCGGCGGCTCCACAGCCGCAGGGCCCGAT
>Ga0065711_1039096_pt1 | contig 18135 bp, 7 predicted proteins | sample Hoacrofraction12_FD_59098 | JGI IMG/M metagenome (GOLD analysis project Ga0065711, IMG submission 59098) | Hoatzin crop microbial communities from Cojedes, Venezuela - Epithelial fraction 12 v2 (version 2) | ecosystem: Host-associated > Birds > Digestive system > Esophagus > Crop | place... | reverse complement strand
GGGGAGGTCGCGCCCTCCCTGAGCCCCCCTCACGTCGGAGACATCGCGCTAACCGACCGTCAGTCCCACGACACTGGCACGTTTGAAAGACGGTACCACGGCCATGCAAATCGTGCTGCCGTTTTAAAACTAAATAAAACCGGGCTGGATCTGTACCGTGAGTCTTTTCTGACGTTGTCCCCTTGAGCAGTGCTGCAAAGAACATCTTTTCATGAACGTCAGCACGTACGATTTGTCCTCACTGCCAAGACCCCTCGTGCCATGCCTCAGTCCCAGCCGGCCTCAGCCTTCCTCGTTGCCAGGCGGTGGGCACCACTCTCCCGTTTCTCATGGTTCTCGTTCTCTGGCTGTCTGCTGTTCATTGCACTCCTGTGGGATGAGGCACACACCTGCTAGGCAGGTATGGGCGACTCACTTTCTCATCCCTTGTACTCACTTTCTCATTCTGCTCCAAGGGGAGAGGTGACACGATGGAGTGCGTTGGTTTGGAGCTAAACAATCCCAGGTACGCGTGCATTGCTCTGTGGCTAGCTTATCAAAGACCACATCAAGGAAATCAGAGAATCACAGAATGGTTGGGGTTGGAAGGGACCTCTATGGGTCATCTAGTCCAACCCCCCTGCCAAGGCAGGGTCACCTACAGCAGGCCGCAGAGGACCTTGTCCAGGCGGGTTTTCTCCAGAGAAGGAGACTCCACAACCTCCCTGGGCAGCCTGTTCCAGGGCTCCGTCACCCTCAGAGGGAAGAAGTTCTTCCTCATGTTCAGACGGAACTTCCTGTGCTTCAGTTTGTGCACGTTGCCCCTTGTCCTGTTGCTGGGCACCACTGAAAAGAGTCTGGCTCCATCCTCCTCTCACCCACCCTTCAGATATTTATAGGCATTTATAAGGTCCCCTCTCAGCCTTCTCTTATGCACGTCACAGTTAGAAAGGAGAAAGCAAAGATTTGTGGCAGCTATCCTTAGTTCTGAGGGGAGATGGATCCACAGACATCTATTTTATCGGGTACGAGGGGATCAAAGCTGTGTCTTTATCCCAGAGCGTTAGTTTACCCGCTGTCCACCATTCACATTTGGAATTTAAATAATCTGCTAGAAACCGGTATGGGTATCAGGAATGGGTTTTATGTGCTCCTGTAAACTGGTCAACAGTGGACTGGAGACAGCGACAGACATCAGCAGTTGACAGGGCAGAGTACGGTGCTTGTGGAGACTGCAGCATCACTGAGCATCGTCCAGCTCCCAGGCTGTCTCAGCGGCAGGGGAAATACAAAGAGAGCTATGCGTTGTCTGGACGTTGCTGTCACCTGACCAGTTCCTGTAGCCATGGTATGTAGACGTTGAAAGGTAGTTTCTTTGCCTCACCCGGGCAAAGACATGTTATCTGGCTGAAAATATCTGGCTGGGGGATCCTTCAGCAAGACTTCTACCGTGCATCAGTCCAACTTATTTTCTGATTGTAACGCTTTGTTTCTATTATCTTGTGAGAAAGAAGTTCCCTAAGATACCTATTTCTCCTCCTCCAAATTCCTACATTAGGTATGTCCCTGTCTACAAAATCCTTGTCAGTAATTAAGTAGCTTCTATGTTACAACCTGTGCTTGGTATGATAATTACCCTACTGTTAGTTCTCCCTTTTGACTATGTTCATCTGTCATCCATTACCATCAGCTTGGACTGAATAGAATTTGGAGTGGCATGAAGTGCCTCATACAGTGAAGAACCAGCATTTTGAAGGACCTGCAGGTGCTACTACAAGGTAAATAGCTAATAATATCATTACTATGCATTTCTCAAGTTTTCTAATATATTCAGCAAAGTTTATTACTCCTTTCTCGATACCAGTAAGCAATCTCTGACATATTAAAGAACTATTTGCCTATTTCTGAGAATCTACAGACAAAGTCACAAAATCGTAGAATGGTTTCGGTTGGAAGGGACCTTACAGATCACCTAGTTCCAGTCCCCCTGCCATGAGCAGGGACACCTTCCACTAGAGCAGGTTGCTCAAAGCCCCATCCAGCCTGGCCTTGAACACTGCCAGGGAGGGGGCAGCCACAGCTTCTCTGGGCACCCTGTGCCAGGGCCTCACCACCCTTAGAGTGAAGAATTTCTTCCTTATGTCTAATCTAAACCTACCCCCTTTCAGTTTAAAGCCATTACCCCTGGTCTTATCACTACAGGCCCTTGTAAAAAGTCCCTCTCCAGCCTTCTTGCAGGCCATTTCAGGTACAGGAAGACTGCAATAAGATCTCCCTGGACCCTTCTCTTCTCCAGGCTGAACAGCCCCAACTTTCTCAGCCTTTCCTCCTAGCAGAGGAGCTCCAGCCCTCTGACCATTTTTGTTGCCTTCTCCGGCCCTGCTCCAACAGGTCCATGTCTGTCCTGTGCTGAGGGCTCCAGAGCTGGATGAAGGACTCCCAGGGAGGTCTCACAAGAGCGGAGCAGAGGGGCAGAAACCCCTCCTTCAGTCTGTTGGCCACGCTGCTGGGGATGCAGCTCAGGGTATGGTTGGCCTTCTGGGCTGCAAGCACACACTGCTGGGTCATGCTGAGCTTCTCATCGACGAGCACCCCCAAGCCCTTCTCCTCTGGGCTGCTCTCCATATCCTCTCAAAATCCTTGAGACCATCCTTCCTATGGTTCAGGGGCTGGAAGGAGGGAATCGCTAGTTCTGCTCCTGAGATAAAACCTAGCTATTCTGGCAAGTAGAGACCAGCAGTGCTTAAAAGACAGCCTGTTCAGTCACCTGCCATTACGTTCTAACCCAAATATGGTTTCCAAGTGCAGGCCAGCAAAGGGCATGCAGTCATCACCACTTTTTCTTTCCATTGGTAAAGTGTTCCTTTCATGTACATAAGTGCAGTGTAACAGATAAGAAAATAATGATATGGCTGCAGCTTCAGCTTTATTTTTTCATCTGGTTGGTTTAACAATTAAAAATACTCTATTATAAATAGTCTAATATATTCATCAGGTGGTATCATTAAAATATTTTTTTTAACTCAGTTAAAATGTGAATATCAGTACGTTCCCACAGCAACTTTATTTAATGCAACCTAAAGGAAGTTTATTTTGTGGAGGAAAAATATGACTGGCCATAGTTATGGCCTGTAATAAGTTTATAATGTCTTCCTACTCTCAGGCTCCCCAGGAGGGGAAATCAGGACAGCACATCTTGGCAGATGGGAGCATAAATCTGGCTAGGAAGGGAACACAAGTGAGAAGCATGTCGAGTCAGTTTCCTCCAAGGATGCTCCTCGAAAACCCAAAGGTACAAAGTTGAGATGTTCCCACTCCATAGAAAAAACTAGTAAAGTAGAGCAGCAATAACTGCACTCACTCTTCTTCAGTTTTATGCCTCCCAGGGGTACAGACAATCAGGCAGATAAGTTGTAATTTTACAACTCTTTGCACCAGCTGCACTTAACGGGTCTGATTTTTACCTGTCACTAACAGCACCACAGAGAGTTAAAATGAAAGAACTATTAAAAGCCTAATGTATTTTTCATATGTAGGTTGTCTGCATTTCTAATGCTTATTTTGAAACCTTGTATGAAGCGAAAAGTGGAGGTGATAATTCATTACCATGCAAAATCTAAAAGTACAGTATGAAAAAAAATGGGGTTGTTTAGAGGTAGAGAACTTAATGCACAAGGTAAGTAATTTCAGTGAGGAGGTTCTTTGAAGAATGTTGAAAACAGTCCAAAAAGAATCATACAGGTTTCCAAAATAATAACCAAAAAATGGTTTACACAGAACACAAATTATCAAGGTTTATAGCACTTAACTAGGCCATCACCTTTAAGTTGATTCTTCCTCTTTTCCCTTCCCCCATTCTTTTTGTAAAGTGAAAAGCTACTTATTTTTCAAATTCATCTCTCCAACTCCCTTGGTCAATTCATCTGCAACAGAAGAAAGGTGGAAAAGCATCTTATCTAGACAGACAATGAGAATTTTACACAGAGGGGACTGGGTCTTATTTACCAAGTTTGTTCCTCTAAAAAATTAATGATATAAAGGTATCGGTAAACAAATTGTCACATATTGTGCTGTGCAGGGTAACTTGAAATTAAGAATGTGTGCAACTACAGAAGATTAAGTAAAACTTTCACTATAGGATTGGGAGGTAACAGTGAAATATATTTTTGTACCTCTGTTTCGCTGTTAGGAGACTGATTCAGGGATGTTGTAAAGCTTTGCAGCAGTGTAGACAAAACAGGATGTTATCGCCCACAGACCAAGTATCTTTGAGTGGCAGCGTTCAATTTTTGCAAAGACAGTAAAGAGCGAGTATTACATGAAATAGGAATCTGAGCTGGGGGAATAATTATATGTTTCTGCCCCCACCCACAGTTATTGCAGAAGGCCTTTCACCTCCAAGGGCTTAAAGACCTTTCTGTGTATTTGGGTCACTGCCACGTGCATGGGAGGAGGAAAACAGCTGAGACAGGAGGCAGAGCCTGAAGGATGAGGTGCTGGCAGAGCTGGCTGCTCCCGCTGCTCTCCCAGGGGCCCGGACCGAGCAAGGGTGCAAGTGGTGCTGGGTGGGGCCCTCTCCTGCTGCCCCACACGCAGGTGGAAGAGCAGAAGGCTGCGAAGGTGGAGGGAGAAAATGAGCTGTCCTGGCAGCTCACGCTGCTCAAGCGCTGGCCTGCAGGGTAGCAGAATGTGCTCTTTATATGCCTGCCTGCCTTGCCAGTCCTGCTGTCATGTTTGGTTTTCCATGAATTTTTGGCTGCTTTTGATCACTGTTATTGGTGTGAAATTCTGTCTGCTACTGAGCTCCTGATAAAATGCCTGTTGTCCTCAGTACGACTGGATCTGGTCACTAAAACCACTTTAAATGTCACAGCATTCATGTCAAAGATTGACAGACATGAAACTAAAATGGATTATGGCAATACCTATAGGATTTTTTTTTTTTTTACCCATAGCTGTGAATTACTTCAAAATCTCATTCCCCATCATCCGTACAGAAAATCCGGATACCTGCGTTTGGCTAACTTCTAGGCTGTAGCCACATTGTAGTATTCCCTCTTTACATGCCTAATTCTTCATGTAGTTTGTGGATGATAGAATCCAGAATACAGCCAATCCTCCACCTTTCTATCACCCTTCTCTTTCCTGTTGCCTGGAGATACCATTGATCCTTCATTCACTTACGGATTTGTCCAAGCTGATTAGCACTGGGAAAAGTAATCCCTGGGCGCGGTTGGCTACTTGACAAAAGGAGCACAATGGATTTCAGGCTGCTGTCTAGCAGAAGTACAGTAAGCACTCGTGATTTCAAGTAGGAAATAGGTAATAGGGACGTATTCCGCCACAGTGTCATTTCACAGTAGCTTGTTTAGCTGGGCATTCGCTGGGCCAGTGCATCGGTACCGGGAGCGTACAAATAACCTCCCCTGTGCAGCTGAGGATGAGGACCAGAATCCTGAAAGTATCCCAGCAAAGTTTGTCTGTTATATGGAGCGAGAGGTACTTGGCCAATTTTTAATCACTGAACTTCGTGAATGACATGACAACACTTTTCTGACAGGGGAATTATTTACATGCAGTTGGAAGGTCTGCAGTGAGGTCAGAAGGCTGGCTCGGTGGCAAACTTAGGAGTACGCTTTTCAGTGAACCTGGTCTCTTGGGTACCTGCTTGGTGGTCAGCTGGGAACACGGAGTATGGCCTGAGAGCAGCCACCTTCACTGCATTTTTCAGTGTACAATATTGCCTTGTGGTTATGAAATAAGTGCAATGTTAGGGAGGATTCTGCTTTGAGTCTAAGCTTGTCTGTGGGACGTGGTAGAAGCCGTACAGTGGGCTGATACAGTGGTTTGCTTGATTCTGTTTCTTGCACCAGACACTTGCTAATGTTGCTGATGAATAGCAGGGGGAAATATGAAAAAGCCCTGAACCAAGTGATAAAATAGAGTATTAGTGTCATATTTCTGTGGCCAGATAGTCATGCGAGCCATGGAGTTACTACACAAGCTTTAAAATGTTGAGAAGGGAATTCCGGATAAGATTTTTAGTGTCCAGGTAACCTGTGAATCTAAACTCTAATAAAGCTTTTCACCAAAAAGATATGTTAAGTAGTGTTATAACTTAAGAGTACATTCAGACTCTTTTGTTAAAAAATCATGTACTTCTGCAGAAAGGCACCCAAAACCTGTACTATTTGTGCTACTCTGTTTCTGTGGAAACTGTGTGTTGGAGTGGAATAGGAAAAACAGAGGGGACAGAAGGAGAGGTGAAGTGGTTTTGGCTGAAGTCCCATTGGCCAGTCGCCGTTTCAGCCGGGGTAAGTCAGACAAGCAAGCCCTCAATGCTAAAGTCCAGACAGTTCTCTTCCCTCCTCCCCTTAACTTGGGGTGAGGGAGGAGTCTGGTTCACAGACACCCTTCAAAAAGTGGTTGCTTAAGCAATTTATGTTTTTTCTGCTGATTTTTACTCGTATTAAAAAGATGCTATTTCCAGATTTTTTATGCCACAAGAATTGTTGTCAATCAGTAATGTTGGTCAATAGCTACCTAAAGTGGTAGAGTGAGGTTTGCTCTGAAATGAGCCTTCCATCGACAGACATGTTGCACAGTCAGTGGTCTGCTGAAAAGCACCATTGTATCCTCAAAAAGACACTTTCCTGTTTGAAGACTGAGAAGACACCTTTTTAACATTCTGGGGCATCCAGAATTTGCATGTTTTTGATGAATTGCTGTGAAAGACAGCCAGCCTTGACTAATAAACTCAGCTCTTTATTTTCTGTTCCCCGATAACTTTCACTGACATTACTTTCTCCTAGATTGAGACACCTTTCTTAAAAATAACATCTAAATTAACGTAAGAATATATTGTGAATTTTTTTTCTACTGTTAATCAATATTTGCTTGCTACCTGTGGGTGTGGGTCAGGGTAAAAATTGTAACATGAAAGAGTTGTGATTGATGGCCTTATTCTGTAGACGGTGGTGGTGGTGGTGTCTGTTTCTACCCCACACGCACAAAAAATGACCAGAGTGTCATTTCAGTCTGAGGCTCCAGGTTGGAGAGGCTAGGCATTTTCCTGTCTAGCCTCAGTACGCTCATGCTGGCACAGAGGACCAAATGGAAACGTGCAGCACGTAACATTATGTCCAAAGTTCAGTAGAGAAGTCTGAATTACTGCAGGAAAAGAGGAAGGAACGGAAAAAGCAGCTTGCAAAAATGGAGACTATAGAGGAAAAGCAACCAAGGAAATGACATCATCTTTTCAAATTCAGCTATAAGTGTGTGCAGACCCAAGAATTTCAGAAGAATTTCTTACAGGCAGAAGCTAAAGGGAAGGGCCAAATTCACAGGGACAGTAGCTGTGCATGTGCAGGCCTCTGCACGGAGAAATGAACACCTACTTCTTGCTCTGCTGCTGCTTCAGCTTCTTAGTAAGACATGACAATCTCTTCAAGTCTCTCTCTGATCTCTGTGCATGGGAGTTAGCAGTCAGACATGAAGAGAGTTAACTGGAACAATTCGGGGAACCCTGCAGTCCTTTCCCTTTGTATGCCTGTAGTGTGTTGCACTGTGGCGTGAAAGAAGCAGGAAGGGAAAAGAAAAAAGCAGAAAAGCAGGCATTTGGTACCAGGCACTGGTGCTGCCTTCATTCTTTTGTGTATTAATGTTTTCATAAACTACAACTGAGTTGCAGTTCAACCTAACTTTTCAGTTTTATTTGATTTGTAAGCCTTTCTGCATTTTAGAAAAGTGTTTATTTTTTACAGTTGGCAGGTCTGACTGCACTCCTTTTGAGGTTATTCAGGCTTTGAATTTGACAGCTTAAGAAATATCTGTTTGTGAAATGCTTATTGCTATTCACCCATTTGTAATGAATAGGAAGTTCACGCCACACAAAGACATTATTGATACAGTCACAACATACCAGAAACACAATACATTGAAGCAACAATCCATTAGCCCAGGTTAGGTAGTGAAGAAAAGTGATCACATTTATATCAATATATGCTTTAGGAGACAAATTAGCCTTTTATTCACTGTAATCCATAAAATTTATCAGGCACAAAACAGAAGGCGTTAATCAGCACCTATTTGGCTCTACACTCCTCCCTACAATAGGATCTGGAACTGCCCTTTACAGATCGAGAAAGTGTGAAAAGCTCTCTCCAGTGCAGTATGAAAGTCCCATTTGAAAATCATGACAGCCATGCTAAGTGCACAACCTTCACAGAAACGCTGTGGCTCACTGCTGCGCTGCAACATCACACAGCAGCCATAGGTGGCCAGTTTCCAGACAGTGAGCTTCTTACATGCAACACACTTCTCTGTGCATAGACTGTTCTTTGCATGAGTCCATTAAGTTTTCATGCCACTGTTAGTCATCACTGGTCTACAAATAATAATTCCACTCATCTTCCTGGTGTTAGTTTTCCTGCTACAGAAATACAGTTGAGGATAGAATGGCAATTACAACATGGATTATCTTGTACAAATGCATTATATTTCCAATGCTTTCTCTCTTGCTGACAACCATATAGTCCAATAAATCATTAAAGCTTCTTCCCGCATCTTGAAGCATCCCTCTACACAGCTGTTCAATCACATACTCACTTAGGATGCAATCAGAAGAGACCTTTCAAAAAAAAATCCATAGTAAGCATGTATTTCTACAAAATGCACTTATGTAATGCGTGGGCAGCAGCTGCATCCACTGGCAGTGTACAGTATTTGCCATTGATACGATACGGAGAAAAAATGCCCTACAATACACTGCAGACAGATTTTTAGAAGGGTTCTCCAGGTAGGTTGAGGAAAACAGAACTGGCTCCAGGTAGTTCAAGGTAATCAGCTCACAGTGCTGTACGTGAGCTAAAAGAATTTAGGTTCAGGATTTTTTGTAACTTTTACAAAAACTGCAGACATGACAAGGGCAAGTCACGTGAACACCACCCTGCTCAATAACTGCTTATTGATAAAGGCACGCTCAGTTTTTCTCCGCAACACTTGCTGTATAAATACATACTCAACAAGCAGGCAGCTTGACTGACTGCATGGCTGCAACTGGAACAATGCGCCTCGGGCAAAGTCGCAGGTCAGACTAACAAACCCATGACTTGCTTTAAAGAACAAGATGCCAAATTCTGATTTTCTATTGTACGACTAGACAGTTCACATAACTGATATGGAGACAGTTGTACTTTCTGAGCTAAGAATACCCACAAAATGTCTCTATTTATTTGACTTCAAATGTATTTGAGGCACACTGGTAAAAATGTGAACAGAATTTAGACATTAGGAAGAAAGTGGTTCAACTGGTCCACGATAGAATAAATGAGAAAATCTGAACTTGGCGCAAATGAGAAAGTATTATCTTAGAACCATAACCCTGCAATTTCTCTTGCATCCCTCAATCAGAATCAAGGTGTAAGGCTCAATACTCATTTTAAAACCTCTCTTATTTATAAATCACAATATGTTCATTAGTTGAAAATAAATGTGACAATTGAAAACAATTTCTGATTGCTCAGCTTATGAAATTTGTAAAGCCAGAACTCTCTGGTTTGCAAATCGTATTTTCTCAAGTCTGAAAAAGATACAGAAATCCCAAGACAGTGTCCAAATTACACAATCATTTATATCAATCTCTTCTAATTTTAAATACTGATTCAAGTTCAGACTGGACATTATGAAAAGGTTCTTCACTGAAAGGGTGGTCAGTCACTGGAAAAGGGTCCCCAGGGAAGTGGTCACGGTACCAAGCCTGTCAGAGTTCAAGGAGAGTCTGGATGATGCTCTTAGACACATGGTTTAGTTTTAGGTAGTCCTGCGAGGAGCAGGGAGTTGGACTCAATGATACTTATGGGTCACTTCCAACTTGAGATATTCTATGATTCTAAGTTCCACAGGTACATTTTAAAGAAAAGATGTAGAAACTCCAGCCAAAAATCCTACTTTCAAACAACTTTGGCAATTAAGATGCAGATATGTTCCATTAAAAAGTGCTAAGAAGATGCTGGCCTATGAAACCACTACTTTGTTTTATGAGTAGTAAAACCAATGAAGGTTGTTTTTTGATAGATTTGTATCCTGTGTTCCCTACGTTTGCCCACCATGATGCCATAAAAATATTCTCCCAGTCTTCCTCTGCCTCCTGCACTTCTCTCCATTACTTTTGTCTCTCTTCTATATCTCACATGCTTTCCCCCCACCTTGTAATACTTCTAGTTCATTTGTACATCATTCTAGATGCCAGCTTTGCCCTCTGCTTGCTCTTTTCCAGCCTGTTGCCTGGATCACAGCAGGAGAATGGGTTGACTCACCAGTGAGGATGCAGCAACTCCTGCCAAATAGAGTAGAAGGCTCCTGAGTTCTCCGTCCCTTGCTGTTAATAGAGACATTAATAGTGTCTGTCCTTAGTATCCTTATAGTAACTTTGAGACTTCTAACCTTCTGCCAGCTTGCACTCAGTACAAATAAGTAAGTTTCCACTTCAGAAAAAAAAGCTTAAGATTGTAATTTTGAATGAGGTTAAATGAGTTACGACATAAATAAGTTATTTAGAGTTAAAACTTTAAGAAACTAACTAGAAATTTCTGACATTTGCAAATGTTGTAGTGCTAGCGTTTATTGGCATTTTAAAATTACTGTGTTGTGAGATGTAGTACTTATGCAGGAGAGAGCAATTTGACATATATTTCTGTTTAGATTCAAGATCTTTGTCCCTACAAAAGGATGGTTTTCCAATTTAATTAAATGCTGCTTGAATAAAAAAACCCTATGCCTGTGGTTAACTGAGTGTCTGGTCTTCATTAAGAGATGTCTTTGTTTTATTGCTTAGAAAACAAACAGAAATGCAGCATAATAACAAACATGAAACTTTTGAGATAGCGCTTTTGCAGTTTTCAGACACTGCAAACAGAAGGTGAGAGTTAGCGTACCATGACCTCATTAATTAAATTAAACCTTCCTTAAAGGATAAACGTAGTAAAAATAGCAATGTTTTTAAATTCTAAATGCTTAAATATATGGGGCGAATTGTTAGTATATACAAATAGGGATTATTCCTTTAGCCAGAGGTCAAGCCTAGGAAGGCCCCACAAAAGTAACTCTTAAGAAACAGGAAATCAATGATATGCTACTTTAAGAAAAACAGGGAAAGAATCTGAAATATCTATGTGCTTTTACTGCCAGTTGGGGTGGCATGAGTAAGTAGTGATTGAATTCAGAAAAAAATAATTTTTATACAGACAGTATTCAACAAACTCATTATTGCTCTAAAACGGTCTAAACTTTCTCAAGTCCTGTCTAAACTGCAGAAATGTTGTGCTGCACAATATACCCTAACCCTGGTCCCTGAGTGCCTCCAGACTGGAGAACAGACCAGAGCTTGGTACAGCTGCTCGCTGGCCTCATGCCCAATTCCTATTCCACCCATCAAAACCAGGTGGTGGAGAAGGTGAAGTGTAACTGGATTTCATTTCAGTGCAAGGCTGAGAAACAGCTGGAGATTGTGGGCCCTGCATTTCAGATCCACTCAGTGATCTACTGGCCAATGAGACTGCGACAAATTGCTACATGAAAGACTGTAATTTAAGGTCTGAGATCACAGGAATAGTTCTTAGCTCTGCAGATCCTGTGTAACTACAGCTTGTATTAACAAATTTAAGCTAACTTTAACTAGTTGGCTTGCGTTTATCCAGCAGTGTGGCCTGCTAATTTTCTAGGTTACTAATTCATTAATTCAGTAATTTAGTGCAGAGTAACCACAGGTCACCAATAACAGGGTGCTGCTATAGTACCCAGGCTGGCTCACTGAAAGCTAAACCAGACCTGCTTATGCAAGTTGCACATGTATCTTTGTCTGAAGTGGGCGTTTAAAAAAAATTCAGGAAGGCTTGTTTGATCCTGACAGCAAAAAACTAAAATTACTAGTCTATGATGAAAGGCTGAACCATTTCTTCTCAGAGAGAGGAAAAGTTAAAGAGTTACATAAGGCCACTGATGTCCAAAAATGGGCCAGGAGAGCAAACATGGCTTGCACTTTCATACCTTGTGATCTCTTCCTGAAAAGGTCATATTAGGAAATGTTCTTGAAGTCCTCTGAGTCTCATCTTATCTGTATAGCTAAGAGGATAAATTAAAGTCATGTTTTGCTTACTTGGTATCCATCCCACCTGTTTTGCAGTTTTTCTGGGGGCCTGCACAATTCAGTACAACTTCTATTGTCATCTGTCTACTTACTCATTTTCCATTTACCTCCCAACTATGAGGGACCACACAGCAGTTTATGTCCCTGTTTCCACATGACTTTCTCCATTTCCGTACAGCTATTTCCATCAAGCAATGCAAAAAGAGACTCTCTGGGATAGCTGTGTTCCAGAATGCTGTGACCTAGCTGGAGACTTGGACAACCTTCTCGTAGTCCTCTGGGGTAAGCACAGCAAAGAAGGTAATTCTGAATGGCACACTCTTACAGATGACTACTTTTTGTAAGTTTTAGGAGGCAAGGATCAAGCACAGAGTAATTCAGTGCCAGAAAAAGAAAACCAAAAGCCTCAAATGGCATCTGCTGGCACAATCACATTGGACAGCTTTTCAGGCAGGACAGTTTGTCTCAGATTTTACACTGGGGCAAAAAGGGCTATACTATGGGAAATTCCTGCAGCAGAGATAGTGAAGCGGTAACCTAGCTATGGAGCAGACCTCAAAAACCACCAAATGGACAGAGACCATGGGTTTATCAAAGGACAGACTTGCATAGAAACAGAACTGATGACAGAGTCACCAGGCAAAAGGTCTGTTCTTTGTTATGGATAGAAATACTGCACCACCACAGTATAACCTATGCAGGTATTAGTGTCAGGGATAGCAGATGGCACAGTGTGACCCTTCTTTTGGTTAGGGACAGGAGTTGCATCACTCCCCTGTCTACTTTTCTCCCTTGGGCGCCGTATCCTAGTGGGTATGTGCACATATGATCCAACAGAAATTCCAGCTGAGGAAAATTTACCTATGCAATTAACGGTTTACTCTAGCCATGGTTTAACTGGTAACCATTAAACTTACTCAAAGCTGGGATTAGAGGTTTAGCAAGAACCAAGTGCATATCTTTTTATCTACACCTACTGAAATCTGTGAGTGTTATACAGGTAGTAGCATTAAAGCACTGTTCCAGAGACTGCCGATGGCAAGTCCCACTTGTATTATGTGAAGAAATAATTTTGCGCTTGCAGTGTTTGGTCTCCTGTCACGTTTAGTTCACAGTGTGCTTTCCGGCCAAAAAGATAAGAATCAGATTTATTTTTAGCTAGACTTGGCATCCTAATTCAGTATCCTTTTAATGTTCAACTGTGTATTTTCCCTGTTCCTGCTCAATGAGTCTTACAAATGATTGAAATGTGAGAAAATCACAGCGGTCAGTGAAATTGCTGGAGAGAGCTAACCTCCCGTATCTGTTCTACAGCTTATTGGCTCTCTCCATTCAGCGGTTTGCTAATTGGTCACCAGATTATAAGAGCCTCCCACCATATGTCGGGAAAAATTGTTTCTTCCTCCAACCTGGGACCTCCAACTGATTAATATATTCTCATGGCACTGCTGTTTGAAACCGTAACTGGTAAACATCCCTTTTATCTGACAGTCTCAGTCCCTGAGCAAGGGCCTCCTAACCATCACAAATTCTGTGTTAAGAATGCATTAATATGAAATACTATAGGCTCTGTAGACTGGCAGCATAGGATATAACTGTTTCTAAATAGAAAAGAGAGATGAAAGCATAGTAAGCACATAAAATATTAATCTAAGGCTTAGTATGATACAAAATGTTACAGGGTGATGCTTTTTTTTTCTTTTCTTCTCTTTGTGGGCAAAATCGGATACATATTTGGTGGAAAGGACCCTGATCCAGCAAAGATTAAAAATAAAAAGAAAACCCAAAAACCAAAATAACAAAGATTCAAGGATAACCTGCTGCAAATAAGTCTTGGACACAGGCCTAATGTGCATCTTAAGTTCTACTGAAAGAGGAGCTGGGAAGAAGGAAAAAGTAGTTGCAAATAACTTAGAGAATAACTGGGAAGTTAGAATACAAAAGTTACAAAAACAAGTATAGATTTTTGAGTTGTTCTTTCCCCTCATGTCCAACAAGCTGCAGTCCCCACATCTTTACCAGGCTGTATGTGATATACAGGGGACACATATTTAACATCATTGGGTTCTTCAGCTGTCTAAGCAATTCCAGATTTTATAAGGGTAATAGCCAACCATGAACTGCTGCAATGGAAGACCACCCGGACAGATGTACTTCTTTTACTCGAGGACCAGGCTGGCTGTAGAGAAAAGGAGACTAGCATGCTGGCAATGCAGATTTCTCTTACAATTGAAATTACTGGTAATTTCACTGCAAATAAGATTTTTGTATATTTTTCTTATGTGCAAGTAGATTTCCAGTACTATTTCATATGGTACTTTAGTTTGTAACAGAATTCTTGAACTATACATTATTTTGAGGAAGGAAAGAAGAGACAGGGAGCCTTATTCAAAGATTTGAAAAGGGCGGACAAAGATGCTATAACCAGAACAGTATTAGATAAATTGATATGTGGACAAAACCATCGACATCATCACATTTCCACATGGATTTCAACTACAATTCAAAGGAAGAGACAGAAAAGGCACACACTGTTCTCCTGGATTTTCAGTGATAGGAAGCAAACTCTGAGTGTATGCGCTGGGTTTAGCAGTGTGTTGCGTTCACAGTAACATTTCTTGCTTCTGTCCCCGTAGAAATGGTACGGTGTATTCAGAAATGATGCAGTGCATTGTTCCATTGCATGCAAATAGTGCTGAGCATATTGGTAAACAAACAGATTTGGATGTATCCTATCATCAACTAATCTGATGTGTATTCTATTACCATTTTGCAATTGTTTCTTGCCATTCTGCTTTTTCTGCTGTTTTCTGTGATTATGCTCTTAGTTAAAGCATAATCCATAAATTAGGATAGAGGAGGATATTGTAGGAAATGGATTTATGTGTCTATTGTAACTAGTGTTTGCAGGGAATAAAAGCCTTATTTTCAAAAGAGGTTAAAGTCAGGTATCAGGACAAAGAAGAAGTCATTGTCCTACACTGGATTTCTTCCTCACTAGGAACTGAAATAACCATAATCCTTTAGTTTTGCGCTTAATCCCTCTCTATATCAGGGCAGCCCAGCTAGTAAAGTACTGAGTGCTCTGGAAGGTGGGTAAAAACCCTGATGCTTAGAAGTTACTGTAAATAGATGGACATATTGTGTGAATGCAATTTTACATTGTAGTGATTTTAAAGGCCTGACTTGAGTAAATACTGCAATGAAGACATACTCTTTGGTGACAATATTTACATTCTTAATGTTTATTATACTATTTTGCAGCTCTGAATGCAAAAGCATGTGAATATTTCCTACTACAGTTATTTGTGTTACTGCAATGAACAGCAAAATGGGTGTAAAACATGATTAAATCTAACCCAAAAAATCAAGCCCACTGAATTAATTTCTAAGAAACAATGCACAAGACCAAATTGCAATGCATTAATTCTCTGTGCTTTGAGTGAACATAGCTGGCTGCTTATAATATTTTCACTGTTATTTGATGTTACGCATCTTATAGTAGGAGCATAGGGAATTTCATGTGCCTAGAGGTGCATGATCAGTCTTTATTCAGTTCTTTGAAAGTAACAAAGTTCATTTATGAATGTTCTTTGTGAAGGCTGGAAAGAAATACCAGCTGGCTAGCAAGCCAAGCCAGTTCTGCTTTTATTTTAACTATTAGGTATAACATTTTCTGCTTTTAAAAAATTCATTTTGATGTTTTGGGTGGTGTAGATACGGTATAGACATATCCGGATAGAATGAAACTGAATGGCGGGTTCACACATTATGAACCAGGCTGGCAATGCTTCTGACTATTGAAGCTGGCTGACATTCCACTTTGTAAGATCCAGTTACTGTTAACTTTGTAAAAATTTAATCATATGGGATGAAATAGCCCATGCTGAGTAACGAAATAATTCACACATTTTAAAGAATGTTGTTTTGATCTTACCAAAAGAATCCTGAGAAAATTCTTGGCTCCAGTGTGCAGCCAAGACTGACTAAGCAGAAGTGGCACTGTTCTGTGCCTTAATGGTGAACAATAGTGTAATGATAACTGTAGCTGCTAATGCACGGTTCCCTGTGTCACTGAGCCACCATTTACCAAATGGTTGCTTCCTACAACACAGGACAAGCTTACTCTGCTGTCAAGATGAAGTTCTCGAACTGTACCCAGACAAACCAGTTTGGCCAGTGCTTCTTTACTGGCCATTCCCCTAACAGAAGTTTATTTCAGAATGCATTGTAACCTGAAAGTTTGCAAAGGAATACTGGTCCTTAGTGAGATGCAGCAGGGTAATGGCTGTTAATTTCCCAGAAAGGTGTTGGTGAGGGTGTTGTAGCAATGTCGCACTGAAGGATGTGTGAAGAAAGGACATCTGGGGCACTACTGACATAACATGGCATCATCCTACTAGTCAGATGGTGTCTGAGTTTTCTGAAGGCTGTGAAAACATCTTGTATCAAGCAAAAGTACAGAGGAGATTGTGGAGAAGAAAGAAGCTTTATTCTTCAAGAGAAAATGAGTCAATTGCTTCCTCTTACATTAAGCTTGAGCTTACAGTTTGTGTCTTGTTGTTTTCATTGTGACTATTGTTTGTGTAGTCTAAGCCAACAGAAAAGGAAACTGGGTAAGCCCTGGAGCTGATTTCTAATGGATTCTCATCTCACTGGTTGGCAATCCTTGAGTAGGAAGCTGAGATTTCATAGAAAGGGGCCTTCATATCAAAGATGTGCCTTTGCAATCCCTGTGAAAATCTTCTCAAATTTGGCCAAATTATAAGACTTTGTAAAACAGCATTTTGCACATGTCGGATGGAGACATGTGAGAGTTTAATACTCAAGTCTCAAGATATTCCACGCTCACTTAGCAGATAAATCTCTCACACACACGACCAGACTGCATAGCTGCCATTCAGAAAGAAATTGTAGGCATGAGTCCAAACCACCATTGCATCACTGCTGAAGAACTTTCTCTATAATTGCTTGTGTTGTGTTTGATCAGGAAACTGAGAGCTGTTGCTAATCTTTCAGTGATCCTCTCTTCCCTTGCTGGCCTTTAATCAGCATGAGGAAGAAACCACCCAATTTAAACAGAGAAAAAAAAGGCCATAGATTGCAACACAGAGATGAGGGAGGTTGAGATGGGAAGGGCAAGCTGGGTAAAGAGCTGTGAACCAGGAGGAGAGGGGGCTAATGAAGAAATTTAAGACAAGGACCCATGAAACTGGAGCACGTTTAACTGAAGGGATGTTTGGGAGCCTGCTGAAGTAACGGGGGAAGCTAGAATGAGTCATTCTGGAAATCTGGGCACTTCAACACGAGAAGAAATATTATCATAAAAATATTGCCACAGTCTGTTGTAATCCTATTTCAGATCTGAGTTAAGTCATGCCAGTTCATGCGCTATTTTAGACTACATACAATACATATCTGGGTTGATGCAGCTATTTCTGGGCACAGGTAACTTTTTAATTTCATGTAAAATTGATGTTAAACTGGTCTGCTTTGTCCTTTCTATCTTCCTCCTTTTGTCAGTAATCCTAATTAACTTGATAAACAAGAATTCTCTACCAATATTAACTCCGTGCAGCTGGCATACGCTGTATCATTTTATAGATGAAAGTGAGTCAGGTGAGTCATGTAATTTGATTTAGGAAGAGAACAATGAATCAGTGAATGAGCCAGGAAGCTAAATGCAGGAATTTCTGACCTCCTGTTTTTTCTGGAAATCCCAACTCATGCTTCCTGCTATTTTTTCTCCAGTTACATTACTGAGATAACAAGCCTAATTTTCTTGTTTAATGTGTGTATTGCTCCTGTTAATGTTAACTGGCTACACTCAAGCAGTATATATATACTCAAGCCAACAGTCCTCCTGACTTTAAAAACAAACACAGCTTATTAGTTATTGTTGCTTAATACTTCCTGTCTGTAAGTTTGTTGTCTGTATCGCTCAAAACCAAGCTGAGAATTGTCCTCTTTGCCTTGTTAACATGTGAGAGTGAAAAAAAAAAAAAAAAAAA
>Ga0065711_1010670_pt1 | contig 18136 bp, 13 predicted proteins | sample Hoacrofraction12_FD_59098 | JGI IMG/M metagenome (GOLD analysis project Ga0065711, IMG submission 59098) | Hoatzin crop microbial communities from Cojedes, Venezuela - Epithelial fraction 12 v2 (version 2) | ecosystem: Host-associated > Birds > Digestive system > Esophagus > Crop | place... | reverse complement strand
AAAAGTAACATTTTGGGCTGACACCTGTGAAGGCATCAGCCCATTCTTTTTCGAATTACATCAAAGTTTTTAGCGGACAGTAATAGTTTTTTATCCTGCAATTTGACCTATACGCCAGAAATTATCCCCCAAACCATCCCAAACCACAAAATCGCCCTCTCATATATGGGTGCATTTTTTTCGCATTTTCGCAAAGTAGTGCTATTTATAGCCACCGTGTGATTGGGGAACAGGAAGTCAGGGTGCAACGATTTGGTTTGGATTGGCTATCTTAGATTTTTCTTCGATTCCACCTCGCTTTCAATGTCATCAGGCAAGTTTGGAAAGAAATCAATACCTGTGATTTTTTCTACCTCGTCAATACTATTCGTATAGAAATCCTTGGTTCTTCCGCCTTGTGTATTTCTTCTGATATATCCAATTCCTTTAGGCTTTCCTTTGAGGCAGAGCACAACTTTAAACAGCGCTTCCGGCACCACAATTTTATTCGGACCGATTGTCTCGTGTTCTTGATTGAATAAGATTGGGCCGGTCACGATATATACATCTCCATATTCTTGGGCCCAACGGCGGCATTGCTCTTCTATGGCTTTCCATTCACCGCTATTCAGCCCCTTGTGCTGAGGCACAATATTGGTGAAAAGACAGGATTGGTACATGGCATCTCTATCCCATTTGTTGTCTCCGGCCGGACACATGTGGCCGCGCACCCATTCGCTCCCTTTATAATCCGGCAATCCCGCTTTGGGCTCGGGCACATCGGGGTCGGAATGAAATGCATTCATCCGCTTAATAGGGCCCGTCGTATGTTCGGCGGTTAGATGCCAAGCCACCCAATTGGGCAGTCGAGTGTCTTTATTATACGAAGTAATGTATCCTTTTCGCACAAGCAACTGCTCTGAAACTCCCGGAATGGGCGCCGGACATTCTATCTTGCTCCGAGGGCCTGCGTCGGTCGACGTTGAAGTGATGAGCGACTGAGAAGTTTTGCAACTCTGCAAGTGGCAAAAGAGCAGACAAATTATTGTAAAACGAAAAATGGTTTTCATTTGCGGAAATCATTTAGCAGATATATCCTCCGCGGTTATATCGTATTTGTACAAATATCTATTGTTGTTTATTTGTTTGAGTTTTATTATTCTTGACGTATCCACATTGACCCCATATCTTTTCTGAAGATAAGAAAAATCGTCTTGATAGACAATGAAGAAATCATACCCTCTAACATTCGGATTGAGATTTCCGATATTGCGAATGTCGCAAACATTAAACCAAGGCGGCATTGTCACTTGATACGTAAGAATCCTGTCGGTTAAGACAATATACTTTTTACTTCCCATTTCCGAGATAAGATTTGCCACGTCAGAACACTCCCTGAAATTGTATAAGTATTCCTCCTCGCTTAAATTCTTTCGTGTATTTATTGTAAACACAATAGAAATCAGCAATAATACGCCGCCGCCCATAGAGACCAATCTACGCGACAAGGGAAGCTTGGCATCGCAAAGAATCAACGCAAGCAAATAATAGAAGTTGTTTAAATATCTAAAAGACATAAATTCAGAAGCCTCCTCCAAGCCATGCACAAAGCCGTAGCCCCTATAATGACTTGTATATAGCAACAAATAGCCCAAATAGAGAACGCCAAACACCACCTGTCTTGTCGTGATAGTTCTGCTTATGGACTGATAGATGAGCAACAAGACCGTAGCATAACAAACGATTCCGAAGCATTTCAAATTTAAAAGAGCCTCGCCGAATACCGGGAACAATTGCCTGAAATATGCAAGGCTAAAGGTCGAAGCTTGAATATCTTTAGACTCCAATGCCTCTATCGAAAACACATTTTTTATGCACAAGAAGTAGATGGCGCACACGGCCACATACCCCACGATTTGCAAAAAAACAGACCTGTAGTTCCTATCTCTTTTGCCGACACACCCCTTAACAGCAAAGCATAATGGCACAACAAGCAAAATCAAGTTTTCGCGCTTACACAGCAAGGCCAAAAAGAAAGCAACCAAAGCAAAACAATTGCTTTTCCCATTGGCAACAAAATAAATGAACGACAGACAGACCAAACTACTAAACGTTTCCCCCAGCATCGACGTGCCAAAAACATTCATCATCGGAGCCATGCAATAAACTATCGGCGCTATCATCCACCTCCTCCCTCTTGCGTCGAAAAGCGACAGCAACACAAGCACAAAATACATCGTCAGCAGTTGAGCCCAGGCCATCACCCCCTCAGAATACCCAAACAGCCTGAAGAAATTACTCAAGTAGACCGGAAACGTGATGAAATGTCCGCCATAGCACCCCACGCTTACAGGATAGTCAAGACTGCCTATTGTTATACCATCGACCAAAAAAGAAGAAGAAAAAATATTGTTCGAAAACTGCCTTGCGCTGAAAGCAAAGGCATAAGCATCCTCATACTCCAAACCATAAAACATATAGCCCCAACTCGACTTGAACACAATGGCAAGAACAGCCAAGAGCAAGAGCCGCCGGACCCCATTCTTAATTCCCCCGTAATCTTTGTAAACCGACCAAAAAAGGCAAGCAAAGAACGCCGCAAGCAGGGCTTCTATGAATAAATAGTAAATCATAGACTCAACCTATATTTCAGCGTATAATACACGACACCCAACCCGTACTTAATCGACCTGCAAAAATTAATAGAAGAAGAATCCCGCTCATATTTAGCAGGACAAGAGATTTCCTTAATCCGTATCTTTAGCGCAGCAAGAGCCAAAATCATTTGATTGTCAAACACAAAATCATCAGAGAACGAACGATAGTCGATGCTTCTCAAAACCGAAGCCCGGTACGCCCTATATCCCGTGTGGTATTCCGAAAGCCCCATACCCAGCATCAAATTTTGAAAAGCAGTTAAAGCCTTGTTCGCTACGAACTTATACACAGGCATCCCACGCCTTAATGCTTCCATTCCCTTCCTCATTCTCGAGGCGAAAACCACGTCAGCCCCACCCTCAAACACTTCAACCATTTGTTTGATAGCCTTCGGGTCATACTGATAGTCGGGGTGAAGCATAATCACAATGTCAGACCCCATTCCGAGCGCCTTGTCATAACAAGTCTTTTGATTAGCACCATACCCCATATTGCTCGAATGTTCGAACACATGTTTTATGCCCAACGACCGCGCAAGCTCCAAAGTGTTGTCGGTACTACCATCATCTACGAGCAAGATAGTATCAACGCAATCTTTAGGAATTGCATCCAAAGTCTTTTCCAATGTATGCGAGCAATTATATGCCGGCAGAACAACAGTTGTCATATTATACTCCTTCTTTTAAATCAGGAGGAATTAGATTGCCTAACTCCTCCTGAATCGAAGAACTACTTGCGGCAGATTATCTGCTTGAGTAGTGGGACGCGTGCGATGCATGTGATGCATGAGAAGCATGCGAACTATGACCGGGATTTTGGAAATCGGCGGTTGTGTTCGATGCCATCAGCACCAACTGCTCGCCCTGCTGTGCTTCAATCCGAGTGTCGTTGTTCGTCACTTTTGCAACGAGTTTTTCACCGACCGAGGCACAGTAGCTTGCACCTGCAACTAATGCAGATACAACGAGAAACATTAATCTTTGCATACTGTTTTATAAAACATTGAATTGATTAATATTAGACGCGTCTTGCGGATGCGTCCTTTTCATACCGGATGTATATGAGCACTAATATGCTGTTGATTAGTCGCAAACATACCTCCACACTTTTGCTTAAGAGAGCAATCTTTACAGATTGGTTGATATATGTCCTTCCAATCAGAAATTGAGTTTACGGCATATTCTCGAATATCCTCTGGGAGAACACATAATTGTGCATTGTATATATAGGTACGAACACCTCTGTTGTTGAGCAAGAGAACTGCTTCTCTCAGTTCATGATTATAATCATACGGGTCTATCCACAAATCATCAAGGTTTTTCTTCGCAATACCAGTCGTTTCCATCTGCAAGAATGCAACTTGATTCACAAATGGGAAATTATGAAAGATAAAATCGGCCAATTGAGGCAGACGCTTGTAAGTCTTTTTATGAACCACTATTCGAAGCCCGATTTGGACGCGAAAGAGGGCCAGATTGTAAAGTCCTTGAACCGTTTTATAGAAAGTCTTTGCACCAACTATTTCGTTATGATCTTTGGCTATGTCAGAGAAAATAGGCACATCAATTTGAAGGTCGAAATGTTTGCATAGAGCCAACTTCTTTGCATATTCTCTATCGGCGAACTTAACGCCATTCGAAAGCAAACTTATAGCTGCATTGGGTTGGCATTTCTGAATCTGCTTAATAATCGTAAATAGGTCGTCACCTATCATCGTAGGTTCACCACCGGTAATGCCGAGTTCGCATACATTTTTGTCAATCAGCGAAATCAACTTCAGATTAAAAGGTGTTCTATTTGGCTCTTCTGTAATGGGCGGTTGAGGGCACATAATGCACCGGTGGTTGCACTTCCCTGTGACAAATATGGCATTATGAGTTGAATTGATTTCATAGAGGAATATTATGTCGCCTTTGCTATTAATCATCACAACATCGCCCTCGTTGAAGTCAGTCAGATCAGGCATCACTCCACCACATCCTTTTCCGGAAAGGTCAGAATTGGTTATCGTTGCCGCATAACCCATCTGGGGACTCGATAGGCCCTCTTTAACAAGGATAGCATTCTTCCTATGAAAAATATTCTTTCCTTTCAATGTTATCACGCCAAGAATATCCTCCTTGACGTTATAGGGTTTGCATCTTAATTCCTTCATTCCTGTTTCGTTTTTGATGAGCTCATCACGCCATTATTATTTAATCCAGGACCAAAAGATTCTATTCAACTCAGGGTCATTACGTTTGACAAATTCAAAAAGATAGTGTATGACATATTTCGTCTTCTTACACATTTCATTAGTCGGTCTGAATCCAACGACATCGCCTTGGACTGACATGTTTCTAACCGGGTCGGCACCACAATATGGCTGGAATACACAATCTGCACAAGCGGGCAGACATTCATTACATGACTTAGATATGATGTCGTGAAGTTTCTCTCCGTTAAATACACTTTGGTAATCATCGGTATTGACATTACCCAACTGAAAATAATAGTTCTTAAAACGAGCTATCATTCTACCTTCGTCGGCAACATACACATTACCATCATAGTCATATATGGCACCGGATATTCCAACTCCTGCAGGCGATTGCAAATCCACAAAACCTGTTGCAAATGGAGTTAACATACGTCGAAGCAACAAAGCCGCGAAATCTTCGATGATAAATATGCCCTTCTTATTAAGCTCTATAATGTAGTCCAGTCCTTCTTTGTAATTAACAAGGAAGTCCTCAACCGGATATGCGATTTTCTCTTGGTACTGCTTTGCAAAGCCATACGGATTTAGAGCTCGAAGGAATATTCTGTTAAAACCTAATCTAAGATATTCGTCGATAATCTCTTTAAACCGCCCTAGACTATATTTTGAAGTAGTCATTAAAGCTGAAACGCATTCTTTGTCGCCCCAAACATCTCTTATCATCTTAAGCTTCTCCTCAAAAATCTGATGATTATGGGGAGTCTTCTGCAATGGACGGTTTGCATCGTGCAAGTCTTCCGGACCATCAAGTGATGTTGAGATGAAACAATTGTGTTTTTTGAGATACTTTACCCTTTCTTCATCGAGCAAGGTAATATTAGTACAGATGACAAATTCCAGTTGGCGTTTCTTTAAAATATTTTTCCACTCCGCATATTCAATAATATATTGAACCATCTCGAAATCCGTTGATGGATCACCACCTTGAAATTCAATCTTTATACATGGCGAGGGGGATTCAAAAATCATCTTGACGGCATTCGTCGCTGTCTCCTTTGTCATGTCCGCAGTATGGTCATCCATATTCTTTCGAGCCACCTGGCAATACACACAACTGGAGTTACATCTCAAGGTTGGTACCACCATGTGAAGTGACGTAAAGTCCTTCAGTATGCTCTTCTTGGTGCGGAACTTGGTTGCAAGCATATTTACAACATCCTCAACAGCGTCGGTGGTTGCAATCTGCTTGGATGCAATATCCTTAAAAATATCCGATTCCGTATCCATCCGGCCATTGACGAATTCGTCGAATTGCTCATTCGACAAGAAGATATATTCGCCAACATCATTCGTCAGAAGATATTCTGAATCATTGAAGTGGTCGAATCGGAATGGTAGTATTTTATATTGTTCCACTTCTTATTTATTCTTGGTTATTGGCTTGAATGCCTCTTCAACGATTAAATCACGAATATGTCCAAACTGTTTATTGGTATCAAAGCGTAGTTGCTGGTCAATAAGACTGGTGCAGAATTCCTTTGGGGTACTGGCATCCACCTTGGAGCCGTCCTTCGTTTCGAATGTTACAATTACTATGTTTGGGTTTTCAGAGTCTTTCTCTTGATGAGCATAATGATTGCCGGAATACTTGTAGCAAGTGGCTGTTAGGGCCCCCTGCGAATATATAGTTAAATCTACTCGAACCTGAAACAAGCCCCCGTCTAGTTCTGCCATCGGAAACTTCAATTCTGTCATATCTCATGCGCCTAGCCTATCGGTCCCTATTCGGCCATTGTTTAAGTCTATCTATGCAGAAGCATGAAACCGTATGCCACACCTTACTGCTGTATGTCTTAGGACTACGTAAGTTTCTTGAGCTCACAGCGAGTTCAAGATGGGCATAATGCCTCCCATTGCAAGTATGTCTGCCAAAGGATATACCAATCGGCTTTGCAAAAATACAAAATATATTGTAAATTAGAGTCTTTTTCTGTTTTTATTTTAAACGTTTAACAAGCACTTAAAGCATTATTCGCCCTTGTTCTCCTTTTGCCGTGCTCGGGAAAGAGCGTCCACAATGATTCCAACCATAATGTTCAGCAACAGGTACACGGCAATTATGATGAACGAGACAAAGTATGTCCACGCCCATTTGTGGTGAATCATTACCTTGTCCGATATATCGTTCCATTCGGCCAACGTCATCATTTGGAAGAGCGTATAGAGGGCACGTCCCATTGAGCCGAAGTATTCCGGGTCGGTCGTTTTGAACAGAGATATGCCGATGATGGCGTAGAACGTGTACAGCAGCATAAATCCGAGCAGCAGCAGGAAGATGCCTTTCAGGCTTGCCAGGATTCGTGTGTACATTTGGCGGATTTTTTTGTAGTTGTCGAAGGCTCTGAAGATGTTGGCCAGGCGCAGCAGGCGCATGCTTCGGAAGCCCGAGAAGTCGATTTGGCTTAAGACGAGAGCGACGGCCGAGACCAACGTGACAAGGAAGTCGAAGGTGTTCCAGCCCTTGGTTTTGTGTTTCCCAAAGAAATACCAGAGGCGACTGCCGAACTTCCCCACTCTGCTGTTGAGCAGTTGGTCTTTAAAATCCGGGTTTTCTTTGTTGATGGGCCGTTCTTGTATTTTGGCCTCGTAGTACGCCAAGGTCAATCGGAGGATGATTTCCAAGGTGAAGACGACCACGCTGCCGCTGCAAAAAATGCTGAGGGCGGTGAAATGCTGGTGCATTAGGTCGCTATTCACGAAGAATACGCCGACGACTACAATGAAGTTGAGTATAATAAGTACGTCGATGAACGGATTGATGCGCCGACGATACCATTCGTTGAGGAACTTACACCGACGGTAGGCGCCGAAACTAACGCCGTCCTTCTTGTCAATCAACCAATTGAACGGCCCCACATTTGCGAAGCCCTCCACTCTTTCCCATCGGTCGGCGTCGGCGTCTGCACCGCGGCGGGCATATCCGCCATCTTGCTGTTTGAGGAGGTATTCGTTCTCGTATTGCGTTTTGGAGTCTCTCTTCGCTTTTTCCCACGTAATCAGTTGTTTCCAGGCCTTGAGGGCTTTGACCTCGCGAGGAGGCCGAATTTTCATCCTCACATGGTGGAGCAAAGATGCGAGCGGGCCGACGTGTTGATGCTCGGCCTTTACCTTTTTGACTTTTTCTTCAAAAAAATTCAAGGCGACATACCACGCCTTTGCCCCTTCGTGTTCTTTCCGGGCTTGTTCTTTCTCTTCGCGAGAAGCGTTTTCATCGTTCTCCACGCTCTTCCAAGCCTCGACGGCGGCCCAGTATTCCACCAATTTATTGGCCTCGCTCCATTCGTCGGTGTTGCGAATCTTGAGCTTCCAAGCCTCGATGGCTTGTTGGGCATACTCCAGGTGGTCAAACAGGTACTTGTCGATTTCGGCTTGTACGTCTTTGCCGGCTTCGTCGATATACTGCTTGTTGGCGGCTCTCAGGGCTTCTTTCCATCGGTTATATTTAGAAAAGCGCACATTTTGGTTGATGGTGCCGTCATCGTCGCTTTCGTCGTAGGTTATTTCTCCGGCTTTTATGGCCTTTTGCCACTTTTCGTTTTCCTGCCATTCGGCAATAGCTTCGCGCGCTTTTTGCAGTTCGGGCGTTCCCTGTATGTGTTCGTCCCATTTTTCGAGTGCTTGCTCGGCTGCCGCGAGGGTGTCGATTTGTCCGAAGGCTTCTTCTTTCACCTTCTCGATGTATTTGTCGCGTGCGGCTCTGAGTGCGTGCTGTCGGTCGCGCTCAAAACTGCTCTCGCGGCGACGGTTTTCGCGTTGGTCGCCGTAGATGGCCTTTTCCCATTTTGAAATGTCGGCTTGCTCCAACGCCTTTGCTGCCCGCGCCTCACTCGCAAAGGCCAGGCGGAACTCTGTTATGCGGTGCCATCGGCTGTTTTCTTTGTATCGGCGGTACCATTTCTTTACCTCGTTCCATATTTCGCCCCACCCTTTGTTGTCGCTCCTTTCTTTCGCTGTTTTCGCTTTCATGTCGGCAGCTGCCTTCCGGTTCATTCCACGATGGATTCCTGCTTGGTGTACAGACGGCGGAGCACCAGCAATTTGTAGGGCGAAGAGGTGGCAAAGGCTGTGGGGCGTTGGGTGAAGTATTGCCTATATTCGCTGTTCCACTTTGCGGCCTCGTCTTGATTGGCGGTGTGGAGCGTTATGTAAATGGCCTCTTCGTCGGTGTCGGAGTGGGTGTGCAGGAACGTTCGGCTGCTGCGTTCCATGTCGGAGAGCAGGNNCTCNACGTTGGCCGATTGTGCAGGCAAGAAGGGGTACGGCGTGCCCGTGATGTAGCGATAGACGGAGAAGCCCTTCAGACTGTCATTCAGTTTCGCTGTGATGGCTTCCCGAATCTGCTGCTTGATGTTGATGAGGGTCTCGGCATCAGCGTTGTAGTTCTCTAAGAATTGGCACAAGTCCACCTTTTCAATCAGTCGGTCGGCATTGTGGGCGATGTACTCGTCGAGTGCGTCGTTTTTGAGAATCGGTTTGAATATGCCGCTAGTGGGCAATTCTTTAAATTCGGTACATTCTTTTTGCTCTTCGTCGTACCACACTTGCAGGTTGCCCACATAGCCTTTGAGTGCATTGTATTGCTCGCTCACTTTGAGTTGAACGTCGTTGAAATGCTTGATGAACATTTGGGCAATGTGCAGGCGTATGGGCATGGCGCGAACACGGCGCTGACGGCTGCGCAAATCATTTTCTCGCGTCTCTACTTCTTGGTCGAGTTCGTCCTTGAGCCGGCGAAGGAACTTATTGTCGTAGAAAGTTTTGATGGCAAGCACCAGCAGGGTGACAGCGAAGCTCGCTGCCAGTAGGCCGGAGCCAAACGACGTGAACCAATCGTCTATACAATACCAGCAAACACCCCACACCACGGCAATTGCGGCAGCCAGCAGACCAAGTTTCAGTTGCCCATTCCTGCGTTTGGTCTTTTCCGTGTCGAGTCGTTCTATTCGGTCGTGATGGAGCGTGTTTATGTCGTTTTGTAGGCTTTGGATTTGCTGTCTCTGCAAGTCTTGGCTCTTGTTCTCAATTTCTTTGTATATGCTTGGCTCCTGCAATTTCTGCTTCAATCGTTCGTACCACGTCCGCAGCACATTGTATTTGATGTTTTTCACGCCGAGCAACCGTTCCTGTTGAGCCACACTGGCTTTAATGGCCGCATATTGAATGGCGGTATTGGCTTTGTCGAAGCCGGCAACCGCTTGGGTTTGACCGCCACGAACATTTAGCGTCTGTTTGTCGGCTACCTCTGTCACGATAAAGGCGCCCTTGCACAAATCTTTATCTTCCACATAGTCCACGGGAATATAGCAATAGCCCTTGTCGCCGAACCGGCTGCCCCATGAATTTCTGACAATATAAACCTGCTCTTCTTCCATATATCCGCAAACCACCATAGCGTGCAAATTATGCTCCTCGAGGGGGTTTTTGCGGTCTTCTTCCGTGGGATAGTCCACAAAGCCATGGTCTGTGTTTACGAACGAGGCGAACAGCTGCAAACAAATCACCACGGGATAGCCTTCGGACAAGGCAGAGACAATGTCGGCGTGTTCCACATTCACATTGAGCGCCTTGCTGATTTTGTGCTTTAGGCCATTGTTGTAGGCGTCGTCACTCGGTTTTTCCTGCGAACCATTGGCATCATACCGGCAATAAGATTCTTCGCAGATGCCCTCAGTGCCGGCCGACTGCAGCACAGCGTTGATTGTAGTGCCCTCGTCGTCTCCCGACACTTGTCGAGCGTTATAGTAGAGGAAACGTTCGCTCAAATCAAGATTCTTTCCGTTCTTCTTTTGGATGTATTCATAGACGGAGACGACCGAGAAAACCGCACATGAGCCTTGCGCACCTTGGTCGCGCACATCGGGAAAAGAACTCCGCATATCGACATTCTTCTTCGGCACAACGCCTTGAGGGATTGTGTATGTTTCGGACAGAGGGTGATAGATGACATTTTCACCTTGATACTTTGTACCATTCAGTTCAAAGACATTCCCTTCCAATCGAAGTTGCGAGGCCTCCTCATCTCTTGCCTGCTTTTCCAAGCCCTTCATTTCCTCGCGTTTGTGTCGGATGTAGTTGGTAATGTCCATAATATCCTTACGCTCCTTTTTCAATTCGGGAAGCGGATTTGCGACAGGCAAACTTGCATCAAATTCGTTGTCAATGACACGCTCGCTGGTTTGCACCACGTTGCCTTCTTCGTCGCGCTTTTCACCGGGCAGGCGGTTGTTCTCGGCGAGAATCATCTCGATGGGCTCGGTGAAACAATCGTCCAACGATGGCTGCGTCTCATTGAACAGATAATTAGACAAGAGTTCGTCGTCGTATCCAAGTTCCATGGCGAGCACGCCCTCTTTTTCGGGAAGCGACAGCCCCTCATCCTCGAGGCACTTCAGGAGCCGTTGCTGCAATGCTTGTCCCTCTTTCTCAATTTCGGGCGTCAACTCGTTTACAATACGTTCATCGAGGGCGTCGTTGTCGCCAACCTTCTCCAACAATGCTTTCACTCGACGCTTAAAGAAGTCGCTGACGATATTCACATCGCCCATCTTGTCTTTCGCGAGGATGGCAACTTTGTTGGAATCGACAGCGTGTTCATGTATTTTCTCACGTTCCATCACATTCAGGTAGGAATGGCGCAGAAGATAGTCGGTGAAATAGCATTTGTCGAAATAGAACTCCGACAAACCAATCGCCGCAACGTCGACCTTTTCGCTCTCCTCCGCATTGGGATAGAATGAATCGTAGGCCTCAATGCACACGGTGAAATAGTCGGCCAGCACATGCGCAAACTGTTCGGGAGTGAAACGCAGCGCCTGCCCTCTTTGGTTCTTTTCGGAAAGCACGACAAAGCGATGCACTTCTTCGGATTGCCACGCTTTCAAGTCGGTTTTGCCACCATCTTTTTGCGCCTCGAAGCCGACCGTCTCGGCCAAATCGGGCAACAGTCCAATAAAATCCAATTTGTGCCGACTGTGCAATTTCGTTGTACGCGCCACAAGGGCATTTACCACATCGAGTCTTTCGGTAGCCCATAATGGGAGCACGACACAGAGAGTGAAACTATCATCACGAGACGTTTCGATGTTGAACCGTGTGTCAATCCATTCTCGCAGACTTTCGGCATCGTTAGTTAGAGCCTCGTCTCCCAGTGGCAGAATTTCGGATGCGGTAAGCAGCGCGGCGTGGCAAAATTTTGCCGTTTGCTCGTCTACACTTTCCATATACTGCTGCATGGCATTGGCGAGAGACGAAAACTCATCTCCCACAAAAAGACAAAATGTGTGGCGCATATTCGGAAAAAAATTGTAGGAGTGAGTTCAAAGAATATTACCCATTCCTTGAGTCTCACTCCAAAAATTGATTTATTTAAAGATTCAGTTTTTTGGACGCTTCAATCTCTTCACGCACAAGCGACGCAAGAGCCTCATTTCCACGCTTTTCCAATTCTTCGTTTGGAATTTGAACATATTTGTCGCGATAGGACTCCTTGGCCTCCTCTATGCGTTGCCTGAACACATCGTCGCCTTTTCTCTTCTGGAATTCATTAATCGCGCTTTCTATGTCCTTGCGATAGAGGTTGAGTTTGCTCTTGAACGCATTGAAAGCGTCATCGCGATACTCGGCAAGGTCGCACCAGTAATCGTACAATGCATCGCCGTCTTGCTCGCTCTTGATTTTGAACTTTCCGTCCTTTTCGTCTTTTTTGATAAGGCCGAAAATAAAACCAAGAATCCAAATTTCGACGCTATCGTCCATCTTCTTCTGCGGGAGAAGGCTGTAGCCCTGACGTATCATCGCGCGTTCGATGTTGTAGTCGAAGTGGCAGTCCGTATTCTCAGAGATGGTGTTGTACTTTTCCTCGTAGGTCGGAATAGGAGCAACTGCGAAAGCAGGCACCACGCCAAACTGATGATACAGAATCACGCGGTCCGTCATGCCCGTGCTGGCAAAGTCGAAATTGCCCACATTGCCTTGAACACGTTTTTCCATGAGGTCGTCCTTCTTTAGACGACTCCTCTCTTTATCAGCCACGCCCACATAGTAGCAATCGGCAGGAGATTCTATAGGAAGTTGACCATGGTTGTCACATCTAAGCAGAACCTTTGATTTGGCTAAGGCAAGGTCTATATACCGGATTAAGGTGTCCCTGTCCATTTTGTTCAAAATAGCATCCACGGTTGTGGTTGCATGGTTTTGGGCTCCGGGAAGTTTGGATGTGAAGGTCAATAGCTTTTCCTTTAAATCATCGCCGTCAAGCTGGCCATAGTCGTAGAGCTTATTGGCCGAAGGAAGACTTTCAACGAATTCTGCAACTTTAACATCCACGTCTTCAACTTGGATTTGAGTTGCCTCGTTCGAACTGAGGTCTATTTGGAACGTTCGCGAACGATTGCTCACATTATTTTGCGCAGCTGCAATTTGCTTTCCTAGTTGCTCGCTAATGCCGTCCAACTTCTTTTCAATGTTGTCAATCACGAGTAACTCTTCGTTTAATTGGGCGACGACACCCTTGTAAAAACGAATAGCCGAATCACGCCGCAAAATTTCTCGTTTGGCAATCACCAAGTTATTCGTCGTATCAACTAACTGGCTCTCTGCCTCCTTGATATTTTTGCCAAGGATACGATTGAAAAGTTTGCCGGATGCACTTTCCAGGTCTTCAGCATCAATTCCTAGTGTCGAGGTGAGACTGTCTTCCTTCTTTTTCCAGTCTTCTTTTTCGCTTTCCATCTCACCGAGGAAGATGTCAATGTCTGCTTGTATGGAATTCAAAATATCGCGAGCGCCACCAACCCCACCATCACGATTAAGGTGTGCAACAACCAAATCGTGCAGGGATTTCTTCACCTGTTTCGTTTTATCCAACAGACGCTCTTCCAGTCCCGATTCCGTACGTTCTCTTTCGATATAGTTTAGGCATTCGGGTTTGGGGTTTGACTTATCTTCAATTCCCTCGAGCGGATGTTTGGGAGTCCTGGAAAGCATGAAATCGATGACATGGTCAAAATTGTTGTTCTCGCGAATGTTCACACTCGGGTCGTCAATCCATGCAGCAGCTGCTGTTGCCCCATCCTCTTTGCTGTTCGTTAGTTCGTTGATATATTTTTTTGCAGCTTTCATGGCATAGATTTCCGAGAGTTCCTTTCCGGAATAGATAATCTCGCTCACACCTAATCCGGAGACCCAAGCGCGCTTATCCCCCACATCCATATTTCCCTGACCGATATTCTTGCTGAGGTTATCAATGGTACTCTCAGAAGCAGCCGACAATTCTCCCGAGCTGGTCACCAACGCCAAACTTATCATTTCTGCCAATTGGTCCACGTGGTCGTAAGTGTCGCCATTAGCGTTTTTGTTGTCGATTAAGAACACGGCATCGAAGGGCTTCGAGTCCACCTTGTCCTTATGGGTCAAATAGTCGATTTCAAAATTGTTCTTATCCCCGGGAGTGAGATGCATAAGAAAATCCAAATCTTGGATTGCGCCGTATGCATTGGGCTTCACCCTGGAAACCCCCGTGACCATGAAGCTTTCGAACACATCTGCTAAAACTGCATAACCAACAATTTTTACTTGGCTTGCTTGGGGAAACAACTTCCTGCATAGATAAGCCATATTAATGAACGTGCCCGAGCCCGTACCACCACTAATGGAGAAGACTATGTGGATTTCTACTTGCGAGCCCAGCACTTCGTATTGGTCAGCACGTTCAAGAATTTGCGCATTAGTAATGGCATCGACAGCCTGCTTGAGTTTCGGAGTGATTTGGCGTTCGTTCACGGTAAACGCAAAACGACCATTCGAACGTATTTGTCCGGCTCCTCGCGTCATCGACGTGAGTGCAAAGACATTCTTTTCGGGAACCCACGAGAAATGTTCTTTATTATTGAAATACAATTCTTTGGGATTGTCCACCAAAATTTTGATTTGCTCGTTCGGCATCAACTTAACCTCTTCTCCCCTTTTGGATTTAAGGGTCTTGCGATACTCTCCATCGTCGGTGTCGAATCCGAGAAATCCCACCATGGGAGGAACGTCTCCGTAGGTGTCGATGAACATTCTCTTTGTGTTCAACAAGGCGGTCATGCCGGTGCCGCCAAGGCCTATAAATAGGCATCGTCTGATTTTTGTTGCCATAATATAAGTATTTAAGGAATTATTTTTTAGGTCAGTTCGATGATAGTTTTTTCTTTGGTCTCCACATGCTGCAGGGTGCACTCCTCGCGCAGCGTCAGGGCCGGCGACGGACTAATATCGTATTTGTGTTCCGTGTTCTGTATACGTCCCGTTTTACGGCTGGGCACAACTTCGAAACCATCTGCCCATTGCTCGTTCACGATATATTGAATCGGGCGAGTAAACCAGCGATTCAGGAGGCTCTGCGTCTGCTTTTTATTGGTGAACACGACTCGTCGGCAGCCTTTTATGCGATAGGTACGAGGTGCCGGCTCACGAACGGTGAGACTCTTGACTTTAAACGACGGATAGATGGTGGGACGCACAGCCAACATCCAAACCAACAAGGCCGCAATCAATGCCACCAACAGCCAGAACAATATGGTTTTCAGCGGGTTCCACGAGTGGGCGTAGCGCGCACGCAGCGTCACGTTGAAATCAGACGTCGGCGTATCGTTCACCACGTCTAAGTTCTCTGCCCGTACCGGCGCGATTTCAATATAGCGCTTGCCGCCTTCGGCTTCGGGCGAGAACACTAAGCTGAGCACGCTCGACTCGTCGTCGGGGCTCATCACGAAGCGTCCGCCTTCGCAGGGCCGTCCATTGTAGAACAGGGTGTAGCCTTCGTCGCCTTTCATCGTGCGACATTGCATTTCCACTCGGCTGCCATCCTTCCGGGCCTCGCCGTTGAACGCGGCTTTCAAATCGACTGTGAGCGTGTCGGGTTGCTTGGCTTTCCAAAAGAGGAAGGAGCCATAATAGGTGACCTTGCCCATATTCTGCTCCTCGCCGACCATGGTGAGGGCGCGTTCGGGCTTGTTGATCACTTCGACGGTGAGAGTCGGGTTGTCCAGCTGAATGCCTTGCGGCAAAATGTCGGCCGTGAACAGATAGGATTCCTGCCCCATCAAACGGCGGCTGATTTCTTCCTTCGGCAAACGCGGCACCACCTTGAGCGTGGCATAACCGCCTTTTATACCGCCATCGAGTTCTACGCTGAAGAGTTCGTCGTCGCATTTAATGTCTGCCTGATAGTCTCCTTCGTCGGAAAAAGTGATTCGCTTGGCGTCGTAGGTCAATGTGTTCACGCGAATTTCCTTCGGATAGAACGTGCCAATTGGAGAAGGATGTCCGTTGGCATCAATGAGCGAGAAGGTGTTGCATCCGCTCACGGCATTTTGCAGTGCCTCGTTCTTTGCATCCGCACACAGCATGACGTAGAAGCCATAGCAGTTCTTATACTTCGCGCACCACTCACTAATGCGCTTGCACACGGCGTCCATGCCCGACACGTTGTCCACACCGTCGGTGAGCAGGAAGAAATAATTGTCTTTGGCGGGGTCGAGCAATTTCGCTCCGGCATCCCACGCATTACAGATGCCCGTATGCGTGCGTTGCTTAATATACTCTTCGATTTTAGCCTCTATTTTGCCCCAATCGAAGTCCGACCGTTTGAACGAGATGGGGGTATATGCCTCGGTCTGAAAAGGAATCACATTCACATAGCTCTCGTCGGAAAGTCGGGTGATGTCGTCTTTCAGATATTGCTTGGTGACGTCCCAAATTTTATTGGGTTCCTGCATCGACTGCGTGCAATCCAACAAATAGACATAATTCCTTTCGCGTTGCGCCGTTGCCGCAAGGGCCAGCACCGCAAAAAACAAGAACAGAAAAACTTTTCTCATATTTCTTAGACTTAAGTTTTGCAAAGATACAAAAAAATCGTTTTCTACCAAATAAAATTTAATCTTATTTAATTATTTTTGCAAAAACAAGCTGCCGCATCACCAACGTTTTCGTTAAGTACCTCTTTTTCAAAAAAACGGACAAAGTCTGCAGCGTAATTTTCTTTTTCCATTTTCCACGCTTTCCGGTACACTTGCCCTTGCATCGTTGCTTGCATCCCCGTGAGCCACTTGTTCCAAACGTCTATGCTGATAGAGTCCTTTACGTGCAAATCGTATTCCTCACTACACAAATTAAAATACAATTGCATATATCGCAGGATGTCACTGTCCAACTCTACGTCGTTTCCTTTTTCGTATACGCTTTTGGGCATATCAACTATAATGTCTTGATAGCGCTTCGTGTATTCCGCAAACATTTGGATGTAATTTTGTTCCTTAACCATCTGCATCGACGCATCGATGGCTTTCTTCGACATTATTGCCGACACTATAATTGCCACCGATGAGGCCAAAAGCATCAAAACTTGAATCCAATCACTCGTACTCATGTTTTCGAAGTATTATTGGTGAGCGTATATCCATATTTAATAATCACGAATGGCTCCCCCCGCTTTGGGCAGGTCGGCGTATGCAACCATGCTGGCGAGGCAGGCAAGCGCAGTAAAACGCCAATTCTATACACCTCGCCGGCTGTTCGTGCCCGAGCCGGAAAGGCGTTGGCAAATATACACACAAAATTTTATATATCAAGAAAAATTGTATGACTTTCTCCCTTTTTCTGTCTTCATCTAAGCAAAGATTCAAATGGTAAACAACTGATTTCAAAAAATCCGGAGCGCACTTCTCCGGCAAAACATATAGATGTTTTCGCCAAAACATGTACATCTTTTCGCGAAAACATGTACATCTTTTTCGAAAAACATGTACATGTTTTGGCCGGCGGGTGCTTTGAAACGCCGAACACATTGCCGGACAACGTTCGAGAAGCGCACGGCCGACACACGCAAAGAGAGCCGCCCATCAGTGTGAGCGGCTCTCTTTGCGTGTGTTTGAATCTTGTGTCGGCAGTTTCTATCCCGGTCCAAAGCCACCTTGCAGAGCCCAAGCGACCCACCTCCCACAAAATATAACGACATAAACTAATACGAACAATATGAGTGGCCAGATGGCGAGGCTGAATCGGCTCAGGTAGTACCAAAAGCCCTTGCGAGGTTTCGCGTTTTCGTTTGTCTGTTCCATCGTCTTACAAGGTGAATATAACTACAGCTAACAATACCTCCATCAGCAAGACAATCAACACGAGCGGCCAAATGACCAAGCCAATCTTGCAGTAAATGTGCCACGCTTTCTTACAGATGCGCCACGCTTTCGTCCG
>Ga0065711_1009564_pt1 | contig 18136 bp, 12 predicted proteins | sample Hoacrofraction12_FD_59098 | JGI IMG/M metagenome (GOLD analysis project Ga0065711, IMG submission 59098) | Hoatzin crop microbial communities from Cojedes, Venezuela - Epithelial fraction 12 v2 (version 2) | ecosystem: Host-associated > Birds > Digestive system > Esophagus > Crop | place... | reverse complement strand
GAGCCCCCAACATAAGAAGGACATGGATGTGCTGGAGCGGGTCCAGAGGAGGCCACAAAGATGATCAGAGGGCTGGAGCACCTCTCCTAGGAGGACAGGCTAAGGGAGCTGGGGCTGTTCAGCCTGGAGGAGAGAAGGCTCCGGGCTGACCTTACAGCAGCCTTCCAGTACCTGAACAGGGCCTACAGGAAGCATGGAGAGGGGCTTTTCACAAGGGTGTGTAGTGATAGGACAAGGGGGGACGGCTCTAAACTAAAAGTGGGCAGATTTAGATATTAGGAAGAAATTCTTCACCATGAGGGTGGTGAGGCACTGGCACAGGTTGCCCAGCGAAGCTGTGACTGCCCCCTCCCTGGAAGTGTTCAAGGCCAGGTTGGATGGGGCTCTGAGCAACCTGGCCTAGTGGAAGGTGTCCCTGCTCATGGCAGGGGGGTTGGAACCAGCTGATCTTTAAGGTCTCTTCCAACCCTTTACCATTCTGTGATTCTATGTTTGCTCAGGTGGATTAATCACTGGCCGCTGTTCCAGTGGCACTGAAGGCTGCGCAGCTGTGACTGGCGCACCTGCTTCTCTCGCCTACAGCACCCGCGACTGACGTCTGCTTTGCTCTCTGCTGCTGCTTTGAAAAANCCAGGGGGTCTCCAGCCCCACGCGCCCGTGCAGTCTGTTACCTGGTGCGATTTATAGAAGAACATGCAGAAGTTGGTGAACACCACCCAAAGCTTCTGCCACCCGTTGCTGTTTTTGAATTTTCTTAGGAGGTTTCCAGACAGCTGGTTCTGAAACAGATCAGAAGTAGCCAAATAAAACAGAGAACGGTACCCGCAGTTTAATTATTGTCAGAAAAATGATCTGCTTTTATCTGGTTGTATGTGACCCGGTTGTATGTGGAAATGTTTTGGCTGAATGGATGTATTTTGCTTCTGCATTTTTCTACTCCTAAATAGTACTTTATGTAACATATTTTTTTGTTTGTAGCTGGGTACTTCCAAAAACTTCAAGCTACTACACTGATTTTTTTTTAATTGAGGTGGCTTTCTGTAATATTTTACCAAACACCAGTCGGTCTTATTACCCTAGTCTGCCTTTGTTGTTTTCAAATGAATAATGGAAACAGAAAGTCTGACATGAATTTGTGATGTAAAGGGAAATCATGACACACTTTAGAACTGCAGGTAGAGACTGAGCTCTCGGTACCCAGTGAGTTCACATGGTAACTTTTCAAAGATTTCAAAAGCAAGGGCCATTAACCTTATTCTTAGCGGGATTTGGGGTATTTCAACAAAAAGGAGGAGGAAGCCGTAACCAAGTGCCAGTATTTAATGGCTGGCACAAGAAACTTCTCTTCAGATAGTGAAGACGTAAAGTCCAGCATCGTTGTGCCTAGCAAACGAAGGGGAGTTCTCAGTGCATCACTAATTACTTCCCATTCCTTGTTGGCTGTAAGGGCTCTCACCTGGATCAAAACAGCTGTTTACATCATTCTCTTTAGATAATGCAGAAGCTAATAACTTAATCTGTAAAGCTTAATGCTCAAGGTCCCGATTTATCTCCTACAAATTCAATGTTCTTGAAAATGTTCTGTCTTCACCAGTCTTGGACATACATTAAAGCCTTTGCTTTAAATCATCCCACGCTCTGCTATCTGGACTGCTGCCTCCTTGCCCTACGTTAGAGGCGCACTCCTTCGTTTGCTGTTACCTCGTTACTCTGGAGGATATCATAAAAGGACAGGCTTTGCATTCGGTACCAGCAGACATATGAAATGGAAACAGGCCGCTGATCACTGATCAGTCCAGCAGGTAGGGAAGTACAGTCACTGACAGAGAGAGGATCTGCTACCACGAGAGAGACAGAAAGGAGGGAGAGACACAAAGAAAATAAACGATAATGCTGAAGTGAGAGCCACCAACAGAGCGATGTGAGCATGAGCGCAACCTGCCACGCATGGAACAGCGGTGGAGCTGAAGATGTTTTCACACAACAACGTATGTCTCCAGGGTGCCCTTGGTCTTCGCTGCTTTGCTCGCGTTCATTTGAGGCACGGGGAGCAACGAAACCAAGGAGCACCGAGCGCTGATCTCGGACCAAAAGTTTTGCCTAACTAGATGCTTTAATCGTTAGAATTAGCCACCGGTTTAAAATTTGTATCTATTTACAACAAGCCCTCTGCTTCAGGGAAAAGTATGAGACCTTGCTGCGTGCCAAACTGTTCCTCCCTTGCAGGATATAAGGGTAAAAAAAGCAGAAAATGCACCTGCACGGGACCAAAATGAGGCTCTACACTTTGTGCTTGCTAGTACAGAATATTCCTCCTTGCCACATGCCAGTAGCTCCCCCTCTATTTAAAAACAGGGGCAGTTACACCAGCTATGAGTATTGCCCGCCCTTGCACCTCTACGTTCCACCTCAGTGCGTCTTCTCTAGAGCAGCGGTGGTGGCCTGACCTCCGAGGGCAGGAGCCAACTCAGCTTTAAGATCCCTGCTATTGTTTAAGCATAAACTTCCATTTGATGAGGACTGCAATAAAGTCCTGGGAGCTCCCTGGAGCCTCTCTTGGGTGAAGGAGGAACACCGAAGCGGGCTTACCACCTCATCCTAAAACCTACTCTGAACTAGGAGCCTTTCAGTTTCATCTTTGAAAAGCCAACGCCTGCATCTCGTCTGCTCAGTACAGAACCAACGAATGCGTATCAAATTGGCTCGGCTGTGATCGGGGGGGAAAAGGGTCTTTATTTTGAGGTGGAAAATGCAAATAAAGGAAAAGCAGATGAGACTGAGCAATGAGACAAGGTTCCAGAAAAGATGGCTAGGTAAAGAAAGTACGTTAGTAATACACATAATTGAAACTCTGGCTGCAGCAGCTAAAGACAATATCCTTTCAGCTCGAGCAACGACTTAATGCCTCTGTAACTGGAAGCATTAAGACAGTTTGATCTGCTTTAGATTTTAAAGGGCATCAGCGTTTTTTTGGACAGCTACTTCTGTGAAAATTACTGCTCTGACTGATTGTAGCAGGACGCGCTGAGGGAGCGGGTACGTGTTTCTTGACGGATGGTTTACGCCGTCACCCGGAGTCGGTTTCATAGGTGTGCCTGAAACCTCCCCAGCGGGAGACAGCGGAATAGTACACTGATGAAGGAGGAGCAAAAAGGAAATTGTCACTCAAGAGCGAGCCTGGAGCTGCAGTTCAGATCGTTCTGAGGCAGATACCTCCACAGCAATACTAAAGTCGATCATTGAAACACTGGTATTTCTGTGCCAGCAGACGTGCACCGTAGTGTTGCCACGGTGTGGTGACTGACGTTCGAGTGAGGTGCGGGATGCACTGAGGTCGTCCTCAGATTCCTGGTCTACAGTAGTTTCATCAGGAGACTCTATGAAATGCAGGGAAAAAGCATCTTTCTTCCTCTATGCAACAACATATATAACTGGAAAAATTAAACAAATCAATTCTGTCCACAATATTGTGAACCAGTTTTAAAACACACTTTCAGAAATAATTTTGTGCAGATGTTAAGTAGACTTTTTTTTTTAAAAAAACATGTTTCTGCAAGTGTTAGAATCAAAGACTAACTACTGTGCTTTGTTGGTGCTTTTAATACCTTCCAAGGACAGGCACTGCCCAAATCTTGTTGAACAGTTCCTGGAATCATTATGCTTAAGTCACTTCTCTATTCAGTGAAACTTTCTGCTAACATCAACAAGAACATTACAATGGCACATATATAAATATGTATCTATACAAATCAACTTCAAATGTAGCCGGTTGACCTGTGGCCAGCATTTTTCACCACCTTGCTTAGTAGCAATCACCCATCACACTGACTAAAGTGAATAAAACCTACTCCAGCGTTTACTTACTATTGTCAGTTGGGCTGCTAGCCAGTAACTCTGGGGCAGGGCCGCTGCTCTTCTCTGCCAGGTCTATGGCCATCTGAATGTCCTCAGTCCACTTGTCCATTTCAGCACGGGTACTAACAACGAAAATTCAGGTTTTATTCACTGTCATGCAGGCTGAAAGCAAACTCTATGAAGTAGTCATAATCTGAGCTTACTTTAAATAAATAAATACATGAGGTGCTAGGGTTTTTTCCAAACAACTTAGCTTTGGTGCTGACTTGCACAACTGCCACTTGATTTTGTCCCATTCACCTTTTATTTGTTTTTTACAAGTGGCTTCTGTAAAAGAATACACCTTTGAAATTGTCTTGGGAGCAAATCCAAACAAAATGACACCTCTGCTTTTCTATCTGTCTTTTCTCCCTGTCCCACTGCGAGAGCGGCAGAGAAACACAGCTTACTTGTGCTGTGTTGTCTCCACTGAATTACCTTGCAGCAACAACGATGGACTGGTGTTGACCTCGTAGTGTCAGACAATGAGGAACCCCCCACTCCTCTTCACTTTCTTCTATCTGAGAGATAAAAGCCCAAACGCAGTCAGACTGCAGGCAGCACACACTTCTTAAGGTGAAACAGTGAACTGAACGAACTCTTACCACCGGGGAAGAGAAAAGCAAGAGAAACGTTCACAAGCAACATTTCAAGCTAGGTATTGAGAAAAAAAATGGCGGCTTGCAAGTTGGAAAACAGTAAGTTCCGCAATAACCTCTTAAACGAAAAGCACGGCTTTGTCTGCTTCGTGACAAAAAAGAAGGAAAATAGCGGTATTTTCTCCAGAACATCGATTCAGCACACAAAAGGATACGTTAAAGGCTGGGAGTGCTCTGGACGCTGAAGCATAACACAGCTCTGGTGTGAACAAGCCCACAGCGAATGGACACAAATAATTGAGTAGATTCCTAAAAACGCTAGAGAAAACTTGAAACCTCACCGGTGTTTAGAGAAATTCAGTTACTGTGGTAGTGATTTTCCAACTCAATTCTCAGGAAAACAGAACGGAATAGATAAAAACCCACGAGAAGTTCCAATGAAAATAATGGGGGGGAACAAAAGTGTTTTGAAACCAGAAAAAATATTTTCAAAATCATATAGGAAGAAGAGGTAGCCAGGTGCTATTGGCTCAATTTTGCTCTTTTCCAGAAGAATTGCAACAAAAGCTCCAAAGGGCAGACTGCTGCCCGTTTCCCACTACTTTTGCTTTGAGATACAGCGCTGCAAACATTAGGAAATGTTTTTTTACAGAAATTACATTGTCGCTACTGTTTACCTGCCTTGCATGGTGTGTCTATAAGCAATTGGTGATGAATTACTTGTAAGAATCATGGTTAAATTTATTGTTTCAAAAAATAAAGAACCATCTTTCGAGAAGTTCGGATTATGTAGAAGCTGTCCCCCAAAATGCCTTTTTTCACCCCGCTTTTTCTACACCACCACCTTAGCGTAGAACGCTGCACGACCACGCGCCGAACCCAAGGCAGCCCTGCAGACCGCAGCCACGACTCCTCTGACTCAGAGGACAGCCCTTTGCTGCTGCCTTCACTCTGGCAGGAACTCATCACGCAGCTTAGACGGGACCACAGACGGCCATTTAAGCCTAAACCCCGTAAGTTCTCACAATACTTACTGTCATGTCATACAGCGGAAGATGCCCGTGGACTTTAAACTGATTCGATGCTGTCAGGCCTCTACTTGTGTACAACAAGATATCGTTAAACTGAAAAGCAAAAATAGGCATTATGAGAATTATGTCGGCATGTATGCATGTAGGAAAAAATATCAGAATGATAAATATGGGTAACTAGCCAGTACTGGCTGACTATTTCTACGGCAGTCCTAATGCATGAATCCAAAATACTGGCTTCCACAATATTTCAGTACCTAGTGTTTGCATCGGTTATTTTCCCTGCTTTCCTTCCCAGTTAGTCTCGTGCGTGTTCCCCCAGTTTTCCACTAGATACCTTCCGACGCCTTCTAATATTTTCTTTGTGATCTCTGGGTCAAAACCAACAAGCTGCAACAGCAGTGAAACCAAGTAGTACCTTTCACACCCTGCTGCACTTGGAATCTATGGAAGATTAAGTGTGTTTCACCGATATTTTCTTCTGGTTTGTGTGGAGGGATAAGCCAGAATGCCCGAGAGAGGTGCGTCCAATTTAGCTCTTAGGATGTAAGTGGCCATCTGATACTCTCCATATTCAGAAGGGAGCTGGGAGACCCGGTTTAAGGTAGGTGGCTTTAGGTTAGAAACGTCGAGGTGAAGAGACTGACTATCTCTCAATTTGCGGAGCTTCCGGCATGTAACAGCAGTTGTCAAAAGCAGGTCCAATGACTGCCTGCGTTTTGCTGAGTGCCATGACACGGATGGCGTATTTTCCCTCTGTCTCCTGGGTCAGGGGATACTTTTCCTCAAACCAGACAGTTGCATCAAGAAAATCATACTCTGCTGTGCGAACCAGAGCTCTCCCAAAGACACCCACAACCCAGCAGCAATAATTGATGAAGCTGTGTGGATCGGCCACTAGAGGGGGATTTAATTTTGCCAATGATTACACGCGTATTCAGAGTCTCACAACCTCAGAACCTGGGATTTTACCTCCAGAAAGAGTCTGTTGCTCCGGACAGAGCAAAGATTTCTTTGACAGTGCCAGCAACTGACATCAGAGTCTAGTCTCAATTTTTTTAGTGTTCTATACAGATATAATGTCGAGGTATCATCTCGGAACAATAACCGTGGTATGCAAGCAAACACGGACCCTAGTCACCTGGCTTCCTCTTTAGTGCCTTTAAAGACAGAGGATAATTCTACCTAGGTAGATACAGTGGTTGTATCTTTGGCTCATTTGAAAGATTGTCAAACATCTCGTCAAACCTAGCACACTCACAAACTCTTCTACACACCCATTGTCTTCACCTTTTGCATATAAGAAATCAAGCAAGTATTCTCCTGCTACACTGCACTGACTCTGTAATGTTTCGCCCTGTTAACGCCGGACTAGAAAATCTATGAGCTCTCCTGGGCATCCCAGTGCGCTGGGCATCCCTCTGCTGAGGTTGAGCAGCAGCATGATAGGGAGTCGGGGAGCAAGAGAAGAGAGAGGAACCATCTGGTTGGCCCCTGTGGATCAGAGACCGGGTGGGATCACCGTGACGTGAAAACCCCGTGAGTGATGGTGGGAGGAGATGACCTGTCCCAGCGCAAGAGCTACAAAATGTATCTCCAGGTAAAGGCAGGTCCATCAATGTGCTGGGCACCCATGGGCTGAAACTGGATGGTTTGTGGAGAAACTTGGTTCTGTAAGTGTGTCCTGAGAGCATTATGTGGATTATCGTTCATACCACCAGGACTTACTCTTCATCTTCTTTTCTGGACAGGATCACTAACCCCGGTGCCACTTTTCATTTTATGACAATTCTGCTTTTATTTAAGACAGTGTGCTAGGAGGTATTATTTTATCATGATATTCACAGCGTCCTATAAACGGTTTTATCTTTGTAAGAAGCAGTTACAAAGAGAATACTGGATTTGGACAGAAACATAGGTTCTTAACAACCAGCTACATAGGTGATGTATTATGTTAAATTAAATAGAGTTGTTTGAAAATACTTATTGTAATTCACAATTCGAGTCTAACAGTTTGCCTATAGTTACATTTCACTATATAAAGAAAAGCTGTCTTCTTGCTTACCAGGAAGAACATCCGTTGCTGTAAACCTTTTCCAGACAACTTACTCAGACTGCCCAGTCTAATGAACTCCTGTGGGAAACAAATACAAAACAAATATGTATCTTCTGCAAAAATGATGACCATTTTTCATTATGTAAACATGACTACTTGGTCATAGGATTGACTTTACTATCAGTCACCAAGACTTTTTATTTTCTTTATTATACACGTTAAAAATCTTATTTATAGGATAATGTCTTTCCATTTGTAACTGCCTTTAGGATAAACTCCTTCATAGTCTTCGTTCACCTTAAGAAAATTCAGCTATGCAAGATTTTCTTTACCTAACATTGATTCCTTCAGACAGCTCCTTCTTTAACCGGTTTTGAATAAGTATTTTTCACGATGCAAATGATGTAAAAACTAACAGTAAGTTGGCCTGTATGTTATTGGTTAGCCACTGGTACACTTCTGTTGTGCACGTGGCATCCACAGCTCTTCACTGACATGTAAAACCAGTTACAAAAATCAACATCACCATCAGCAGCAGAAACAGAAGGAAATTCGTCTGACAGTGTGAGTTATCCTAGTACCATCCATGTCGCATAATCAATCTGCTTAAGAATGTTCAAGGATGGAATTATAGGAAAAGTAGCACATCTGAAACTTCCAAATGCTGCATTTCCTGGGCTTACTGTGGACGGTACTGTAACTCAGCCTTACACTTCTCTGAAACCCATGAAAATATAATTTGTCAGTCACTCCCTGAAGCTTCTGCCAAAAGGTTTATATTTATTTATTAGTCTTTAGAAGGTCATTCTGCACATAATTGTGCATGTAAAAGGCACATAAAGCATCAGAATCACCTGCAGCTTAGCAATAAAAATGTGGAAGATTAATCTGTTCAGAGAGATGCTCCGGTCGCCTTAGGGTTGCTGTGACGTGCCCAGTCCCCTTACCTGAACGACGTAAGGGCTAAGCAGTTGAAAAAGTGGCTAGAGGTGGTTATCCCTGCATCACGGTAAGCTCACGGTACCAGAGAGACTGTTGTCAGCCACCACAGAATATTAATCATAATTACTATTTATATGGTACAACCTAATAGTCGCTAGCAGGCTTAGCACCACCACGGCCAACGTGACACGAACACATCAATCAAGAGCTGCAGGTCACTGCAATTTGCAAGCACAACCAACCACAGGACTTTTTAATGTCCAACATAGGAACAGCTCGGTGACAGTAGGGACCCCCATCCCCAGGAGGAACAACATGAAGAGGATGGTCACCTACGGCCTCCTTCCAGACAGTGGAATCACTGCCCTAACGTGAAACTTCTCTGCTGAGACACGTCGCCAGGCCACCTCTGGGCAAACCCAGCGAGAGGTGACAGTGCCACGCTGGGACAGGGACTTCAGCCGAAGCCAGGAGAGTGGCCAAAGGGCTGGAAGCGGCAACATCTCAGGCATGTGCCAGAGCATGGTGGCCAATGCTTTTTGCCTTGGCAGGCAAACAACCTCTGCTCCCTATCTGCCTTTTTCTTGAAGTTCCTAGGACAGGAAGACCGCTCTGTCTTTAAATGGAATTGGGTAGCAGAAACACCCGATGACAGCATTTAATTTCATGTGATAGAGAGCTGCAAGGGCTGTGAAACGTCCTGAGGGGCTTGCCAGGGAAGTGAAGGGCCTGCAGATCGCTGGAAGGAGGCATGAGCCGTGGCGGCTGCTTGGGAGACAGTGAAGGGGCAAAGCGAGGGAGTGAGGAACAGCCACAAATCCAGAAATACCTGTGTTCCACGCTGCCTTCCCCAATGCACATCAACTTCCAAGCCCGTTTTCTAACCGTTGGAACCCTTAGATGCATTAGACCCTGGAAAGCTCAGAAAGCTGCCTCGATGCCGCTGCAGCAGCGGACACGGGCACGGCACGGCAAGCAGAGCCCAGGCTGCGGCCCTCACCGAGCGGTGGCCAGCCAGCCTTCCAGAGGGCGTCAGGGCTGGACAGCCGGGCTGCAGGGCACGGCCAAGCGCTGCCGTACTTCTGTCTCGATGCAAAAACTCATCTTTTTTTTTCAAGCTGTTTCCCAGAAATGCATAAGGGGTGAGATCAGTCGAGTGATGCATTTTCCCCGGCATTTCAGTTGCCGCAAGTGCTGGTTTTGTGTCTTACAGACAAAAGTCAGGGGAGTGGGGAGGAAATTACTTCAGCAACAGACAACTCTGAAGTTTGCACGCGCAGATACGTGCACCTAGGAAAGTAAAAAAGGCTACAAATATTACACTGAGGCTCATTTACTTTGAAATAAGCCTTCATTTTTAAAAAAGCATGACAAGTAAGAAAGAGACGTTGGTATTTTTATAACACAATTAAAAGCATTTACTTAAGGCAACACTGTCTCAGAAATCATTGCCTAACATGACACGTTGACCGAAGAGACTGCTTGTCCCCAGGGCCATGAGTTTCAAAGCTAGGCACAATGAAAGGGCTGAAGGTCCTCCAGCACAGATGTCTTACTTTCCTTAAATCTGCTACGCCCTAGCATCGAAGGTTAAAAAAAAGAAAAGGGTAGCAAAAAATGCGGAAATGTGCAACTGCTCAAGCTCTGAACACTGCGGTAAATCTTACATTTTTACCACCTCTGTTGTGATAGATGTTTGGAATTGCCTACAACCATCCAAACTATACATAAGGTACACCTAATAAAATCAGTAAAAAGGTAATAAAGATGATTGCTGCTTCTCACTTTAAAGGCTGCTGTTTTCTATGCTGTTATTATGTTTATATTTGATAGTTTTTGATGAGAGGAAAAGGTTCGTACGATGAAAGGCAATTTCACAGCTGCTCCTAAGAGACAGGTTTCTAAAACATACCTAATACTCTGAAACTGTATCAGACCTCGATCACAACTCTGCTACTTACCCTTCCTGGTATCACCAGATTGTCTATGCCTATCAAGTCTTTCTTCAGTTCATGCAGCTTCTGGAAGTTCTCCATCTTTATCATATTGCCATGGAGCTGAGCCACCATTTCAGAAATCTCAGCCAAAGCAGCTAGATGGACAAAACCATAAAATGTTCATTAAAAATTTACAAGAATGGTCAAAAAGAAAGGCGGCTTTTGTCTGCAGCACCCAGCTCATGAACATCACCCTTCTTGTGTTACCCTTCTCCTTCGCACTGTAAAGCTACTCCAGGAGACTAGAAACTGCACAAACGCTGGGCATCATCTTATGGAGCAGAGGAGAGAGGGTGGACTGTTGTAATGAAGAGACAGCCTATTTCCTCTACCAAAAGTTTGCTCTATTTTAGCCCCAGGAACTTCACAGGAATACTCGAGTCAATGGAGAGCCCCAGCAAATGGGTTCTCCCGAAGGACTTAATTTCCTGCTTCTCCAATTAATGTAGGGATCTCCCCTATGCTTGAAAAAATGCATTTTTCCCCCTGCCTGCAGCACACTGGGTCAGGTCCATATTTGAAAACACCAGGAAATGGCAGTGTCATTTATTGCATCATTTCAGATGGCAAACACAGTAAACCTGGGGTTTGTCCTCAGTCCCGGCAATGAGAACAACTAAAAGGGCTCCATGTCGCTGAGTCGCATCACGGCTCTACTTCATCCTCTCCAAGGAGACTACTGACAACGAGTGACCTAACACCTGGGAGTGATGTGCCCAAGAAAAATCTCCATCGTCGAAGGAGATTTTTGCTGTGTGAAGGATCAGGTGGAATACAAAAGGAAGCAGGCACTACGAAGTCCCACTCTGTGGCAGCAGAAGCCAAATCAGGTGCCGGCTGCTGCCGATCTGCTTCCCGTGTCTTGTTTTTCTTTGCTGTGCCAACAACGCAGTAAGTCAACTCAGGGAACTAAGCTGAAAATCACCTCACCACTTGATCTTCTCTGGGGGACCGGCTNATGGACTGGCTCCCTGCGCCATCACATATATCAGCACCAACCCTGACATACTGAAAGGGACGGGCAGTCTCTGCACAGGCCAAACACACTGACTGACTGACTTAGTGCTAGAAGAGCAGTTACAGAGATTTGTGTTAAAAAAATACAGCCAAGGGAACAGTAACAGCATTCTTCCTTCCTACATCATTGCTCTGTGCGCAGTTCATCCACCTGTTAGTGGGAGACTTGTGCTCTCTGCTGGGATTCACATCCACATCTCCTATTTTTTTTTGCTTGCTTTACACTCTGACCTTTAATAAAAATCTGCAAACACCTTAGTAAGAGACTGATCCCAGAGTGATGGTGTCCCTGGGTCACACCGTCCTTCTCATGCTCTCTTGTTTTCACCCCCGAATCCTCTGTTCATATTCATTTCAAAAGTGGAGCAGGAATCAAACCCTGATGGCTGCTGCACTCTCCGGGAGGTGTGAACGGACACATCACCCTCATCATCTAGCCTTGGCTGAAAGAAACGATGGCACTACTTGCTGCATTCCTTGACATCATTCAGGCAACAGCTACATTCAGGCAAATATCCTGCAACCTGGTGTAGCGGAAGATGTCCCTGTTCATGGCAGGGGGGTTGGAACTAGAAGGTCTTTAAGGTCCCTTCCAACCCAAACCATTCTATGATTCTATGAGCTGTGTCACGCAGCACGTCAGTGCCACAGACCTCTGTGGCCTTTCCTATCGCTACAGGTCAAGTTGCCCCCGCATTTTGTGTGCTGTCTGCTGCGGGTCTCATCGCACGGCATCTAAGGGAACTTGGCCAGCCAACTCAGCTAGCACCTTAAAGCTGGGAGCAGTCATGCCAAGCTTTGCTCCCTCCCCAAGTCCTTCCATGGATTTGCACTGAGCGATGAATGTATAGATGACATAGCTATTCTTAAATGTAGATGGCTTACAAAGGGGGTGGGGGATGGGGGTAAGAAAGGAAGAAAACAAATCATCAAAAAGAAACAGCAGTCAGTGAGTTCAGACTACAGGAGGAAAATATCTTCACATCTCGAAAAAAACCACATTGGCAGCTTTGAGTTCTTGAAACAAGTAATGGAAATGGTCATAGAGCAAACTGTATGCCTGGAAAAAAGACAGATAACACTTAAAGATATAATAACAGCAGCCATACTGGGTCACAGCAAGAGTTCACCTGGGCCAGTATTCTGTGTTCCTAGTGGGTCTCTAGGGAAAGCCAAGAACAAGACAAGCACACACAGTACGTTCCCTGCTGTACCTCACAACACAGTACCTCCCAACTGTTTTCAGTTCAGGGGACTTCCTCAACTGCACATCATTTCTGCGTGTTTAATAACCCCCAGCAGATTTCTTGTCCAAGTATTTGTCCAGACTGTGGTGTAACGTGTACACAAGAGCAACCTTAATCCTACCATTTCTGGTCAACCAAGTGCTTGATTTTGCAACTCAGTCCTCTTTCAATGTAGGCTGAATAGAAAGAATTGTGTTTGTACAGCCATGCACCTCTAATGGATTTGGATGCCTTTCCACACCTCCAGGAACTGGTGCCTTTTCTCTCACTTACCTCTTGAATCCCTGAAGTCTACGTGGCTTGGTGGGTAGTGTTTGCAAAGCCTCTCCATTATCTGCTTGTAGTGCATAAGCCTGTGTAATGGTCTGAGAAGGAAGGTATTGAGAGGCAAGTAGCAGACTTTCTGTAGCTCAAAATCCCTGCAAAAGGTCTCCAGCTTGCGAGAGCTCTTGATCCCGTTCTCCAACTCGATTAAAATCTCATTGTGCTTCCACAGGTGAATTGTCAGTTGCTTATGCACACAAAGTAAGAAAGAGCATGTGGCAGAGCTATTAGCAATCACTGAGAGACATGACTCAGCCCAAACCTGTTCCAGTAAAAAGATCCAACTAGCACAGCAGCCAGGATTTTGCAAACAAAATCACTGTACAACACAATGGCTCTGACAGTCACTTGAAAAGGAGAAATGGCATTACTCCTCTGGAGTACACCCTCCCACCCCCTCTGCATGCCCTGTAAAACAAAAGCACATGAGTAAACAGAACTAAGTCTGATATCAGTGAGAAATGCAAAGGCAAGGAGATGATGTGAACATAGCTCATGCACGTAGGTGCAACATGGAGACAGCTAGACAAGGTGAATGCAGAGCCAGGAAACAAAATGGGGTTTTCGAGGAGGATGAAGGGACTTAGTTGCCCCAGTTCCCTTAGGTGCTTTTGGGGAACTTGAGCTGTAGGCAAATGGACTTCTAGCTTCTGATCCCCTATTATTAACGGGAAGCTGCATCTCCTGGGAATCCCAGCAAAATGCAAAAATACAGGAGTTGTCCGACAGAAATGGGTGTGTTAGAGTTCTTCATCCTCGGATTACATCCTCTTCTCCTCAGTGCAGTCTTTAAGATGACTGCCCTGCTGCGCACCAGCAAGTGAAGGACGTTTGCATGAAATATGTAACTTCATTTTGGTTCCAGCACCCCAGGCATTCACCATTCCTATTTAAAAAAAATCAGCAGTATTTTTTTTTTTTTTTTGAACAATTAACACAGGGGCTTCACTTGTGTTTTGGAAAAGGTAAACTGGTTCTTTGGGATGCACGAAGCTTCTCTAAGCAGCCAAATAAAGTCTCCCAGTACACGGCAGAATATTAACGAGCAACAAAAAGAAACTGAATGCATATGCTGAATGAACTTCAGAAGACAGTTTGGGTTAATCTAAAGCTCGTGCTTTTTGACACATTTCCAATCAGCTCCCTCTCTCCTGTGATTTGTCACAGCCTTACCAGAAATACACCTTCCCTACAGCCAAGTCGCTTCCTCTCTACACTACATATTCATTTTACAAGCCTGTAACTCAAGCAAAGACACAGCAGACCCTCTGGACTACTACAGAGGCTGCCCATTAATTACTTGCTCTTAACCTCTCTCCTGTGTTAATTAAACAAGAAGTGTCAGTTTTCAGGTCTTTTAACAGGTCTCGTGATAAATACACAGAGTTTTAACTAACTCTGTTTTCCCAGTGCAGTTCTTTAAGTCAAACTGAGCTTTGCCTCTTTCCTCCAAGTATCTGTGCTTGCCAGCGGTGCCGGCCCTCAAAGCAAAGAGAACAAAACCTAACAGGAAAGGGAGAATGGCGAAGCAGGTGCAAGCACAGTGACAGGTCTAAGTTACAGCGAGGGCCGTACGCTGCCACTGAACGAGCGCCGCAGGAGGACCTGCAGACAGCGAAGGACGGGCAATTTAACGCTGCAAGGTACTGAGAGCATAAGCGGAGTCTGTCAGAGGCTGAGATTCCAAAAACTGCTTGTGAAAGGGTGTGTACTTCTCAAGAACAGGGATGGAGGCAGAGAAGTCCCCCATGCATTTCTTCCAATGCCTCTGAATTGTGTGTTGAGGGCAAAAAGCAGTCCCTGCTAAGTACGCTGCAGAAAGGGTAAGGCCGCCTTATTGGCAACAAAGCTGTCTTTGTTGGGGACTGTAAATCAAGATTTCTACATTCTCTTCTTCTGTTTTGCTGCATAATCACTCGCACATCACTTAGTCTCTCTTCACCTCTCTGTCCTTCTGAAAGGAACCTTCTGAAAGGTACTAACTAACGCCTCAGGAGAGCTGTAGAGACTGAACTGCCCTTTCCTCCAGCCAAGGACTCGAGGCTGCTGCATTTACTAACTGCAGAATGTCAAAGTGGCAATCGCCAAGGGAAGATTTAGGATAGTTCTGAAAGCACTTTCAGATCCACGTGCCGAAGGTGCAGTGCCATGTTTCGCCACACACCAATCTGGCTACATAGATACATGAATAAGGTGAGCTGTATGTTACCCATCCATGCTGTAAAAGTCCGTGGGGTTTTCCCAGGCTCCTCTGCCTGCCTTCCACGCTGTTTGTTCAGTAACACAGAGCATCAGAAATACTACTCCAGCCAGACTAAGAACAGATGCAAAGTCTGCTGAACATTACCCCTAGATTTACACTTCATACATGTATTTTTGCTTTTAGCTTTAAATGGGCCAAAGGCAATTATTCACATTTATTCAACAATCTTTCATCTAACTTGGCACCGTAGTGCACAAAATGTAAGTTTCCCAAGTCAAATCAATATCCAGATTATGGTCACTGCTCCTGCAGTATCTTAAAACTTCTATTTGCAGGCACAAGTAGGCGCACTCGGCATTTGAACAGTCTCTTCAGTCATACAAATCCCGATGCTTTGCCTTCTTATTTGAAAGAAAAAAGAACTGGAAATGAAACGTTCCTGAAGTCTGGGAGAGGGGACTGAGGAAAGCGGCTGGACAGTTTAAAATCAGCTAGCAATTCTGAAATCTCAGGGCTCACCAAACACTTGACACTTCATCAAAAGGAAGCTTTCATAGCATAAGCTTTGATTACAATTGGCAAAAACCAGCACAAAAGGCAACATCATCTGAAAATGAAAAGCACAATAATCCTAATCCATGTCAAAGTTTAATAGTTACAGGATCATTCCTACCTTCATACTCTGAATGTTCTTTAGCATAACATCTCCAATTCTTTGGTAATCTCCTTTAATGTGAGCATTAGAGCGGCCTTCCCTGTCAACAACAGAAATATCACACACTTCAGTCATGCGATAAAACCGCATAATCACTTACAAGCACAGAAAGGAACTCAATAGCTCATTTCTTTTAAATTCCTGACCCTCACGCTCCTTCGCTCCAGAGTGTGTGAGGAGCCTTCCTGATGAACGTGTAACTCCCAGGTACAGTACACCCTTCACCCAGCCTGGCTTGCACTCCTAACAACAGAGAGGGCAGGCACTTAACAGAAGGATTAGACCTTTAAAGAAAACTGCTAGCATTTTTAAACACACCAGAGAAGGCTGGAAATGGCTTGAGAAATAGACATCAAAATCCCATGACAATACGTGGTCTTAGAGCAGAAGGGTAATTTTGTTCAGAAACAAGATTTGCACCCTGCAACAGGACCCGCAGGTGTTCCTCCTCGGAAAACCTTTCTGCTTGTGCAAGGGACAGTGGGACAAAAAACAAAACAAAACAAAACAAATCCATCCAACATCTGGGTTTGACTCATGAGTGTTATATACCGGCAGGAATTTTCTTTCAATGTGTCACTTTCAGTACTAAAAATGCAAACTGCTCCCCTCCCACCCAGCCAGCTGCACTTGGGTGGGTGCTCTACTTGGGAGAAACCCAGCTCCTGATGAAAGAGATATTCCTGCTTCTAAACCCATGTGTGAGACAGGCATGGATACCACACTCTGCTGGAATCCAAACACATCTTTCAGAAAACACAGGAGGAAAAATAACAAATATAAGAACCTAACTGTTACAGATCTGTTCCAACCAAGTCAGGTTTTCAGAAGAAAACCACTCCAGGGGTGTGTGGGGAGAAGCACCGTCCCCCTCCCCTTTCCTGCTTCTAATACTGCGTCCAAGTTTCCCACAGCGTGGCTTTTTATGTGCTGTCCTCCATATTTAAAATTCAGTTCAACTCTCACATCTGAGTATGGGGAGACAGAACCAGTCCTGGTGTGAGCAACTGCAACTCAGCCAAAGAAATGCACTACCTTGGAAGGGGACAGAAATATAACCAAGCTCTAAATGAATCCAAGGATACAAGGACCTCTGTTTTGTATTACTGCTAAATGGATATACTGTTTTTCACCCACTTGGAGTAGTTCACTCCTCTAAGAAAATTCTGTGTACAGTGAAGGCAATTTAGCCAGAGAGGTCCCACACTCACCACATTACAGAGGAGGATGCAGCTGTTGTTAGGAATATACTTTCAGTAGTAAGACACGTAGAATTTTTTTTAAAAAATCCATATTATTACATGAATAGATGCATATTCAGACATATATTTTGTTTTGTGAAGTTAAACATAGTTATGTTCATGCTGGATAATCTCTCTGCATGCTTTTCTGACTGGGAAATGTGGAGGGCACAGCTTCTGAATAGTACACAGTAACATCTCATATTTTATCCTTCAACAGACAAAGAGACTCGGCTGATAAACAACGGATTGCTTCATGTTCATCTGAACAATATCCAGTTTCATAGCCTGTCTTTAATTATTTCCTATTGTGTTAGGTCCCCCAGGCACTCACATGCCTATTTAAGCAAGAAAAATACAGCTCTCAGTAAGTTTTTTTATGTTTTTTTCTGAACTCAAAGGTTACACCGGGGTAGGAAGTTGGGTTGTGTCAACAGTGACTTTAATTAGCATTGCTAGTTTTGCAAAAGCACTACATTATATCAACACTGCCATAGTCAAAACATGCCCAGGAAATGGTCTATATTGCAACAGCAGAGGTACGTATGGACGTTACAAGACTACAGTCGCCACATTACCTGAGGATAAATGTCCAGTTTCTCTCTCCAGGAAGCCTCTGCCAGCCAAGTCATCTCCCCGCTGTGCTGTTCCCTGCCTTCACCTTTCCCCATGACCCATCCATCCCGCAGCTCTCCCCACTGAGATTTCCTCTGAGAGGTTGTAAATAAAACTTCTCGGCCACCAAAGCTTTGCTCAAAGTGTGGCACACCAAAGTGGCCCCGACTGGAAACCACAACCCGTCTGAAGTCCCAGGCAGTAGCACCGCACCGGCAGGAGCCGAGGGAAAGTCGCCCTCCACCCGTGCAGCCA
>Ga0065711_1007154_pt1 | contig 18136 bp, 12 predicted proteins | sample Hoacrofraction12_FD_59098 | JGI IMG/M metagenome (GOLD analysis project Ga0065711, IMG submission 59098) | Hoatzin crop microbial communities from Cojedes, Venezuela - Epithelial fraction 12 v2 (version 2) | ecosystem: Host-associated > Birds > Digestive system > Esophagus > Crop | place... | reverse complement strand
TCCAGACCCGCCTGGACAAGGTCCTGTGCAGCCTGCTGTAGGTGACCCTGCTTCGGCAGGAGGGTTGGACTAGATGACCCACAGAGGTCCCTTCCAACCCCTACTATTCTGTGATTCTGTGGGCCTCCAGTGCTGTACCAGGTGTAATGACACTCTGCTGCCCTGCCACGGTGATAAATTTTTAGAGGCAGCTTATTTTCTGTAGCAGTTTTATCTCGGCGTGGTATATGGCAGCACTTAACAGATACTCGTTCCGAGGTCTTCCCGCGTTCCTCATCCTGCTGCCTCGCCTGTTGGTAACACCGTGGGATTTCAGCGCTGGGAGATGCCTCACCGACTGCAGGCTGCTTACAGCTCTTCCACTGGTAGTGATTATACAAATATTTAAAAAAAAAAGGAAGGGTTCTATCAATCACCAGAATCTTTTCAAAACACGTTCATTTTTCATGATTTCCTGGAGACAGTACTCCTTACGCTAGAGCAGAACAGCGGTAGGATGTGTACATCTCTATTTTACAGAATTGGTATTCTAACCCAATTTTAAAACTTTTTTCTGGAACTTGGGATGTTATAGCTACGCAATGTCCCCTAAGAACTGCCCGAGAAGCTGACCTGGGGCTATGCAGCACCTGGACCTTTAAGAGGAGCGGGAGGGGGACTTACCCATGCCCTCACAGGTGCGGGGAGTTTTGTATAATAGGGGTGGGAATGATACCAGCTGGTTTCAGGTTCTCTGGCTTGGAGGGGCAGTGTGGGTGTCCAGATGGAGCTGAGGTCCCTGGGAGTGAAGTTGCAGCGTGCGTGGTGGTGAACAACTGATCCGGTGAGTCCAACGCGGTAGAGATGTGGAGGTGAAAGTCTGGTGTGGTTTTTTTTGGTGTGAGGCTTTGAAAGGAATGCTCGGTATGATGAAGTTTGGAGACTAAGGGCAAGAAAAAATAACTGAGGAAAAAGATGCGCTAATGTGGGACTGCAAGAGCCCACCCAAAGGATTTATTCTCTGAATGATAAGGATGTGTCGGTTGAGTTCACAACTCCTCTCCAAGATATCGATTGAAGAAAAGCAGGGAGAGTTCTTTGTTCAGTTGTACGTGATAACATTTTTGCCCGTGTCTTTTCCTTTGAATTATCGTCTTGGGTTGTATCTAGCTGGGTATTTTCTAAGGGTGACCTTAAGCTGAAGAGACTGAGATTGTGTGGTCACAACCTTTATACTCCGCACGAGTAAAATGTGGATAATATTACATGTTATGTTTGAATGTAAATATTGTGCAAGTAATGGCATTAACGGAAAAATAATAGTATAAGCTGGAACAGCTGGTATAGTGGTTTTGGATCCTTTTATGTCCACGCAGTTTGTATGAAACAGGTAGAGAGCTGATTCTTGTTTTCATAGACGGAGAGACTTAGATGCAGAGAGATATGAGCAAGCACTTTTGATTTAGACCAGTGGGAGTGGCACGTATGCTTAAACTGATTTATATTCATGGCTGCGCTAAACTTACCAATAACTTTAAAGCATCAGGTGCTGAATTGTTTCTGGTTTGGAATGAGCTTACCATGATGTTACCAGGTTAAGTTTCTTAATCAGGACAACAGCAGACTTATGTTGACAAAAGTGAGCGTGAAAACAGTCTGTGACACTAATTAATAATGTATGTTGCTTATAAACTGCCAGTGTTCTATATTGAGTTCTTGACAAAAGGCATAAAAACGTTACCTACTGAAAGAGCATTCCAATACACGGGTGTATGTTCCACAGCATAATATCCTGAGCCAGTTCTCATTCCCCAGCTCAGAGCTGTTTCAGTCCAGTGCCTAGACTACCCAAACCAAGATTTCCTTCTCCGTGTTTATCCTCTCCTTGCCCTAGAGGATAGGACTGAATTAGTGACAGGATTACACCATTTCCTTGTGCCCTCCGGGGCCTGAGCCATCAACAGCTCTCTGCTCTGAGGAATCTCTGCAGCCCTCAGTCAGAGATGACCTTTTCCAAGGCAGACCGAGGGCTTCAGCAGGGGAGCGAAGCTGACCTTGAGTTGTGAACTCAACTTTTTCACTTTGATCTATTGTGACACTTACCACTAAGATGTGGCTTGATTTGTGACATACTGTGACAACAGGGTTTCATGCAGCTTTTAAGCAAATATGGTCTGTGTACTTCAGAAGTCTCGATTTCATCCTGGAATAAACTTCCTGTGAAGGATATGTACAGACAGCTAATTGCTTCCTGTCCCTACTGAGCCAAAATCTTGAGCTTTCCAGGCAAGCTTGACATGTTTGAGCAGAAATATGATAACAAATAATATAAACAAGCAGAGCTCATCCTTATAAGCCGTTGTGTTTGATCTTCCTTGTTCTGCGTGTGAAGAGATGCCCTTGGCACACCATGGGGGTGGCTGCATGAAGCAGGTTTTTTAAGTTCCCTTATTTTTAGGGCTGACTCATGCTCCATATGGAAGGTTCCTCATAAGGCTGTAAAATCTGTCACTACTGTAGGCTGCAAGATGAACTGACGTGACGTTAGGACTGCTCCCCAGTCTTTCACCACCAGTAGAGGGAAGGAAAGTCCCCACGTGTGTATGTGATGTGAAAACCAGATGTCTGCGTGGTGCAGCCTCTGAAAGAAATAGTCTGAGGATGAATATTGATAGGCTTTCCTAGAGGAAATAGCTCATCAAAGACAGGACTTATGCATCACTTTGGTTCCTATCAGGAATATTATAATAATCCTATTTGAAATATTCCTCTGCTTAGGAAATTCAAACATTTAATGCAGTCACAGTATGTGCTTGAAGAGCAATGCCCGTATATATACTATATACTATAGTTATACTATATATATATACTTATATAGTACATACTATAGTATATAGTCTTAGTCATACGAGAAGGGCCTGGGACGGGCATTGCTGTACCGAAGAAGCCTTTTTGCAGTCTGCAGTGCACTTTGCTGTTTCTGTGAAGTTTGGGAACTAACCTGTGGATCCCTGAGGGGCCATTAAATAATGCTTTTCTGTTCATTATTGTTCTCATTATTGACTAGAATGGCTGCAATGCATTTTTTTTTAATTTCCCATTTGTGAATAACTCTTCTAATTACATAGGTGCATTATTCTGTGTGTATAAACCCTGAGTGGTAGTTTACCCGTAGGACACAAAGGTGTTACACAATGGATAGCAACATAAAAGACCACTTGGCTGAAATGCTGTGCCCCATTTGGTCTTCTCACCTCAACAAAGGGTTGAATTGAATGGAAATAGTCCAGCGGAGAGCAGCAGGAATGGCCCAAAGCAGGCTTTTGTGGTTGTTTAAAAATACCAAACCAACACAAAAAAAGCCACCACAAAAAAACCCGTTGCTGGAGGAGGACAGGTTGAACAACAGAAAATACTTCCATTTTTAAAGATACAAAAACGTGTTACAAAGAAGAAAGGAAGGATCTGTTTCTGGAGTCCTGATGGGTATGACAAGAAGCAGTAGGTGTAAATTCTTGCATGAAGAATTCGGATTAGGTAGCAGAATTTTTTTCTGGTCTGGAAAAAAGTTGCTACCTGGGAAGGCTGTGAATTTGGCATCACTGAAACGAGGCATTTGTCAGGAACAGAGCAACTCCTTTTACATTGGGTCCGATGGATAATCTCAGTGATCCTCTGAGGCCCCTTTCAGTCTGATTATGGAACACAGAATTAGAAATCTGTGACAAGAGAAATCTGTTGTACCTAGCAAACATAAACCACACAAGCACAATTTTATATGTTCTTGTGTTTGAGCTGTGGCCTACGTTGTACAGAATTGCTTGAGTTTTGGCCCACTCCACATCTTTCACAACCAAAAGCTACAACAAATATAGACTCGCTCCCTACCCATCCACCCAACCAAACCACACCACCCTTTTTGTAATTTGCTGGTGCCGAGGTTGACATTCAATGTGTGTAAATGATAGACCTTCATCTGTAATAGTTTATCTGTGGAAGATGTATTTTAAGCCTAATCCTGAAGACTCTATTCTTTTCTTGGGTCTGACTGCTCCTGTAAGTCTTCTCTCGCATATTTTGGGAGCCAAAGAATCATTAAGCAAAGCTACTTTTTTTGCTAGAATTTAGTGGTGTTGAAAATTAAGGGTTTATTCGTTTAATTGCTCTACCCCAGTTACTCTCCTCAAGAGTTTCAATGCAACGTCTTGAACACAATGCAGAAAACGAACTCCCTGAAGTACTTGGTGGAGTAACCAAAAGTTGAATTTATACATTTATATCCACAAGTTAAATGATAATACTGTATCCTGGTTATCACAAGCACTGGAAAGGATGTAGTAAGCTAATACTAGGCACTGCACTAAAAAGTGGTTTTGTAAAGATTTTTTTTAATGTTGATAGAAGGAATTTAAAATGAGTTACATATTCAACCATTGAAGAAGATATTTCCAATTTTGCTTGTCTAGAATACTACCTTACTGACTTCATATCTAGAGTTGAAAAAGAATACAGTCATTGGAAAGCATGAACTTCACATTTTCAGAGATCTTTACAAAAAAGTATGTAGCCTCTGGCTATGGCACCTCTTAAGAAAGGGTCATAATTTTCACCCTCTAGTTATATCTGCTCTTTTCTGTCCTGAAGCTATCGTTACTGATTATCAGAAGGTGGAGCAGACCAATCGTAAATTCTATTTGCCAGCAGTAAATTTCTGTCCTTGTGGGGAAAAAGTTCTCTCTACAACTGGTGTGGTAGAGTCTGAGAAATGTTTTGTAAATGTATTTCTGTACTGTAACAGCTATTTTTCACATTTGGTTTCAAGTAGGATAACATAAAAAAATCTAAGTTTTATTTAATTTTCAAAGTTTACTGAAGAAACAGACAGGGAGAAAACAGGGAAGCAGAATGCAAATGATCAGCAGCTTGTGAATTGGTGGTAAGCCAAAGCTGAACAAAGACTTCTGCTGTTATACTTCCACGTGTCAAGTGACATTAATATAATTTTTATACCAGATTTCACTAATTTATAATGTTGATTAGGATAGTACCAACTTTATTTTGTTTATACCATATTTAATAAAAACTTTGTTTTATTAAAGCATTCAGATAAAAATCTTTATTTGCTAGTAAGACAGAGATTCTAGTCAGAAGAGTATGAGATGCATGGTGTTAAACCAAAGAGGCGTGAAATCTACTCATTGGAGATTTGCTGTTTCTGCTTGGTGGACAATTCCTTCATTCTTCAGAGAAACTGGTCATCCAAACTGACATAGTAATTTTCTGATTGGCTAACTGAGGACACCTTACGTTTCTGAGGACACCATGACATTTTGATACTCATTAGTTTGAAATGTCATCTGGAAAGAAATTGCCTAACATTTAGCACTTACAAACATTTGAGGGTTGTAGCCAGTGGATATTTCTAGATTGGTTTTTATGTCCTTTTCACTCTGGTTTAATGAATATGTAGTTATGGCATTATGAAGAGTTTTTCTATAAATGTATGCAACAAGTGATAAATGAGGATCACCTTAGTTCTTCCACAGGTTGTCTAAGAGGAGGTTTGGATCCGGATAAAATAGCACAGCTCACTTGAGTCGTCCTCATGATCCTTAGGGCTCCTCAGCACAATGTTTCGGTATCTATTAGAGTGGGGGTGAAGAGCACCTCCACCTCCTCCTCCTACATCAGAGATCAGAACTTGGACCAGTGCGTATTTCCTTGCTTGTTTTTAAGCCTTGGATATACGGTTTATGTCTTCTGTATGATCAAAATGACTTTTTTTTTTCCTTATTGCGTGTTTTATGGGCCACATTCAGTAGTGAAAGAGAAATGTGCTCATAGCATTTTGACTGGGACTCGGATCAGTGATGTGACGAGGAGGATAGCTGTTTCTCAAGGAGTGGAGAGCAAATGAGACTTTACCTACCAAATCACAGTGTTATTCCCTGAAGTGTTGTTGGATGGAGCTGGACTGAGGCTTTCCAGAAAGAAAATTCAGATTCCAAACCCTGTGAAAGTTAGGTGGGTACTTTCAGAAAAGTCACACCAAGCGTGCATGTATATGTGTTGGAGAGGCTCTCGAGGAGGATATGGTCCATCAGAGCACAGTCCCTCCTTTCGCGACAGCCGTCTCTGGCTCCTGCCTTGCTACAGTAGACATTTCTCTGTGTGTTGTCTGTTATTCATTTCTTCTGATGAGTTCTTTCTCCATTTTTATATCAGGTTAATGAGCCTTCTAGTTTTGAGCTGTTTACACTGCAGTGGGTCTGAAGTGCCCGGTGCTGACTTCCTTTGTAATGGCCTACAAACAGAAAACAAAATCCCCACGTTACAAACGCAGACAGTGCCCACGTCTTCTCATAAACTGAACATTCCTTCTTCTTGTGACTCCATTTCTTATCAAAAGCTGTAGGCATTCCTGTGTAACAGGAGGCAGCACAGAGAGACTATAAGAGGCAAAGAAACCGTGGTAAGGAAGGCAAGAAACTGAAATTCTGTTCCCCAAACTGGCCACTGATGTGTTCTGTGTAACAGGTCTTCCAGTCTTGCTATCCATCACCTGTTTGTTTTGTGTATTTAGATTTTAAGAAATTGTGAGTACTACTGTATGTATAAAATGCTTGATGGAACAGAGTCTTTGAAGTAGCACTGTAACCCAGAGCATCCTCAAAATACGAAATATGTCAAGATTTTGTACTTTTATTGTGAGATGTCACTGTCTCAAGCCAGGCAAAAGCTTTTGTTTTCAAAATCAAAAACTTTGATTCTGTGGAGGGATTTTCTTTAAGCTTATGTACTTCTGCAAATAAATTGCATACCTGTATATTTCTGTAGGCATGTGTACATGAGTACATCTAAACAGGCATGGAAAGGTCGATTCACTCCAGCTAGGGCTGAGGTACACACTTTTTACTTCTCTGTTGTTTCTTTTTTTTGAAAGTGCATACATCTGAGTTCTCCACTCCTGATAGCACCTGGGGTGCTGAAAACATCCAAGAAGGCTTATTTCTGGGAGCAGCCTCCCTGCAGGGTATCAGTGTTCAGAAGCAGAGAAGTCGGCTAGCTGGCCGATGCTCGCCATTTGGAAGCAGGGTTTGTTTAGTCAGCTGACAGAAGAAGCTCGAGGTCTGTGATGTGCTGGCCTAGCTCCGTGCAGGAAAATAACCAGACTCTGAATGAAGAAAAAGATTAATTTTCTTTTAAAGATCTTTAATGATCTTGCATTAGATTTTAAGCCATGCTTTCTGGCTTTTTTTCCTCTCAGTATGGTGTATTATCACAGCAGTTCAGTATGTCCCTAAAGCCAAAATATGACTTGTTTTGTCTTCAATTTTACAGCTGACTGTTTGGTTCATTAGCACAATATTCCTTTAAGAAATCCATAATAAAACCAGAAGCCTGAAATAAATTTGTAATTATAGTTTAAAGCTTTAGGGCTAACACATATGTCAAGCCTAGAGTGAAAAATAGATTTCCATGGTGTGGGCTCGTATCCTGGCCCTGGATGGGGAGGCTGCTTTTACATTTTTGGAAGACTTTCAGTTTTTTTCAAATTGTAAAGGTATGAAACAGTCAGTGTGAGGAAATGTAATTCTTAGAAATTATCCATAATCTGCCCATACTTCAGGCTTTTTACAAAAACCTTCTCCTTTATCAGTTTTTCAGGGGAAAAAGTAAATATTTAAATGAAATACACTGCCACGTGGAATATTTATATGAATATGAAGGATCTTAGATAAGCAGTCAGCAGTAAGAAGCTACCTGAATTAATATTGTCCACAGAAACCTAATTGGTTCCTGTTGCTTTGTAGATATCCCTTAGTGTATAGCTATACTGATACCGCCTAGAAAAGGTTTTCCAGAAGACTTCCTTGTCATTGCTTTCAAAAAATTATGTTGTTCACTGAAAGAATAACTATTCCCTATTATACCCTCGTCAAATGCACGTGTCTTGCCTGATTTGCTGCAAGGTGCATAAATCTGCATCCTCATAAGCTTTTCAGCAGCTCACATCACCGACATCAGGGATGGCGTTGAGTCTTCCCTATGATCCCAAATTCTTCACAGAAGATTTCAGTCACACAGATCAGCAGAGATCACTCTTTTTGTGTGCCACTGAAAAGATGATTTTCCCCGAGACAGTGCTGATTTCTAGTCCCTTGTTTCTCTAGAGAACAATCTCCTTATGTTTTAACTGAAGTTGCAAATTTTTGGTGCTTCACCCCCAGTTATCTGAAGCTGGAAAACCAGCTGTGAGTAACAGAGACTCTGTGGACAGCTGTGAGGGGTTGGGTTTAAGTTCTCTGGCCAGGATATTGTAGGCAGGCCAGGGTTTAGCAGTGGGCAGCCGCCTGGGTCACAGCGCTGTGCATCTTCACAAGTGAGACAAGAATGTTCCAGTCATCAGACTTCATGCTTCAGACCTCCCAGTAATTCCTGGGGAACAGATCACACCTTTCGCTGAGGCAGCCCTGGGGAGGATGTGTTTGGATCTGGAATAAACAGTGACATGTGATCTTACCCATTCTCACCTCTACAGTCGTCCTCTTCCAGGGCACTGAACTTAAGTGCTCTGTGATACCAGCGAGCTAAATACCACAGTGATATATTCATCGTTGCTTGGAGGTTCTTAGTTTTATTTCCTCTTACAAATACATTTTATTTCATGTAAGCAAGTCTTTGGAGAATAAGAACGCTAGTTGTGAATAAGGGCTAGACTCTAATTTTAAGATTCAAAGCAACATTTCATTAATACTTCAGGAAAATGTATGTTTTGAATTACATATACGATGAATTTGTTTACTAGTAGATTTATTATACTTATCTCTTCCTTCCTGTATGTAAAATCACTCCAGAGATAAGCTACTTGTATTAAAACATTTTCAGATTGTCTGAAAATTTCTTTCAGAAAGTCTAAACATTGGGACAGTGAATATTGTCAGCAGTAACGGGCTACTCTGATGCAGTGATTTGTTGCTTCACTCCCAGTGCTACCAGCTTTGCTGCGAGTGAGACGCGGAACGGTCCCGCGAACGCATCCATGTCCTGGTCTGTCTGCTAAGCTGGTGAAAGCTGTGTTTTCATCAAGTGGGCAAAAATCGCAGCCCTCTGCAGAAGTAACGATGCCGCAGAATGAATGAGTTTTGGGAAATAATGCCTTTATATGGGGTAAGAGAGTTTTGAAGTTTGCTCACGACTCGGCAGGGCTTTGTAATGGAATAGTTAGCGTAGCTTTCATAACGAAGCGATTCTGAATCTTAAAAGTTCATTTCTTGGGATCTGTAAACTCTTAGAGGGCAAAGTGTAAGCATGGAATTTTCAAAGAGGACTTGTATGCGCCATTTCTATTAACTGATCCTTTAGGCAGTATTGAAAATCTCAGCCTTACATCGCAAATGCCACTGAGGAATTGGCTAGCTAACGTGACGGGTTCTGAGACGAAGGGGAGGGAGGACAGTGTGGTTTTACAGAGAACGTGTTGGAAAAGAGGAGCAAGACCGGGTGCTTCTACACACAAAATGCACTGTGTTAACTGGGGGGTTTATCTTGCTGTTTTCTCTCCTTTTATGCAATTCTTTGCTTCGGGTTTGATCTTCTGCATCACGGCATAGAGCAGTGGGGAGAGAAGGGCATCCTCCCTCCCTTGCTCTCCTGATCGATAGCTGCTCTGCCCTGGGCTGCCTCTGGGTCCTGGATGCTGGGGAGCAGAGCTCCCTCCGTTTTCTGGCTGCTTCTGCATACCCCTGGGGAAGGGCAGAAAAGTGAATTGTGGAGCTGGTGTGTCTCTGTGGTTTGGATAGGAAGAGCTAAGGGCAAGGGTCCTGACAGTGTTAGGAGTAAATGAAGTGTATGCAGTTAAACTTGGTCCTGAATGAGACAGAATTTTCTCACCTCTACCTTAGAGGCAGAGGTATTTGATCTTAAAATCAGATCAAATGAAAAATGTAGGTGCCTAGGAAACTTTGTGCTCTCAGGAAACCAAGCATGATCTCAACTTCGGACTTTGGTAATGGTGAAGTAACTAAATGCTGTCTAAGTCTGTCTGAGGTTTTACCTCAGAGTTTTTGTAAAAGCCCCACCAGGTAAGGAGAGCAGTGTTTGAAGGTACCTTCGGGCTCTCCTGGAATCCGTGTAGTAAAGGGCTACAACAAATCTTTACAGTAATGTGCCAGAAAGAATATCTCAGTGGGCAGGAGAATGGATGCTTTCATCTCGGCATATTTTAAAATATATCCTACAAGGAAATTTCTTGCAGTCTTCAGTAGCAAACTTCTGCCTAGTTTCAAGGAAATACTTTAAAAAGTAATAATTAAATATATTCTGATATTCATGCTTGAATTCAGTGGGCCCCACGTTGACCTGAGATCACAAGAGGATCTGCTCAGGATGTAGATTTAAAGGAAAGGGATTGGAGGGAGATGCACTGAGGAAGCCTTAGAAAGGATGAAAGAGGAGTTGTCAAGTGTGAATAGAAGTGGCAGAGCAAGAAGTACTGACATTCAGTGTTGATTGGTAGTGGACAAAGGCAGAAATATATGAAGAAGAATGGGCAGAATGAAGAACAGAGAAGTATAGTGATGGCGTGAGATAAGAATACTTTACATTATCATTCTAATCTTATCTGGAAACCTTCTCATAGACAAATACAACTGCACAAACAGAAGTGAGTCAGGTGAAAATGGCATGCAGGTCAATGAGGCAGCACAGCCTTCAGCAGTTTAACTGTGTGACTGTCCCGAAGGACCTTGCCAAGCAACCAGACACTGCTGGAAGAGGAGGGCCTTCCACAGTTGGCTTTTAACTCTTGAGGGCAGCAATAACACTCAGGCTTCTTTTTAATGACTGAATTGCATCTTGCTTCAATGGTTGAATTTAAATTGTCATACGCTCCTACAACTCTTTGAGCAGTGAATTTTATTTTGACGTGTTATGTAGTACATCCTGATCTAATAAGAACATTGCTTTTTCTGTGAGAACATTAATACTGACATAACTCCTTCCCTGCTCCATCACATACTACTTTAATTAAGTTGGCATTTGTTTTGGAAGGGAATAAGGCTAAGATTTTGGTTTTAATATATTCATAATAACAAATGTTCATTAATCATAGATGTAATATCTAATGAAGCACTATGAAGTTACGGGACCGTAGAAACCTGACAGAAATCATCATTCCACGTCATAACTTCCCAAGCATGGTTTCTCAATGTAGTGTCAGTAGTACTGTTTTGGCTATTTTGGAAATATTCTCTTTGTAGTAAGTATAATAATCTGTTTTTACACAATCTATGTAATGTTTTGTTTCAGAGCACTAGAGTGCTGGATGCCTTTTCATCAGAGCCTTTCCAAGGCATAGAAAACAGCCTTTATTGAACCAGATTTATTGAAAATATCCCTTAAAGACTTCAGACTTTTCTTAGGTGTTTGTAGAGAAGCCATTTGGGCTCAAGAGGCACTGTGAGAACCTCCAGCTACTTTAGTACACTCTCAATGTTTCCACTGTGGGTGGGTTTTACTTTGTAAATCTCTGTATCGCCATAGTTCAGATTTACAGGAACTGATTATCAGAAGATTTACTCTTGTTTATATAGGGAATGATGGCAGGAAGACACAATATTAGTTGCATGTAGAGGAACACCACATGTAGAGTTCTTGATACCTGGCACATTGAGTACCCTGCTACAGCAGGGAAGTGTCTAACCATCCTTGAGAATGAACTAGTATTTCACTCCAGTATGGACTGTATCAGTCATTCCTCCAGGATCAGCCAAGGAAAGCTGACATTCGAAAGACTCTCTCTTGATACACTTCTCTGGCAGGCTGTTTGACAGTGTTGGTTCCTGTAGTATAAGAAATAGAACAACTAAGCATGGTGAATCAGGCAATATTCTCTTTCTAGCTTGCTTGATAAATGCTATTGCAGTGGTTAAGGTTGGAGTGAGGAACAAGCAGCGAATAAGGGAGAAAAAGAATTTTTTTTGTCTCTCTTGTAAGATGAGTTCTAGTCATAAAAGTATTCATGTTTCTTGGTTTATTTCTGCTGTCCTTGACCAATGTAAATCTAGAAAGACTACAAGGCAGAACAGACAAGTATACCCTTTTGTTGTGGGTTTGTTAATTTTTTTTTAGTAAACAGGAGTATATTTCTTTAAAAAACATTACTTCAGTGAAGGACTTCCTTCTAGTTTTTCAATCCTCGACACGGCTCTAGCTTCCTGTCTGCGGGTACCTCATTCCCTTCTTCACACTCTCTCTAGATCAGTTGTATATCCGGATGATAACTGCTGAATTTATTGGCATCCATAGTGGAATGTTATCAGAGATACAAATTGGCAGAGATTAGGAAATAGTCACTGTTGCCTAGGAGTTGTTGGTATGCACAGGTGATGCTTAGATTGTACATCCAAGTTTCCTCTGATCCTTACGGGAACAGGAGGACCATACAAATCAAGGAATTAATGGGAGACTGAACTGAAAAGAAGTAAAAGCTTGCACTAACTCTTTAACTTCTAACTTTTCTTTCATGGTATATCAAACCAGAATTACTACCTTACTCCATTGTATGTGACCTCTGGGGATTTTTCTGTAATTGCAGTCATACACAGAACTTAAATTAATCAAAATATTTAGAAGAGAGTATGCCTCAGGGTAAATATAGGGTGAATTTTGTACTGGATGTATATTTTCAAGTTTCAAAAGGCTAGGGAGAATATATTGTTTTAAAGAAGTGGAAGACTTTTTGCCCAGCTGTAAAAGCCTACATGTGCCAAACCCAGACTAAAAGTGTGGAGCCCTCTGCAAGGGTGATGTTCACCAGAAGAATTTCTGATGTGTTCACTAGAGATACTTCTCGGGAATCTTACCAAGAATAATAAAATAGCTTCAGAAATCAGTCATGTTATGCAGCATTAGTTTACTACTCCCCGGGATGCCGACCTTGTAAAGTCCAGGCAATGATTCTTCAAACTTGATCTCACCCCAAACCAGGCAAGTAAAGGTATCGGCAGGTGGCAATAGCTGTGACAGAAGCCTCCAAAATGTGCACCTGAAAACTAAGCAGCTTTCAGCACATCCCAGAGCCACCACCTGTAAATAAGGATGGGGTTTTCTATGTTTCGTTTTCAAAATGGGGGCATGTCAGCTACAGATAAGAGTATGTGGTGTGAGCTCCAGGTTTCTGCCAGCATAACTCATCTTTTGGTGGTTTGTTGTGGTTTTTTATCAGGGTCAGTTACATTACTCTAGTTCATGGATATATATGGAGAAGAATTCGTTTTTCAAATGAAGGGGAATTCGTTCAATACTGATCTGAAAGCTACAGATGACCTTTATGGCAACTTCAGTGGCTATTGCAGCTTTACAGTGGTCTTCTCAGTACCCAGAAGGGAACGGGAAGCCTGAAACAATGTCAAAGGTAAATCCAAGTGGAAATGGTGACCTACGTGATGAAATCTGAATGGCACAATGTGGTTTAAAAAAGAAAAGTGAAAGTAATAACTGATTGAAACACTGAGCATCCATGTACCCTGGAAAGCTGTAACATTCACCATAGCTGAAATTCCAGTACAAGGGACTGTATTTAATGAGAATTTTGCATATGTGCATCATTTTCATGAATCTTGGAGCACTATTAGTTGGACAACTTTGGGGTGGATTCCTCCTGTACTATAGCTGCTTTGTGCTGCTAGACTTTACTTTTTTTGACAAGTGGTATGGAGCTACTGTTTTCCGTACAGCTTTGGCCAAACGGTGGCAGAGGAAGTATGGGCACGGTGTATTTAAATCTAGGGGACTATTTTCTTGCCAGAATGGGATATAGGCAGTGGAGAGTCAACCAGTAGAAGGATGTGGTGTTCATTTTCAGCTTTAGCACTGGCAAGTGTCTGTTTGCGTAGGATGCTTTGCATAAACCCCCTTAAACTCTTTTTTTTTACTTCCCCATCCCTTCTCTGCAAGCAGCTTGAATTCAGAGTTTGATCCAACAGCCCAGGCTCTCTGGTTTCTTATCTTGATATCTGACATCAAGAAGCTTGTGTGTACACATTAAAATGTAATCTAGCACTGAAAACAATAAAATGTGTTTTCTAAAACACACTGAACGTGCACTAAGAGTTGCAGGAAGTGACTAGGAATAAGAAGAAATTACCCTGGGAGAGATGCTGAATTTTATTCTCAATTTATATAAGTTAAATTTTTCAAAATGCTGTTCAAATGTGCATTATACAGTGCATAATTTTTAGTATTCCTATTTCAGAGTGAACGTAAGGGTAGACATGAACTTCCACCAGAGTTTAACTCTGTGCTTTGCTATATTACCTTGTTCTGCTGTAAGTGAAGCCTTTGAAATGCCACTACCTTGAAATCACAAAAGTTTGTGAAATTGCTGTAAGCCTGGTGTAAACCAGGACACCTCCCATGACGTCGTTTCTGGTATGCTACTTTATTCTCATACAGATTCTGGTCCACTTGAGGCATCAGGTGCTTTCCTTTGATGTTATAGAGTAGTGGGATGTTTTTTACTGTCCTTTACAAATAAAACCTCATCAGCTGACTGTTTGACCACAGGGTCAGGCTGACATTTATAGAAACTTAGGATTCTTGCTTCTAATTATCAGTTTATTTCATTTATTAGAAACTGATGTATTTACAATGCAAGACAGACATGATGAAAAAAGACTCCCTGTGTAGAGAAACAAAATAAAACAACCCTATATTTTTTTTTCTCCTTTTCCAACTGTTCTGAGGAACCATAGGATGGTTGTTCCAGGGTTCTACCACCAAAGTATATAGCACACTGTTATAGCTAGGCGTGCAGAATATGCTAGTCTCATAATTCATAAAAAGTGTAAAGCCTTTTATTTTTTAGTAGCATGCTCCCATTTTTTCACCCCTGTTCCTTTGCTGCAGACTCTGCGTGAGCTTTCACAGTAAGCCTTTTAGCTTACAATTAGGAGTAGATCAAATGCTTTTTTCCCCCAGCAAAATCAAAACCTAGGAAGTTACTTTGGTGTTGTGTTCAGTGTAGAACTTTCTGGGAGCTCGTGGCACAGACAATAGCAATTTCACTGTGAAGTCTCGCCAGCTGTGCTGGGTGGGATCCCGATGGAGCTTTCAGCTATGGCCCCGGTTGCCTGCCCGTGGATGGTCCACGTGGCCAGCATGGCCGAGGGCAGGGAGAGACCTGTACCAGCAGACACAGCCAGGAACACGCTTGGTGTTTCTGATAACCTGGAGCTGAGTTATTACCAGCTGTTCGATGATTTCCCTTGCAGACAGGTGCTCTGAAGGCACCAGGAACATAAGAGATGGAGCGGAGCTCTGAAGATCCCTGCTCTTCAGAAAACAGGGGCTTACAGCTGCAGGGCAGAACAAATAGATCTTCATGGCTTCCGTGAGCATCTGTTGCTCAGTCTTCTGGTTTGGGTGAATGCGTCTGCACTTCTTACTGAGAAAAAGAGGATCGCTGGGATCAGTCAAAAGCATAACTTTTAAAAGTTAGTGAACTTTGTGCTTTTTAAGAAAAAACGACTGGATAGTTAGAAAAATNTTTTGTTTGCTATATGGACAGTTAGGGTAACATTATGAATAATAAACTCAAATCAATGAATTGTAACAAAAAAGGGATTTTAGTCCTGGCTGGCTTGTTCAAATCAAATTCAGTCTCACCTCTGAGGGTGTAACAGATGTCTGTGTAGACTGGAAGCTGAAGTTCTCTTTCTGATAACATTCAAAGCATTCAGTGTTCACTCCACAGAACCTGATGGCACTTTTGCTGCCTGCTAAGATGAATTTTCTCCCCACTGGAATCAAGAGAAGTTTCACTTTTGACTGTAGCAAGCCCCAGTTTCACCTCAGGAGCCCAGTTACTTTTTGCATGCGGAAAATACAAGAACTGGATTATAAAAGGCCAGCCTTTCCCTGTCGTCTTTTCAGCAGTTCCTTTTCTTTCTTTAATTTACTGTCTCATTAATAAGAAGTCCAAACTATTCAGGCAAATATTGTTATAATGAAAGCTTGACTTGTACAGTGCCAGCTTTTGTACTGAATTATTCAGATAAAAATAAACATGGACAGTTTGGCAACAAACCAACACGATGAACTAGGCTGAATAAAGAATTCATGAAAAACAGTGTAAATATTTGTAGGTAAATTTAACCATGAGGATTAAGCGAAAGGGGAAGCAATAATTTTATTTAAAGAAAAAGGCAAATTAAAGTAAACATTCTTCCTCGTGTTTGCTTCACTGATAGATCTAGTGTAGCTCTTCATGTAGGGATTTTGCTGAGGATTTGTCCGTATTCCTGATGTCTTTATGGTCATTCAATGGGTGGTCCAAATCACCCCAGGAAGCCTTTCCATGAAGGCTGTTTTTACCTTTGGTTATTTTACTAACTGCACACAAAGAAAATGCAAACATGGTGTCCCAGAGAAGGGAAATTCCTGTGTCATCTCCTTCACGCGTGGATACTCTGTCCTGTTTTGCACGTACAGGTGTGCCGTGCTGTTTTAGATGACCTCATTTTTAATGGTAATTTAGTCCAGCTACTCCCCAAAAGCTGCCTGGGCACCAGGTGGGTCTCAGCGTGATCAGTGTGCGTTTGGCCTGTGCAAAAGACACACAAAAATGAAATAGGCTCTGGATTCTGCATTCCCATCACCGCAGTTGGTGCCTGTCCAGCCGAGTGCTGTGGGAATACCACACAAAACCAGCATCCCTGGCTGCAGCGGACAACTTTTCCTGTCCACAGATGATCTCTTGCAGCTATGCTGCTGGTGGACACCCAGGCATGGGGGATGCCACAGCTCCCCAGGGACTGGACACGGTCCCCATGACAGCTGGGCTGCAGAGGCAAAGTCTGCTCCTCTGCCCTCGGGGCCAACAGTCAGGGCAGGTGCCTTCCATGAGGAGACCCAGATGCAGAGAGAGGGGTGTACGTGGAGAAGAGGAAGGCATGTTCCTCTGGACGTTTATGTTTGATGAAGTGGGTGGGAACCAATGGCTCATATGCAGGTAGCTGAGTTGGGTTATCAATTATTCGAGTTCTGAAAGAGAACATCAATTCAGTGAGCTAAGCAAGAATTCAGTAATTCACAAAGAATAGCTAGTTATTTTGAATTAAATGGGCTGAGAAAACTGCAAGAGAAACACCAGTTACAGGTAAAATGATACTTCCTAGGAAAGCATCCAGCACAAAGTGGTGCAGTGCCAACTAATCCGGACCAGGCAAGCCAAAACGTACGGTCTTTTTGGAAAGATATAGCTGCTTTCCAATTTTGTTCCTGTAAAACACTTCAGGGTAGTGAAAGGAGAGTGATTTGTACCGCGTTGTCAGATCGTATAGATGCTTCTGTGGAAGAAATGTAGGCACCCTGTAGCCTTTCTTCTAGCTGCTGCTGTGATTTGTGGTAGTGCCTCACGGTAGGCATGAACTGGGATTCTGCTGTGCTGTATGGACGCAGGACAAACGGCTTCAGCCCNGAGGAGATTCCGAAACTTCTCAGTGTTTCCAGATAGAGTGCTTCCTGCAGAGCCAAAAATCCCACTGTTGTTATGGCTATTCTTTTAGACTGCCAGCACTCTGTGCACAATAAGCTTCACTGCCTACAAAAGAAAAGCAATATACCTGTATAATTCATATATAACTCAGTCAAATTTCGAGGCACACCCAGTATTTCATTGTCTCCTGTTTTTCATTTAAAACTAAAACACCCATATTTCAGGCACTATGCTATTCTTCTTTGTTTGAACTCAAAAATGCATAGCAGAGGAATACGTGCAGGAATTAGCTTTTATTTATTTCATTTTGTTTGTGAGAGATGCATCGTTTGCTTTTGCCAGGCTCCAAACCACCCACTGAACAACATGAATATTCAGGAGTTGTCAGCAGCTGCAGCCAGTTTGATTTTTCTCAAGAATTCCAGCACACACAATGACAACGCATTCACTTCTGTATGCAGTGGTTATGCATGAGATGTTCCCTGATGATATCCTTTTTGAAACTTTTTGGAAAAGACTGAAGAATACTCAGTTATCCTAAAACCTCGCCAGCCCAGGAGAAAAAAACCCAACAACCCTCAGAAAACCCCAGAAGCTAAAGGTCTCTCTGTTCAGACACATAAATACCTGCTGCCTTAAAGACAGATGGAGGAATGT
>Ga0065711_1039090_pt1 | contig 18140 bp, 11 predicted proteins | sample Hoacrofraction12_FD_59098 | JGI IMG/M metagenome (GOLD analysis project Ga0065711, IMG submission 59098) | Hoatzin crop microbial communities from Cojedes, Venezuela - Epithelial fraction 12 v2 (version 2) | ecosystem: Host-associated > Birds > Digestive system > Esophagus > Crop | place... | reverse complement strand
CCCCCCCCCCAATAAAGCAGCCCTCGCTGTTTGCAAATTAACTTTTTGAAGATAGTAGGAAGTGGTCGGGAATGTAGGATAGCCCGGTGCCTTTTAGCTACCGCAAAACAGAGCGGGTCTCTTCCCACAAGAATAGGATGTAGAACCTCAGTTAACTCCGGCAAGGTCCGAAGTTTCCTGTGAAAACGTCACTGCGCGCATGTTCTTCCTCAGCGCCTGTTTCCTTTGCATCCATTAAAAAACGCAAACAAATCCTGCTGCAGACTTTAATTCTGAAGGCAGAACTTTATTCTGAATTTGCTTGTTGCTGTTCATGCGGGAATGTTTTGTCAAACAGGAAACAGTGCAACAAAGTTTCTTTTTCCCCTTTGTTTTTTCTTCACGGGTGTCTCAAGGAATAGTTTCAGTAGTAACACGTACATTTTCAGAAAAGCTCTATTACGTTGCCAGTGGTACAACTGGGAAGTCGTACCGTCACAGTCAAAATCTTGGATGATTTCTTCTGCCAAACGTTGCATGAAAGAGAAATCTGACCGTTTCCAATAAATTTCACCATCCTGTTGAAGGTGTCACCCAGCAGCCAGCACGTTCGTGTTGTATGAAGGCAGGCATCAGGAAGCGGATGTAAGGAAACCTGGACGGGTTAAAAGCTTTTGTTAAACTTCCAGTACAAAAACGTGTCCGAACTCTGCTGTGCGAAAGTCTGTTGTGAGGGTGTTGTCCCTGGGAGGGGGCCTGTGCCTTCACTAACGATAGCTCTGCTGCCTGTGTTTCCTTGGCAGAACGCTAACGGACAACGATTGGGCTGGGTTGCTAGTTTTAGCTAAGAGAAAAAAAGTCACACTTGAATACTTTCCTAACTGAAACCAAGATTTTCAATCAGGAGGAAGAAGGGACAGTTATCTGAAGGTGTAAGTTATGGTGGTGTTAACTCAACGTTGCCAAGTGAATTCTAGTTATCACCGTTTTAAGAGCACTGCGCTTGTGATGAGACGCTGGTGGTGCCTTCGGGAGGTTTCACAGGAGAGCAATCCCACGACGCTTTCAGCCCTGCTGAAAATGTTGGGAGAGTGTGTCCTCAACAAGAAACCACGGGGGCGAGTGGGTTTCTGGGTGGCGTGGATTCGTGAGGGTGCAGTCTTTTGTTTGCTCTAGCCCGCTGTGCAGGCATGGTCTGAGTGCTCCATACGCTGTGAAGTTTGAGAGGCCCCATCCACTTCTGATCAGGGCGGGAGAACGACCTCCATCGGTTCCGCTTCAGATGGGTTGCCCCATAGGCAAGTAGTCCTAAAATCTTCGTTGGCTTTGGCGTGCCAGCCAGCTACGAGCCATTTGAGTCTTTGACAGCTGCTAGAGATTAGAGTTGAAGGGGATCCCTGTCTTGCACACGCAGGGGCTACAAATCTGTTTTAGTGCTAGGGAATCAATGGTGCATTCAGATCCCCAGTGAGCCACACAAAAGCAGCTGTGAGAAGTCGCTTGCCGGTTCGCTCCCTGTCTTTCCCCAGCCACGGCAGCCTGCGAGGGCTCAGGTGCTGCCCTCGGAGCCCTGCCGTGCCCCGGCTGGGTTCGGAGGGGCTGTCGGCCGGATGCCAGGGAGGGAACCACTGGGAAAGCACCATGGGGCCTTCGGGTGGGCTGGTATGGCAAACGTGGTTTGATGTAGAGAAGTGAAATAAAAGAGTTGAAAGTCACAGAGCGTTAGAAGAGGTAAAATGTATGCGTAATACAATACTCGGTATGAACCCCAGTCAATGTCCTGCATTTTTTTTTTTAAGATTTACTTTAAATGAAAGATTTTACTCTTGGAAAGGGAGATATATACTGAAGTACTTAAACAGACTGAGGTCCTGGTGGCACTTTCCCATTGGATTAAGTGCAAGACTGAGGCCTAACAGTAAAACTCGAAGACCTGCTCGACTGGACAGATGTAGGGTCATACCGGGTGGGTTAAAGTGCCTATAAAGAGAGGAAGAATCGGATTTTCGTGCCCCATTGGAACTTTAGTAGGAGTGCTCTCTCGCTAGAGTTTGCCATCAGCTGCGGGTGAGTGGGTGTTGAAATATTTCGGACAGGCGGCTCAGGGCTTTAATCATCTCCTGTAACTGTGAGCGGTAGATGGGCAGCAAGGCAGGTTTTGGCTGCCTGTGGACACCCACCAGGCAGTCCTTTGCTCCTTCTCCTTGGTTCCAACTTTTCAGTCGTTTCAATGATTTTTCTAAAGCTTGTTTGTTATTTGCCGTGGTTAGCAAACGTGAACAAACAGTGATAGCAAGAGGGGCTCGGGAAGATGGCATAGACAGTGTAGATGTGTGGAAAAGGAGGAGTGCATACTGTCCTTGTTCGTCTTCCTTCCTCTTCTGTGATTTTCCCACGCCTGGCAGGGCTTGATTAACGTGCTGTCTCCCCATTCACTGGCTGGAGTTCAGTGCTTTGGGCGGTTATCAGCCATCATGTGAAAAGGCTATCACTTCTGCTTTCTGATCTACAGCTTATCAAAGGGGAGCAGAGCTGTGCAGTGTTTTCAGTCTTTTTTTTTTTTCTTTTTGGATTTGTTCTTGGGTAGTTCAGTACCAGCCTCAGTACTGGGAAACAGCCTAAGGTCCTCAAGTGGGAGCATGATCAGGGTATTGGAAAGATAACACTTAAAAACAGACCTAGTTAGGTGGCAAAAGATTTTTTGGTTTTTCTTGGGTAGCGATGCCTTGTAGAAAATGAAACTTACAGTAAAATCAGACGTACCAGTGTCCCTAGGAAGAGATCAGGCAGTTCAGCGCGGAGCCTGTGCAGCACAGCAGAGGGTCTGTGGAGGGGAAGGACGAGCTGCAAAGGGAAGGTCTCGGGAACCTCTTGCCCGACGGTCAGGGTGCTCAGCGGGGCCAGCTGAAGCCTGGGGTCAGGTCCCTGTACTGATCTGCAGAGCCGAGTACGTAATCCGTGGACCTGTTAACTCTGCGGTGGGTGGGGGTTCCTCACGCCTTGCACGTTTTACAGAAACAGAGCACAAATTGTCGGGTTTATGTTTCATCCTATTACAGACCCAAAGTTTTTTCGAGGACATGAAAATGTACTTTGACAGCACAGGAAAACCATTTCCCACCCAGCTCCCCCCGTGAGATGAAAGCATTCACCAGTAGGATCTTGTTGTTTGTTGACCTTGGCACTTGGTAAAATGATTATCGTAGGTCAGAAGTGAGCATGTTTCTCAGACTGCTCTTATTCATCTCTCTTGGCTTTATGGGATTCCTGTTCGTTGACGAGGAAGCAGCAGCTTCACCTCTGTCTGTGCTGAGGAATTGTGATTGCCTTAACTGCGCAGCCGTATCTTAATCCTGAAATGAAATGGAAATCTAATATTTGTTTCAGCAGTTCTTGGTGTTGGTAAACAAACTAATCGATTGTCAGCACAGCAATTTCAGGACTTGTCAAGGAAGAGAAGTTGTTCCGGTAGTGCTCTTCAGTAGTAGCTACTTGTGGGCCTTACTGAGAGTGGTGTTCTGGAGCACGCACTTCTGTTCTGAGGAGCTGGACATGGAGATACTCAGCTGTAGCCTTGAATTCTCATCCTGACTCAGTCCACAACGACTCTTAATGTGCAGACAAGCCCTTAGAGTAATAATTCTTCATGGAGAATAAAAATGGAAGTTGATTTTTCTCCTCCAGCTTCTCTTCCTTTCAAAAGTGGAAGAACTTTGTCATCGTTGCACTTTACAGGAGGGCATCTCAAGGGTTTTACAGGCACAGTGAGCTACTCACAAGACACCTGTTAGCTGGTCATTTCAGTTGTCAGGGGACTTTAAAAGAGTGGAAAGCTGAGGTACTGAGCTGAGATGTCAAGTCCCATTTGATGTGAAGCCCTAAATGATTAGTCCACAGCCACAAAGGAGATTCGGGGCAGAGAGCCTCATCTTCCCTATTTTTTCCAAGGGTTAAAATGATTGGGGGCTTTGAGGCTGAACCCTTCTAATACTGCAATGGGAATCCTTTTGTAAATTATGGAAGAGTTACAAGTGCAAAGGGAACTGTGTTTTCAGTTGCTGCTAAATTTACATCCAAAGTTTTTCAGTTTTTGTGGATTTTGAGCATGGGAAACTCTTTCCTCATCCTACCAGTGTTGTCAGATGGGGCTGCAATTGTGACAGCTCCAGAATTTGGGTTAATAATAATTAGGCAATTTTCCCCAGACTTTGGACTGATTGAGTGGATATTTTAGATACCTAGTCGCAGGCATAAAAAGCCCGTGTTCTCAGACAGAATGGGTAGGCACAAATTTGCCTGCTGGTAATGGGAACTGCAAGAGCTCTTTCAAAAAGTTGCTTCTTGTGTATCTTGAGCTAAAATACCAAATGTGATACCAACTGGTAAAAACATAGGTCTCAGCACCCAAAACCATGGTTCTGATTTGTGCTGTTGGTGAGAGTCCAAGTGGGAGCATGTGGAATGAATCACTATTTACAGAGAAAAAATTGTACACGCTTTTAAATATAACACGTTTATAAAATATAAAATGTTTTTCCGTATTGATGGGTGCTGCCGTACACTCTGTGATCTGCCCGAGCAGAACTGTGCCCCCGATGCCACAGCAGCTGCCGTCGGCTGACCCAGAGCGGGCTCCTCAGCTGCAGCAGTAACTCGCTGTAGAGGCGGCTGCAATCTGAGCCTTCGCTGAGGAGTGTGGCCCAGAGCAGAGACCTTGTAAGGATGTGGAGGACCACCACACCACAGGAACCACGTGTGAATCACAGGAACACATGGGTGTGAAAATAAAAGCCTAGTGCTCAACAGGTCCCAGGTCAGCGTCTCACCTCTTCTCACTCTGAGGCTGCTTCAGGGATGACCAGGAATTCTCCTTGTGTAGCTGCCAGGGTACATGACCTTTCATGTCAGGTATGCTGGCTGAGATGCCTTCATGCACGGATCTTCGGTAGCCACTAATCACCTGTTTTGCAGTGTTAATCATCAGCTTCCTCATCTGCCACGAGGAGAGCGAGAGCTGACTCCTGGGAGGAGGTCAGCACAGGCAGAGTGGCAGAGCCCCGCGGGCTGGCTGGGTTTGTGTAGAGTTGTCTGCTTAGATGACCACCCCAATGCTTCCCTCAGACAAAAAGCTCGCAGGGGGTCTCATTTCCTCATGAGCCCCCAGTGCTAAGCCCCACTGATGACTGATCCCACTCAACTGGATCTCAGCCACCCCGCAGGTCAGTGGTCCTTCCATCCTAGATCCTCTTTCTTGGCTTTCTTACTGCTCCTGGGTAACATCGCCTTGTCCTTAGGTGGTGTTTTCCATTACAGATTTTGTAACACTTTCCAGCCCTGTTTGTAATATTCTTTGATTTAAATGGGAGAACTGAGCACAAGGAGGTGGGACAGCTTAGTTCTGATCACTTGGTGCACCTAAGTCACAGCCAGGAGGAAAACAAAGAGCTCCCAAGTCCTCACCAGTGTTTCAGCCGTATCACAGTCCCATCTATTAGAAGCAGAAAAGACTTGGACGTTTATATCTTTCTTTATATATTTTTACCTACTTAGAGTTGTCCTTTATTCATGTTGGACCCTGATGCTTTTTGAGATTTAAAAAATGAAGAAACAGTAACATTGCTGAAAATACTTCTGAATTAGTGGTGGATTTGGATTTATTTTTCACTCTAGTTTATTATTTTAAAACCTAATGATGATGGTGATTAAAAAAAATAGAATGCTCTTAATGCTTTGGGTCAATCACAGATGGATTTTAAAACAATACTTCAGCAAGCAGCCAGCTTCCAGAACTTATTCCTGACCATTGTATTCGAATTGTAACAGAGGCTGGAAGAATATTTCTGATCCACAGCGATGCCCCAGCCAGCTACCATTCAGTCTCATACAGAGAAGTCATTTCTGAAGTGTCTGTTTGTTGCCTTCTCTAGTTGACATAAGGGGGATTCCTGATCCTGTGCTTTTTCTGATGGGGATCATGATGACGTGGCAGAGGGATTTTCATTTGAGTAGGTGTGGGCAGGGCCGGGCTAGGCACAGTAAAAAGGAGAGGAGATGGTTTTCTGGTGACAATAAAGTGGCTGCAGTAACAGGCAGTGGTGGCTCTGGTCTGTTTTGCCCCTCGCAGATCCCAGAGACCAAGGCTGGCTGCTGCTGCCCCTGCTGAGACAGCAGCCAGGGCATAGGTGTGTGTCGGGGCAGGAGGCAGTTTGGTTTTGTCTGTGCCTCTGAATCGACAAAATTCAGTTTTGCCAACGCTGCTGTGAAGCTATCAGTCAGGTCTGTTTTGAAGCCACATAAAGATGTTGATGTTAAAAATGCGTGCAAAACTGAAGAAGGAAGAAAAAGAAAACATGAGTACAAACCATCAGCAGGGAAGGCAGGCAGACAGTGAGGGGGGTTTTATTTTGTTTTATGACCCTGAAACAAAATGAAAGGCAAAGAACCTAATCGAGTCGCTTATATCCGCTCTTAGGTGAAATCTACAACACATAGACCATTGAATGTATTTTGGGGCAAATATAAAATTACAGTGGGGCTCCAGAGTGTCCTGGTCCTACAGTATTGCAGGATAGAGATGATTCAATAGGAACTAGGCAGGAAGGTCGTTGTGAACATCAAGGTGATGCATGGTCTGAAGATGGACTGTTTTCTCACCATCTCTGACCAGAGTCACACAGGTAACAGTGCTGGGTGTCCTCTTTTGGGTTTGTTTTCATTCCCCCTGTCTTGTTCTGGATTAAATATTATGATACGTGAATTGATTTAACCTTGGCTATTTGCAGTCCACAGAGTGGTTTAGACTAACATTCTATACAGACAATGCAATTAGCTCTGTCTGTCATGTGGAGGCTCGTTATTAGGAAATTTGATGGAAGACTTCAGTTGCTTGCAGGCTGTAGACAAGATCGCTGCACAGGAATTAATTTCATCTGTCCCTGACTTGGTTTTTGGGCACTTGAAAATAAAGCCTCTGTCAAAGGTGAAGGTCTTTTATACCTTTGTGTTTGCTCCCTGGTTTGAACAGCTGTGATGATCACTTGAAGTGGGGAAAGAAGCTAGGGAGAAATAAAGACCTAAGCTGGGTTATTGTATGGAAGTCTAGGGTATGCTGTCAGGTTGCATGCAGGTAAAATGAGAAACAGAAAAAAAAAAAGTGAAGATAATGACTTGCTGTCTCTTTTGTATTGATAAAGGGTTGACTATATATGTGTATGTTGGATAATACTCCTCTGTGTAATGCTATAAAACTGTGATAACACTTTGTTACTTGGCAAACTGGAGTTTTAATACAGAATCCCAAGTCAATGATAGCTTTGTGAAAATGAATTTTTTTTTGTGATAAGATGTAAACAGCAAGGGGTGTGTTGCCTTTTTCTTCTCTGATTTCTGCTTTGGTTTCATATGAATTAGAGTGATGTCAAGCAGAGTCAGACTCTGATAAAGCTGTCCTAACATTTGAAACTGCGTGAACAAAACCAGTTCTGTTCCTGAAGATCAGCCTGCATCCCTCACCCCTAAAAATGTGCTTTTCTGATTAGTGTTGCAGGGTGTCTTCTCTCTGACCAACTACCCAAACCTTCAGCAAACCCTAGTCACGTAGAGGAACCGTCCTCATTTCAGTGGTTTTTAATCCTTTTTCTATTTTCTGGATCTGAATGCTTTAATGTGTTGCCCAGGAAAAGTCCAAGAATGGTGCAGAGACCTTAGATGCCGGTTGGGCTTTTAAGCCTCGGCTATTACGGCTCTGTGCAAACAAATCACATAGTTTATAGTCTAGAAATAATTAATGAAAAATACGGACAGTCTCTAATGTTTATTGATTTAAGCTACATAAGTAGTTTGCACAATTGGAATAACTGTGATAGACCGTGAAACTTAATGTTTTCACTGTGATCATATAATTTACATTTCTAGCTTAAGCCATTACTGACAACTTAGAGGTGCACAGGGACTCTTTTCCAGGCTTAAGAATTTTTCTTTAATGCTTGAAACATCAACTCAGAAAATTAACTCTTGACTGGGAATTTGTCACCCTTGGTTGTATTTCTGGGGTCTGCAACCCAGAACTTTGTTGAGGCGCACTGAAACTGTTGTCATTTTGCTTGAAGTTTCTGCTGAAGAAGACAGGGCACTTCTCCTTGCCTTCTGCCTGTGTGGCTGCAGAGCGAGGACAGGCAACAGAAAGCGATTCTGATACCAACTTCTGTTTGGTAGGCCAGCTGAACTAAGTAGAATAGCGCTTTCAGGGAGCTGGGAAGCCAGTGCCGTGTGCCAGCATCCGTGTCAGCATCCTCAGCAGACTGCGGCCTCCGCTGAGGTGTCCCAGGTACCAACAGAAGTCAGCATATGCTGTTGCATGGATGCCAAAAGGCACAACAGTTCACGGAAGAGTCACGATGCTGTAGCCCTAGGTTATGTCCGTCTGTGCCCCAAGTCAATTTTTGCAGATGTTGTAGGGAGCGAGATGCCCAAGATACTTACTCCTAGCCAGCGTTTGCCCATGAGACCTGCTAAGCTTCAGCGTGGCCTGTAGATCTCCCATGTCTACTGTTTGAGTGATGCACGGTGATTTCTAACGCTCGGGCATCAAACCAGAGAAGTTCACCAACCCGGAGTTAAAAACGTGGTGTGACTGTGAATAGTGAGGGGTGATCCATTTTGTGACTTTCCTCCCAGTTGCTTTCCTTGCTTATAACCCCCAGAGATCAACTTACCTGAAGCATTTATGTCATACAAGCAATATAAAGTCACCCAGGCTGAAAACTAATCTCATGTGGGCTTTTTTCCCCCTTTTTTTCCCCCAGATCCTGGATGAGTCAACAAAGAAATGACACTTTCATTGCGTGCTTGTGAAACACAGATCCAGTGGGATACAGTCAAGTAGTTTGACTCACGTAGCCACTTAAAGTTGTTGTAAGCTGGTGGGAAATGATATTTAGATACTAGCTGTCTTTACAAGGAGAAAAAAACCCCAAACAGTTCATTGCCAAGAAACTGGGCATGTTTAAATTATACGTATATAATGTGTTATAATGTATTTCATTGGTAATAATTCAAAACGGGCTATGCATTTCCTTTCCTGTAAATTCATTCAATGTGTCTGAATATCACTGGTTTGTTTCTTGGAGTTCTATAGATTTATTGCATTTCTGAGGGGAAGGAAGTGTTGGTTTTGGCACGAATGCTAGGAGTATTCTTGTTCTGAAAATGTGAAACAGTGTTTTAGTGCACTGCTGATCTGGCCTCTTTTATGTTTGTACAGAGAAGGGTGTAGTGGTTTTCTTGTCCTATGCGTTATACACCATGCATGGTTCTCCTCTTCCAATGAATTATTCAAGTGATTGATAAAAGAGAAGGAAAATCTTAGTATTAATAATTAGTATTAAAGATCCATATGTGATTTAAAACAATCACCCTAATTGCAGAGTAGTTCCTGTGCTTAAATTCTTTAAATGAAAAGTTTTAGAAGACTGGTCTGACTCTTATAAGAAGACACCAGATTCAGTTTCTTGGGAAGAAGATGCTATTTTTGTTTCTTACTTGAATGTTGCTGCTGTTGACACATGGAAATGTGGTATGGAAGAAATACATGAGGCCTGATGGTGAGACATGAAAGAGACTGTGTCTGTGCAAGGGAGTGACCAATAAAGTGGACAACTAAGACTGTGGATAAAGCCAGCTTGTCAAGGGCTGGGCAAGGACCAAGCAGAAAAGGAGGATGGTCTACACCTTAGTTGGAGGAGAAAGTCACAGAGAGTAGCAGAACATGAGACAGGAGCAGAAAGGGAGAGATGTTAGCTACAAAGCACTGCAGAAACTACGTGACCATGATGCTTGACTTTTAAAGCCTTTTGTTGGACGATACCGTCATGTAACTGTGTCATGTTGCAGAGTGAACACAATTCTGAAGAGAGGGAGAAAATTTTTGTTGGAAAAGTTTGGGGGAATTCACAGAGAGAGTTCACAGACCTGAAACTGAAAAAACAACTATCTTGGACACTCACAGCAGCACCTCTCTCTTAACTCCCCTCTGGCACTGTTTCTTCTGCTGATTTAATTTTCCCATCACTACTGGAGGCAAGGAGGGAGAAGAGGAGGAGGGCATTTTTCAGCTGAACCCAGCAAGACTAACAGTTTGCTTCTGAAACATTTAATGCACCTGGAAACTCCGTAGCTTAGTTTGAAGTGCATAATAAAAAATCTGTTGAAGAGAAAAATATTTAATGTCAGTATTGGATCTCTAGGATCATGTAGTTTTGAAAGGAGAACAGGAGGAAAAAAGGCTGTACCTCTCTGGCTGTCATCCATTAAAGATGAAAAAAACCTTGAGAGTACAGTTAGGCCACTAAAAGACATTCAAAAGCTAAGCATTATTTTCAGTACATTTTAAAACAGTAAGCAAAGGTTTGGGACTTCACAGGTTTTTCTAGTCAGCAGGAGAAGATCGACACAAAAGCTGATGTATAGCACTGCACACTGTATCTGATGCATAGACCGATGATTGGTTTGGAAGTGGCTGCAGTGGCTGAGGATGCACCCCCAGATGCTTGCCTTCTCTCAGGCAGGAGTTACCCCTCCCTCAGCTCAGCCCGGCTAACGTCCAAGCCTTTCCCAACTGCTTGAGTGTAAATTCAGCAAAATCTGTTTGTACGTGAGGACAAAGGCCACAGCTTATCACACTGGCATGGTCTGGAAGGGTTCATGTCTCCCACCTCTGAACACTTCTGTGAGCATTAATCAGTCCTGAGAATGGCCTGGTGTGATAATTAAATGTTGTCATCCCCTCACCTCCCTACCGATGGGGCATGCCAGACCTGAAAGCCATAGAACCAGGTAACTAAGTGAGCACAGATGAACCAAGTCAGGCCCTGGATTTTTGTATTTGTTCCTTTCAACAAGCTGTCTTTAAGTGATCTGTTTGTAGAGAAAACATCTCTCTCTCTGTTGCTTAGCCTACAGTACATTCAGGGTTTCCTCAACGACAGAAGAACATTGCAAGAAACATCCCCAGAAGATGACAAGAACAAAAAAAAAAATAAATTTGAAGTCCTTCATTAAGTGAGCTTACTGTGATGGAGGAATACAGCTGAAGACAGCTAGCGAGTTAGCCCTGTGCTGTGGCTAGTTCTTCCTTTAGCTCCTCAGACCCTGCCTGTCTGCCTGTGATTTAGCAGATAAGGTCATTGCACCCTGGCAGTCCCTGGGTGGGAATGCTACTGTTTAGCATATTTGGCAACCCGTATTTTCCCCAAGGGCTTGTTTGAGGGGATATGCACTGGCAGGGCAGGACTGAGTGCCAGTATCTTTTTGTCAGCATAGAGGTGTCTGGTGGCACAAACCATTCTTTTTTTTTGAAGTTCTGGGAATCGATACACCCTCTGTATATATGAGGCCAGAGGTTTCTTTCTTTCACTTTAATTTTTTTACTTGTTATGCAGTAAATGCTACAAAAGAGTGAGGGGAGAGTGGAGGAAGAACAGACGCAGCGCTGCTAATTAAATTAGCCATTTCTTAAAAAACAAATAAATACCAGGCAGTTCAATCTCATTTAAAAAATACCAGCATGGAGCCCGTTCTTTCTGGTTTAAGCAATTACTTGCATGCCCAAATGTCAATGTGGGAAAAACCTGCAAATCAAGAGATGTTTATTTTGTCTTACTCTGTGTATTTCTTTACAATTCAATCTTTGCACCTACTGTTTTTGCGGGTTTTTTGTTTTGTTTTTTTTTACATATGGTGTGATTGCAAAAGTTCTGAGACAAACAAATGTCATTCTTGAGGGCTGAAAAAAAGGAGTGTATTTGGGGTGAGAGAGAAGGGAGGGGAGTTCAGGTAGTGCTGAGGTGGTGCAAGAGGTGACCCTTCAAGGAGACGGATAGCAAAGTGAGAAGTCTTTTATGAGGACTTCCAGTAACCCTCTCTAGGCCAGCAGCTTGCTATGAAGTTATGTCAGAAAGCTAACCATTAGTGTATCTCAGTGCAATTGTTGTTGGTATCGTATTGATGGTTTTTATCTGACGTATTTACAGGAACATTTTTTTTCTAACCCAAGAATTATGGCTGAAGTCCCACTGAGAGATACACATATGTGTCCAGTCACGTACACTTGCAAAAGGTTTTAGCATCAGATTATGGTTTATGTTATATTTTGCTGTAAATTTCTGTAGCACAATTTTCAAGAAAACTGACAATTTAAAAAAATATTTCTTGTCTTTTATCATTGAAAACAGAGAAGCCAGAGCTCTGGTAGCAATAACTGGCACATCCGCGAGAGCCATGGCTGGGCTCTCTCGGCGTCCCTGCAGGGGCCATTCCTGGCTTCTGCACCTGGCCTTCCTCCAGCCTTTGCTGCGGCCCCAGTCTACATAAAAGTGTGCAGTGTGAGTGATAAACTATGGTGTTCCCAACACACGCTTAAATTAAGATAGTCTTTTGTCTTCCTCTGTGTGTGAAGAAAATGTATGTGTTACAGTAATGCAGTATTTTTTTCTTCTTTATTTTTCTCAAAGCTAAACTTCCCCCAAAGTGCAGTTATGCCTTAGGATTCTGTGTTGGGATAATAGATAGTTAAAAGTCCGCTCAAACCTTTGATTCCTGAGTGGGTTAAAAGAGGGAAGTTTAAAATTAGCAGAGTGGCTGGCTGGAGTGGGAAGCTGATGTCAGTGATGGAGCTTGGTGGGAAGGAGGCTGTTGGGACTGGGAGCTTTGGGGTGACACCTGAAGGTTCATCCTGTTCAGAGCTGGTGTTGCCTGAAACAGGATCACATTTTTCCTGGAATCCCCATACACCCTATGGACCCTACCCTTCAGTAAGGCTGCTCCAGTGTTGCCGAGCCACTCCGAGAGGCAGCCTTGAAAATGCTGAGTTGACATATGGCCCCGTTGATGTGGGCCATGTACATATTCACAAACATGAAACTGAGGAGTTTTGGTTTAAGTGACTCCACTATTTGTAAAAGTGTGAAATGTCATAAGGTTTGCAAATAAACCTTTGAGTTAATTACATCATGCATACCTCTGCTGTTCGAGTTTAATATATTATTCCTGATCTTATACAGGAGTTTAAAAAAAAGAGCCAGTTAACAATTGGTTTTAATTTAATTTTATTCCTTCTAGAGCAAGACAATGTTCAGTGAAGGTTCATGATGCTTTTCTAGCCATTTTTTTAAACCTGAGTCAGGTTGTGCTGTTGTGCTTACCTGCATTCCTTGTATTGTACATCTGTGTTGGTATACAGAAAATCTCCTACAAAATACAGAAATCTTCAGTTTTACTTACATGGCTTCTGTATGTTTTTATCACGGTTTTAGGTTTTTCCCCAAAATACCTTACTTCGTGCGAGCACCGTGTGTGACAGGTTCAGTGTCTCTAGCCAGCAATGTCCTTCTGTACCTTCTGTGTGTCAGGGAGGGCCAAGGCCCGCCGTGTTGGGCAGAGGCTGCACGGATCCCTTTCTGGGTCCCTCCCGGGGTGAAAATTGCTGCTCCCTCCCTAAGCTCAGCATCCAGCTCGGGTGAAAAGTGAGCGCAGGGTCTAAAAATGTTGAATATGTGTGCCGAGTACTTGAATGTTTGCAGGAATGGGAGGCAGGTTTAGGGAAAATTATAAACCTTTTTCAAGGCAAGAGAAGTGACTGAACCCTTTATCGCTTCTTTTCATTTCCAAAACGCCACAGCCACTCCCCTAAGCTCAGGAAAGTTACAGTCATTTGTTTGTAAGCTTCTTGAAGGCACTCTTTTAAAGAATAATTATTAACCTCTTTCTGTTTCAAAACCCACTCTTATACCAAGTGTGTTTTGCTGGAGGTGGAGTTACGCGGCAGCTTTGTTCAGCACGAAGAGAATTTCCCAGGAGGTATTTTCCTGGGGGGAGGTAAATTGCTGGGGGCTTCAGGGGAGCCCTCTGCTCCTCCGGTCGAGCTTGGGGCTGAAAGGGCTCCAGACAGGGTGGTGGGAGCGGCGCTGGGGGTGCCTGCAGGGATGCCGAGCCTTGCTGAAGCACATGGCGAATAGGTTCAACCCCTGGTTGCCAGCCCAGTGCTGCGGCGTTCCCTCCGCACCCGCCGGCACAGAGGCGAGAGCGTCCGTCATCCGCCAGCTGTCGGCCTTCCTTTGCCTCCTCGAATCCCTGTAGTGTTGCCATTTCGGGGGCCACTGAGCAGGGACCCAGGTGTGCCCTGGCAGCCGGGACGGGCTGCCCGCCTCTGGGCAATCCCTTGGAGAATCATAGAATCACAGGTTGGAAAAGACCTCTAAGATCATCAAGTCCAACCATCCACCCAACACCACCATTCCTGCTAAACCATATCCTGAAGTGCCACATCTACACATTTTTTAAACACCTCCAGGATGGGGACTCAACTACCTCTCTGGGCAGCCTGTTCCAATGCCTGACCACTCTTTCAGTAAAGAAATTTTTCCTAATATCTAATCTAAACCTCCCCTGACGCAACTTGAGGCCATTGCCTCTCGCCCTATCGCTAGTTACCTGGGAGAAGAGACCAACACCTGCCTCACTACAACCTCCTTTCAGGTAGTTGTAGAGAGCAACAAGGTTCCCCCTCAGCCTCCTCTTCTCCAGACTAAACAGACCCAGTTCCTTCAGCCGCTCCTCCTAAGACTTGAAGGACTGCCGTGAGAAGACCATGAGTGGAAATTCAGCATTTGCTCGTTTCTTTTATTGGAGACTGTATCTACATATCAATTCATTAGTAAATGAATAGATAAATAGTCCTTTCTCTCCCGTTTTGGGTGCATCAGCTGCGCAGTGAGTTGCAGAAAGCCTAGGATGAGAGCACGAGAAACAGTTGGGACAGGCAAAAACTGCCAGCAGGAATTTCTGAAGTATTCCTGTGGGCTTTCCTAAGGGATGGCTCGCTTTCCCAGGGACCGCTGGAAACAGGCGAGCGCTCTGTCACATAATGTTCCCTCTCTAGGAAAACATTTGGTAGTAGTTTAAAAAAGACGACTTTGCAGAGCTTAAATAAAGCTGAAGATGAATTCAGTGAACCCTGATGCTGTACGTACTTTACTTGGGAGGATTTTTCCAGTTGCTAGCAATAGATGCAGGGCTTGACAGTCATGTTCAGGCTTTTTGCACCACCTTTTTTTTAAATCAAGTTCATACTATGGCACTTTTAAGCATATGGCTAGACACAGCTTTTGTGTTCAGTTCATCTGTATCAGCATGGTCATGGCGCTCACAAAGATACCACAGAATCTGAGTAGTTGTAAAATTAATGAATTCTTAATAATTATGAGAACGGCTTCAATTTCATTCAATTTTTAAAGTAAACCATTTTGGTGTTTTCATTTCTATTCTGGCTTGTAATTACTCAAGGGTCCTGTAGCCTGGTTTACCTCTGCAGTCATAAGGAATAATTAAAAAATAATAATGAAAACCTGTTTTTTTGTAAGGGTATAAAGAGAGTCTTTAAGAAAACACGCAATACAGTGAAGTGTGCCACTCCATACGGTGGGAATGACCTGTGTCAGCATTAGTCTGGCTGAAGTAGGCTAAATGATTCTTGACGTCTGTATTGGGTTTTGTACAAAGCAAGTAAATGAATATATTGTCTGGACAAGCTCGACTACATCTTAGCGGTAACTGGAAGACTTAAAGTTTCTCGTTGGGCTACAATGGCTGCCAGCTCCTGACTGTGCCTGGCTCAGCAGGAGGAGGAGGGGAAAGGCGTTCCTGGACGGCGGTGCAGTGGTGCGTGCTGGCGTAGCTGGGTGGGCTCAGAACCCCCCGCCAGGCAAACGGGCATCGCCGCTGGCACCGTTTGAAACTAACGATGTGTGCTGAAGCTGAGTACTGAATGGAAGTTCTTAGGCTCTGTGACAGTATAGCGCTGAACTGCCTTTGGCGGGAAGAAGATGGGGCCTGGTGTTTCTTCTGCGGGTAGTTGCTTTCTGGCTCGAGGGATGCTCATCCAGCTCCAGCTACGACAATTCAGTTTAAACTGGCACACGGAAGTTCAAGTTGGCGTTCTGTGTTAGCCCACAGACAACAGAGATACATTTTATGGTTGCTCAGTGCCAGCGTCTGAATGAGAGAGGTGTTAGGAAAGGACGTGCTGCAAACAAAATCATGCGGACTTTTGGATAGCTAAAAAATTTTAAAAATGCAACAGCTGAGCAGGTGGCAGTGAAAAATCAGAAATCTGTTGTTCAAGCTGTTCTCTTTCATTTTGTGCTTAGAGCTGGAGCAAGAATGTTCTTTATGGTTTTTGTTTGTACAGCTCTTGTGACAAAGAGGTCCTGGTCTGTGATCGGCCCTCTTAAGCACTGCGATAATACAGTCATTCATTATTAACAGAGAGCAGAGGAGAAGTGGGGACCTCAAATACAGCATGAAACAAGCAAGTGGGGAAAGGAAGGTATCAATTATGTATCTGCCATGTTGACGATGCTCTTACAGAGTAGTTGCTTTCCCCTAAGGGAAGAATCTGCTGAAAGAGCTGAGCATTCTCGGTGTCTTCTCTGACAACAAGACAATGTCTCCCCATCCGAGGCTTCACCAAGCCCTCTTGTTCAGGTCTTTTCCCTCCCAGGAGGACTTGACGCTTTGGTTAGTCCTGGGCTGGTGCCTGGCCCTAAAAGGAGAGCGCTGCTGGCTCTACCACAGTGAAGTGGGATCCTGGTTTCCAACCTTGCCTCCGTCAGCGCCTGCACCCCCGGGGCGTGCTGCAAACAGGGTGCTCTCCCGGCCCGGCATCCCGGTGCGAGGAGCCGGAGGGGAGAAGCTTTCTCATTTGCAGTTTGTTCCAGCCAAAGCTTTTTGATTATCCATGCCTTGCTTCCATAAACACCAATTCCATGGAAAAAGTGAAGTCCAAAACATGTATGAATACAGCCCTCAAATCTAAATAAAGATAGTACTATAATTCCACTAGGTTTTGCTGTAGTGGTTTATGGTGCCACCGGCTTGCTGGATGGAATTACTATTTCTTGGTTGTGTAGGAAAAGGAACGATTTTTAAAGCAAGGAAACGGAGGGAAAGGTTTTTAAAGTATAACTGAATCCTGTCACAAATTGCACACAGAACTGTCCTTTTACGTGAACATGCCCCTGAGCGTCCAAGTTTAAACTGGCAGAGGAAGAGCAGCTGGGCTGACAACTACGTCAGCTTGTGCCTGATTTTCCCCACCCTGGCCCTGATAAAGAACAAGATGCAGGGAATAAAACAGCTGTTTGCGGTGCGGCCGGGGATGGAGAGAGTAATGAAACATGATGCGGAAGAAAAGTCAGCTGCAGCTTGGCAACTCCCATTTCTTCATAGCAAAGAAGATGACTTAGACTGCATTCAACATTGTGCTACTATAGGTAGAGAGTGATATGAACAATTTTTACACGCTGTGGTTTGAAAGTTGACAAATTGGCATTTTGACTGGAAGGAACTGTTTAATCTTTAATAGTTTCTTCTGAGCGTGTTGGAGTTTTATTGTTATTGTTTATCCAAGCTGGTATCTAGCAACAAAGACAAACATTTTAAAGGCAGATGAAAATACTGAACTTAAAAGTAAACACAGTTTTCTCTACAAAGACTGCAAAACTAATAGCTTCTACAAACATTTGCAATGACAGCAATACTCAGAAGTTTGCTGGTTGGATTTAAAAGTGTCCTTGACCTCCCTGGTGGGGTTCTGAGGCCAGCGGGGTTGCAAAAAGAAACTATTTGCTTTGGGTTTGACTTACGCACATTTGGACAACTGCAATATGCTGTTTCCTGTACTAGAAAAAAAGGTGTTGAAGTGGTGCCAGTATAAAAGAAAATGTCTCTTTTAACAGGCAGCACGGCGAGCTCTGGGCTGTCTTGTATGGGGTATTTAATTACATGACTGATCAAATTGCTCCTAAGGTTTTTTGTACATAAATGTTCTGTTATTTGTAGATCAAGAGCTCTTTGTTATAGTACTTAAGTGCAAGGAAGCATTGGGATGGAAGCCCACAAAACCAAACCTGCTCCCAGATGTATAAGCGTGTTAATTGTGAAAAATTTGGTTAGAGATAATAAGAACAAAGGGAAAAGCACATGGGTGATGTTCATACAGAATTGTATTTAGCAAGTGTGTTGGGTGGTCAGGGATGGGATGGGATGGGATGGGATGGAATGGGATGGGATGGGATGGGATGGGATGGGATGGGATGGGATGGGAT
>Ga0065711_1039094_pt1 | contig 18141 bp, 15 predicted proteins | sample Hoacrofraction12_FD_59098 | JGI IMG/M metagenome (GOLD analysis project Ga0065711, IMG submission 59098) | Hoatzin crop microbial communities from Cojedes, Venezuela - Epithelial fraction 12 v2 (version 2) | ecosystem: Host-associated > Birds > Digestive system > Esophagus > Crop | place... | reverse complement strand
TTTCCCTTTCCCTTTCCCTTTCCCTTTCCCTTTCCCTTTCCCTTTCCCTTTCCCTTTCCCTTTCCGTTTGGTTGATCTTTTGGAGTTCTTTTGAATGGTTAGATGGTCACACCTTTTGGCCAGCCATACGTTTAGCAGATACTACTAACAGCATCTTATTGCTGAGCAGGTAAGTGGAACGTTACTGGGAATGAATTTCCAGATGTACGTCTAACTAATGGTTAAAGTTTGTACCAGCAAGAAGGTCCATAAATAAAGTAGAAGCTTTACATTCACTGAAGTCCTGAAGCCCAAAGAGAGACCAGATTTCTGTCTGAACGGACTTTCAATCAAGTAGGATAATACTTCAGATGACTGTGATTGATTTCCGTTGCCCAAAACCTGTGCTTGTTGTGTTAAATAATATATCTACCCTGAGAGACAGGCTGTAATTCTCTCTCTGCAGGAGCTATAAGTGTTGTATCTCTCTCTTGTCTGGGAGTTACACCCTTTTCTCTAACAGGGTCAGACACAGAAATCTGAGGCAGATTGTAAGAAAAAAGTGAACACACAACATCAGTTCCTTTGTGCATCCTCCCAGCTTTCAGCAGTCTGCAGCTTGGTTCTTAATGAGTTTTTCTTGCATCAATATGTCTAACTTTCTTAATTAGCATCTCCATAACCTCCTGAAGTAGTTACTTGAACAGTTTAGCTGAATGACACAGAAATAAGCTTAAAAAACAGAGCACATTGTGTGCTGATGGAAAGAATTCTGTGCTAGGAAAGAATCCTTCAGGCAAACAATTTTGGTGCCCTTGCTGAAGGGCACTTTATTCAGTGATGCTAATGGAGCCATGGATGGAAAAGGATGGCATTTAGCATGGTTAGGACATCTTACTCTGATCCCCTTTGGGCATTAGCCCAATGTTCATGGGTAACATGTATTGGCCAGGTATGGTGAAAAAATCTTGACTCTTCCTCATGTTCCACCACTGTAAATACAGCAATGTAAAGCTTACGCTTCAGTGTCTGTAGTCTTTTTTTTTTCCTAAAGTGGAAGTGAAAACAGAAGAGTACCTCAGAGATAATTTCATGATCCAAATTACTTTTTGTGCACTAATAGCAAAGTACACCAATATCATTTCTAAGCTTAGACTGAATGGTTCACTGAGAAACAGTTTAATTTATCACATTAATTAAGTAATTAAAACATGAAGGAAGCAATGGTTTAATTGAATACAGGCAATGTTTATTTGCTCACACAGGTATTTTGCATCCTTGTAAATTCATCAAATGAGGAAAATGTTTGCAACTCTATAATTGGAGTGCCTAATTTATCCTTTTTTTTAACTACCTCCAAATATATAAAAGTTGTTTGTTTATTCATGCCTGGAAATTGAGTAATTTCTTTTTTAGAAAAAACTAAATAGTGCAGCAAAGTTAATCTTTGTTTTTTAAATTTGTACAGAAATGCAGAACATACATTCATGCATCTCCCTCTTTAATTGTGCCATAAAGTAGCTCATGCTTATTATAAATCCAAAAGAAAATCTTATCTGTAAACCATATGCTCTACGATGCCCTTATGCAAATTGTTATTCTTGTTTGAAAATATTCAAGACAACTATTTTTTCTAAAAAAAGGCAAAAATGTATAACATCTTGCTTGTCACTTTCATCTCTTACAAATCCATATACAGATATTGGCTGACAGTGGGATGCATGAACTTTTGTGTTATATGGAATATGAGTGACATTCCAGCTTCATTATTCTTTATTTTACTTTATTTATACTATTATTATTTTCAGTCATACTAATCAGGCTGACATTACCTTGCAATTGTGTTCTTTTATTCTTTCTAGAGATGTATTACATAAATAAGATTAAATCACTAATGCAGTAGAGTTTGCAGAAGGACAGGTTTGGTTGCATTTGGTTTTTCTTGTTTTGCATTTTTGTGTTCATTATTGTTATGATTTAAATTCTCCTGTGCAGCTAGCTCAATATTTTAAGGGACTGGTTATGAAATTGCAACGTAGTCTCTTCATTGGTCCCTTTGGCCCTTCCTCCACTCCAGAGCTCAACTTGTAAAATATGACCTGAGCACATAACTTTATGATTTTCCACACATATTCTTGCTTTCAATGGGGCTAATGGTCTAAATCAAGTGACTTACATAAATCAGTGTTGTCAGGATGCAGGCCATAGCAAGTATGCAGGTGAGAAGGCCACCCTCAGCTGCAGGGGGATAACAGAGAGAAATTAATTCCTCAACTGCTATCTGATTATCCCAGCATTCATGTGAGAGCTTTTCCTTGAAAGCAAGGGGACAGGAAAAACTCAGTGCAATATGAGGAACAAGATCAACCTCAAGAAAAACAACCATGCATGTTTTCAGGTCCAGCAATGACAAATTGTATTTTGCTTTTTCTGTTCCTGATTTTTTTTTCTTTGGCTCTGCCATTCTTATATCGTACTTTACTCTTCTTTCATATTTCTTTCTCATTTTCTCCATATTATTTGCTAGTCACATTAGCTCTGGAGTTGTTAGCACTTCAGATGAGGTGGTAGCAGCTTTCCAGCTTCAAGACTTATGCAACTCTCTATACTGATATTAAGAAAGAGTGAAACAAAGTGATTCTTAGAGAAGCTGAAACACCACAGAGTCTGAGGAAATCAGAGCAGGTATTTCAGAAAACAATTGTTAGTCATTATCACATCTGTACAGATAATAGTACCTACCTTTCATGCTAGTCACTGCTCAGCCTCTGAGATGGAATAAACTTGCCAAAGAGAGATTGCTTAGATAGAGTAGGCTTCCACCGGTCTTCATACTCAATGCTTCATGGTCTCCTTAGAATTTGAAAATTTGGATAGAGCTCCTGTTTGCCAAATGATTAATTAATAGCTAAAAAAAAGGTGGCAATTTTATTGTTGACGTGCTTGTCTGGGATTTTTATGAAGAGTGGTTATTAGCTTGACAGAATTTAAGTTTTTTCATCAGTGATACGATAATAAATATGAATTCTATGGGTGACAAAGTGACATAGCCTGCAGTCACCTCATAAGAGAGAGCTGTTCAAAGCAAATGAGTTTTAATACCAATGGAAAGCCATGTCTTTCAGAAGCAGGAATGAAAAGCATACTGCCTTAGTGGGGGACCATGTTCAGGAAATCAGGCAGACTGAAAAGTGGCTTAACAGATGATGTGATCAAGCAGCTCTGCCCCAGCTGTCCACAACATGGTGCAGCAAAAATGGCCATGGAAAATCCTTCGGTCTATAAAGAGAAAAGTATATAAGAAATAAGTTTATCTTATTAAACAACACTGCAGAGAATGAAGATAGAATATTGCATCCAGTTCTAATACCCTTGTGCCTTGCATGTGTGTGTGGTCTTAACTCAATTTCTGTTCCAGCCCTAGATATGAATTGAGCATCTGAAGATTGCTTATCTTCCCAAAATATACAATTTTATTTTATTAAGAATCCATTTTAACCCAGACCTAAAATCAGGGTCAGATTCAGAGATGTTCTTACTTTCTCTGAAGTGTTTCACTAGTCTCTCCCAGATGGCAATAAAACAATTGCCAGGCAAAACAGAAAAGTAATACTAATGCCACATAAATGAAAAGATGCCACAACTGAATGCATTTACAGATTGTTTGCATGCTGAAAATTCTTGAGAACAGACAAGTGGCAATTGGTTTGCAACGTCTCTGCTGGGAAACTCCATACAATTATAATTAGTGCTCTGCCTCTTATTATTCTAACTTGTTTGTGAGATAGACTGCAAACGATTTTTTAATGGCTTTGGATGTGTATTTTTCCTTTGTTATCAGACCATAACAGCAACAAGAACAGTATTCTCACCTACACTACTGCCAAAGTGTCTTTTGTACCAGATGGTTTTGGCTTCACTAAACTAAATTTAAATCATTCAATGATTGCACTGTATCCTATGTTACCATCTTGTCAGACCTGGCAGCTAGAAGTTCATTTCCATCGGTAGGTTTTGGTCCAAGATAAAAACTTAGTCAATAGGGAACAATTTTATTTTATCCAGTTATTTACTTTATTGGCACTTGCCCCCACCACTCACTCATATTCTGGAACAGGCTGCCCAGGGAGGTTGTGAAGTCTCCTTCTCTGGAGATATTCAAGACCCACCTGGACGCGGTCCTGTGCAGCCTGCTCTAGGTGACCCTGCTTCGGCAGGGGGGTTGGACTGAGTGACCCACAGAGGTCCCTTTCAACCCCTAGCGTTCTGCTATTCTGTGATTCTGTGATATTCCTAAATTCATCCAGGACTCCTACAATGCAAGATTGATGATTGTTGTTTTTATTGGGTAGAGAACTTTGGCGTTGTCAAAACATAGGATCAATAAAATATTGTAGGAGATCATTTCTGTATTGTTCTCATGTTCCTTGAGGTTTTCCACAGTGAGGTCACCTGGGGAAAGAGGGGAGATAAACAAAGGATTAAGGTAGTTAGGAAAAATGAGAAGAGTAATGAAATTGTAGTAATTTGACAGATATGAGTGGAACATCAATAACAAGTAAATGCATTTGCAGTGTACACTGTAATAAGCTAAATAACATAATGAGGTCTCCTGTTAATAAAAAGCATTGGAAAATATTAAAGACACCTTTTTGTCATAAAAATGAGTTATTTCAATTCATTTTCATATATTTATCATACTATGTTAGTCACTATAAAAATGCAGAATGGTTTTAAAAAAGGGGGTTTGCTGCTTTTTTCTTTTTCTGCTTGATAAGGAAACCGTTGTACATATCTGATAGTCATAAAGATTTTTTTTTAGAAAATGGAGGAAAACAAAGAATGAAAAACTCTACCTACTGTGTTAAATTGTTTGCCACGTATGAGCATGCAGTAACGTTTCAATAGTAATACAATGTCATTTATTAATTGTCATTATTGGATCAGACTGAAAAATTGCATGACATTTCAGTGAAGAGAATTTCAACTATCCTTTTATACACAAAATGGAGAAAAGCAATTACTGATGAAGGTTCTGAAATCAGATATTAGAGACAAAATAAAGGGACAGAGATGAGCTGTTGTGAGGGGAACAAAAATACCAGTGTGTGGATCAGTGCAATAAATGAGTAAAATTATTGATTAATGATGCAACAGACTAAAGAAACTAAGGGGTATAATGGGGAAGACAATCTAAGAAAAACTCATTTTGTGAAGAATGATGAAAAGGTTCCAATAGAGTGACCTATAGCTCAGATACTGGATGGAGAAGACAGGAGCACATTGATAACCAATGTGCTTCGTCACTGAATAAGTGCTAAAATCAGAAAGTGGTGTGGTTTTAGATTTAGAATCATAGAATCATAGAATGCTTTGGGTTGGAAGGGACCTTTAGAGGTCATCTAGCCCAAGCCCCCTGCAGTGAGCAGGGACATCTTCAACTAGACCGGGTTGCTCAGAGCCCCGTCCAACCTGACCTTGAATGTTTCCAGGAATGGGATTTCCACTACCTCTCTGGGCAACCCATTCCAGTGTTTCACCACCCTCATAGTAAAAATTTTCTTCCTTATATCTAGTCTAAATCTACCCTGTCTTAGTTTAAAGCCATTGCTCCTTGTCCTGTCGCAACAAACCCTGTTGAAAAGATTTTCCCCATATTTCCTATAGAACCCCTTCAGGTACAGAAAGGCTGCTCTAAGGTCTCCACGCAGCCTTCTCTTCTCCAGGCTGAACAGCCCCAAACCTCTCAGCGTGGTTGGTTGGACAAAGATTGAGAATATTCTGGAGAATGCAGTAGTAAAAAATAAACTGCACTAACTGTGAGTTTGATTTATGTAAAATAGTAATAGGTAAAATTTTGATGCGACCCAAGATCTTTAAATGCAAAGGAATATATTTGCAGACATTAAGAAAATTTTCCAATTAAACTTACTAACCTGAAGAAAACCATGTATGAATCTAACTTTTAACCAGCTAAAATGGCAAATAATTCATGACAATCGTATCATACACACAAATATGCCACTATTTCTTGTGATCTCTTTGAATTCAGCATCGTTATTTTTGGTGGTGTGTAATAAAAATGATATTCCAGAATCCCAAGGGTCACCCTTATAACTTCCTTCCCCTTAATTTTCTCTGTCTTGAAGTCAGCGGTTCTCTGCACCATTGCTGGCTAATGTGAATGCTGAACATCTCTAATATGAAAAAAGCAAAAAGATTGCATGGGAAATTAAGATGAGAAGAAATGATTAAAAATGCAAGTAGTAGCAGTAATGAAAGCCTCTGTCTTTATAAAGATACTCACTGTTCCCATTTGCATCTTGGTTCATATTGCCTGCCCCCTTCCATGGCATGTGACCATATGTTTAACAATTAACTCAGTACACATTTTTCTGTGCAATTTTTATTGCCCTTATGTCAATCTTGGGCTGTATTTTTGCATAAAATTAGTCCAAAAATCAGTGGAAAAAGAAATTATCATTTTAATTGCAAATTTAAGTGCTGTGCTCAATATTCCAAACATGCTGTGCTATAATATCAGAAGCCTTACTAAGAATAACATTTATAGGCAGCCTTTCCTTTCTGACAGATTTTCTGCCTAAATACTGTGCCCGATAAGAAAAAGAAGACAAACTGAAAACACCTCATTCTGCAACACACTGTGTGATCAGGAGAACAATGTGGAAATCAAAGATGTCCCTGAGGGATACGTTTGCCTGAGTCAGTTCAAAACCCTCTAAAATGGTCTTTCAGAAAGAACAGGATGTTCTTATTTGTTCTGTTTTGTGGCAATGTGCTGATTAATGCTTGTGCAAATTTTGGGAAGACTGGTCTGGCATAGGGATTTGCTTTCTTTCAGCCCTTCTGCTCCTTCTTTTTTTGTGGACTCGCAAGCTGACTAAGCATAGATCAAACTTAAAGATGACACAGAAAATTCTGTACAAAGGGAGACAGCAAATATTGAGGCCTCTGTTGTTGTGCCTTGTTGGGGGTAGGCAGCAGTGTACAGCTGTATCATAGCTCCATATTTACAAAAAATACATTGTAACCCATCTTTCACTGACACAGGAGATTTGCAGATCCGGAAGGGATCCCTGAGGACATCAAATCTTCCCTAACCATGTTGGTAACTGTGTCATACAATACCATCCCTTAATTCTTTGAGGAACACCTTAAAATCAGTTCCACAGTAAATACGACAGAAAAAGAACATGCTCGTTTTGAGCATTAACCTCGCAGTTTCTGCTGACCTGGGTGTTATAAGTATTATAGTGATGATCTCACATAAAAAACCTCTACTGAGCAGCAAACACCTAGCAGAAGAGGTGAGAACAGTGATTTCAAGTTTTCTTCACACGGAGATGTCCTTCTAGTTTGAAATATCACACATATTTTTAGTTGAAACCTCACTTTGCTGGAGGGCTCATGCCACAGCTGAGAAACTTGCTTCTTCACTTTTTACTTTCCCCTGATCTTTTTGGTGTAAGCAATGAGATTCACAAAACAACTTCTTATATCACAACGGGAGGGACAAAAAGCTGGCTTTAAAATGCAGCATGTCATATCATCTCTGTGTGAGACAGAACGCTAGGAAAATGACTTTCTTGTGGAATATTTACCTGCCTTAGACAGAGTTGCAAATTTTAAGGCAGTTTTAGAGAAAAAAAGCTGCAGTCTGACATTGCTTATGGTGAAGTGCTCTAAGAACCCATTATGAATCACTTCGAAGGGGAACTGAGTAAAAGTAAAGTGTCATTAAAAAAAAAAACACGAACGAAAATGGTGCCAGGAAAACTCAGCAGGAAAAGGCAGATAATATTTTGGGTGGAACGGAAAATTGATGCAAGAAAGATGATATAGTTTCTAATTTACCCATGGGGCGCAGGAAGACTGACTCTGCTCACAGATTACGGGTTTCTGTTCCTGTGATGGCAGGATCACACAGAAATTCAAGTCAAATATATAGCTGGGGGTATCTTAACTGAGGCAGCATGCCAGCTCCCAAGGTATCACGTTCAAACCCCACTGGGGATCCATCCAGAAGCGCTGACTGTCTGATTGCTGGAGAGATTTGTGCTCTTTGGGGGTAGATGGGCTGACAGGTTAGGACCAGACTAAAATCAAGTATATGAACTGAAGCCTACATCTGTGGATGGAATTAAGCATGACAACACTGTCAGTGTCGTGCTGTAAGCCTTGCTAGGTCTAAGCAAGAAGTTGCTCAGGTACCGGGGCCAAAGGGAACTAGTGCAGTCAAGAAGCCAACCGAACAAAAGAGTGAGGAGAGAGCATGTTCAGAGACTGTTGTGAAAGTCAGGAAGCCAGCAAGACTGTACCACAAGCTTGGATAGGACAAATGAGAAATGTTTCACTCTGCCCATCCATTTTCCTGCCTCGGAGAGTGGTGTTTTGCAAAACATCTGCCAGCATGAAGAGTGGCTCTGTTCTCCCCTCCCCTGTTCCTGTCTCCGCACCTCTGTTGTTTCCCCTGTACTGTCAAGGGCAGATTGAGTCTAAAGACACGGTTTCTCAAGACGTGGTGAGACAAGTTAATAAGCTGTACTTTTTTCCAGAAGGCAAAATCTCACTGCACGGTCCCATCTTCCCTGTCCCCTTCCTCATCTGTTCTCTCACAGTTTACCCTGTGCTGGCTGAAGAGAGTTTTCTGTGAGTTAGAATACCTGACTGAAATCAAAGAATACAAGCCTAGCAAAATACTGGATATTTTTGTGACTTTTTAGTGAGTTACTTTTGTTCAGTACAAGGTCTGACATGTGCTAGAGGCAACACAAATTGTTGAAAGCTAAAATTATGCGTCCAGGAGTAGCGGAGGGCTGAGGCTGGGTGGGGCTGAGGAAGAGAGGAGCAGGGCAGGAGAAAAGAGGGAGTAACCACACCTATAAGGCAGTTCATCAGTGTGTGGAGCCAGTGTCTAGGACACACACAAATACATGTCCAGGGGAAGAGGAGGAGGCAGCTCGTAATGTGGCCCTGAACAGCAGGCTGGCAAAGGCAGAAAGGTGCCAAGTTACAGCTGAAGGATCCCTTCCAGTTGTGGGACTGAGCAAGGAGATGAGAACATCGGATATAAAAGATTCCACTGGCTGGAAGAATCAGAAGATGACTATGGATGTGAAAGGACAACTGAACCTCGAGATTGCACTAAACTTTGGTTAATTTGAGCCTGGTTTTATTGAGTCTAAAATTTAGTGTGTGTGTCTGCAATATCTAACAAAAAATTGACAAATGTTAGAGACACTGACCTGCCTGTTATTTTTATTACTAATATTGAGCTTCCTCGAAGAAGGAAAGTCTTTGTGTAGGAGCTCAGACTATGTACTAGTGATATTGTGGGATGTGGAGCTGTGATGTCCAGCTCTACCTTAAGCTCAGACAAAGACTAAAGTTTACCTGACACTCAGAGCTAGTTCAGTAGTCATTAGCAAGGAGGAGGGGAAAAGGAAAGAGACAGGAGAAAATTCAGAGAGACTTCAGAACCAGCCAGTCTCCAGCCGTTAAGATCTATTTAAAGGCCTGATCTATGAAGGGTAGATGGGGAGAGGAAGAGAGAATGATCAGTGAGAAAAAGCAGCAGTTTGGCAAGTAACAACCACTGCTGGAAAAGCCAGTTCACACAAATCAAAGAGCAGGGAATGTCGCTGGAGAGGCCAGAATTAGGAGCAGGCTGGGCTGGAGCACAAACAGATAGACTACAGAGGAGCAGGATTTAGGATTATCCAAACTGGGATCACGAATGGGACATAGGCATTGCTCACATGGCTGTGCAGCATGCTGACAAGAATAGCATTTGGAAGAGACCCAAGCAGGCTTGCAGGATTGTCTTGCTCTTTTGGGAGGTCATCTTTCAGGTGAGGTCAGTTGCAGACCCCGACTGTCCTGACGAGTAGGCCCATAGGTCTAACTCTGATGCATCTGAATTGCTTTGAATTGCCCTGGCCAGGTGTACAATACAGCTTATAGACATACATCATAGGTTTTCATCCCACAGAAATGGGATTAGTAGCAATTTCTATTGTTGTTGATTGTTCTGAGTTAAAAGTACTAGCTCACACAAGATGATGTGCAAATGAATATGAGCACGTCAGGCTCAGCCTGGAGATAGCAATATATACAGTGCATACAGACATAGCAGCTTACAGCAGGAAAGAGAATGTGACCTGAGCTCAGTTTGTGGTTGTACAGCTGAAAGATCCCCCGCAGACACAAAATCTTTGCTAACAGAATAAAAATTCATTTAGGCTGACAGACATGGAATGCTTTCATGTTAGCGCCCAGCACACAGTATCTAAAGCTTCAAGCAGGTCCGGGAGTGCTGCTGTTACTGTCCGAGTGGACAGGATACATCTCTGCTGTGGATGGTTCCGCCTTGCCTTCTGTGCTGGGAGTGGAGTTGGGAATGTACAGGAGATGAAATCTGTCTCTGCTTGAGACTGAGGTTGTCTGTAAATTAGCAAGTGGGAACAGATCTGCAGGGTGAAACAGTTGGTGCAGAGGAGAGTGTCTGCACTATACGAGCTTTGAGAGGTTATACTTTCGACTAGCTCCACTCTAGTACTGCTTTGCCCAAATTAGGTTATAAACAGATCATCACAAGTGATCAAGTCGCTTCTTCTCAGATGAACTGTGGCACTGATACTCTGGGCGTGATATTCCATTGGAAAAGTAAAGTAAAATGTGTCAGCCCCTTGTCCGTGGACTTAGAAAAACGTATGACAACTGTTGTGGAAAAAGGATGAAGGCGGCCTGCAAGGAAATCTCAACATCTAGATCCTGCTGTTGCTGAGCTTGAAGAAATCTGGTAAATTATGATGTTAAACCATGATAGTTTATTCACTTATGACTGTCTAGAGGTACTATTATACTGAGCTGCTATTCCCTGAAATGTACTGTTTATTCACATGTCTCAGTACAGCATTAGTACATGGATGCTGGTCTAGGTCCTCTCTTTTGACTCTGACTTGGGTGCAGTTTGAGGTCTCTGTTATTCCACTTAACTTTAAGCTGAGGCTTAAGGCATTCTCTGTCTGGTTTCCATACTGAAGGATATCTGAGGCATGCTTTTATATATTTTTATTTTGGGTGAGCAGTCCACCTCAGACATCAGTAAGATGACAGCCAGGGGAAGCAGGAGGCAGGGAAAAGTAAATTTTTAATTACAAACATTATTTTCACATGAAGTTCTTGCAGTTTATGTGATAAGGCTTTCTTGGTTTTGTTTAACAGCCGTACTGTGCCTGGCAAAATGAGTGTCTCTGTCTTTTTAAGAGCAATGGTTGCTTCTTAATGCAATGAGATTTTGCTTAATAATGACAGCACATAATCCTGAAAGCCTGAGGGTATAGTTTCAGGATTTGGAAAAATCACCTTTTGTACTATGAAGCGAATTAACTAGCAGGCTTTGATGCCTTAATTTTGTTCCCTCTGTGCCATAGTAAAGAATTCAAAACCTATTGCTTGGTTATGCCTGAATTTGAGACCGCATCTCCATCTTCAAAACTGGTGCACAGAGCTACCCAACACTTTCACGCAAACCACCTTGCATAGGAATTATTTCAGGAAGCAGATGTCATCTTCCTCGCCCAAGAATGCAACGTAACATCAAGTGACACTTGGAAAAGGGATAGAGAAAGCTGCAGAGCAAGCCATGTTAGCTCTGTCCGTAATATTTATAGTTAAGCCAATCTAACGAGATTTTAATTCTCACATAGGAGAAAATTAAGTCAAATTGAGCCTGAGAATTGGAAAGTAAATTACCAGCTGAGACTGATATTCAGATTTGCACTTGGTAGGGTAGAAATCCCACAGGTAAGCCTGTGAACAGTGTAACTTTTTTCAAATAATCTGTCCTCCCGTCCTTAAGGTATTTGCAGTAGTTTACCGAGGAAGAATCCTTTTCCTACACTGTTATGGCTCTGGTATCTGGATAAAAGTGGCGACAGCAACATCAGAAACAATGAGGCTTAAACACTGGTGCTGTAAAGAGGAGATCAGACAGCATTTTCTTACTGGAGCTTTGCTCACACACTCTTCTTGTAAGATTTTGGTTCCAAAGCATTAAGAGAAATCCGCTCCTATTTTCCTTGGGGCAAAATTTCAAAGTATCATGAAAGTACAGGCCTGCGTGCCTCTCTAGAAAAATATGCGTATAGTCAGTTTGATTGTGGGTAGCAGATTTTGGATTTAGCTTGCCCCTCTTTAAATAATCCCCATAATTTACATTGATGGTCAAGATAAGAGGGCGAGTGGCACAGTAAAAGGTCAATTTTCAATGAATCTGGAATCTGACTCAGAAAAAGGGTCCCGAAATATTTCACAAACTGAAGGTGTGAGCAGTAATTGCAGCACTGGGAGCTGTATAGCTTCGCTGGTCCCTCACTATGTCTGAGGCCCTAAGTGGAAGACAGCTGTAAGAGCAGCATACTCTAGCATTTGGACCAAAGACACAAATCTTCATTTTTATGAACTGCGTCCCATTTATTCTTCTGTCTGAGAATCCTTAACAGGAGCTTCAAAGGTCTTCTCTGAAAAGAGCTCCAAAAGGACTTTTGATTTTCTTAAGGAAGAAGAAGAAATGTATCGGGCATCGCACGCTACGTAGTTCAATGCTGTCACTTGAACAGTTCAATCAACCAAATCTCTATTGCCTTTTTAGTTTGTACTGAAGAATTCTGGGGAAAAGAAAAAAACAAACACTCAATTCCACAAGCTTCTGTTTTCTTCTACTGGGCATTTTCTTTCAGTTATCTACTTTAACTCAGAAAATGTTATCTTTATAAAAGGATCTCCAGAAACTTTAGGTTTTTTTCTCAAATCAGATTAACCTAGCCCAATGTTTAGTGATGAATTCCACTCAGCACCCCAGTAGAACAGAAAAGTTCTTTTGTTTGATCTCAGACAAGCTCTCTAATAGGTGAAAATGAGATGCACAGGGCAGAATATGCTAATGTTTTATGAAAAGAATTTATTAGAATTTATGAAAGCTATTTGACTTATCTCATGACACATTTACTGTAGTTTCATGATTATCAACCCTTTTCAGCTTGTTGCATTAGAAATGCATTAGGGGCCAAAGAAAACATTTGCAAAACTTTTGTGCTTCTTAACAGACTATTCTCATAAAACTGTTACTGTACTTTGGCTTTGCAGATCGTTCTTTATCCTTATTAGGAGAACTGCAAAATATTTAGGTATGGGCTCCAAACCCTGTATTAAACTCTTTTAGGACTGTGAGGAAACTCAGGTTTCTGTGTAGCATCTATCTTTACGGCAGCTTGAAAGGAATCCCTGAAAATTCTAGATTTTAGCTCAGTTCTGTTTTGTTCAGTGACTTATTTGGTCTGGTTGATTGGATGATTGCGCATGGTTTGAGTTCCTCAGGAACTTCATTCTGTGAGTAATAACTGAGTCTTCAGCATTTGCTTTGTTGATGTGATGGATCAGTAGCCAGCCTTATGACTGACATTTACGTAAATCACAGCAAAGATCAGGAGGAATATTACTAAGAGTGGGATTAAAGTCACCTAAAATTAAAGTTAGATGTGTAGTTATTTGTTATGATTACTTTTTATCATGTTTTGTAGTCTTTTTCTAAAATGAAAATTATAAATGGTAATGGAAGATGTCCAAATTTATGATTACTTTTTGTCATGTTTTGTAGTCTCTTTCTAAAATGAAAATTATAAATGGTAATGGAAGATGTCTAAATTTAGGCACATTTGGATCTAATCTACAGTTTTAATGTGGTAGATTGTAAACATTGAGAACATTTGGATGAATTTTTAGGTGTGAACGTCCCAAAACAAAGGGGCTTTTGACCTTCATGGTTGTGCTGCTCTGGGTTGTTGTTTAAGGCTCCTTGGCAATTGTAAAAATCTTTCTCATTATGGGACAGAGGAACCTTGATGAACTAACTTTCTGCAGTGACTGGAAATCATAGCTGAAGATGCCATAGGACAGTAAAATGTGTTTGTCTAAGCGTGTGAATATTTACATCGCTATTTGTACAGACACCTGAATAAATAGAAGAATATATGTTACTAGGCGGTGTGATCTCTCCTTTACTTTGTTAATGATAACAGTTCTGGAGTTACCATTTACAGTCTACACAGTTGCAGTCTCAGAAACAGCAAAACGTGATTGTCTGCTGCCTTTTGCTCTGACACTAGCGCTCTGCCTCTCCTGGTGTTCTGTGGAAAAACAGTTGCATGAAGTCCTCGAGGAAAACAGATCCAGCCTGAGGAATCCACGCTGAGTAAAGCAATATTTAGAAGCTTTTGTGGTCCTGCAGTTGCGGTGGTTGAGCAAAAAATCCTTCTGACAGAAGAATAATGTATTGACCTCATTAGAGACAAAGAGGGACGAAGAACTTCATTTCTGAAGGCGTTTAATACTTTCATAGAGTAGGACTTAAGTTACACTGAATGGAAGGAATTAGCAAGCTGTAGTCCAGATACCATTGCCTGAAATTCCATGCAAGTAAACAGCATTGAACCGAGACATCTTGAGACCAATCTAATATCAGAAGGTGACTTCTTCCTGCTGATATTTGTGGATTAAAGACACTTGTCTTCTCCAGTGTTTCTTGTACTCTAGTGACTGACTTCAGTGATAAGTAAGTCATCATGTGTGACCAAACTTATTTCTTCATGTGCTGCAAATCTTTCTATAAAGAAAACACTTACCTTGATACAAAAATACATAGATGACTGGAATTGTACAGTATTTCTTACCCAGTCCTGAAGGAGCAGAAGTTCTTGCCATGGCAGTGCTCTGAAATACTTGTTGCTCACATTTGATTCCAGATTAAATTAAAATGGCAAAGCCATTGGGGACCATGTTACAGCATATGACAAAGAAGAAAGAAACAGGAAAAATAAATTTAGAACTGACATTTTCCTTAATGACTGCCTCTTTGAACTTTGCTTGGAAGCAGCTCATTCTACTGCCAGGGGCAGTATGAAACTGCCAGGGTCTGTTATGAAACTCAGCTGTATTTTGCAGCTGTTTTCAAGCACTAAAACCACAGGGCCTAAATATATAGACATTCATTGATGTACATCCTCATAAGTGATAATGATGAACAAATAATGGTAATGACTACTCTCTTTCTCCCAGTAGGCATTTGGGTTCACTGAGAAGGTAGCACATGTTCTTATTCTTTATGTACTTTTACTAGCCTGGAGTATTTTCCTATTACTGTTTGCTCCAGAATTCTCCAATCCCATGCAATAGTTGCAGGAAGGTTCTGTAAAAAACTGTTCTCTAGACAACAACATTTGCTTATCTCAGTCACCTCTTTATGCTCTGTCCCACCCATGTTACCTTATTGTGGCACATCAGTCAAAATTTACACATTCACTCTCTTATACCTGGGCCTTTCACAGTAACAATTTATATTCTGAGGTGTCCAGTGATCCAGAGATATTTGGACTTTTCAATCCAAGAACTATAGAAATGGAGTTTGAGGGAAAATTATGTTCTTGTAGGGAAAGACTGAATGCTTATCACTGTGGGTGCAGAAAAACCTTGGAAGAAAATGAACTTCCATTGCTTGTCCCAGACCAGTACAGCCTCTCACCTTTCTGTAAATAAGGCCTTACTAAGGTACACTATTTATCTGTGTCAAAGGGCAGAAATTGTAATCCTGAATTCTCGCTCCACCTCAGAATCATGAGGAGACATTTGCCCTAAATTATTCACTGTGGAAAGTGAGTGCTTGGTCACTTGTAATGTGCCACTCTTTTTTACCCAGAAACAGTCATTCAGCATTTGTACTGGGCTTTCCAGTAGTATTTTAAAGAAAACAATAAACTGGGGGAACTTGAACAAATTAAGTGGTAGACCCATTGGCATTTGCTAAAGAAAGGTTTTTTTTTATATATCCTGCCCAGAGACTTTCAGAGTGCTATATTTACTTCAGACTTTCTCCTCTTGAGCATCCTGCAGAACAGGTTTACCCGTGATAACCACAGCAACAAGGTGTCTCTGGGTGACAGATTTGCTAGTTCACTTAACCCCGACATTCCACTCTGTAATGTGTAATCTCTTTGCAGATTGCCAGTCTCCAAGGTGTCATCATTGCCTTTTTAAACTGATGTCAGCAAGGTACATTAGCAGATTGGGACATGTTTAATGGAGGTTCACACTCTTATGGCCTGCATATGAGATTGCTTGAGTGTGCTGAGACACAAAAACTGAAAGATTGGTCTTGTGTCATTTCGAGTAGCAACAGGAAACAACACTTAGACTCCCAGGCTCACTTCAGATAATCTTTCAAAAGGGTAATTGTTTAGATGAAACCTACCCAAAAAGTATGAACCCAATCTACAAAACTCAACTGAAAATCATGTCACAATGCCTCTCTGCATTGCAGTTTACTTCCCTTCCAGTCTATTGGTAATATCATGAAAAAAAAACTTTTCCATTATTTTGGTACATGTTTTGGGGCCTGAATCCTTTGGGCCACATGTCTGACACTGATCTCATTGAGACTAAAGTGAGAAAATCAGATGGCTTCTGTTTGCAGGAAGGACTGAGAAGTGAAGGCTTCAAAAGCTCTTTAGGGAATGAGTTCCAGGAAAATATTTGAAATGTAGAAAGGTTTGAATTAGTTGACAAGGGATTTTTTTCTATGATTTGATTTAAACAATATCATCTGACTTCTTCTCTCAAACCCATAGTGACTCTTTAATACATCACCCATAACCCTGTTTATGCAGCAGAACCATTAGCTCAGCTGCATGATTAAGGTGTCTGACCCATGCTCTGATTTTTCAACAATAAATACAGCTGTTGGATATTGGCTTAAAAAAGGGCATTGTAGAAATTGTCAGAACTGGGAACAGAACTCAATCTTTGCTCCACTATGTAGTTGGTAGAAAAACAGGCAAAAATGGAATGTTTTTCATTTTTTCTGTACTAGTTTCTTTGCATGTACACGCATGTATTTCTGAAAGACTACAAAAGGCATGGCTTAAAAACTGTGTTAAAGAAATAACTGTGCATTACTATGTTGAAGTAGATTTTTGTTCAGCACTCTTTAATATAAATTTGCTTTCTGTACATAAGCTTGGATTTTTGCCTGCTGTGCTCTGTGCAGAATTGTGCATCTTGTGGTTTACATCTGAACAGAAAAATTTAGATTTTTTATTCAAGACAGGGACACATTTTGAACAAGAGAGTTCCTTTTGATTAGGATCTTCCTGGAAGTATTTTGTGTTGAAACTCCATGAGGCTGAGAAAAGTGTTGAACTTCCTCTCCCATATCTCAGAGGAATACCCTAACCAGGAGAACGTTACCTATAAGGCAAAGCTCTTTCTCTCTCTGACTTTAAAACTTTTGACCTTTGCAATTCTTAGGTCAAGAATTTAAATGGATTTGATGAAACCAGTTGAGATCATACAGAAGACTGATTAGGATTTACTGAAATATGGAAATAAATGCAGGCAGTTCTAGGGAGGATTTCTGGAGACGATACCAACCATCCAGCTGGTTTTAGACATTGCTGAACAAGAAAAGGGGCCAATGCTCTATCGTTACACCGACTCATGGATGGTGGCAAACGCCCTGGGAAGGTGACTACAGCAATGGAAGAAGAACAACTGGCAGCTCAGAGGCAAATCCATCTGGGCTGCCCCATTGTAGCAAGATATTGCTGCCCGGCTAGAGAAGCTGATTGTGAGAATATGTCATATGCATGCCCATGTACCCGAGTCAGGCTGCTGAAGAACATCAAAACAACCAGCAGGTGGATCAGGCTGCTAAGATTAAGGAGGCTTAGGTGGATCTGGACTGACAACATAAGGGTGAATTGTTTATGGCTTGGTAGACCCATGACACCTCAGGCCATCGAGGAAGACATGCAACTTATAGATGGGCTTGTGACTGAGAGGTGGACTTGACCATCACAGAATCAGAGAATGGTAGGGGTTGGAAGGGACCTCTGTGGGTCATCTAGTCCAACCCCCCTGCCCAAGCAGGGTCACCTACAGTAGGCTGCACAGCACCTTGTCCAGGCGGGTCTTGAATATCTCCAGAGAAGGAGACTCCACAAGCTCCCTGGGCAGCCTGTTCCAGTGCTCCGTCACCCTCAGAGGGAAGAAGTTCTTCCTCATGTTCAGACGGAACCTCCTGTGCTT
>Ga0065711_1039093_pt1 | contig 18141 bp, 9 predicted proteins | sample Hoacrofraction12_FD_59098 | JGI IMG/M metagenome (GOLD analysis project Ga0065711, IMG submission 59098) | Hoatzin crop microbial communities from Cojedes, Venezuela - Epithelial fraction 12 v2 (version 2) | ecosystem: Host-associated > Birds > Digestive system > Esophagus > Crop | place... | reverse complement strand
TCTTCCCTCTGAGGGTGACGGAGCACTGGAACAGGCTGCCCAGGGAGGTTGTGGAGTCTCCTTCTCTGGAGATATTCAAGACCCGCCTGGACAAGATCCTGTGCAGCCTACTGTAGGTGACCTTGCTTCAGCAGGGGAGTTTGACTAGATGACCCACAGAGGTCCCTTCCAACCTCTACTATTCTGTGATTCCGTGATTCTGTAATACTTGCATATATGGAAAAAAAAAGTAACAAATGTAGAAATATTGCTGACTTGATACTGCCAGATGTCAGATACGTTCTAGGGACCAAAGTGAACAAGCAAGCAAATGCTTTTGATACATCTTCATAGTTTAATAGTCTGTTCCTGTCAGTAAACCCTCAGAGACTTCATTGCAGTGAAGCTGTCACCCAGAGATAGTTGGTGAGATGTCTATTTGGTTGGGAACCACAAAAATTTTGGTGCTGTGGGTACATACCGTCATCCAGCAGAGGAACTGCAGGACTATGACAATATTCTGTTTGCTCTGATCCCATCTGCAGCCCTGAATTCAGAACGTTCTGCAGTCTTACCAACACAGCCTTCTTTGACCTATGCCGTTATATGAAGGCATAGTAGTATGTCAAAAGGTAAAATGAAAAGCACTATTTATCCTGATACTGATACCCATAAATAGAACAGCTGCCTTCTTTCGGACAATGAATATCTGTTAGGTTAAAACTGTACCTGGATTCACGTATGTCACATGAGAACTTTTTACAAAGGAAAACAGTGACTGAAAATTGTAGTAAATCATGATAAAAGTGAAAACAATGAGGAGAGGAGAGGAGAGGAGAGGAGAGGACAGGACAGGACAGGACAGGACAGGACAGGACAGGAGAGGGCCACCCGTGGCTTTGAGACACAATTGTTTATCTAGCAGTAAAATCAGTCAGAAATATTGGTCATAAATAAAACTGGGGCTTTTCTTACCATCATCATAGATGTATCTATCCAGTTTTACACATATGTATCAAAAGGTAATAAAACACATATATGCATGCAGGACCTTTAATTACAGTATTCTTTTTAATGTAAATAAATAGCTTGTATATTTGGATAGGAATCTACAAGTGTATAGAGAAAGGCTAACTTTTCCTGTGGGGGTAGAAGAGCTACTGTCTTTTGTCTTCTTTTACAAGAAATGGAGAAACAAATTAGACCCAAACATCAGGACAGTACCATGCACTCAGTTGCCTTCCTTCACATGGCAAGTTCACTAGAGTTTAAACCACTATGATATTTTTTCTGAACACCCCTCTTTACTATCTACTGCCTATTAAATAAGTTTACTACACAAGAAACTCATGCTTATACATGAGGTAGGTGAAAAAGACCCCAGAGACAGCTTCATCAATCCAGTCAGTCAACTTCAAAGACAACTTTGAAGATAACGTACATCATTTTAACAGATTGGATGGGAATGTGCTTGCTGTTATCTCCAACATCAACGTTATCGCTCCATTCTACATGACTTCAGGAACACATACTGGAGGATGAATCATTGATTCATTTAATCATCTCAATTCAGAGTCACCTCTTCTGGTAGGCTCCTACAGTCCATACTGGTAGAAACCAGACCTCAGCCATCTTAACCTCAGCCTATTCAAAAGCTTCGTAAAATACACCTGAGATATTTACTGTGTGCCTGATCCTCTATGCCAGGTAAACATACAACTGGATATCACCATTATACTAAAAACATTGCAGCTGTATTTTTATTTCAGATTTCCTATGGATTTTAATGTATCGTATAAAATATATCAGGCTTTTCTAGACAAAGACTTAAGAGAGAGCTTGAGATTTTAAACAATGGCAAATTACTCAAGGCTTGCCTATTAAAAGCAGTTCGAAATATTAAAGAGTAGTACTATGCCATCAGCAAATGACCATAAATATCCCAGCATTAGTTAATAACACCAGATGGTTCCACATGGTTGATAGCCACAAACATTGCCCATACAATATGATTAAAGTGTATGCTGGCACTTGATGGCTGGGATCAGCTTCTACCCCAAAGCAAGTACAAATCCAAATACAGATTAAAACTCAATTCACTGACATCCAGGGAACCAAGGAGTTAAAGAAGCTTCAGGAATTTAACCAGATCTTTCTGTGGGATGGCCCTCCCCATGTGGCAGGTTGGGTATGGGCTGATAAACAGCAAGTCTACTATGAAGCAGTGGTTTCAGAAATATGGGGAGCATTATACCTATCTCAGGATGTGCAGGTGCCAAGGCTGTTGTTTTAGTGGCCGCGCTGACGTCTGGGAGGGAGTCGGGTGGGAGCGGGCTGCCAGGAGCCCCTACCAGGCCTTCCCACTCTAAAGGCTGCTTGAAGCTCAGCCATCGTCCCCGGCCTGTGCCATGTCATAGCCACCTCCCTCCCCGCCCCAAACCACCGATGTGGTTTCCCGCCAGGCATTGCCCCGTCCTCATCCCCGCGGCTGCCATCAGGCCTCGTGTCAGCCGCCCCGCTGAGGTTCCCGGGGCTGGGGACCAGGGGTGAGCACCTGCCCATGCCATGGCCCCGCCTCCCCACCCCTCAAAACTGACTGCCAGAGGAGAAAGTCTCCCATCTAACCACAGAAATGGTTGTTCAAGGAAAAGGAAGTGAATTTCCAAAATGCTAAATCTGGATTTAAGGCAGTCTGATCAGAAAGTATCTGGTTTGGACTGTGTTTTCTTTAGCAGATGTGGCCAGTATTGCTCCACAGGTGTCATCTGCCCGAAGTCACAAACATTAGCTCTCTCAGCATCTTCCGTGTCACCACACAATGACTTTCTTTACAGTTATGCGTGGAAAAAAGTATCTTTATGAAATTAGTTTTTGATCACACTTCAGATCTTACAGAACAAAATGAAGTCACGCTCCTAGCCCTGTCTACAGCACCAAATAAATTTTGTACCTGAGGCTGGATATTGAAACCGCAGTCAGAGTCACTATCTCCACCTCTTCTCATTTTGTACCTTATGTTAAGCTAAAATAATGTGCGGATACAATGGTCCTGATGCATGCTATTTCTTACAACAAATACATTTTTATATAATTTCCTATATTCAAATACATAGTTGTCCAGCATTTTTTTATTCAGTAATCTCAAATCTGATTTCAAAGTGGTTAAGCTGTGTGTTCACTCCTGCCACTTACAGGAGGATTAGTACACAAATATATAATCTTTTACACCCATGCATTCCTTTGCAATCCCTTTACTTTACTTAATAATATTACTGGCGTTTTCTCATTCAATGCAGATTTCTTGACAAACAGTATTGTCAGATCTCAGGAAAAAAAAATCTTCTAATTTGTGGTATTGAAGGTACCACAAAATAGTATATTCTGATATATTTTTAGTGAGATAAAAATTCTATATAAATTTTTATGGATGTGGGAAGGAAAACAATTTCTATTATAAAAGTTTAAAAAAAAAATCTGTACCACATACCCTGAAATCCTGGTTAATAAATGTCTTAAAGAACATAAGTCTAGAACTAATTCAATTTTTATTTGACATTTCCAGTTCACTTTTATTGTAGATTTTCAAACCAACAACTAGTGGAAACCTACCTCTGCACACTAACAGGAGTCCAAGTACTCACAGATGTCGCCTGCTGTGGGGTGTTCTTCTTTCAATTAATATTGTCTCACATGGAAAAGAACATTCTCTTGATTGAACTGTCTCCTATTATCATCTTATAAAAGACTACCCGCTACAACAATTAATTACCTTGTGTGAATAAAAAACACTTAAATTGTCTAGAACATTTTTCGACTCATAGCTGAATCGTTTGTTGAAGGTAACAACAGAAGCCCTGGCCTGGATAATTTTTTTCACCTTTCTCTAGTTTGCATAGAAAGCCTTGCATGACATTACATACCCTTTTACAAAACATTTTTCATAACCTGTGTCATATCACAAGACACAGTGACCATTTTAAGATTTCTACTTTACTCCCAATCGCACATTGAAAAAATATTCACCCATAGTTACCACCAATAATTCAATATGTTCAGCATTTGTTTCTAGGCCACTGGTACCTGACATTCTACCTGCAATGAGGTATTGCAAGACAGCATGGCCACGCAAGGTGACAGGAACCAGGTCCTGTGTAGAAGAACAGTAACTTAAGATGAAACTGTGCTGGATTCAATTGCAGGTAGCACTGGAAATCTAGTACTTTCCCATAAATTCGGTGTGTGCTATATGACAGCCTTTAGAAGCTAACTTACTTAAATCAATCAGCAACCCATAAAGTTGTCCAAAAAAGAACAATTATGCACCGTTACGAGGTGCTCACTCACATGAGGAATCAAAGAAGCGTTCAAAGAAGCTCCTGAAATTCTCTTTACAAGTTGTAACCAGCTACAGTCAGAGCCATACACAGGGGACAAAGAATGTAATCAAAACCCCAACAAACTCCATGTAAATTTAGAAATCTGCAGAAGTATAAACCACTATTCCATCAGAGGATACAAAACAGAATCCTAGACATATGGATCTGCTCATCTCTACATGGAGTGGCATGCAGTCACTGAAGACAAAATAATGGTGGGAAAAAAAGATTAATTGTTATTGAAATTTTTCAAAGCACTGAAGACAGATCTACCTTGATGGAGATGTCAAACCATCCAACTGAAAGAGAAAGGGGTGGGTCAAATATAGCAGCTATATTCAGTTGTGAATTCTTAAGTTCCTTGTGGTAACAGTGGAATTTTCTTTATATACCATCAGGAACTTAGTAATAAACTTGTTGATAGTTGTTGAAGGTCATGTTCTTTCCCATATAACTCACTTTTACAGAGAAGTGGTATGTGAAATCTGTCTGAAAAATGCCTACTTCTTCAGCAAGATATTTTAGATTTAAAAACTGATCTTGTTTATTCACCAAAGTTAAACCGAGGATCTCCAAAATCCAAACTGCACTTCAAAATTCTGAAAAACCAACAGTAATATTTTCTCCTGCTCAGAAAAAGCTCTCTGGAGCAACAATCTGTCTCACTCCCCATAAAGTCTATGTTGCTGATAATTATCATTATTATGACATGAACCACAAGAAAACACGGGGACTAGGAACTACTGACTTTCAGACTTGCAACTCCCATTTTATGGAAGATCAAGGTCCTGTTCAGACTGTTCTTTTGCATTCACATGATTGCCCTCTCCCTTTTATTTGAGGGGTTTGATTCTCCTTTACCTTCACAATTTCAAAACTCAAAATCAAATTTAGAGAAACACAGTAAATCAATGATGTGAGTCTTCAAGGCCATCAGCTCCACAGCAGATATTTCTCAAGAGAAATAAAAACTAGAGAAACCCGCAACGAGCTGATGTGTGTGTAACAGTTGCAGTTTGCTGATGCCCTTTAGCTACTTCAGGATTTCATCGCAAGAAAGAGAACTTGCATAAAAATGCAAATTGCCCTTTCTTTGTAGTTTCCTAATGCAATTACGTATCTAAGACATCAGTTTACAAACTAGAGTATCAAAGACTCAGTCAACAAAAAAACATCAGTTCTTCTAAAGCAAGGTTCAGGAACATAAACCTGAGCTTAATAAGAAGGTTGTTTTGAACAGTCAAGCCTGTGCTGTGTCTGAGTTCAAAGCTGTTTTGGCTGCAGTGTATATTGCTGTGGAATTGAAGCAGGTGGTATCTTCAGACATGGATAAAAATAAACAAAAAGTGTTGAAATTACACATTGGAAAAACTATTTGTAACTATACTCATATAACATCCCCTGTTGCACGATCTCAGAAGACATGCAGGCCTGAAACTATTTCAGAGGTGGTAATAACATACACCACCATCCGGAGAGACGATTAATAAGAACATCTGGCTTATGTTCTACTTACCACTCATTACTCCTGATTCTATCACTCGTGGAGACAGTCCATCTTCTCTCTAACAACATGGTCTTGGGATTTTCAATCTTTCTTCACACAGGGCATTTTCTCCAGTTTCTTATGTCTGTTTTTCAATTCCCTCCATTCCTAATGTTTTTGTTTTGTTTGCTTTCCTTTTTAAGATGGACTGTTACAGAAGACAGTCACCACAGGAGGGTATACTATTGATTTATGTAATGCCAGCCTATCATCTTGAGTTTGACCTGTTGCTCTATGTTACGAGCTACCAAACTCCTACAAATGAGCCCAGCTTCCCTGTCTAAAACAAAGCATATATCCACTCGCCTGTCAAAGGTGGGACTACAGCTTGTGTACAAACGTCTGAAGTACCTTTAAATGCGCTAGCTAGTTTGGGAAAGGAAGGTACAGTGGCTGAGCACAGGCCATAAAGCCCTCCTGGAAAGCTGTGTCAGTATTCGGTCAATTAGGCTAGCCTCAGCACTGTGTTGCCGTGACTACGCTGCCAGGACTACCCGAACCAGCTCTTTTAAAATGAGCTTGGGCAATGTGCATGAGCTGGAGAGGCTGCAGCCATGCTGGCTCACCCTAACCCTAACAGGAGCTACAGAGAAAGATAGGAGTAACCTCAGCTCCGTGTCCTTTGTCATCTGTTCTGTAACATGCGGCTGGAAAACAGGAGGATTTCATTTGTCAAGCAAATTCTGCCCTGATTGAGCTCTCTGGAAAACAGAAGCCTCCATACAGCAGCAAGGGCAGTGTAGATACTCGTCAGACAATACAGAGTGTATATATGTAGCAAGGTACATAAGGAGCGTTATGCTTACAATACAATCTGAAACTGTGCTGCTTTTTTCTGAAAATGAAGCCACACATTTAAATATATAAATAAGGAATTAATAACTTAATTTTAGCCATCGACTTTCTGTAATAATTTTATTTCAACTGTAGTCTACACAACAGATGTCAAATTCTCTAATTCTGATTCCTGCTTTCATTGTGAATTGTTTCCTTGTGCTTCTTCTGAAACACATAACAGGGCTCAAGATAAACTCTGAAAATACTGAAGTGTAAAGAGAATAAGCTTAATTATGGGTACTTGTGTGGAATGTAACATTTGAGATATTCCTCCTCAGTATGTGTGATGAATGAATTACTGATAATCCCAGTGAACAAGTAATTTATTGTCTGCATATCTTTTCTGTAGAAAATAAAAAAATGCATTTTGTGCAAGTGTGGGAATCTATTACTTAATGACAGCTTCTGCTTCTATGATTTAGGTGTCTTCTAGAACATAAACCTTTGGAGGAAGTTCTTACTTGGAGGGAGGGGCACAAGGATCAATTCTGAGCTAAACATGAAGTTTTGAAACCTCCAATTTAGATCCGTACACTGAAAAAAAATAGACCAAATCAAAATCATTTCAAGTTTTATCACCTGGAATACATAAAAAGGTCTCATAGTTTATACTGTCATGCGGTAGGGATACTTCAATTTATACTGTGGCATGAATAATTGTAGGAATCAAGTCATAATGTACTTCTTTTTCAAGCATTGTGAAAATGCTTGCAGACAGAGAGTAACTCAAGTGGACATAGCTCATAACCGAAAACCGAGAGATTACGATGATTGCATATTTGGATCCATAAAGCTGGGGTATTTGCATAAGGATTCAGATCAAGGATGGATGGAAAACAGCCGTTTTGGGACTAATTAGCTATCTGTAGTGGTAACATGTAACACTGAAATATCTGTTGTCAGGGGAAACAAGCAAACCACCATCCGTTTTCGCTAAATCACCTACTTCTGCTTCTATAAACAGAGTAATATGACTGCAAATATAAGATTGCTGTCATAGCTATTGATAGAATTCTGAATACGACAGTAGCATTTATAGACTCCAACTAAGAGGGAGGCAGGATTATATGTGGATAATGCACAAACACACTGTAAGACAGACTTCTGCCTGAGGAGGTCGGCTGTATACAGCAGAGAAAAGCTGGGAAGAAGCAGATATTAATACCTCCATTTTCTGAATGGATAATGTGGCACACAAAAACTTAATGAATTGTCACATCCACTGATCGATGTCAGAGGACTTTAGGTATCAAACAACTTTGAAATTGCAGACTGAAATGATATGTCCTAGTCTGCAGTTAATTAAGGAATCAAGTTCTAACCTGCTGAACCTCAGTTGACAGCTTTAACTAAAAGACATACAAAATCCACTAAAATCAAAAAAACACAAACATCCTCTCATCTGCTCCCCCCAAAATATAAAAGAAACTCACCAGCATTTATATTGCTATTTCATTAGTTGTCTCCCTTGTGTTTCAGAAGATAACACTAACAACATGTCGATTGACATCATAGTGTGTTTCTGCTCCTTTTGAATTCATTTGAGACCGGTAGTAAATGTTTGATTTTGTTTTAGTTTTGTACCTTTTGTATTCAAAGATTAAGAGCTGTCATTTTCAAATTGATGCACAATGGGGACAAAATTTCTATTAAAAAAAATGACAAAAAGTACCATTCTTTTATATCATTGCTTTGAACCGGTGGTTTAGGAAGTCAGCCTTGATGATGCAAATATAAACACAGCCTTCGAGCTTAAAAGCAGTCTTCATCTTGTGTTGAACAGAGCACAAACTGAATTTAAAATGAAAGAGATGGGGCTATGCAGTTGTCTTGGCAGCAAACCTAATTTTCAAGCTGCCCTCAGGCGCCAAGACCAGCAGAATATTTGAAAGGACTGTGTAGAGGATTATTGTTTGATCCCGGTTTCAAACTCAGAATTTGCACTATGCTTCCCTCTCTGTTGATAAACACCTCTGCTCTCATAGGCAAAGCTACGTACTTTGCTTCGTGACTCCAAATGCCTGCCTTGAGATTAGGTGAGATCACAGCGAGTGGGATGCAGCTCAGAGGATGTCAAGGCAGAGAAAGGACACAAAGAACAGTTGGAACACCATCTTCACTTTTGCGCTATGATTTCTCTTTGGGTTTTTATTAATATTGTTTCAACCAGTAGCACCATGGACATGAATATACAGTGTGTGAACAAAGCAAGTCAGTTTCCTTAACTTATCTACATTTGAAAACAGGGAAAATGTAATGAAGCTGGGAAGGGGCTGAAGGGACATAAGAGAAGGATAAGATTTATACCTTACTCCGTAAGTGTAGGAGCTATTTGCTTCTGCAAGTTTTCTACTGTTAATAATGTATCCACTCCCTTCATGACACCTTTCACCTCCCTTTTGAATTTATCAGAGAAAAGCAATATTTCTTGTCTCAAAACTGCTGTGAAGGCAATGGGAAGAAATGGGCAGCAAGTCATCTTTGCACCATATAACAGTGCTTTTTTCGTAATGTAATTCTTTAGTACTCCAAATTAAAATATTATAGGAGAGAATGAGAAACCTTCAGGTTTATTCTTCTCATACCAATCTTGTAACAATAATTTTCTCAGAAGCACCATTACTTACAGAAAAAAACACTAATGAGAAGTTACACCTATCTAGTTTTCATGTCTTGTACATCAAGAATTTTTTGACACCCACATAAATGATCTTTCCTTTTTCTTACTTATTTTTACCATGCACATACATGCTTACATCCATTGTAAGCACTATTACTGACTGGAAGACAGAGGGGAAAGAAGAGACTTTAAAGACTGTTTTCAAGCTTAACTTTCTAAAGAGACATTGCCCTCGGCAGCTGTTGCTATTCATTGAAAAACAATGTTTATTAGAGTCAGAAAATGTACTGGACATTCCAGAGAAATCCTTTGTAGAAAACAGGATTAACTTGTGACAAAAAGTGAAAACTTACAGGGAGCAGAAATGAAGAAGGCACAAGCAGAGTCTCAAGTAGCTTTCAACGGTTCTGACAATTAAAATTATTTAATAAGAAGCATACTTTCTTGTCCTTGGATGTGCTAGGTCCAAGAATCCTATGCCTACTAAGCAGACAGGCTTCATATTTTGTCTGTGAACATGTAGGGAGGATTCCTATAATAATTCAACTTCATGACAAACAGACAAAAAAAAATTAAACCAGAGAGAAAAATTGCTAATATAAACGACTTTCAAAGTTAGCATAACTTCTCTATAACAGACACAAACTTAGCTGACAACCTAAAGTGACAGGCACTGTAGTAGAAAAGACTTAGTTTAGAATCAATGATTGAACTTTAAAGTGCTAATCAGAGCTACAGCATTGATTGATTTGGAACAATTTTAAGCCTAGTTATCAAAAGATCTGGACTGACAATTAGTAAAGCATTAAATTAATGAGTTCAGGAAGAAACAAAGGGTATTGATCAGAAATGAGGACGGTGAGCAGAGAAGAAAAGACAGAAGACCTGAATTTCAGAATGAAAAATGTTTCTCTGGTGGTGGAAACACAAGTTCACTGCTGCCCAAATGCGGACAATAAACAAAAGCTTAATTAGTAAAAAAACCCCTATTAGGTTTAGATGACTGCTGCAACAGAAGAATGATGATGGAATTATTCATAATGAATAATGTATTCAGAATTAATAAATGTTTCTGGCTGAACATAAATTATCCAAACAGCTCACATATCTGCAGATATTATCTAGGCATTTTTAGAAGCACTTTAGCATTTGCAACTCTGCAGTGCTACATTCTGCGAGTTTTTTGATGCCATTGGCCACCTCTAATTCACTGCTCCTACTGGGCAAACACTATGCTTCCAATGTATTTCCCTGTGCAAAGTGATCTCTGGGAGCCCAAGATCTGTCCCAGCAAATTTTATCACCATTTTGCATTATTCAAGTACCTTAAAGCAACAGCAAGTATAAAGAGAGGGAAATGTCTTAATATCCACCACCCAAAGAAAAAGTATATTCATGTTAAGCAAACATCTATCCAAGACAACACAAGTAACAGCATCTGGTTGCATATGGAGAGAAACTTCAGTTAGAACCACTGAAAGAGTTCAAGTGGTGAATGTGCAGATTAGGACATTTTCAGTCAAATTGACGTGTGTCCACTTGACACAATGCCCTGACTGGTGTTGTCCTTCATTTTCAAAATATTCAGCAGCCATATCACACCAGATCAATGACAACACCCTAACCAGACTCATTTTACAGAGCACCAGGTCAGCTATTTGGCAATAAACATGAATTCAACTACAATTAGGCATCATATATGTTGGAAAGTGACTGATGAAGAAGAGGGGGACAAATAGTGTCCAGCAAGCTATACTCTTCAGATTTCTTCTTGATGCAGTTTCAAACTCTGGACTGCAGACACGCATTGCCCTTGTTTATCCCTCTGAAATGCAAACATGCTCCAAACCGCTTAATGCTACTTGTACTTTCAATGCTATTTTTTGCTGTCTTTGTAGGATAAAGCTCTTCATGGAAATTACAAAGCCTCTAGTACACACATCAGTTATTCTCTGGCTGCATCAACAGAATAGTTTCTGACCTATTTTCCCTTATTTTTTCCATCTACACTTTTAATTATGTTCACCACTATCAAGCCTTCCACTTCTTTGAAAATGCCTCATATATGGGAACTTTTCTCTGCTACTGATCTTTTTTGAGACCTCCCTACACATTATTGCAAATAATCACTCTGATTAGGTTAGCGACGAATGGCAAACCCAGAATGGGACAGCCCTGTAACAGACTATCACACAGCGAAGGAAATGTACCACTGCAAGTCTGAAGATTTAGGTATTAAGCTACAACTGAAATCATTCTCCTTAATATCCTATTTTTAAAAAGAAAGGAGGAGACTATAATTTAAGCAAATGGAATACTGTGGGAAGATATAAGCCTTAGCCAAGTTGTTCAGGTACAACTTTGACAGTGCAAAATTTTTTTAAGCATCTGTAAAGAGAGATTTGCCAAAGGAACAGGAACTAGTGGTTACTTTTCATGAGCCTGATGGTAGAGACACAGTTTCAGAATTACAGAATATACATTATACCTTCTTTTTATGTGTGTGTCATTGAAATATAAAACTGCGGAGTTCCCTCCTCTAAGTTTAGAAATATCAATACGTGTGCAAAGAACAACAATTTGACAGAGTCAGTAAAGGTAGATAGTCGCTACAGACAGAATTTTAACTTAACTTTCCATATCGAGCCTAAATTAGTAATTTATTCTTCCTTCAGAGATGATGGAGACGTTCTACACCTTCCCAAAAGATGATTATTCCTACCTACTTTATCAAGGGAAGCAAGCATCTAAGGACACAATTTACTACAGAGAAAAATAACATGACATGAAGAATGTTACTCCTAATGTTTTTATTCTGAAAATAAGGCAAATAAAGGAGAGAACTATAGATTATACTGGCTAAAACAATAAAAAAACCCCAGTGCAACGACAAACATGGGAAAAATAAATAACTTTAAGAGCATTCTTGGGATATGGCATCGCCAATAGTGGCATCCTGATTTTCATTTACATATTTATTTAAGTTGTAATGCCAAATCCTCAGCTGCTGCAAACTACTATTATTCCATTGAAGTCAATAAGACTTCATTAATTTACACTATTGGGATGTTTGGTCAATAAAATTTACAATCAAAGGAAAATCTAGAGCAGATGGCAAGCAGAAAGATTAAGGGACTTCGTGAATTTAGCTAAAATAGAAAATACAAAGAAATAAAGCCTTTATTCTTTGAAAAATAAACCAATGGACCTCATTCAGAAAATGCTGAAGAACAGGGACAGATGCCTCCACATTATTTGAACCTATGTCACATGAAAGAGCCCAGAGTACATACTGAAACTTAAGGAAGCTTTAGGACTTAAAAAGAGAAAAGTCTAGTTTCTTTCAGGGCACCATTTAAAATATCAGCATACACTTGGGCAAACCTCTTCAGACTTTTAATCAGCTGATTCCTGTAGCCCCTAACCTACCTGACCTTTTTGAACCCCCACACAACTGTGTTACTGTACTTTCACAGGACACCCTGGAATTTTTTGTGCCAAGGACTTTCTTGTTGTTGTTACTGCTGTTTCAATAATCAAGATATTCACCCAAGAACAACTGTACATTGTAGTATGACTCACTTTACAACTGAAGGAAGCAAAGTTCTATGTTGCCAAAGAAATTTTACAAGAAAGTTACTGTGTGGATTTTTTTGGATCTCAACCTTAATTTATAAAAATGTGCACAGTCTGAGCTATTTTACTCAAGGAACATGAGAGCATAAGAATTTGAGTAACAAGAAATATAAACAATTTCAGGCACTATTGTTAGCATTCTTGAAGTGCTCATAAATGTATTTGCAAGAGTAAAGCATTGCCACCTGTATATATATATATAGCAACTAGCTATAAGACAAACAAAGCTCCTTGTGAAGATCTGCTTTGAAAGGAGTATAAAAAGTTAAAATGTTAAGAGTGCTTTCCTCCCCTAGAGACTTAGTCAGCTCCTCTTCCATCTTGGCTTTAATTCAAGCAGTCAGCATGTCAAATATTCTTCAGACATACCAGCAAATTATTTATATAGCCATGCATATCTGACAAACAAGAAGCTTGTTTGTCATCAGCATATTTTGCCAGACCATTCCAGGGTTCACTGAAATACTGAGGCGTTCTGGTGGTATGCATGCATACGTGTCTGGGTCATGGATGTGGGTACAGTTACACAAGTAGTTATCTGGTCTAACTCTGAAAAACTCAATAGACTTGGTATTTGAAATAAATCTTAGGTTTCCTATTTGTGATTATTAAGAAGCTTTTCTGATGCTGCTACAATTAGATGGACATAGGTTATGCTGTATTCCTCATCCTTTGAATTTTAATCATTGTGGAAGTTTCTTAGTAAATCCCACCGCAATACAGAAGGGAAGGGTTTATACGTATCTGTATATTTTTGTATCTTATATACTCTCTTTCATCGCATACATAATATGTGTCTAAGAGCATATATAAAACTTTATATAAGCTTCATATACAAAACTTCTTACCCCCACAAAGAAAATCCCTCAGCCTACAGCACTGCTCACACTAACGTCCCCATACACCATGACGAGGGTTCCACCTAAGGAGAGGAGTGGTGGCCTACCCTTCTGAAACACATCAGGAGTGAGCAGTAAAGCGAAACATTATTCTCAGACCTTCTCTTTTTCAGATTCCTGTTAACACTTTGTATTGTCTTTATTTTGCTTCAAGCTTTTCCAAATTAAAGACGCCAAGGTAGATCACTTAAAATGTGCTCTCTTGGGTATCAAACAGCTGTGCATTCACAAGCTTTCCTTGGATGTCCTCCTCCCTCCTATCAGTCCTGTCTTCCTGAGTCTTTACTTCTTCTCAGTTTCTTTGGTAAGCAAGACAAGACAATACATTTTTTGTTTCTGCATACAAGACAAAAGCTTTCCTCTTCTTTTCTGCCCAGCGCTGATGCTGCAGGACAAAATACTCTTCCGAGATGAAAAACCTGCAGAAAGCCAGCACCCACTACAGAATTTCTGTTCTGTCGCTGACTACAAAAATTCATAAACATAAGGAATAGCGAGCACCTGACTGCATACAGAAAAGCTGCAGTTACAGTGGCAGTGTCCCTTGGGACGTCATGTATCACAACAATAGTACCTTGTAGATCTGGTTAAAAACAGTCAATTATTGTGAATCATAGTATTCTGAATGTGCAAATGTTTCCACAGAGTATATTTAAATATCCAGAATTATTTTTCAATTGTTCTTGTATATACAAAGAGTTAAATCTACTAAACCAAATTATTAACCAGCTTAACTAAGGTGTTCTACACTGACAAACAGAATATCTGGAGAAGAAAAGGTCTCCATGCCTAAGAATTATTCATAGATCTTGCCATAAAACTAATGCAGTAAAACTTGGGAGTTGAAGAGTATGATTGTATGTAATATAACAACGTACTAAAGAATTGGCTTAAGAGAAGAGAACGGCTCTCATTATTTGGAGAAGGAGTTGCCATTAGATTAAAATAAAGATGTCTCCTCCTATTGGCATCTACAAGGTTCCTAGAGAACATATGAAAATACCTAAACTGATAAGAAATCTAGCTGCAGGTTTACCAGTTTATACATTTGTCAGAACTTCTAGCAGGAGAAATAGGATATTCACCTATATTCTACCTTACAACTTTGTGGCCCAACCTTGATGTCTCTGGATTCTCAGAATGGTTCCCTCTCCTCCTTTCTGTGATGGACTTTCAGGTGACATTTTCAGAACCAGATATTTGGGCAAAACCAAAATGTCCATTTCCGTTAGTAGGTGCATCCCTCCAAGTCAGAGGTAGCAAAGGAGTAGAAATTTTTTCTGTTAGTGCCAAAGTATAGAAAGCAAGTACAGAATGGTCTTACAAGTAAAACCTTATCTCCATAGCATCTCTTTCCTTGCCTTTGGATTTTCAAAGCTTTCAAATACACTGACAATACTATGATAAGACCTTCAAAGTATTAAATTTAAAAATAATAATGTATAAATGTCAGAATAGAAAAAAAGAAAGTTGCTTCCTCTTATTGAATCAATTCAACAGGAAGAAATTACAAAATTAAAGCAACTGAGAATGAAGCAACACAGAGGTAACCTTCAATGCCAGAGGCACAGTTGTTTCTTCCAGCAGAGTTTTAATGAAAACGCTTCCCGAGATTTTTCACTCCTTAACATTGAGAGCTTCTTTAACTTCATTTAAAGGAATGAATGAGAAAAATACTACTATGTTTTAGTGTCTCTTACCTTCTGAAGTGCAGTTGTAGAGAGCAAATAAAGACCATGTTAGAAAATTAGCCCAGAGGAAGGATGATTATCTGAGTGAAAAATTTACCACGAGATAAAGGTAAGCTTAACCGTTTCAGTTTAAACCAAGAGATTTTCATTCTCATGCTGCGAGTACGCAGCTTGAGAGCACTGGTGCGCTTTATGAGAAATATTATGTTTTCAAGCAGTGCCATGGTATTTGTTAAAATTTAGATTTTTCAGGCTTCTTTTTGGATTTAGATGTAAAGGACAAATAATGCCCAGTGGTAACTACTAGTATGCTACAACTGCAGATATTTTTGTGAACAACATGTGATGATGGAACAGAAAGCATGATTATTAAAATGACAGAGAACACAAAACTAAGGAGAGTTCAAGTAACTACAGGAAACTTTAAAGAATTCCCTGTCTTTTTTCAAACAGCTTTGCTATTTGGTGTCTTTGATGACTGCTTCCAAACCTCTGTATAGCACAATTTATCTCCAGCAAAGGGTGCATATACATTTGTCTCCTTGTGGGAGAGGAGATAACACCACCAGGGAGAGCTGAAACTCAGAAATCTCCAGAGGAGTCAACCACAACACAGAACACAGTAGGCCAAAAGGCATTGTGCCTTTAAAAGTCATTGCGACCATTTTCAATTTTGCAGTTAAAGACCTTCCTGCTATTGTATTTTCAAAACTTCTTGATTAATAATTTCCCCACAATAACCTTTTCTCACTTCAAGATATTACTCAAAGTCAATCCATTTTCCCAGGTAGCTGATGTATATTTTATTTCACCACAGCCTAATATGGCTCACTTTTTTTCAGCAAAGATGCTCAGCAGAAGTGTACTACTACATGCTACATGCACTAGGGGACAGCTGTTTGAAGCATCTCTTCTGTTTTCCAATAGGAGATAAGAAAATATGCTGTTAAGAAGATATTCCTGCTGAAAGGGATAGTCATCAAATATACCTGCAGTCTTGCAAATTCTGACAATTCATGGGGGCTACGCCATGAGAATTATAGGACTTTGGAGGGACTTAACGCTTTTTTGGGGTTTTTTTTTTGTCCAAGAAATTCAGAGGTGTGCAGCAGCAAATAGAGATATAGCACATATTATCTTGGGTTCACTTGTGTTCTATCAAAGCATAGGGCAGTGCCAGGTCTTGTACTGTACAAACAGTATTAATTTGTCTTTACATGGCAACAAAAGTTACCCTATACATAAATGTCACAGTTTATAGCTTCATCTTAAACTAACAAGAGGAAAAACAAGGCTATTTTCTGCATTTGGTGTAATAGTTCCACAAAAGTTTACCATATACAGCGTACAACATGCTCTTGCTTTTTGGAAATTTCACCAATTTCCTTTTGATTTTGGAAGCACAGCTTCAACAGGAATAAAATCAATGGGATCAAGGAGGAAACACAGCTTGTATTAGGTTGGAAAGAATTCACTGTGAGGAAGTCAAGTAAAGAGATGCAGTGTCTTAGAGAGAAGGCTCAAAGCTGACCTCACAAATTCTCTTCATGCTTTTCTGCAGATTCACTGTGGGATTTAGCATAAACAACCTAATATCACTAGACTTTAATGTACTTATGATCGGTACCCTGAAAACAACAGTGGTCCCACAGATCACAAAAATATTAGAGCTGAATGCTGGGTGATAATGAGTTGAAGCTTGGGTACTTTTACATCAGATCTCCCACTTCCCTTATTCCTACATCTGAGTAGACGTGCCCTGTCTATAATTACTCTGAAAACACCAAGTAACACCCACAGGCTGCAATTTACTTCAGCTTTGCACTTCTATGAAGCACTGAGCACACAACTAAAAAGATGAGAGGACGTGCCATAGACCAGTATGTCAATCCAAGAGAGATTTACACCCCACCTAAAGCCTTCTCAAGTATAGATTTACTGTTCAAACTAAATACATTAAACAAAACTTCCACATAAAAATCCCGTCTTTTTCCCTTGCCGACAGCAGGCTAAAGACCTCTTTCTTCTTGTGCAGGCTCTCTCTTGAAGCTTTTACTTCCAGTTGTACTCAGTAGCCTATCATAAGAAACATCTGACTCCTTCCCAGCTGTCACTTGTTCCTCCATTACCATGGGCATATAACTAGAAAGGGTATACATCCAAAAAAGGTCTATCTCTGAATAAGTCTGGTTGTCTGCAGAACCAGTCTATACCTTAAAGTCCATTGTTGCACTTATCCTGAATTTTTATCTGTTTTTTCACTCAGTTCTGAAGCCCAAAGCAAAGCAATTGGAAGCCAAGGGGATGTGCTGAGTGGTACCTTGAGGGCTCCTGATGTCACCTTCTGGCCAGTCATAGCTGTGGCACAGTTCTTGGTTTTGCACATTTTCAAGCTTTTTGAGTATTTAATGGCTTCCAGTCAGAAAGTCATTAAAATCAACAGCAGAAGATTAAAATCTGCTCTATGAAATTTTTGCTCACCGAAATGTCTCTTTTCTTCTCTTTGTTTTTTTCCCTCTCATTCTTGCAAGAACAGACTAAGGGGGGGGGGGGGGAA
>Ga0065711_1039092_pt1 | contig 18141 bp, 18 predicted proteins | sample Hoacrofraction12_FD_59098 | JGI IMG/M metagenome (GOLD analysis project Ga0065711, IMG submission 59098) | Hoatzin crop microbial communities from Cojedes, Venezuela - Epithelial fraction 12 v2 (version 2) | ecosystem: Host-associated > Birds > Digestive system > Esophagus > Crop | place... | reverse complement strand
CCCACCTTGATGCCCCAAGCATACTCCCCCATGCCTCATGCTCCCCTGCCCTGCTCCCTGTCCCAGCCCTGCCCACTGCCACTAAACCTGCTGCCCTGGACAATCCCCTTTCCCACGGCAAGGCCACACAAATGCTGGGGCCAGCAGAAGCTTTGCCAGCTGGCAGCCCAATTTTGACTAGAGCCGGCGGAAAATTTTCAATCAAAAATCGCTGATTCAATTGCACAGGAAAAACTGCATCCGGCCAGTGGAAAAGTAATCAAAATTATCTATGGCTGTCTTCTGGATGTTGTATTTTAATCTCGGCTGCTGAAGACATGCAAAATCTATGCTCTAAATCCAAATGGGAAAATCAAAAGGACAACAACACCTTAGTAAGATCATTCTGACATTTCCTCAACCGTTTTTTGTCATTTGATGGGAATTTCCTCTTGGTTTTGACTTGCAAAAAGGAAACTTTGAATTTCTAGCAGAACAAAAATTGGAAGGGTTGGCCATTTTATTTTAAGACCGGGAGCCATATCTTGATCTCAGGAATGAAGTGAAACTAATTGTGTTCAATACTGAATATTGCTGGGATCAGACCCCAGCCCAGCACCTCTGCCACAAGCCCGTCCTGAGCAGCACGGAGCGAAGAGCTCCAGCACAGCGCTGGCAGCCCTCATACCATTTTGGATCAGCAGAATTACTCCACATGGCCCATTTTTGGGATTTTGCCCTCACTCAGATGGCTCCGTCAGTGGGACTTTCTTCTGGCAGAAGATTTCATTGCTTTCTTCAGATTTCTTGACACATTACCAAAATTTCCCCGTGCCTTGACTCTGAGCTGAATTATGCACTAGTTTTAGTAATTCTGAGGTATTTTCAGCTGTGTTGGTACATCAGTCACAACTTCTGAATATTTATTACAGGCACCTCAATTTTCCTCCCTTAACTGGAAAGGGTTTCAACCTTACACTTGTATTTACTCACAGTTTTGGTATTCTGTGTCTTCTTTGGCTGCTTGTTGTCTTTGCTTGGAGATATTTACTCTACAACTTCATCTCATTCTGTAAAACTCAGTCTGCTTCAAGCAGTGTTTAGGTTTGTTCATGTTTCCTCTTGCTGCTTCCCATCATGTGGGTCTGCTCAGCTTTGTGAAATTCTTTATTGATGTGGCTGTGTACGACGCAGCATCCTTCTCCTTTGCTTTCATCTGGTTCTCCATTGCACAGCCCAGGGTATGGTGAAAAGATTGTGTCTGCACTTCCACATTTCATAAGCAGTGGTGAAAACCCCTGATTAATTTTAGACTGAAGCATGTCAGATGTTTGTGCAAAGCTATGACAATCTGATGTGCAGTGTTCTCTTGGACCAACAGGCTACATCTTAAGATGAGGTACAGCTTTTTATTATCACACAAGCACCCTCTGTGAAAGATGGGGGGGCTTGTTCCAGGAACCCTGTCCTCAAAAAATGGACAACAGAGTAAAGAGGACAGTTTTGTCTTGCTATCCATGAGGCATGTTAGCATCTGAGTTCAGCCTATGTGTGTGCACTTTCTGTTTAGCAGCTCAAAGACCTCTCCTGGGCTGCTCCTGGGGCACCACAAGTGCCACCTTTGGCACACCAAGGGCTGGATCTGGGGTGGTCACTGCCATGGCTGAGGTGGGTGCAGCAGCCAAGCACACCTCTAACAAGGCTGCCAGACACCCTCCGTGCACCAGTGGCAGGAGAAGATGCTGCTCACTGCAGTGTGCTGCAAGTTGGGCATGGCTGCACACCCTGCAGAAACTGCAGACTCTTGCATATCCACAGGTTTTGGTCCTTTAGGCATAGGAAAACTGCAAAACCAAAACCTATTGGCTTCAAAACCTGTTCTCCATAAGAAACAGGCAAATAGAGGGTGATAACGCAACACCTTGCTCAGAGATGATCTGCCCATCAACTCAAGCCCTAAAATTTGGTCAGAGCTGAGCATCACCCATGCTCTAACCCTGCTGTGCACATCACACTGACACTGTCTCCTCCAAGAGCAGCCACAGTGTATGAGCCAAGATAGCAGTCAACACCAGCACCTTCAGCGTCATCTCTTGGATGCTGCTCCTGCTGAGGCCCCCTTACTAAAACCAGCAGTACTGCAAAGCCTTACAAATGGGGAGGTTTCTAACCTTCATCATCATCTAATTCTCACCCTCAGTGCCCACTGCCCAAAGCAGTAAAAGCTGAGGCACTCTGTGCTCAGCTGCAGGGTTGCAGTGTTTTGGAGTCAAGACTGGCAAGGTTATTCTTGCCAGTTTTCTTCTCTGAATCAGAAATGATGACCGATACTTGTTCAGATTATTGATGATGCAGAAGAGCAAATTGTGGTAGGAGGAGTCTGTCATTTTGCAAAGGGACGTGAGACTCAGTGTATCCTTGTTATCCGCATTCATCATATTAGTTAGTTTGTTTACCTAATCAGCTCCTGAAACAAGGTCTGCTAGAGAGCGAAATCTCCCTGAGCTTGGCCGTGTGCCAGGAATCTGAATTAGCAAAGGGATATTTTAAGGCGTCTAGGGTGTTACTGTGTATTGTTTCAACATAAAGTTTTCACTGTTTACACTCATTTTCTTGGCTGCTACTTTCCAAGCTCGGGTACACAGACAGGAGAATTGGTTTTGTCTTTCTAATTAAAAAAAATGTTGTTTTCTGTGCCCATGCATTCTTCATTTCCTGAAGGAAAATTTCAGGCTAGATAACGGGGATTTTTTGCTGCCCCAAGTCTCACATACTGCCTTTGACATCGCACTTCACCAGGGGTCCTGCAAGCACCAAGCTTTACTGGTCCAAGCCCAAAGCCGTGCATGCTGAAATGCCCACTAGATGGCCACAAGCAAACGCACGTCCACGCAGGCACGGACACACGGACACACGGACAGACACACCAGCACACGCCTCTGACAGGCTGCGGGGAGCAGCCGCACACGGCTGGTGACGAACCAGCAGCTAAGGTGAGGGACAACATCCCAAGCGCCCCCGGCAGGAACACGGAGACCACCTCCCCCGCCCACGAACGGACCAACACACGTCTTCTTTGCCCTCCGACAATTCCCCGAGTGCAAACCTTCAGTTTTGGGGAGCCGAACTGTTGCTCTGCAAAGAAGCCATTTCTGATACTAAGCTCCTCAAGTGGGGACGCAGCCAACAAACACTGTCCTGCCCAGCCAGGCAGCCTGGGAGCTTTCTGGACTTCCATGACATTGCCTTGGGTTGTAACCTGCTGTCATGGTCCCACCTGATGTGATGGTGCTGATGGCTTTCTGACCCAACACTCTTATGTCCAACCAGCCCCACGGTCTTCTCCCAGGGATCCGGCCATCTTGGGCTGAACGGCACAGAAACTGAACCTCTCACAGCAGATCTCCTCCCTCTGTGGCATTTACTGCTGTGGGAAATATCCAGACATCTACACCAACACCCTATAGCTGGTGATGTCCCTTTCCCCACCACACTGCTCTGGACTGATCGTGCCACCTCACTGTACGCACAGCAAAGCATTGGCACAGAGAAGCTCTCTCACCTCTGCAAACTCTTCACACCTCTGTCTACATACTGGTTTCCCCTCTCCTGGCCTAGAAGAAACCGGGTCAGGCCTGTTATCCCCCTCACAGCAGAACGCTGGTCCTAAATCATGCCCAGCGGCATACCTGTCACTTCCCCACTTGAAGCCTTTTGGTGGGTCCAGCTGCAGACTGAAGAGCACCTCCAGCTCACCTCCACACCCAGGGCCCTGCTGCCATCTTAGCACTCAGTTCCTCCTGACAACTGCGCATTTCCCTTTCTACCTTCTTCCTTTCCAACCCAAGGCTCTACAATGAGAACAGTCAAAATGAAAACCTCCTCTGGAAAAACAGCGATGTCCTCACTCTCATATCAGACAGGCCGGGTGGCCCTGGACGGGTGCAATCTGAGGATGTGAGCACTGAAAAGAGCAGCCTCCTGCCTTCCTCAGAGCATGTCCCTATCCACACTCATAGGCCCTGGGGCTTTGTAATGAATTTCCACGAAAGCGTAAGGACTGACCGGGTCCTGGGACTTCCCCAAATCCCTCCCCTGTAGCGATCAGCCCAGGAAAGCTTCCTGTCCCCAGGCTGCTGGTGGAGACTGCACTGCTTGTGTAAGCCAGGAAACAGTTTATTGCTGTCTTTTCAAAAGTAATGTCAAAATTATTGGCACTGTTTATGGTGACATCACTTTCTATGGCAGGTGTAAAGTGGGTATGAAGTTAAATGAGAGCAGTAAAGGTTGTACATAGGCTGCATGGCTGATCACAGGACTCATCATCCCTCCTCTTACGGAACACTGGGAAAGAGCTTTCTGAGCCCACAGTAGAAAAAGCAATTCCCGTACACAACACGGGAAGAGCCCTTCCTGGTAATAGCTAGAGTTGTGTTTGATGCACTTGGCTAACAAGTCCAACCAGACATAGTGAGATGAGCTGTGAGACAGTACTCATCCCTCTCAAGCGAAGACGTGATGGTTCATCCAAGCTTGGGTCTCCTCTAAGCTAAGCTAGCACAGGGCACACATTGAATACCGGCTCAATACAGCACCCAGCATTGAGCGTACATGCTACTACTATGGCACTGGTCCTGCAAGCCAGACCTGCCTCTGAATCCTGCTCTTAAATGCACTGTGTGGGCCAAGAATAGAAACTTGTTGCAATTTATCTGACTTACACAGCCAAAGCTGTAAAATCCCTCTTGATCAGGGAACATGTCTTGAACTGTATCCCCGTGGCAAATCTGGGGTTTTCACCTGACCTGGCCACCTCTTGTGGTGACATGTTTTCTCACTTGTCATACCTTTCAAAAAGTGGAGAACTTTGTCAGGTGCAGGGCTCCCACCTTCCCCAGAGAAAAACAAGTGTGCACACAATGTGCATGGTAGGTATAGTGAGATCCGTGGGTCAGCACGCGCTCGATCTCTGCAACACACCTGCATGGCAAGTGCATCCCTGGGACACTGACTTCATCATGGTCAGACCATGATGCCGGCTCACCAGCAGCTTAGCTGGAGGTACAGCTCCATATAGGCTCCCAGATGCTGGGACATAGCAGATAAACACCCAAATTCCTCTTTTCCTAACATGCTGATTGAAAAACAGGAAAAATATCAGGGTCATAGGTGCATGATAGTCACAGGAAAGCTGGCAAGAGTGCGCCCATCATCCTAGTCCACACAGACCCAGAGAGACATTTGTCATCGTCACAAAGGGTGATACTGCACATCCATCCTTTGGGTGCTCACAATGCCTGGCTCTGTTAATCAAGCTGGTATCCTGCCTGTGTAATTTCATTTTGCCTCCTTTTCCCCCACTAACACTGCTCTGCAGGTCTTCTGGCACAGAGGAAACCTTAGCATAGGTCTTCATGTACACCCATATGCAATGCACTCAGAGAACATTTGGGGACACACCGTGTTATCACCTTCACATTAAAGCAAGGTGAGTCAGGGCGGTGGGAGGAGAAATGGCACATCCCCTTCACGGTGCCTTTCAGTGGGCACCAGAATCAGTGCTTGGGATGCCAGCCTTCCTCAGAGGCTGTGGAGTGCTGCCTGTGCTGCTCTGGGGCTGCCCCGTGCATGCCAGAAGCAACTGCATGTTGCCCTCTGTTTTATCAGCACATTTGGAGCAAAGGGCAAAAGTGCACCCTGGCCTTCTCCAGAAAAAAATGTAGCAGCCAGAGGCTGTGCAGCTGCAGGAAACGGTGTCTGCAGCACTACCTGGTGCCCACCGTTTCCCGAGCTAAGGCTCAAGCCTGTCCCTGCATGTGTGGGGACAGCCCGGAGGGCTACAGCGCGAGCTCACTAAGGCATGGGAACTCTTGGTGCATTGAAGCTTTAGCTGGAAGGTATCTGCGGAAACATGTTATGTATCGTAAAACGTTGTAACATGTTGTAGTCAGTTTTCCTGCATCATCTTGGACTGAGCACCAAAAGGAGAAAGCTGCAGTCCCTTTACAATCTTCCCTTAGGAAGATACATGGTGAGGACGGTGTTTGCAATTCCTTGCCTCATGCAGTAAGAGATATCTGATCACCCAACCTCAGAAAATTCTTCACCAGGGTCTCTTGAATCTGGGGAAGGAGGAGGACCACCAGAGCCAGAGAGCAGGCCAGAACCACGGTCTGTGCCCTGACCACCACCCAGGAGGTCAGGACTGGCAGTTATGTTGGCTGCACTGGGGTGGCCCTGCAACGCTCTACTCCTACCACCTGTCTGCTCCTGGCTCTACATGTTCCTTAGCTCCATGTACCCTTAACCTTCTTCAGGTAGTTCACAACTCCAGGAGGTTTCACATGACCCATAATAGCTGCAGAAGACTCGTGCTCCGGGCACTGGCTGCTGCTGTACCACTGATGCCTGCAGCCAATAGAGTGTGTGATCCGCAGAGCTGGCAACACGCGACCCGCTTGTGGGTGCTGCTCGCACCAGGGCAGCACACCCAAGCTCACCAGGTGTCCCTTGCGCCTACCACACCCAGGCTAAGATCTCCCAGGCAGGGACTCCCCTCAGCTGTCAGCCATGGAACAAGCTGTTCCAATCAACAAATGGTGGGATGCTGTGGTGACAGTCGTGGGTGACTGAGTTGGAAGGATGGCTGTGAAGCCTAAGGTACGAAGGGACCTAGAGATAGGAGAAATGCCTGCTGGACAGAAAACTGCTTGTCCTGGAATGGACATCACTGGCACATCTAGCTAAGAGCAGTGACCGTCACAGATAATCAGCATGTACTTTTACATGGGTGGGTTGGCTAGATCCTTCCAATGGGCTGTTTCCCAGCCACGCTCACAGTTCAGCCTCCCTCCAGGTGAGCCAAGCAGTGCCCTTGGAGAGGAAAAGGTAGCACAGATGAGAAGGTATTTCCCCCTGGTGGCATACCGGACTCTGTGGCTGCAGGTGAGCCAGAGCATCCCGGGAGCATGGGTGGGCAGCCTGGCTGCAGTGGCCTGGCTGAACAACACCGGTACGGGCTAACCCAGCCCGGCAGAGTGCTGCTGCTTAGCCAGGTTGTAGCAGGTCAGCTCCAACAGTCAGGCAGGAGTCAGTCAGCAGCTTACTTCTAGACCACAGAGGGGACATAATCCTCATGTTTATGAATGTGCAACACGCATGCCATGGCCCTTTATATTAGTCACAGAAAGGTGACCAGGCGTAAGCGATGCTTCACCTGCATTCCCTCGCTGTGAATCTGGAGAGAAAGCTCTGACAACTGCAGCCAAAGTTGCAGCTCTGCCTTTGCTCAGACAGTCGGGACCCTAACAGAAACCCACTGAAACAGAAAGTAGGGAGCAAACTGTGCTTCTCACACTGGGCACGTCCCAAACTAGACACCTCTTGCTCCTCTCAGGGCAATGCCACTCAGAGTAGACAGAAAAGTGCCTAATGCTTTCTCATAGGCTCTGAGAAAGGTGGTGTCTGGAAGCTAGCTTTGCTGTAGGATATTCTAGCAACAGTTTGTCCTCCAACTCACTTCCCCTTTTCTGCTCCACAGAAGGAGCTGCCAGCCTCATATGCAGGGAGATCAGGGTCATCTGTTGAGGACTGGACTTCTCAACAGCTTGGTGCATGAGGCAGATGGTAGTGGTTTTTTACATTTCTTCACGGGCCTGTGCAAAACCTGGCTCACAGAGCACCCACAAAGAAAGACAATGAAAAGGCAGAGGAGATTCAAGCTGCCAGAGAAGAATGAGAAGAACTTGTTGAGATCTATCAGTGTAAAAGATAAACAGTACAGAGAAAAACAGATCCATTAAGAAATAAAAGGGAGAGTAAATTAACCGTGTCTCTGAAGTGCCTCTGTTATTGAACTGTTAAAAAAATCTCTATTCAAAGTCAGGAGAGGAGGAAAACTTTATGATAAAGGGTCATTAAAGGAAAACCTGAACACAAAACCATCAGCTGGTCCCTCTGCCAGGCATCATAAGGCTGGAGGGGAATTAACTATTGAACTTGCTGGGCTGCCCAATTATTTTTTTAAAAATCAGATGTGGAAAACTGCAGCAGTATCAGAGGAGAGACAAGAAAGTTCATCATTAAAAGAAGGAGTGAATGCAAGTGTTCCCAGCATGCAGATTTAGGGTGATGTTTCCAGAAGAGCTGAAGTGATCAAGGAACCGCAGTGCCTAGGCTAACTCAGAGAAGGGTTATCCCTAAGCTACTGTTGTTAAGAAAACAGAGGGATGAGCACAGGGAAGAGCGTCTGAGCTGGCACAGCCTGGCATTAAGCCCACAGAGCCATTCCTTGCCACAGCAGGGAAAGTTCTTGCCAAGGCACTCCACAGCAACGAGCTACTGCATATTTTGTTGCCTGCCTGTCTTTCCTTTCATAGGTGGCATAAGTGCCCCAACACTTGAAGGTATCCAACCCTCAATGACCATCTCTCCAAACAATGAACAGAACAAGGAAGGAGCTGTCACTGTAAAGCCCCGTTTCCCTCCCACTAGTGTGGAGGAGCGCACCAAAACCACACTGCCCCTTACTTTGTGACAGTCATACACAGCTTGCAGGGAAGAGAGTAGAAGACAAGGACTGAAAAGAGTGGTTTTACCCAATTTCCCGTCCCATTTAGAAAATTGGTCGGTGGCTGAAGGAACTTAGGGACTGAACACAGAAGGATGAAGTGGTACCTGGATATACAAAACATTCATACCTCTATACCTCCATCTCTGCACCAAAAAAACATCTTCTAAGCTGCACCTACAGCCCCAGCTGTACCAGGGTAAATGCCACCAGCTGGGCAGGTAACCTGCGTGGTCTAGCGACAAGCAGGAGAGTCCCCACTTTGCAGTAAGCTGAGGAGATGTTCCCAGCCCTCTATTTTCCTTCCTATCTCCTGCCTCATTTTCTGCCTCTGTCCAAAGGCCTGCAGCATAAGACTTTTCAGATGATAATCCCTTTGGGAAGGCTTGCCTGGGCCCCTGCACTCGCCCACCACCCAGCCCCTCTGTTTGCAGCTCCGGTAATTAACTTGTAAACGAAGTTCTAGCACATGGACTGAAAGCGGGCCATAGATAAAGGGTAATGAAAACACTCCATTACAGAAAGGGCCAAATTAAACAACTCTTAATTGAAAAATGGAAATTAATATGGATTTAGATCAACTAAACAGGCATGTTATTGAAGCGGCAACAAAGTGGTTGAACTACTCACATACCAATTAAAGATATGGAGGCAGAGATGCACCATACGCCACGAGAAACACTCATAATAATATTCGCACCAGGCCAGTAAGTTTGATTAGTTTTATTACACTCACTTGTACACTTCCTACTTTTATAAAATCATAGGGGAAGCTAATGACACTTCTCTGTTATCTCACTGTCATAGCTCGTGCTCATGTTGAGGAATTATTGGCAAAGATAGCCAGCACTACCTGCTCAGCTCTATTTCATGATTAAATTCTTGCAGGGTTCTTAAAAATATTCAAGATATTGAAATGGCTGGCTCACACAGCAGCAACACTTTCAGCTTCTCCGTTACTTTGGTAATCTACCTCCAACCACCCTAAACGCTGTGGTAACTTCCCTCCAGCTACGTGATCTCCATGAACGTGCTGTATAGGGATACAGGTGGGAACCCGCTGGCACAGTGCCTCATGCTGGCCTTTCTCTATTCTAAGTGTGAGTCACCCAAAGTTTTGGCAAGAATAGACAGATAATCACTTATTGAGAGTAACAGTGACAAGCATAAGCTTAGGAAAACCAACACCACCGCTACTTTCTGCAGCACTAAGAAATCCCTTGGCGGCCATTCCAGACACAGATTGAGCAAAGGTCAGCAACTGCATGGAGCAGTCGTCCCCATTCCACACCTACACTGCGGGATTAGGACTAAAATTCATTGCTTTGCAAAAATAATACATTTTTTCATTGTATAGCAAGCCCTGACAGCCAGGACCCTCTTTATGAGGGTCACAGATCCAGGCGTTGTCCTTTTAGACACAAGAACTGGGTAGAAGAGCTGCTGGTGCCCAGTGCAGCACACCAGTACGGCTCCAGTGCTGCAAGGAGCTGGGAATGGGTGGGAGCAAGGATGGCCCTATGTGTGTTAATCTGATAGCAGCTAAAACAATACATTTCAATTAGAATTTTAGTTGGCTTGTGTTTGTTTTTAGCGAAAATTGACCTCTTAGCTGCCTGACAAATCTTGCTCGATACACAGACAGTCCCCGCTCCTCACACATGGCACCAGTGTCTCCATGGGGTTCCTTTTGCTTATACAAGCAATTTTATTTGTCCCAACATAGTTCATCCATGTAATTACCATACAATCATGTAACAACAAGAACTGAAAATTTTTATTCTCTGTTTTAATTGACTAGTTCCCTTAAAAGGTGAATCTAGTGTCCCCACAATGGCAGCCAGGATCTTATTTTTTTTAAATACTGAACAGATTGCTTGATTTATTTGATGAGTAGGAGATATACTATAATGACAAACATACACAGTCATTTCAATAATGCCTAATCAAACTGAACTTTAATGTTGTAGATACAGGTGTTTAAAGTCTGGAACTGTCACATACTAATAAATTCAATAGGTATAACTTATCTAAAATCTAGACATTATGCTTAAAGAATCTTTTATGAGAAAGACACCAATTTAAGTCAGGTGTCAGAATACTTGTCAGTTTAAAGCCATTTTGAATACTTCAAGTTGTCTATTAAGGTTATACTTCCCCACAGGAATCTGCTATCTACTTACCCCACCTGGATTTTACAGAAATGTCTGGGTTTATTCTAATAGCAGCACTTCAATTCTTCTGAATACTCTTTCAAACACATGGATTAATGCAGTCTTTTTCAAGTATCTTGCAAAATGGCCGCAGTGACATCTGGTCTGACTTGCGCAAAGTGTCTCACTGGGGAAATGAAATTCTTTTCCCATGTTGCCTGATGTGAGGATGCTCCTGTTCCTTCTAAGAGCAGCCAGCTTAATACGGGAGGAAGATGGATGCAATGAGAAAGAGTGCTGCCTTGAAAAAAAACACATGTTCATCTTCTCTTTAAATAGAGGATTTGAATATTTTTTTCCTGAATTCAATGTTCTCTCAAACCAATAACTTTCTTGGCCTCTGATGGCTATTTGTAGTGTTCTGCTGAAGGTTTTACATGCAAGCAGTTCCTATATATCATTCTCTCAATTGCATTCTTTGAATTTCACTTTCATATTGAATTTCATAGGTGATTTACTTTCTCTTTGACTACTACCTCCTGAGAAATAAGTCCATGAATGAAAATAAGTGGTAGATATCACTCTTAGGTGTGGATCCAGTGGGAACCCGCATGAAATGCCGTGATGTTCACAACAATCTTAGAAAATGCTTTCATTAATGACCTACAAGAGGGAAAGAACAATGTGGAAAGATGGGAGGAACTGTGAGCTACAATGAAAATGCAAAAATATAGAGCTCCCTTGAGCAGCTAGAAGCTCACGCAAGGAAAAAACCATAAGATGACATGAAATTATAAATATCATGAAGAAAAGAATAAAAATTCATTGTCAGGTGACTCTTCCAAGGAGCGTCAAATGATGCTAATAGATTCAGAGCAAGATTTACTTCACTTGTGCAGTTCTGCTGCAGAACTCCTTGTCATGGGATGTTAGGATATTTACATGTGTTCAGAATCCCAGGAGGCTGTCAAAGTACTCAGTGAGTATTGCTAAATAGTTGCCCTACTCTCATACTCTTCTCTAATATCCACCTCTTGCCAGTGTCAGTGATGGTAGGGCCGTTATTATGCTTGTTAGCCAAAGTTAATAAAATGGCATTTGAAACCCAGAACACTGAAGGGAAAAGCCTGAGGATAAATGAGATCTGTCTAAAAAGATCTTGAAGTGACTGAATTAGATAAATAGAAATAAATAAAGACAGAAGCAAGTGGATTGGTGCTAATTCAAGGCTGTTTCTGCAAGGACTCAGAAGTCCGGCCGAATCGGTATGAACACACCCAGTGTACAGCTGTAGACACGGGTCCCGTATCTCCAGGCAGACTGATGGGCAGGATGGGCTTCACAGAAGAACAACCACATGATTAAGAGACTAGCGTATGATTTATAAAGAATGATTAAAGAAAAGATCTTCACAGCTTGCTTAAGTGATGATGAAAACCAAAAGTGACAGCCAGGAGAAGAAAACAGGTGAACAGCTTAGATTTATTTATAGAGTGTGAACATTACAACAAGGGGGAAAGAATTAGGCTCATACAAAAGGGCTTATTTTGAAAAGCAACATGAAGTGTGATAACAAGAAGCGTGACCAAGACTGGGAATCACCTTGTCATGGCTTGTGACACAAAAATAAAAGCATGGACAAGGATACATCACAGATTATGTGGTAAGCGACAATCGGGTGCTGACTCATTGGAAAGATCATAGAATCATAGAATAGTTGGGGTTGGAAGGGACCATTAAAGGTCATCTAGTCCGATCCCCCTGCATTGAGCAGGGACACCTTCAACTAGAGCAGGTTGCTCAGAGCCCCGTCCAACCTGACCTTGAATATTTCCCAGGGATCCCTTTCGAAGATCGGTGGGAGCTAACACTTCTCCCCCATCAGGGGTGCTCAGGACTCCTACATGACCCTGATGTGCACGCTGGTGTAGTGCTCATGCTCTCACACAACAGATGGGCACAGAAATTCTGCTCTTTCTCATGATTACCCCTTTCAAGATGAGCAAAAGTGTCACTCACAAGCACTTTCTCCGGGAATATATGTGCCATTAGCAACACCTGAAGTTTAGAACAGTCACACAGGGTGCTTCTGCTGTCCAAGTCTAACTGGATCTCTGGGGCAGAAGGATCACAGTAAGGAGCACTCCTACCTTTAAAAACTCTGCAGTACAGGAAGACTAGGCAGTTGTTCATTAGCCAGCGCAGAATACATGCTGGCAGCAAGTCAGTGACAGTTAAGATACATTAGCCACCACTGCACTTTCAAATCAGATAAAACACTGAGTCTCAGCACTAGAAGGATGCTCCAGATGCTGAAACAATACGTGTCATGTCCGGTTCTGCATTGTCTGCCATAACACCTCCCTCTGCCTCACCCATAGTGAGGGCCCTCAGCCCTGGTCACAGGAGAAATGGTGCCTCTGCAGTTCAGCATACACTGTGCCACTAGAAGAACCGCTTCCTTGAAAAGGCCCTTCGTGGGAAATCAAAGGACCTTTTTTCCAGCTCAACATCAGACGGTGGATGCAGGCAACACTAAATTTCCAACAGGTCACTCCTTTCTTGACTTGAGGTCCTACAGGGTCACAAGTGGAGAAATGACCCTCCATCCAGCACACTCTCTCTAGAGGCAAAGCCCCAGGGCCTGCTGCTCAGAGCAAAGTCCTAACACATCAGGTAGGATTTCAGATGATGGGCCATCATTTCTGAAGACCTTTGGAAATCCTGTCAGCATGTAGGTTGCCTACAAGCTGTTAGGTCAGCAGGAGTCCTGCCAGCAGAACAGGATAACAAACACAAGTTGCTTTTATAAAAATGTCACTCTTGATTGAGCACGAAAATGAGGGTAGCAAGGGGGGCTCAAGACTGGGGGAAAAAGGGCTGCAATTTTGTTTGGGAGGATCTGCCTGTCCCTGCACAGGGTCATGCCTCAGCAGCTTCCAGCATCAGTGTTATCTTGCTAAGTGCCCTCTGAGCTACCTTCCAAACCCACGAGGGAGCGGCCTCCTGGGCCGTCTCCTTAGGGAAGAAAGAGCACAGGCTGAAGGAACAGATCAGCGGGTGCTAGGCCTGCGTGAGGAGAGACTGAGCAGAAGGAGGAATCAGGGAAACCAGGACCCTCCCAACGCCATGTGGCACTCATGCCAATCCCTCTTGTAGAAACAGCTACGCACCAGCCACAGAGGCAGCCGCTGCCACTGTGTGGGGGAGCAGGCCAATTTAACCCCCAGACAGCCAAGAAACATCACCTGCACCAGCAAAAAGGGATTCAAGACTTGGCCATTGCACTCCCATGCCTTGCGCAGCAACCCGGCAGGAGCAGGGCACGGGGAGCAGGGAGGCAGCAGAAGCTGCTGGAGTCCACCCTTGTGAACGTCATGGTTGGTCTGTCCAAGCACACTGTGCCTCCCACGCTGCACACGGCAGCTGTAAGACCTCGCTGGTTGCTGGGGCTGTGATGGTGGCCTGCACGCTGGCTGTCACGCATGTCGAAGGCTGGTGCTGGCACAGCCCTGCTGCTCAGGCTGCTCCTCACTGCCGGAGGATTTATCACAGAGTGGCGATACTCCACACAGCCTGGTTCTGCCTCCTCACAGTGGCACGGCAGGCAGGACTGGCATGCAATCAAACCCCAAACATCAAAAATCATTAAAAAAAAACCAAGACATCCCCAGAAACTTTAAAGGAAGCTTCACTTGTGGAGGCAGTGAAAATGCAGCGACAGTGCAAACACCTCCCTGGGACTCACCCGTCATTCCCACACCGCAGTCCTACCCACAATGATACTAGCTGCCCGCACCACCCCTCCTGTGCTCAGAGGAGCAGAGATGAGCACTTTCCCTCCCACACTGCCCACCCAGACCTGCTCTCCAGGAGGGTCTCTTCTTGCCTATACCACCAAGACCTCAAAACGCTGCAGTATTTCCTTGCACATCAGTTCCCCTTCAATGATTTAGGGTTCCCTCTGTTATACACCCCCAAAATCACCGGGACAACATGTCAGTACAGCACATGTTGACATACAAAGAGCAAATACAAATCTGCCAAGAACAGCTGATCTGGCTGCCTAGCCATAGAGAGCAGGGGAGCGGACAGGCTGGGGAGGTTTATTCAGAGCAATGTCAGCCTTCCCTGCTGCTACCTTTTCTTCAGGGAGGGATGAACACAGCTGAGAGGGGCAGCATAAGGGGGTCCAAGAGATATGATTACCTGTATCCTGTCTTCTGGCAACTCTGTTTTCATGGCCAACATCTCTCTAGCATATACATCAGGATAGTGGGCCTCATTGAAGGCCTTTTCCAGCTCCTCCAGTTGGTAGGATGTGAAGATTGTCCTGAGGGGAGTAAAACTCTTTGATCAAAAAACGAAAGAAGAAGCAGCAAAGATGATGAAGAGTCAGAGAAATGGACACAGAAGCTACAGAAACCTGGGTAACATGCCGACACATAGTTCCCCCCCCTCCCCCCATCTCCTGTGTTTCTGTGCACAAAAGGTCAGGTGCCAGGGTGAAAGGAGAACCAGAAAATGCCAGAAGACAGCACTTTAAACAATTACAAATCACCTCCCTTTCAGGGACTGCCCTCTGGAGACGGTCCCTCCGCAGCAGCCAGCACCCGCAACCACCAGCAATGGCAGCTGCTCTTACACCCCCGACCCTGCTGCCTCTTGTGAGGAACCCGGGGGTGTCCCTATCGCTCACCCTCCCTCCAACAGGGCAGAGCACCCACCCCTGGCCTGGCTGAAAACCACCCCCCCTCTCCTCCTCTTGCATCCAGAGGTTTCTTAACCCTTTGGTAGTCACGCTGAGATAAAGCAGCATCCCCTCAGCACCCCGTCTGGAGAGGTGCTGAGCCCTTCCCCAGCTGCTGGTGCTTAGCCTCTTCAATCTCCACGAGCAAATAATCCTCCCGTGGAGCCCCGGTCCTCGGCTGAATCCTCCAAAGGTCTCATCCACTCTGCTCCCCGCTGGTTTCCACCGGTCCTTCCCTAGGAGAGCCAGTGCCAGCTCCCTTCCTCTGCCTTCCCCCTGGCTGCTTCCACGCCGATATCCCATTAGCTGCTCCCTGCCAGGTTGCATTACCCCATTATCCTCTGGAAATCCCCCCGGACCGCCCTGGGCGGGCAGCAGCCCAACCCGCCTTTGCGCAGCCAGTTTTCGGCTCGGGACAACCAGATTGAAAAATCAGCAGCTGGAAAGCCGAGACGGATGAAAGCCCTTCGCCAGGGGATGGGTGAGAGGTCTCAGGCCACTTCCACTCCCCCGAGGGTTAAAACTCCCACCCTCCAAGCCCCCTGGTACACAAAAAGCAAATTTTGATAAAAACTAACAACACTCCAACACAAAAAAAAAAAACAAAAAAAAAAAAACCAAACCAACAAACAAAAAAACCACCAACAACGATTGCAGCCTTTGTTCAAAATAAACGTATAAATATATTATTAAACTAAGAAACATGTGGCTCCCAGAAGGGGGAAGGAAAGAGGAAAAAAAAGTCCTTGTCTAAAATACACCCGAATTTCAGGAAAGCCCTACAATTCCAGAGAGCAAAAGAGAAAAATCTCAGAAATATCCTCCGCGGTTCAGAATCGAAAGGATTCCGCCAGATCGATAACTTTACGAACAAAAGCAGCATGCAAATGCAAGGGACCTGCCTGCAATCAGACCCTTCTTAAAATTCACGCCTAAACCCGTTCTCTTTTCAAACAGTTTTCCTTCAGCTCGGACAAACCCGCGAGCTCCCGGGACAGCAGAGGCACGTTAAAGCGCCTGTTTTCTCTCTATGGGACCACGGGAATAATTCTTCCAGTTTTGACCCCGTTCGGAATTCAAGCGTTGCTGCTCGGACAGGAGCAAGGCTGAGCGGTGGGAAGGTTTTGCCTGACATCCAGCCAAAGTTTTCCCCTTTCAGCTCTCCGCCCTGGTAGCCCCTGTCCCTTTGGCAATACACAATCCACCGGTCCTTTTGGCGTTTCCACCCCACAGATATCTGCAGGCTACTGGCCTGGCACCTCCCAGCCCTTTCTTGGTACAACTAGAGGTCTTCACCGTTTATTACAGAATACACAACTACAGCTAAACGTTGCAGAACCGAAAACAAAATAAATCTGAATTTCGTTTCCTCTCTCCCACCCAGACTGCGACCTGCTGCTTTTTCACCCAGCCCCGTCCGGTCCACAGAGAAAACGGACCCGTGTCTACCCCAGAGCTCCGGAACTGGGAGCATTTGCCCGGGGAAGGACGGACCCCGGGTTTGGGATGACCAAGCCTCCCGTCGCACACAGAGCAGGACCTCTCCTGGGACAGTTGGTCTCCTTCCACCCCGCACCCTGCTCAGCTTTCACTGGGGCATCTTTTAATCCACCCGTCCTGCACCGTGGCCGGATTGATTTAATTGTCCCTAAATCACCCAGGATAGCGCCTGGCCTTCCTTTGTCCTGGCTCTCCGGCCACAGAAATGCCAGAACCCAGCACGGGATTTTTTCGTTTCTGTTTGTAAGGCGCAAACAACCCAGCTCCATTTTAACTGCGGGAGAAGTCAGGCAAAGTCCGTTACCCCGACCGCTCCCGAGGGGAAACCACATCCCCTCCGGATCCCCCAGAGTGGATCTTGGTTTGCTTAACCAAACCTCCAACCTTCTGCAGCTTCTCTGCAGGCTGTGTCTGATTCCCAGCTACCTAATTTGCTGGCAAAATATTCATTTGGAAGTAATAAAATATTTAAATCACTGATAGAAATGGTCCCTAGCTGATAGCCAATATTAAGATTGCATTATGCGGAGCAGGGAACGGTTTTGACTATTTAACGGCTTCAGCTTCGGACAGGTCCATGGTCATGTTTCTCCTCCCCACCCCCGAGCACCGCCGATCCGCATCGCACCCAACGCTCAGGGGCTGCACGGGTTGGCGGCTCGGGGTACCCGCATCCCCAGCCAGAAAAACGAAATAAAAGGCCACCTGTGGCCGGTCCCCGCGCTCCCCGCAGGCACGTCCCTGAACGCGGTTTATTTTGGGAGAGGAGAAAGAAAAAAGGAAAGGGCCCGGGGAAGAAGCCGCAGGGCAGCCGGGGCTCTCCGGCGGCCGGTACCGGGAGGGGTATTTGGGGTCGGGCCGGCCGGAGCTCGGCGCTGCCGGTGCCCGGTGCCCTGGGGAGGGGGCAGCGGGAGCCGGCGGGGCGGCGGCCGCTCGCTTACCTGTGCCGCCTCTTCTTTCGTTTCTTGCTCTGGTTTAGGGAGGATTTGGACATTTTGCGGTCGCTGGAGGAGACATCCTCGGAATCTGCGGAGAGACGGGCAGCGGCCGTAGGCCGGGGCTCCCTGCCCGCCGGGGACCCCCGGACAGGGCCGGGCCCGGCGGCTCCGCTCCCTCCGCTCCCTCCGGCCGGAGGTTTCGTTGCGGTCGCGCCGCGGACGGGGCCCGCCGGAGGCCGCTCCCCCCAGGCC
>Ga0065711_1039091_pt1 | contig 18141 bp, 10 predicted proteins | sample Hoacrofraction12_FD_59098 | JGI IMG/M metagenome (GOLD analysis project Ga0065711, IMG submission 59098) | Hoatzin crop microbial communities from Cojedes, Venezuela - Epithelial fraction 12 v2 (version 2) | ecosystem: Host-associated > Birds > Digestive system > Esophagus > Crop | place... | reverse complement strand
TTCCGGTGTATCTACCACACCTCCCAGTTTGGTGTCGTCAGCAAACTTGCTGAGGGTACATTCTAACGCTTCATCCAGGTCGTTGATGAAGAAGTTAAACAAGACTGGGCCCAGTACTGACCCCTGGGGGACATCACTTGTCACCAGCCTCCAACTAGACTCAGCGCCGCTGATTACAACCCTCTGAGTTCTGCCATTCAGCCAGTTCTCTATCCACTGTGACTTAATAAATGAGAATTCAATCAATACACCTGTTTAAAAGGTACTTTCCTTTCCCCCCCCCTCAGTCTGTTTCATCCTATCTGTAAAAGTAACAATTTTCAAGATTCAAATTTTGGTTCAAAACTGTCTTGATTTATTAGGAAAAAACCCTACATGCAAGAACTATATCCAAGAAACTTATGCCGAAACAATTCAAGATATGCACTATGAATTCTTACTTGGCCCACTCAACACTATGCATATGGTGGTTCCATTATAATGGGGAGCAGGGCGTGGCGAGAAATCCATAAACACATCTTCAGGTCCACGTATCTCTAAAAAGTTCATACTGTAATTCTGCATTGATCTGATACTGCTACAGAAGTTTATTGTGAGAAGACACAATTTGCATTCCATTCTGTCCTTCTAAACCTCCTAAGACTTTTTCCTAGTATACTTTTTTCAGAACGTTATTCCATCAAAGAAGTCCCCTGACTCTGATGACTCAGTCCCTCATATGCAACACTGTTTTCTATGATAAACAATTAGCTATTCTAAATGACTACTTCCTTTGCTAACCTACAGCTGACTACATATCTCTTGTTCTGAAGACGGCATATGTGCATTCCATTAGATACAACATTTTTGCATATGTTGAGATTAACTGAAATCTCTGCCCGTTGCTTTTCACTGCTCTCACTTCATCCAAATATTCTGGAAATAAGGAAGCAACATTTTAGCAATATAAGTACAAGGTACTGCTTCAGTTTGCTGGAATCAGTCTTTCCTGAAATTAATAATAGTTTTCCTTATCACTGCATTACACTGCAAATATCTGAGAAAGCATGCCCATTTTAGATCATTTTATATTCTTTAAATCAGATGCAAATTTTCAGACTTAACACTTAAGTATGAGAGTAACTAAAGCATACTACATGCCAAAGACAGGATTAGAAACCAAGCATTTTCAGGTTCAATTTATGTTATGTAGGAAACCCCACAGAGGATCGCTGCTTTGCAGCAGGTGGAGACAGCTACTGTTTGCTGAGCACTAATGCCCTTAATTTTAAAACTGCCTTCGCACAGGAACAGTACATGTCAGACAGTAATTGGATGCATGGTATCACTGCCAATGCAGAGCCACAGTTTTAGAACCACGAATAAGCAAAAAGTGAAGTTTGTAAACCCTGATGCTGTGCTTATTTTGTAAGGGGTATGGGCACTGTCAAAACAATAGTAAGAATACACATTTTCAGGAGGTTGGCATGACTTTAGATTTGGACAGCTAATCCTAATACAAGCTTCATATCCACAGTAACTTTAAGCATAATCTGAACATGTATGTAGATTAAGTTATAAATAATACAGATCAACTAACACAGCGCTCTGCAGATCTAGAAATCACCTTTTTTAAAGTGGGTAGACACAGAAAAGACAGTAAGCTGATACTGCCCCACTGAGGATAAGAAGATCTTGTTACATCTGATTTCTATGGAAAAGTATCACTTGAACATGCCCACCTCATTGCAAGATTTACTACAAGAATGTACGAAAGATCTAGCTCTCCACACTTCAGAACACAAAACACATCACTCACCTGGAGCAAAATGACCTTTAAGTTTGTGGATGGAAGAGAACATAGAGATGTACATGACAATACAGCACCTTCTTCAAAGGCACTGGTACTAGTCAGACATGCACACTCACTCACACTGACAACTAGTGAAATATGGTATGAGAAGTCCTATGAAAGAGGCAATAATCTTTAACATTTAATTTGTAAAAAAGCGAGATATTAACTACAGTTGAGAGGTTTTGAATGCAGAAAGTCAGTTCATCATTAACCCCATGAAGTTGTAAAAATTTGTATTACAATGTGCAAATAAATTACACCCTACTATTACATTACCTATAACTGCAAAGAAGGAAACCAATTACCTGCTAGATTTTGTATCCACTAGACCTTGCAGATTAAGTATATTAATGGCTTTAGTGGTATTTCAATACTGGGCAATAAATACAGAATTTGACCTAAAGATTAAAATATCTGGGAAAGCATTCTCAGACCTGTGTACACAAATTAGACAGAGTTTAACTAAGACCATAAAAATTAGGAAACTACCCTTTATCATTTCATACCACTTTATATTATCACTGAACTGCATAATATCTCTTCTTCAACTCTTCCACAATCAAAATAAGGGCTTGGGGTTTATTTACAAAATGAAATTTTAGAGTTCAACTTAAAAATGTTATTTTAAATCAACCAATTTAGTTAAGCTAAAAAAATTTTAGTGAACTCCAACTAGCTATTTGTCAACTTGACTAAATTTCAGCTCCCAGGGTATCCCAAAACACCACTACAAACCAGTAAATTGTACATTATTAAATACTCTGTTATCATTTCAAAGAAGTTCCAATAATTTTATTTATAAAATTGTAATTTGTTAGGCAAATCTATTCCAGTTCCCTTGTCATGGTCTGAAAACAAACAAATGAAAAGTTTCACCTTCATATATCCTGAGATTCATTTACACTATCAACCACAAAAGATGAACAATCTGTGACAAATTTGCACTAAATGTTAGTATTAGCAATCAGAAGCAGTTACCTTTGAGAAGTCCAGAATTATCAATAGGACCAGGGTACACATTCTGATCTCCCATCTGGTATTTGTCCCAGCTGTCAAAACCAACATATTTTTTCCACTGTTTGAACCAGCGACTATCCACTAGATACCTTCAATGGAAAAAGACATACAAGTTAATTATTGGCATGCTACCACTTCCTAAAGTATCAAATAATCCATGTTAACGCACTTATATTCATCAACCTTGCAAAATGGAGAATATTTTTTCTGTCTGGTCTACTAACCATTATCAGCATCTCCTACCAACAAGGACTTTATTGCAGGCAATTAAAGATCCCGCTAATCACAGTGGGCAAGTACAGTTTTGCAAGACTGCCAATACAGCATACCAGAAGTCGAAGAATGGCAAGTTCAAAAAACATTTCCCTTTTTAGCATGAGATATCATCAGCTGTTCTCAATTTGTGAATTCAGGAGATTCAAGTTAAATCTTTATAATTAGACAGCCCTTTGAAAAAGGAGAGATAACTTTTAGTAAAATGTTTTTTCCTGCTGTATTTTTATTTATAACATTCATATGCAAGTTGAAAAACTTCAGAACTCTGATGTCCTGTCAAGAACCAGAGAGTCTAAGTGTTTTCCTCCTTTGAGTCAACATCAACACATACAGTGAATGTTCTGCTTTTGAGGCAGTACTGTATGTTCCTTCTACATATAATTACCAACTTCACACTTCTATATAAAGGGATATCTCTAAACTCAGCTCCACAGTATTTCTACTCAGATTAAACTGTTGCCAGTCTGGCTTTTATGAAGTCCAGTGATGCCTACATTTTATACCTTTTTGTCCAGAAATTGTTTAAGATACCAAATCTGTTCAGTGATCCTCAGATTTTATTTTATTTAAAAGACATCACATTCATTATGTCTCTCTGCTAAAAGTACCCATCTCCTCCTGTTTAGTCTGTACCACGCCTTTTGGTACCACCCTAGTACACGTCAGAATATCATTAGCAGGATGAAATACTAGGTCAAACTGAAGTTCATAGGTAATCCTCATTCTCTTCTCCAGTATTTGACTACTGAACTCTTATTTGTAGCATACCAATAATATGCTATTGAACTTTATGAGATCTCAAAACTTCATGGCGATTCAAATACTAGTCTGCTAATACATTTAGCATTATTAGGCCAACACTTTGTAGGAGTTACTCATTAACACCATGGAAAAACACAGAACAAAAACACGAACACATACAATTCTTGTAACCAAAGAAGCACAAAAACGTTTCTTGAGTATACATTTTACTGAATAGGTTTAAAAAAATGTATTGGCAGGGCCTTAAATTTGTGCTTCTAAATGATGTAACTACAACAAAATGAACAAACCTAAGATATGTAAGTCTTGACTTCTGTCCTCAAGTAATTTTTCTCTCTAACACACACAGATCAAGCCTGGAGTCAGCCTCCAGAAGCACTGCTAGCAAACCTCTGGTAAAGAAGGAATTACTACCGAGTAGTACTCGTAAGTGGGACACTTTGTAGTCAACTTAATCAGATTCTCTTGTCAACAAGCCCCAATTTTTCGGTTTCTACAGAACGTACTCTTAAGCATGTGAATCTATAGGTAAAATCCCTTTGGAAAATAAGAGGAAGCAGGCATTAAAAAGCTATGCATAAAATCACCACAGGATTTTGGATGCTTACTTCCCCCGTGTTCGTTCAAAAACATCAAAGACTAAGGTCTCAAAGGCAACTTTACAACACCTATGACAACAGCATCCTACTTCACAGGGCGAATAGTCTTGATTCAAAATATGATTACATCAACAGTAATAATGAGCCTGTAAACAAATTGCTACTAGCCTCAGCTTGTAACTACCCCAAGCAAACAACATAAATAGGAAAGGCAGAGCTGTGTCTCAACTGCTATAGACACAGTTCTGCCAATATCGTAATTTTGGTCAGGGACCAAACTTCTCCCTTCCTGCACCAATGCCAGCCATACTCTGGAGCAGGTACCTCGACCACGTCACAGTGCAAGACTTGGTCTTGGATCTATTCTACTATCATACGCTGTTACTACTGGTCAAGAGTCCTCAGCTGCTATCAATTGCTATCTCTTCTGAAGCTGTTTTGCACACAATTTTGTCCTCAAACTTGCAATACACAATTTCTTCCCAAAATTTTAAATGCTTAATGAAGCGGTCAGGAAACAGTCTCACACTGCTTTTTAAACCAAAAATATAGATATAAAAAGCTTAGTTTTAAACAATATTAAGGAAATCTATATGAAAAGTATTTTCTGCAAAAATGTCCTTTTCCACTCTTAAACTCAGAAACAGACAGTGACTTAACAGGGTGTTTTGGGCACAGTGCATCCCACCAAATCAGTAATGAAATAGCACAGAAGTCGTCCTATTCCAGAATTATGAGATACTTACCATCATCACAATTTTACCATATTGAATCATTCCAAAAAGCAGCCTAGCTCAGCACTTTTATTTCATTTTTGTGGCAGAATTCCCTCGACATGTTTTATTTTGTTTAGAATGTAATAGGAAACAAGATTTGGGATAAAACATAGTAAAATGCAGGCTATTATAAAAATAAACAGATTTAAACTTTATTAAGCCGAAAAAAGGTAAAACTTATCTAGTTCAAATGTGAGTAAGGTCCAGTCCCACACAGGTTTGACATTTGAAAAAACAAACTCATTCAGTTAGAATACACTGATTTCTTGACCACTCTCCACTGTCTATACTGTTACGTGAAGTTATAAGCACTGCCTAGCAAAGCAACTAGCTTCTCATAATAATTCAGATCTTTGTGTACAGAAAATCTCATTTTGCAACACAAGAAAGTATCTACATAAAGCCTTGCTGTCTTATGTAAAAGCCTTTTCTGAACTTAACTTTTCAGGTTCTCCTAACACAGTAGCAGATTTAACATTCACTGCAGCAAAACCTATGAAACCATAAACCTCAAACTGCTGTGAAATTAAATGAGAAACAACTTCAACTATCAAAAATAATCAGCTTGTGAAAACAGGCATATAATGTGACTATGCACACATAACAAAATTTGGTATTATCATTTGTTTAAAACAAGCATTCCATTTAAAAAGAAAAAAGTAAAAAAAAGAGCATAACTTTTTTTTAAGATTCAGATGAAAGCAAAGATAGAAACTTTAAAAGTTGAAAAGTTCCTTCAAAACACCATGTTTTCCACCATGCAATACATACAGCAAGTGAAGCAACATCGTAACAGTGCCCCAGTATGCTTTAACATATCTGGTAAGTTTGTTACTAGAAGCTTTCAACTATATATTTATGCTACCATGAAGTCCTCCTAAGCAATACTGCAACAGGAGAGAAAAAAAAACAAATTAGGTGTAAGCTTTACAGAGATAACATATGCTTCCTTTTCCACAATCAATAGTTAGATGCAGATGTCTTCAGATATGATCTCGTTCAATGAAGGCCACAACGCTTTTGGAGGTACAGACTCAACAGTGAATGCAGAAAGGTTTTAAACTTTTTCCTCTAACAGATTCTCTACCCAATTAATACCCAAGGTTTGCCACATTCATGCAGTATCCAGAAATGAGAGCGGGGAAAATAACATAGCAGACAGAAGCCTGCAATAGGCAATTTAGCCTGTTTAACGTAAAGATCACAGGAGTAAGAATTTAAGAATTCAGTGAACACCACAAAGATAGTCCACTGCAAAATTCAGAGAGAAAAAACAGATCTTTATGCACAAATTTTCACCAAATAGTAACTAACTGTTGCAATTAAATGAGCGTTATCTTGTTTCCTGGAAGACAAAAAACAGACACTAGACTCTACCATGGAAGTTTCAATTGGTATGACCACGTTAAATGGAGTGACTTTATTCTAGACATTGCATATATAATTGAATACAAAATCTGATATTAAACATAATTTTTCCTTTACCCTGAGCCTGTCAGAACAAGCCTGATGTTACTATAATTGAATCACTGGTATTTGTGTCTTTTTAAAGTACAAGTAGCAGCAGTTCTTCTCACATTTGCAAAAATCCAGTTCTTTCACCCTGCCTGTACAAATCCCAATTCCTTTTACAACAGCCTCTTAGTATTCACTCATTTTTCTTTAATAAATGGAAAAAGGGATATTGAAGTTGATCAATCTGACAAGCCCTCACATTTTGCTTTAGGCACAAAGTTTTCAGTCTTCTGGACATGCTCAAGGCCAACAGCACTCTCACCTTTCTCTTCTGCTGTGGCCATCCAGCACTGTTCTGTCACAGCCACAACTACGTGTGGTTATGAGCGCAGCCACCCTCAGACATCCATTCTACCACCAAACCTGCCAGCCTTGTCCCTGATTCCATCCCACGACTTCTACTTCCTTGATCTAAATTTGAACGAACTACGAATCTTAAAGAAGGAAAGCTGTAATTTTACACAGAAGGGAAATTATCATCATATAGCCAAACTGTCCGTTGTTTTAATTAATGCTTAACAAATTACTGCTCCTGTAGAACCATATTACTTTTCATACGCTTTGCATTAAATGTCTGGTCATACACCAGTAACATAATGATTAATACAGTATTTGATAATTTGACTTAAAGATGCAAGAAAGCTTGGGGTCCACTGTTCTAGATTTTAAATGTTCACCATTACCTATTTTAGCACTTCATCAACTTTATTCTTCCACAGCCAATTAATGTTGTCACAAATCAAATTTTGCTCTGCAATGTCTCTCTACAGTTCTCCCTGAAGTTGTAACATTTGTTTCCTAACACAAAGTGCAAGAACATCACTTCTCTTCAAATTTAGGAATTTGTACTTACACGCTCAAATACGAGACTAATATTTCTAGCACAAAAAAGTTGAAAGGCCACCTAAAAATTACGCGAGTGTGTAAGTGTGACAAGAAATACAGTCAAGTTCATTCCCTGGAAAGAAAACGCTGCAGGATGACAAAATCTTTAAAAAAAAAAAAAAAAAAAAAAAAATCACATTAATTTTGAGATTCTCTGAGCAAAGTCTGTCCAGTAACACCATGGAGAAAAGCAAATGAAGAATGCATGAACACCAAAAACTTGAAAGCTACTCAAATTGCTTTGTTTTTATATCTTCTCCTTTCCTGCTTTCTTACTTGAATTCACCGACTACTACTTTTTAAGACTGGTGTATTTTGGATATACGGATGAAGCTGCAAGGAACAATTAAAAAAAAAGAAGCTAAATGGATGCAAACCACCACTCAGTTCTCGGGATTTCTTACAGACCACATCGTACTCTAATAATCAAACCCGAAACAAAAATCTTACAGATTTGATACTGCACTATACCTGTTCTCAGAGCCTCGTGAACCACCTGCTGATCACAGATTTACAGCTTAGAAAGTACTGCCTTACTCATGATGCCAATACTCACCTCTCAACATCCTTTATAAAAAATGGTAAGCAGAATACTTGTGTAAGTCCAATAATTAATTTGCTATTTAGACATAACTGCTTTTAATTGACTCATGATCTATTAACACTGTTTAGACTTCTTAATTTAAAGAAGCATGGAGTCTTTATTCTCAGACAGATATTCTTAAGAGCAAACTCAGTAGATCAGTTTACCACAATGTTGAGGTAACAGATGCATTAACATGCAAAAGAAGGATTTAGTGAATTTATATAGACAAGAAAAAAATTTACTCTATGTATTTTGAAAAACACTAACAGACACTGTAATTGTGAATTCTTTCAGTAAATTACTGGCTATGTGTACGTATGTGCATACATATGCACATGTGCATATACGTTTTATACATCTTAGGCATTTTAATGAGCATTCTGCTACTTTCACTTCAACAGAAATCTGATACAGGTGAGAGGTTATTCTGGGTTACTATGTAATTAATACAGTCACAGTAGTTGCAATCTTTCCCCTTTACAAGAACTTGTTATTAATCAATAGATGAAATATTACTTTTCCAATTAGACTAGGGAAAATGGAAATTTGCATTCAAATGCCATACACTCCCTTCATCTTTATGCAAAAAAGATATACCATGTTAAAGATTATGCTGCAAAAAAAGTTAATGCAATTACACCACGCTCAGCTTAGGGGATCAATCTGCTAAAGCACTTACATAGCTAAAATCCAGACTTCTTAGCATTAAGGGAAAAAATAAAAATCAGAAATTTATAGACTGTAGCTTTTGATCCTACAAACACATTCAATATTGCCTTCTCACCAAGATCAGCAAGACTACTCATCTACACAAAACAAAGAAGGAAAACTGTAAGAAGGCAACATAATTAATCTTCTCATCAATGTTATAATATCCATGATACAATCAACCACCTGAAAACTATGTGTTACCTATAGAGGGACCGCCAGTACTTCAGAGGAAAAGACATACCTCAAGTAAACAGAACTACATCTGCTAAAACCTCATATCTTAAATAAGATTTGGTCACTTAGATCACTTGTCAGGGGGAAATTATTAAAAGCTTGTAGCATGCACTTGAGACCAGATACGCTTCACTGAATGTGTGTTGTCCCAGCTAAAAAAATAGCATACCATGGATTAGTAAAACAGAGGCATAAAACATCTGTACATTAAACTTGGTACAATGTTTTGTTTTTATTTTTGTTACTGTTACCTAACACAGGAAACCATTCCAAACCAGTCTAAAGTTAATGTAGTTTTTTGAACTGTGGACCTGACTGAGAAATCTACCCCAGGACACCTTAGCAAAGTTAAAAAATATGGCCTATCCATTTTTTAAAACCATGATTAAGAAATGTTTGTTACTTAACTCTGATGGAATCAAGATTTCACTCAAGCAGGAAACACAAATGTTGCGCTCTCAGATGTCATCAGTCAAGATAGTGAGCAGGATAACCAACCCATCTTCAGGGGTAAAACACACCTGGAGGATTTGTAGTAGAGACTAAGGAGAGGACTGCCTCAAATTTCTAGATACGCTGTTTTGACGGGCAAACCTTAAAAACTAAGACAACCTTGCAAGGTGAACTGATTATATCAACAAATGCTCCACATTTATATGCATTTCAAATAAATCAGTCACCTCAAATTGCTTGATGAAAACAGTACAACCAAGTAACTTAGAGCTAACAAGTTGATAACAGAAACACATAAATATTTGAATAGCCCCAAACCTTTACCTAAAAGTAAGCAAAAATATGCATGGTATGACTTGCTGCAAATTACACTCAAATATGACATTTTAGGTATTAACAAAATTGGAAATATTTGTACAGTTTAATTAATTTTAGGTGTTTCCTCTTAGTTGTAATACGTATCCTTAAAGAGATCTAAATTTTCTTTGAGGAAGCAGAATCAAAAAACTACAGAACATGTTTGCCAGCATAAGATATGTCTGCCCTCACCGGTAAAATGTTTCTTGCCTGTCTAAAGCAGATTATAATATATAAGCGACAATTTTATACCAGTGAGTCCCCTGAAATGCCAGATACAGAATGAAACACGGGGAAATGGAATGAAGCTGTATCAGGGGAAGTTCAGACTGGACGTTAGGAAAAGGTTCTTCACTGAGAGGGCGGTCGGTCACTGAACAGTCTCCCCAGGGAAGTGGTGACAGCACCAACCCTGTCAGAGTTCAAGTTCTCAGCAACGCTCTTAGCCATATGGTTTAGCTTTTGGTAGTCCTGTGAGAAGCAGGGAGTTGGACTCCGTGATCCTTTTCCACCTTGAGACATTCTATGAAAACCTAATATCCTTCCAGGGCACAAGCGAAGTTTGTGCAACCAAGGTATATGCTACCTTTGCAGACATGCAACTTCTCAAAATTTGCAGAATATCTTTAGAACATTCCATAACGGTGGAATTTTTTCTGATAATAAAGAAATGGAAAATCCATGCAATGACAAGTGGGCCGCACAGCAACATATTTTACCAAAGTGTATGTTCTCCCTTTGATACACAACGGGTTTTGATACTATACAGATACGGTGTTATCACTGTGGAGCATGAAATAAAAGACGAAATTCTGAACCTTGCAAATACAAATTCAACAACATTCTCCTTCCAGCGGCTGATGACAAAAGGCCGCACTTGAGGTCTGTGGGTCCTCACAGATTGCATTTGCTCATCTTCCAATCTCAATTCAGGGTAGTGTCAGTCCATTGATCACACAAAGAGGCTGAAAAATAGAACGAGACTGTTCCTTGGTATCTTCTGATACTACACATCATTTCCTCAAAAGGTAATGGTAACTGTTGGTCATCCCTATCTCATCCCATATAGAAGCTATTTTCCAATTCTGTATTTCCATTTAGGCATAACTTTTATTTAAATCATTCTTTTCTTTGAACAATTTCTTGGCAAGTGTTGACAATTGCAAATGCTTAACATTTCAACCTACTTTCCTCCTCCTGCTTTCCTATGCTCAGGTTGTTTTGAAAGCACAGATTACTTGTGACCTTAAACTATTTTTAGTTAACATTATTTTCTTGTAAAAGAATATATTCTTCAAAGCTATATAAAAACATGTGATCTTTTACTTCATCCTCATGGTTAGCAGCAAACAAGGTTTGTTTAGAAAAATTGTAAACCAACATTAAAAAGTTAAAGTCACAGCTATTTTAAACTTCCTTTAGCTGAAGACACTAAACAGACTAAATCTATCTCTAGGATGAATTTAGATCAGTTATTCCAATCTCATATAGCCCCTACAGACAACAAAAATGAGAAGATAATTCACTGCGGGTGTTATTCTTTGGGTTCTACTGACGTAGGATGAAATGGTGACTATTTCTGGCATTTACAAAGGACTGTTCATCTCTGTGATTAAGGGTCATTAGTCTGGTTCCTGGTTGTGTTCTCATCAATTACTGGACTTAAGAGTTTCTCCAATATAATCTACAAACTACAGAATACTTATTTTATCATTTTTCCCAATACAGGCATACTAGCAACAAGGGTTTTGGTCCTTTTACTCCCATACAAAATTTTCAACTATCAAAACACAATTACCCGTTGATAGCCATGCATTATATCCAAATGTATGTTCATACTGGGTCAGTCAATTAAAATTACCAACAAAAGACTGTATCCTTATGAATGATGAAGTGTATAGACTTAGGGCAGCCCAAAATGGGATTACTTATAGCCTTTGTACCTTAACTTACAAGAACAAAAGAATGAAGCTACTATAACACTTGTAAATGCACTTCAATTTCTTAAACAAAAATTCAACAAATAATAAAAAATCAATAATAAATCTATGCAAGTTTTAAAAATTCGCAGCTGCATGACCATGTATGGACATTGTTCACTCAACAGAAGAAAATAATAGTACTAGCAGGAAATTTGTTAATTGATTTATAAAATTCCCTCATGGTGTGCAACTTATTCATGTAACTTAACTTCACCTGTGGTTTACTGCACTTCGATTTAACAAACCTTATCAATGCTGTATCAACATCACAGAAGTACAATGGCGTTCATTCTTTACCTTAACGCCCATGTTGATAGAAAAATATTTGAACAGTATGACTATGATCTTGGTACCTCCCATTGCTGTCAAAAATGTTCTGAATGCATTTCTCAGTTATATATAGATAGAATTAAACAACATGTAACCTAGATTTATTTATATTGACTGATAGGTCAGCCCTCCAACTTCAAAATCAAAACAGTTCACTTTAATATGCAATAAAGACACTTCACGGAGAGACACTCATTACACCACTGTGTACTGCTGGGACATTGTATCTTCTGAACACAAGCTATTTCACTTTTAACAGCAAAACTGTGCGAATTGTCCAGAGAGACAGGTGAGGATTTTTTTTTTTTTACCCTCCTCACTGTGCTTGAGCACAGATTAAGCAATACTGTGGACAAAGTGGAACAACTGTGTTGCTGAAAGCAAATTAGGACTCTTGTTTAAAGGCACAGCATGCAATTTTTGATCTTGCACAACTGCAACTACAAAAATAAGAAAGGTAAGAACGGGTTTGTACCTGCATTTCTACTCTGATTAGGCTAGCCAAAATCGCTTGACTAAGTACACTCATGATTAGTAGATGTGCTCAAAATTAAATTGTCTTTCAAAATTAACAAGTTCTTGAAAGTTCAGGATGATGATAATTATTATACTCTATCACATACAAACCAAACCATAATTTTAATCCAAATGTAGGTAAATCCACAAGAAAAAAATTCAGGTGTTAAAGAGAAGAAAAAAAAATTTTTAAGAAATCTTAGACTAAATATTTCACATCTCTCTTCAGAAATAAAAGCTTTGTTCAACTAAATGCACCAAAATAATTTCAAATCAATCAGCTGAATTCTCACTGTGGCTCCCCGTGCTCAGTTCCCACAATGTGCTGCAATAGCCTAAGCAGCACTTCACACATACCAGCAAGCAGCTGACCAAAAAGTCTGGTTCAGCCAAAATTAATGGACTGCATTTTTATGTTAAAATTTCAGTGTGAACATTACATTAGCAACCATGTAAGTATTTTGATTACACTTACAAATTTTCCATTTAAGACTATTCATTAAAAAGTAATCTAACACCTAAATCAATGTTTGACTTCCAATTTTCAGCCAAAAGCCTAACATAAACATGATTTTCAGTTTAGCATGCTCTCACCCTGTCTAATCAATTAACAGAAAAAAAAAATGAACCTACACATTTCCATTGCAAGTATTCTCCCAGAAGAATTTAGAACAGAACATTTTGTGTATCTTCAAAAGCTGTTGGTGAAGTGCTGCACCATTCCACATGCAGTGAGACAAATCTAACACAAACCTTCAACCACAAAGCCTTAAACCCAAAAATCAGCAACTTAAACCTCATTTGAAAGAAAAAGCAGCCAATTCTTAATTCTATCCTTGGAACACTGACGGAGTGTTCCTTGTTCTCATTATATGATGCCATCAGAACAGTTCAGGTTATTATTCCAAATGTTACTGAGGTGCAGGTCCATAACATCCCATCATGCTCTCAGTGAAATCAAGCAAAATCTTCCATTAATGTTCAATCTAGATTCTGTTCATGTACAGCACAATGATGGATGATCAAATGTGGAAAACACTGAGAAGACCACGGCATAAAATGCTACTAAACTAAGCACTTCAGCATCAAGGTTATCATCAGTGACAGACATTGCAGGGTTTTCAAGCAGGGCTATATACACCCTGCATATGCATCAAGAATCATGAGTTTTCATTGTAACCAGAATTAAAATGCTTATACATTTTTGGTGGGGAAATTCTTAAATACACTTCTAGAAGGGAAATCCTTTAAGGTTCAACTTTTCGTATCTACTGATCAATCACTGAGAAGGATCTTTACCCCACTTAAAATATTTCTTATTTTCTTCAGTGACTGAGTTTTACAACTAAACAGTCAATAAAATTCCCACAGTGCAAAAAAAAAAAAAGAGATTATTTTCTTCACCTTCCAAGAAGGATATTCTGTGGATAACAACAGTAGTCCCTTTGGACTCACCACAATTTCAGAAGTGATGTGTATCAGAGACACATCTGAAAGAACACAAAATACTATACCTGTGTCGTTTTCCTAATCTGCAAGTCTTAGATTCTTAATCTGTTCTTGATTTTTATCTCATCACTCTGTAAAGTGATGACTGGCACTAAAATTCATTGGCTAGCAGGGATGGAAATCAACATCTTCCTTCTGGTCTAATCCTGACCAGCTTCAGTTTACAGATAGTGTCTTAAGCCTTTATCTGCTCATCTAAAACTCTTTACCCTAGAAGACATCGTCTCCTTATGCAAGTATTTCAGCACAGGATTTAACATTCTATCCTAACACACAAAGGCTCTTACGGCTCTTCTCTGAAAGGCAAGGCTTCCACCTTTGCTATAAAGTTTTGAGATCTTTTAACTTATTCCAAATGAACACCTTCTGTGACATGTGGACACCAGAACCAGACAGTATGAATGGTTTCACTAATACATCGCTGTAGACAGTACATCTTTGTACTGTTACTCAGTATTCCCTACTCAAACGTCTAAAGATTGCATTTGTTCTCAGCCATGAAATAAACTCCTCGTGATAGTTCTTTGTCCACTGTAACAGCCTAATTCTTTTCCAAGTTACTGCTTTTAAAAATACAAATAACATCTATATTCTCATCTGCTCAGAAATTGCTACGACAAGCAACAGATGAAGGTAGCACAGTGGGGAAATTCTAGGAGAAAGAGAAACTGGTGAAACTGACTGTTAAGGCTGCGCTGTGAGCCATTATTAGTCACTATTACCCACTGTGAGCAAATGGTTTACTGGCAGGTGATACTTACAGCTGAGAAACTGGTCGCACATTCTAGACCATGGAAGGCCAACGTGTGTAAGAGATAGCAAAGCAAAGACTATGAAAGCATCGGTAATGTCATATTTAAGTAACAGATAACATCTCTAAGAGAGCCACAGAAGAACAGGAACTAGAGGGAAAGCAGGGCTGAAAGTGGTCTTAAAGGCAAGAAATTATACCTCAATATGGGGAGGAAATTACACAAATATGCACACAAGAAGTCACACACAAGAACTGAGTGAGTCTCCATCATCTCTTTCAGAAAACTGTTCCAAGATCAACAGCTTTCAGTATTGAAAACCGTACCTCAGTGACACTGTAAAACCAGAAAAACCTGGCAAGGTTCTCCAGAATACCACTGCAGCTACAAAGGCATTAAGTGACATCATCAAGACCAGTTGGTCAGACAAATTATACGGTGGCTAAAGAATTCATGAACATCAACAGCTCTTCATTTTCTGAGAGCAGACACAGGAAGACACTGAGCTCAAATTTGTCTGTGGCTGTAACAACCAGTATTTTCTGTCTTTCTAAATGAGGGGTTAAAATCTCCACAAACAATACAAATTCTCCTCACTTGCCAAGCATCGGTAGAATTTCAAAACACTGAGAAGTAATCATATCAGATCCTAAAACTGTGAGACATACAATGAAATACAGCATTTCTTCCGTTCCATAACAGAAATCTGTGTCTTTCAACCACAGAACTTGAATGCCTTTTGGATAATACTGCAAGAAGACAGACCTACATATCATTCAAGTTCCATGGAATGACAGTGTAGTTTTTAATGCTGAATTCACTAACAAAAGTAGTAAACATTATTTAAAAAACTGATAAACGAAGGACGTTCTTGCTTGGAAATGCTTAAATTTTATGTTTATTTAACGTATGTTTAGAAAAACAAGACAAATGGAGAGGTGGAAGAATTGTCAATCCCTCCTAGTTTAATAACTTAATAAATTAACGGCCCACAAAAGAATGCAAAAAAGAACACTGGGACACAGTAGCCCAGAACCCTGTCCCTGAGGACAGAACAGTCAAAAGACTCTAGTCCTGTCTGTCCACTGAAGCAATGTACTTTAAGCTATACTTATCCCCAAACTACTCTTAAAAACATTCAGTGAAACAAAATCTACAGCTTACTAAACTGCCTGTTCCCGATTCTATCAACTCTTTTCCAATACTTAACTCCAAATTGCATTTCAAGTCAGTTTCATTTCGTTCTCTCTGCAGCGCACTTGAAGAACTAATGAAGAAATTCAATTCTCTTTATGGATACTACAAGATTTGCCTCTCTTTGCCCTATTCTTTAATTTCATTTTTCTTAGAGGAAACCCCCAAAGCTTTGTGCTTTCCTTATATAGCTTATTGTTCTCTATGCTCTAAATTCTGAAAAGCATGGACAAGACTTTCAGCATGAGCCAGTAATTTTAAAAGGACTGTATTTTAGTGCTTCAAAGCTCAAACAGCTGATATGGCATTGCTCACAATTTTTCACCAGTATTTATTATTGAATGAATGAAAAGTGCAATTCTGAAACATGACTTACAGCACTAACTGTTCTGTTTCGTTACTAATGCCCCAAAAGATCAAAAAGCTACTGACAAAATACCTCTGCAAAAAGCATTTGGACTAAACATACCCCTTAATTTATGAACTTAAGTACATAGCTCTAAGTATTAATCCTATGAACGCACAGGCATATACATTTACGTAGCTAGATTTAATAGTTCATGAGTCAAAGTTAATAGGACTTTGCCATAACTTATTCAGTCCTAAAACATTTGATTAATATCTGTATAATCACAGCTAGATGTATTTATTTTCAGAGAATGTTTAGAAGCTTGCTCCACTTCATTGACTTTTTCAAGTTAAAATATTTAATGTACTAAAAAAAAATACATCACAGTAAACTTACTATATTAGTCATCATGTAAACTCGTCATAATGTTACTTTCACTTTTAATAATATTAACTGTTTGAGACTTTTTTTAGTACTCGGGAAGTACACAACAGCACCATAACAACAACAAAAAAATTCTCTTAGACTATTACAAGCCTGAGCACTCTTGTACTACTGCTGGTCATTTTCAACACTACCATGTGAACTGATTCCCTTTTTCTGGTTGCTTATGCATTTTCAGTTTCAGAGCAGTCTGTTCGTATGCCAAAACTGAACATATACTCAGCAGTATTTGAATAATGCATCAGAATGTATGCTTCTGACACATGCTGCAGTATCAACACTGTTAAATATAGTCTTTTATAGAACTGGAACAGTGAGTGATGACAGCTGAAATGAGGTGGGCAAGTTCTACTTTTGTGTATTCATACTTCATTTTCAGTAAGTTAATGCTTCAGCCTTTGTCTTTGGGTGACAGTTTCACACACGAAGAAATGAAGAGGTTGAGTGGTGAAAAAAGTGTCAGTTCCTTTTTTTTTTTCCCCTCCTAAAAACCCAGTCCCGCTTCCCGGCCTCAGAGAACTACAAAAGCTCAATTACCCAATACATGCTAGAGAGAGGTTTTTATTTAACTTCATTCTTTCCAACCATGGATTATCTGTTGACAATCTGTATGGCACACTAAAAAATATTTTCTGACTGACTAGGAAAAATGTATCTTTTTAAACGTTTTTTGTGGAACAGGTATCGTAAGGGCCCGTTTGCACCTTCGGGGGCTGTTTCTTAGGCAAGTTAACACGTTCACAGACAAAATAAAATTTAAACTCCAGGCTTATCACAGCCGCGGACGGGCTTCAGGGCCCCCCCACCCAGCGCACCGAAACGATCTCTGACAGCTTGAAGGTGACGCCAGGGCCGCTTCCTCCGCTCAGCCCGGAAAATGGAAGAAGCGCCGGAGAGCGGAGCTCTCCTCCCCGCCTCAGCCCCCGCTTCGGCACCCCTCCCCGGGAGGCCGAACAAGCCCCCCGCGGCCCCCTCGCCCCGGGGCCACCATCCGGCACCGCGCCCCGCCAGTCGCGCCGCTCTCCCCCTCCCCTCCCCTCCCCTCCCGCGGCCGCCCGAA
>Ga0065711_1006591_pt1 | contig 18142 bp, 21 predicted proteins | sample Hoacrofraction12_FD_59098 | JGI IMG/M metagenome (GOLD analysis project Ga0065711, IMG submission 59098) | Hoatzin crop microbial communities from Cojedes, Venezuela - Epithelial fraction 12 v2 (version 2) | ecosystem: Host-associated > Birds > Digestive system > Esophagus > Crop | place... | reverse complement strand
TGCGGAATTTTTCTCGGCAGGTTGCTGACACAAAAAAACTTGATAATTTCGAAATAAAGGATCTTGTGGTAGAGTTGCGAGGGAAAACGAGTGAGCTGATCGTTGAGTATAACAACGGGAGCAGAGTGCCCTTTGCGAATCTTCCGCAAGGCTATCGCCGTATTTATTCCATCGTTTTTGATATCGCAAATCGCAGCTATATGCTCAACGGCAATTGCACCCCGGAGGGAATCGTGCTGATTGACGAGATAGAGTTGCACCTGCATCCATCGCTTGCAAAAGACATTTACAGAGGCTTTAGGGAGACATTCCCGCGAATACAATTTATCATTTCAACACATTCGCCTTTGGTTATCACAAATTATAAGCAAGATGATGATAATGTGCTCTATAAATTATATTACGATGAGGAAGCAGGTTCTTATAAAAATGAAAGAATTTTGGATATTTACGGCATAGATTACAATTCAAGTCTCGTGGATGTAATGGAAACACCACATACAAACGTGTGAGATGTTAGGAGAAATGATTGAACATCTTGCAGTCGAGGACATCCCGCTTCAGATGATAAATTTATCCTCTGATTTCTATTGGAATCAGTTGAAAGACTATGATTATTTTTATGATAAAGGGTGAAATATTTGCGGATGTAAAAAAAAGTGATTACTTTTGCAGTGGATTAATTGAATACAAATGTGTATGAAGAGTATAAGAATAAAGAATATAGGTCCATTAGAGGATACTCAAAAGATATATATTAAACCCATAATGTTGCTTACCGGGCAGCAGAGTATGGGCAAGAGTACTTTTATGAAAGTGCTCTGCTTTTGTGAGTGGGTAGAGAAGAAAATCATTACGGGCGATGGACGTGTTAAGGCGTTTTACTCCAATCACAACCGGTTCAGGAAAGACTTGTCTGCTTTCTTCCGATTAGGAGACACTTATTTCGATGAACAGTCGGAAATACATTATGAGGGTGATGCCATTTCTATCGACTTGGAGCGTGGCGCGTCGAATGTGAAGATCACTAAGGCCGCTGATTTCGACAGCAAAAGTACAAATTCGAAACTTTGCTTTATTCCAGCAGAACGAAATCTCGTTTACGCGATGAAAGATGCCGGCAAGGCTTATAGTTCCAACTCGTATGATATGCTTTTTAATTATCTTATCGAGTACACGGAGGTGGATGGAAGTCATTATTTCTCAAAGGACGAGCCTCTGTCGATGCCTTTCGACGAGGATGTGAAATTTTATTATGATGAGGACAGGAAATCGTCGATTGTAGATATCGGAAGAGAAAGATTCCTGCATCCGATGTTTACATCCAGCGGCATTCAATCATCATTGCCGATGTTGCTGATGGTGAAAGGTATTTTAAGGCAGGTTGGCTCGCTGAAAAAAACTACTCCCTCGGAGATTACAAATATGCTCACGAGGATTCTGATGGAAAAAGATAAAAAAGGAGGAACCGACAGAACGGAGATTCTCAACATCGCTTCAAAAAGTCTCATTTACAGTAAGGCTCACTTGTTTGTGGAAGAACCGGAGGAGAACCTTTTCCCAGAGTCGCAATTCAAGCTTGTGCTTGAAATGGTGAAGAGCATCAAAGAGACCAACTCGCGGATGAAAACTAACAGCTATCTGACATTGACAACACACAGCCCATATATTTTATCGACATTCAACCTCTTGCTAAAAGCCGCAAGCACGAAAGAAATAGCTCCAGCGAAGACCGAGGATATTGTGAACGATATGTATTTGTTGCCGATTAACCAGTTTGCCGCATACAGTTTTGAAAGAGGCACAATGAGAAATATCTTAGATAAGGTTACTGGATTTATCAGTGGCGATTACCTCGACTCTATTTCGGAAAAGATTAATGACTGTTCAAACCGTCTTAACGACATAATTTATGGTGACTTTAGATAATCTTAAGGACGCTGGATTTCAAGAGGATTTTCATAGTGAGCGTTGTAATAAGATGTCATGCACAGAGAAGAAGTCATCGTACACACTCTCGTTGAAACCAGCAATGGAATGTTGGAAATTCCAAGTTGATGAGAATATAATCAAGGGAACTCAATATAACAAATGTGATTACCTCTTTGTCGTAAAAGAGACTGACGACTATGCGGAAATCTTTGTGGAATTGAAAGGGAGCGACTGGAAACATGCCTTCGACCAGTTGGAGGCGACCTTGAAACATAAGCTGTTTAACGGCAATGATTTCCTTTTCAGATGGGCGAGAGTGGCTATACACAGTTGCCCGTCTTTAAATAATATCGGCACAGAGAAAGATAAACGGATAGCAGAGTTTAAAGAAAACTATCACTGCGATTTGGCGATTAAAAACAGCGATATTTTATCGAAAGACTATTTTAAAGGTATAAAAGACAATAGAAAACCAAAGAAAGACAGATTTGATATAAGCGGATACCTATATTCTGGGGATGTCAGTAAAATAAACACAGCAATAGGGGTATTATATAGAAAATTGTATGCCTCCAAGAATCCTGACATGGATGATGCTTTGGAAAAGGGTGTACAAATACTTTCTTTGTTGCAAGACAAAAAAAATGAGGCGACATACAGTTGCTTGAGATATGTAGAATTATGCTTGCAGAAATTAAAACCCTTTGCTGTTAATGACAATTTTGTCCAATTGTCAAATTCAATGCTTGTCTCTTTTCAATGTCTTTATGATGCAGACAGTGGCATTTTTACATTGCCAGAGGAAATTGCAGATCAGGAGAATGATGTTCGAACTTCATTACTAAGTATTTATACTTCGCTGAAGACGAGCTGCCTTTTTAATGGCGATGACAACTTTTGGGAAAAGTTGTGATAAATAAGGTTCATCCGAAATTTTGAGTGATATTATGAGCAAAAGAGAAATGATTTATGATGTAAGTGCTGAATTGGATAGAGTACTTGGCCCGATTGGTTCTCCAGAAAGACAGAAACAAACAGAAATCGCTTGGGAAGAATATAATAGAGAAAAATGCACAAAATTGCAGTTAGAACTCGAAAATCGAGAAGTAAACTCGAAAATTTGAGAAAAATCCACAAATTTTGAAGTTAAGCTATCGGGACGCTTGGTCAGACTTTGGCAACGAGCTTTATCAAAGAATGCAAAATAAAGGTAATTAATTCTAATTTGTTTGCAAGATTGTGAACTTATTTGTACCTTTGCATCGCCGATAAGGTAGTGCTGGTGGTTGCCTACGTCGCTCCACTAACACTTTAAAAGGGTAAAAGTGGTTCACGCATACTTCGCGTGAACCACGAATTTTAGAAAAACAATCACTATACAATTGCTGAATATGAGAGGTGTAAAATATTTCAAGTCTTTAAATTATGACGTAATAATCCGGAGGAGAGATCTTGATGGGGAACAATGGTATGAGGCTTATTGCGAGGAGCTCGGAAGATATTCTTGCTATGGTATAGGCGACACTCAAGAAGAGGCGTTGAAAAGCTTCATGGCGGAGAAGGATTCTTTCATCGAGCAACTTTATGAAAGTAATGAGGTTATTCCTCTGCCCTGTGTGTAACTGTCGTGAATATCGGAAAAGGGGAGAAAAAGGGTGAAATATTTGCGGATGTAAGAAAAAGTGATTACTTTTGCATCGAATTTGACGAGATAGATGCATAGGCATAGATACAGAATTAAAAGAAGATAAAATTATATAACAATGAAGCTTGAAGTTAAGAATTTAGGTGCTGTAGGGACGGCAACAATAGGACTGAGCAGCCCTCTTACAATATTTTGCGGACCAAATAATACAGGTAAGACTTATTTGTCTTATTTGCTTTATTCTATTATGTCGGATGCGTTTTTGCAGCCCTTGCAGGTATTTGATACCTTACGTAATAGCTTGAAACAGAACCAAGTTGTATTAGAGAAAACGCATTTGGAAGAGTTCCTGAATCAACACCTGCAAGTGGTGAGAAGCAAATTCGGAAACGTTTTTGGATTGTCTGATGATATTGCCGAGCAGTTGTTTAAAAATACGGAGTTGAAATTCGAGGTTTCTGACGAAGAGTGGGAGCAAATGCTCAAATGTAGTTTCGAATTCAGATATGTTTCCAATGATAAAGAGGTCCTTGTAAAGAAAGAAGGCAGGAATGTAGTGATTGAAAATTACTCGGAAGCATCCCAAACAATATGGACGCTTATTATGTACAGACTTCTGAAAACGACTGTATTCGGAAAGCATCCCCGGCCTGTCATTTTTCCTGTAGAACGTAATTCGATTTATACATTCAAGACAGAATTGTCGATTAATCGCATCTCCTTGATAAATAAAATTCAAGATATAAAGGACAATAAAGAGACGACCGCCATCTCAATGATTGAGAATAATTCAAGACGCTATCCTATAGCCATACGGGATGCCTTGAACATCGCATACGATGTGGAAAATATACAGAAAACGAAGAGCAAATTTTATGATTTTGCGTGTAATATAGAAAAAGATCTTCTCGGTGGCACATTGACAGTAGGGAAAAATGGCGATGTCTTATTTTCATCGCTTAAAATGAAAAAGTCGAGTCAACTGCCGATTCATATAACCTCATCCATAGTTAAGACTCTTTCCAGTTTGATATTCTATTTGAAACATTCTGCCAGACAAAATGATGTGATATTTATAGATGAACCGGAAATGAATCTGCACCCGGACTCTTTAGTCGTGTTGGCACGCTTTTTCGCCGAGCTTGTGAATAAAGGTTTCCGTCTTTTTATAAGCACTCACAGCGATTTTATCGTTAGAGAATTAAACAACCTCATAATGGCTGGCAGCATAGCGCAATACAATAAAAAGAGCTTAGCTTATCCCTCCTCACAACTCATTGACTATAAAGACATTTCAGTCTATTATTTCCATTTCAAGACTTATAATTCAAAGACTACCACTGTGGAGAAAGTTCTTGTGGATAAATATGGCTTTGACGTGAAGAGCATGGATACAACAATTGAGGAGTTAAACGAGAAGGCTAACAATCTATATTATGAGTTAAGGGATTATGAGTGCAAAAAGGAAAAGAAATAATAACATTGATGTGCTCCGGCAGGCGATAAACAGTCGCTTTATTCCGAGTGACCAATCAAAATTGTCGGAATTTTCCCTCAATGACAGTGGTGATTCAGTAGAGCAACAAACGCGGACAATCATTGGTAAGAATGTAGATTATTTGTGCTGTCAATTTGATGAGAAAACAGATACTTTGTTTCCATATTTTAATGATGTCGAGGGACTGAAATCGATAAGCGATTATGTGGTGTTTGCCCAAAGAGGTGATGATTTTTTCGCTTTCATTATAGAGATGAAAAAGAGCAGCCATTCACCGCAAAAGCAGGTACGTCTGACAAAGATATTCGTAGAATTCTTATTGAATCGTATAAAAGGAGCTGGTTTAAGTATAGACTCTGACGGATGCAAAATAAGATTGATAGGTATAAAAGACAACTATAGCCGGCATCTTAGCAGATATAGAACCAAAATCGCAGATGATTATCGATATGACAGTGAAGGATATTTCTTGCTCGATGACGCTAAATGTTTAAGAATAAACGACTTGATGAATCTGCCATGTGTGGAGCTATCGTGAATATCGGAAAAGGTGAGAAAAAGGGTAAATATTTGCGGATGTAAGAAAAAAGTAGTAATTTTGCAGCCAAAATAAAAAAGATAGGAAATTATGGAATTTAAAAGAAACATTATCATTACCGGCGGAGCCGGATTTATTGGCAGCCACGTGGTGAGGCTGTTTGTGAACAAATATCCCGACTATAGGATTATCAATATGGATAAGCTGACGTATGCGGGCAATTTGGCGAACCTCAAGGATATCGAGAAGAAGGAGAACTATGTGTTTACCAAGACCGACATCTGCGACTTCGAGAAAGTGAAGGAGATAGTGGAGAAATACAAGGTTGACGGCATCATCCACTTGGCCGCCGAGAGCCACGTGGACCGCAGCATCCGCGACCCGTTCACATTCGCGAAGACCAACGTGATGGGCACCCTCTCGCTGCTCCAGGCCGCCAAGGAATACTGGGAGAGCCTGCCCGAGCGCTATGAGGGCAAACGCTTCTACCACATCTCCACCGACGAGGTGTATGGAGCCCTGCAGCTCACTCACCCCGAGGGAATGCACAGCGACATCAGCCAGCACGAGGTGTATGGCGACGAGTTTTTCAAGGAGACGACGAAGTACAACCCCCACAGCCCGTACTCGGCAGCCAAGGCGAGCAGCGACCACTTCGTGAGGGCTTACCACGACACCTACGGAATGCCGACGATAGTTACCAACTGTTCGAACAACTACGGCCCGTATCAGTTCCCCGAGAAGCTCATTCCGCTGTTTATCAATAATATACGCCACCGTAAGCCGCTGCCGGTGTATGGCAAGGGCGAGAACGTGAGAGACTGGCTGTATGTCGAGGACCACGCACGCGCCATCGACCTCATCTTCCATAAGGGCCTTATCGCCGAGACCTACAACATCGGAGGTTTCAACGAGTGGAAGAACATCGACATCATCAAAGTGGTGATCAATACCGTTGACCGTCTCCTCGGCCGTCCCGAGGGCGCCGACATGGACCTCATCACATACGTTACCGACCGCAAAGGACACGACCTGCGATATGCCATCGACTCGACAAAACTCAAACGCGAGCTCGGCTGGGAGCCGTCGCTGCAATTCGAGGAGGGTATCGAAAAGACAGTGAGGTGGTATCTCGATAACCAGGAGTGGATGGATAACGTCACTTCGGGGGAGTATCAGAAATACTACGAGACGATGTATTCGACGAAGTAATTATGCGACTTCGTCGCAGTTGACAATTGATAATGGGCTTCGCCGACCTTTCTCACGCTCGGCAAAGTAAGCAAGCTTCCTTTGCCCTCGCTTAATCGAAAGGTTGACAATTATGCGCCGTTCCGGCGCTTATCGCCTGTCTGTGAAGGTGGCAAAATCGGGGATTTTGCAGTGAGAGGTGGCACGGCAAGCCGTGCAGTTAAGACGGATAAGGTAATTTGGACTTTTTAAAGAGATTGTTATTCGGGCTGCTGCTGATGGCGTGGATGCTGCCGGCGGGGGCGGTGGAGCCTGACAGTGTGCAGGCATCGTTTGAGAACCGTGTGCCTAATTGGGCCGTGGGTAATGGTGACGCCAATATCGGCATTGTCGGCAAGGGCGACACTGTGAGAGGCTTGCAGCTGAACCTGTTGTTCAGTTACACTCGCCGTCTAAGCGGTTTGCAAATCACCCCTACGCTCGGTGTGGCCTCCGAGATGAAAGGTGTGCAGATCGCCGGCCTTTCCACTCTCGCCGGGCAGATGAACGGTTTTCAGCTTGCCGTGATCAACAACAGCTCCTTGTTGCCGATGAAGGGTTTTCAGCTCTCCGGCATCTCCAATGTCGCCGCGGGGGTGAAGAGAGGCATGCAGCTCTCCACCACAAACATCTCCGACGGCGAGATGCGCGGTTTGCAGTTGGGCGGTTATAATTTCGCCCACGACCTCTCCGGGGCGCAGATCGGTGTTATCAATGCCGCCAACAAGGTAGGCAAAGGATGGCAGGTGGGGCTTGTGAACTACAGCCGCGACTCGGTGAGGCATAAGCTGGGACTTGTGAACATCGGTGCCAACACGAAGCTCGACTTCATGGCTTTCGGAGGCACCGCGTCGAAAATCAATTTCGCCGCCCGCTTCAGAAACAAACATACCTACAGCATGGTGGGCGTCGGACTGCTCTACACCAGTTTCACCGATGAGTTCTCCGGCTCACTGTTCTACCGCTACGGCGCGTATAAGCAGTTGTCGCCGAAGTGGATGCTCAGCGCCGATGCCGGATTCTACCATGTGGAGTCGTTTGAAAAGAACACCTCCGACAAATCTCGGGACCTCTATTCACTGCAAGCCCATTTTAATGTGGATTACCAGCTCTCGCCGGCGATAGGCATCTATGCCTCGGCCGGAGTGGGGGAGACGAGGTTTTGGCATCACAATGAGCACTACAAAACCAGTTTCGTGGGGCAGTTGGGTCTGACCTACCGCTACAACCGCTATAACACCGGCGAGCGCCAGCATACCGTGATTTACGAGGATGAGGACGGTCCTTACCACCCGACAAACCTCAAGCGGAAGTCGTGGGTGGCGGCAGCCGAGGTTACGGGCATCAACGTGTTCGTGCACTGTTTTGACCGTTTCGTCACCAAGGAGCGTTTCGCCATGACCACTCTCACCTCGATCAGGCGGAATTTCAAAACCGGTTTCGTGTGGGATAACGACTTTTTCTCCACCAACCTCTTCGCCCATCCTTACCACGGCAACCTTTATTTCAATGCCGCCCGCAGCACCGGCCATAATTTTTGGCAGTCGGTGCCATTCACCCTCGGGGGGAGTTTGATGTGGGAATTCTTCGGCGAGAAGGACCCTCCTGCCATCAACGACGTGTTTGCCACCACGATGGGCGGTGTGTGTCTCGGTGAGATTACCTATCGCCTGAGCGACTATGTGCTCAACAACAAGAGCCGCGGTTTCCGAAGATTTTTGCGTGAGGCTGCCGCCACCGTAATCAGTCCGATGAAAGGCTTCAACCGCATCTGCACCGGCGACGCGTGGAGGATTAGCGATGAAGACCCGTTTATAAAACAATACAATGTCAGGCTGCGCCTCGTGGCCGGCGGCAGATATGTGGCCGACAACGGAGCCAGGTATCGTGGCGACTATCAGACGACAGTGAAATTCGACTTGGACTATGGCGACCCCTTGGACGACGACAACAACAAGCCATACGACTATTTCAATTTCAATGCCACCTTCGGTTTCGGGGGCAACCAGCCCATAGTGAGCAATATCCACGTGCTTGGCCGTCTGTGGGGAGTTACCGCCGTGAGATCCAAGCTCTTAGACAGCGAGTTTGGCATCTTCCAGCATTTCAACTATTACAATTCCGAGCCGGTGCGTGATGGTTCCGACCTCACGCCGTTTAAGATTTCCGAGGCCGCCAGCTTAGGTCCGGGCTTTATCTTCCGATATAACAATGTCGCCTCGCTGAACCATTTCGAGCAGCGCTTTTTCATAAGCGGCATCCTCCTTGGCGGCAGCAAGAGCGACTATTATAATGTGCTCGACCGCGACTACAATATGGGAAGCGGTTTCAGCGTGAAGGCACAGACGATAATGGCGTTCTCGTCCCGTTGCGACCTCAAGCTCGGTTTTGAGCACTACCAGCTCTACACCTGGAAAGGATACAGCCAGGAAGACCTCGCCACCGTGGACCCCTTCTATCTTAATGCCCAGGGCGACCGCGGCCGCGCGAGGCTCGAAGTGCTGTCGGCGAAATTCTATCTGCCCTTAAAAAACAACTGGGGTATCGAAGCTGAGGGATACAACTTCTACCGCCGCACCCATTATTACGACTACGGCACAAGCATAAAAGCACATACCTTCGAATTCAGACTCGGACTATGCTATGACTTTTAAAGCGGCTACGCCGCAATGGATAATGGAAAATGGATAATGGAATCGCCGTGAGGCGATATTAATTGTCAATTGGAATGAAGTATTTCGATTTGTCGGTTCTGTCGAAGCGTCCGATAGCCTCATCCGCTTCTCTTTCTCTTGGTGTGTCGTGGCTGAGGTGCTTGATATAATCCCATGTAAAACTCCACACATACCTCCACTGACTTTTGAATGCCGCGCGGTGCTTGATATGCACGCATTCGTGCGACAGTTGTCTTAGCCAAGTCATCGGCCGGCATCCGAGTTTTTTGGGGTCGAAGTATGCGCGGCTAAGATAAATTACTATATGGTCGGTATCTTTGCCAGCAGTGATGGCGAAGCCCGGCCAGACCCACCATGCCTTTTTCAGGCGCATGGAACGTATCGACGCCTCCGGTGCTTGCGACACGTCGGCAAGCAGTTTTACGGCGGCGTCGGTAAGTTCAAACGTCCAATGCCGTCCGTCTGCTGTGGGGCTGACGACGGCATCGGGATATGTGAGATGCTTGTCTCTCATTATTTTTCTAAAGCTCTATGCTCTATCTCCTAAGCAAAAGATTTTCCCAAGCCCAAAAAATTGTTGTTTTATAGAGCGCAGGGTTTTGCAAATTCCTAAGCCTTGGATTTTAGTATTCCAGCATTGGGGGCAATTCCTTTGCCTGGTCGATCATTTTTTGTATCTCTTTTACGCTGGGCACTCTGTTGCAGAGGTTTTTCTGTGCGTTCACCTCTTCCATTTTTGGCTGGAGGTTTTCTGCCACGCGGTGACGGAATTCTTTCACGGTGTCAACGCCCGATGCCTCGAGAAGCTCGGAGAACTGCGGTCCTACGCCGTCAATGCGGAAGAGGTCGGCATGGTTTGCCCATTTCAATATCAGTTTGCCACTGATGCCGGTCTTTTCCTCTAAGGCTTTGCGGCCTGCGGGTTTGCGGCACTGCTCTAACAACTCGCTCACTTTTGTGATGCCTGCGGCAATCAGTTTCTCGGCGTAAACCTCACCGATGCCTTCAATGTCAATAATCTTGTAATCCATAATCGTTAAGTTTTAAAAATTTGGCTCTTACAGAGAGTTTTTTTTCTTTAAGTCAAACCCGACCCAGTCGGGACCGCTCCTGCCGGAGGGGCTCTTTAGGACAAACCCGGCCCAGCCGGGACCGCTCCTTGCGGAGGGCTTTAGGACAAACCCGGCCCAGCCGGGACCGCTCCTTGCGGAGGGCTTTAGGACAAACCCGGCCCAGTCGGGGCAGCTCCTGCCGGAGAGGAGGGGCTTTTGCTTTGCAAAAATACGGCTTTTTCGCGAGATGTGCAACTTTTTTGCGATTTTTTTGTTACTTTTTGTTGATAAAAACACAATTTTCAGTGAAAAAAGGCTGATTTTTGGTTTTCTGCGACTTTATGTCGTCGATTTTGTGTAATTTTGCACCTTGTTATGACAAAGAAGAGAAGATGGGTTCCAGAGCCGGGGAAACAGTTTTCCGACATGGACCGCATAGTGATATACTGGGAAGAGAAGGGCAAGCTCGTTCCTACTCGCGACCTTATCAAGACGCCGGAGCAGATTGAGGGCATCCGCCGCAGCGGCGTGGTGAACACCGGTGTGCTCGACGAGGTGGCGAAGCACATCCACGCCGGGATGAGCACATTGGAAATCGACGAGATAGTGTATGACTACACCACCTCCCACGGCGGCATCCCCGCACCCCTGAACTACGAGGGCTTCCCCAAGAGCGTGTGTACGAGCATCAACGAGGTGGTGTGCCACGGCATTCCCAAGGCCACGGACATCCTCAAAAACGGCGACATCGTAAATGTTGACGTCACCACGATTCTCGACGGCTATTACAGCGACGCCTCCCGAATGTTTATGATTGGCAAGGTCCCGCAGGCCGTCGAACAGCTCGTGAGAGTGGCGAAAGAATGCCTCGACATCGGAGCGGCGGCGGCAAAACCATACTGCTTCGTCGGCGATATCGGCAACGCCATACAGAAGCACGCCCACAAATACGGCTACGGCGTGGTGCGCGACCTCAGCGGGCACGGCGTGGGACTGAAATTCCACGAGGAGCCCGATATCGACCACTACGGACGAAAAGGCACCGGAATGCTCCTCGTACCGGGAATGGTGTTTACCATCGAGCCGATGATTAACATGGGCACCTGGGAGGTGTTCGTGGATGCCGACGACCCCTACGGTTGGGAAGTGGTGTCGGGCGATGAGCTACCGAGCGCACAGTGGGAGCATACCTTCGTAATGACAGAACATGGAGTGGAAATATTATCCAGTTGAGAATTGAGAATTGAGAATTGAGAATTATACGCCGTTCCGGCGTGTTTCGCATTACGGCGATTAATTTTGGGCTATGGACAATAGTATATATATATTAGGTATAGAGAGCAGCTGCGACGACACGTCGGCGGCTGTGTTGCGCGACGGTGTGTTGCTGAGCAATGTCACTGCCTCGCAGGCTGTGCATGAGGCATACGGCGGCGTGGTGCCGGAGCTTGCCTCCCGCGCACACCAAGAGAATATCGTGCCAGTGGTTGACCAGGCATTGAAACGTGCCGGCATCAAGCCAGAGCAGCTGTCGGCGGTGGCGTTCACCCGCGGTCCCGGGCTTATGGGCTCGCTGCTCGTGGGAGTGAGTTTCGCCAAGGGTTTCGCCCGCGGTTTGGGCATCCCCCTCATCGATGTCAACCACCTGCAAGGCCACGTGATGGCGCATTTTATCAAGGAGAGCGACGACGACAACTCGCAGCCGCCCTTGCCGTTCCTCTGCCTCTTGGTGAGCGGCGGCAACTCGCAGATAGTGAAGGTGAACGCCTACAACTCGATGGAGATTATCGGACAGACTATCGACGACGCTGCAGGAGAGGCCATCGACAAATGCTCGAAAGTGATGGGATTAGGTTATCCCGGCGGACCGATTATCGACAAACTGGCACGACAGGGGAACCCGAAGGCCTACACCTTCGCCGAGCCGCACATCCCAGGGCTCGACTACAGTTTCAGCGGACTGAAAACCTCATTCCTCTATTTCCTGCGCGACCAGCTCAAGGAAGACCCGGAATTCATCGAGCATCACAAGGAAGACCTCGCGGCATCGCTCGAATACACCGTGGTGGACATCCTGATGAAAAAACTAAAAATCGCTGCCAAGGAAACGGGCATCAAACACGTGGCCGTGGCAGGAGGAGTGAGCGCGAACACCGGACTGCGCAACGCCTTCCACGACTATGCGAAACGTTTCGGATGGACAATATATATACCGAAGTTCAGTTATACTACCGACAACGCGGCGATGATTGCGATTACGGGATACTATAAGTTTCTCGATAAGGACTTCTGCGGAATCGACGCACCGGCGTATGCGCGCAGCGAAGCTGCGGCGCAGTGAGAGGTGGCGAGCAGAGCTCGCAGTGAGAGGTGGCAAAGCGGAGCTTTGCAGTTAAAAGGTGGTAAATCGGCAAGCCGATTGACTGTTAAGAGGTGGCAAAGCGGAGCTTTGCAGGGAGAATAGAAAGTAATATTTAAAATAGGATAGATTATGGGATTGGAAAATAAGATTATGAGCCGCACAGTGAACGACTATTTGTATGGCACAGGCTTTACACTGGCCACGGCGGAGAGTTGCACTGGCGGCAGGATAGCGGAGGCGGTGATTGCAACGCCAGGCAGCAGTGACTATTTCAAGGGCGGCATCATCTGCTACACCGATGAGATTAAAGAGCGCCTTGTGGGCGTGAGCCGTGAGCTGCTTGAGGAGAAGACTGCAGTGAGCGAGGAGGTGGCGAAGGCAATGGTGCAGGGAGTGATAAGCACGATGCACACCGACTTTGCCGTGGCATCCACCGGTTATGCCGGCCCTGGAGGCGGCACCCCCGAGGCTCCCGTTGGCACCATTTGGATTGCCTGCGGCGACAAAGACCACGTGGTTACACAAAAGTTGGACCAAGACTTCGGGCGCGACATCAATTTGGCCATTGCAACGAGCAAGGCGATGCAAATGTTAGTTGCTTTTTTGAAAGAAAAGTTAAAAAAGTGAAAAATCAGGCGAATAATTCACTTATTTCCCAAAACTTTTTGCGTATTTCAAAAAAAATGCCTACCTTTGCACGCTGTTTGGAATAAGTAGTTATAAAGGACTAAAAAAAGTAAGATAAAAATGTCAAAAATCTGTCAGATCACAGGAAAGAAAGCCATGATTGGCAACAATGTGTCTCACTCGAAGCACCGCACAAAGAGAAGCTTCGACGTGAACCTCTTCTCCAAGAAATTCTACTATGTGGAGGAGCAGTGCTGGATACAGCTGAAGATAAGTGCAGCTGGTCTGCGTATGATTAACAAAGTGGGTCTCGATGCCGCACTGAAGAAGGCTGTTGCCGATGGTCATGTGGCTTGGGAAGACATTAAAGTGATAGGAGACTAAAGAACATGGCAAAGAAAGTTAAAGGCAACAGAGTGCAGGTGGTTTTGGAGTGCACAGAGATGAAAGAGTCGGGTCTGCCCGGCACAAGCCGTTACGTTACCACAAAAAACAGAAAGAACACCCCGGAGCGCATGGAGTTGAAAAAATACAACCCCATCCTCAAGAGAATGACCGTTCACAAAGAAATTAAGTAATAAGAATATACTATGGCAAAGAAAACCGTCGCCACCTTCCATGAAGGCTCGAAGGATGGCAGAGCATACTCAAAAGTTATCAAGATGGTGAAAAGCCCCAAGACTGGTGCTTACATCTTCGATGAGAGAATGGTGCCCAACGAGGCAGTGAAAGACTTCTTCAAGAAATAATCAGCTTTAGCCGGTTATCTCGAAAAGATATGACAGCATAAAGGCTGCGCCCAAACGGTGCAGCCTTTTAGCGTTTTTAGCTTTAGGACAAACCCGACCCAGTCGGGGCAGCTCCTGCCGGAGAGGCCCTTTTTGCCGATGAAATCGGTGAAAACCGCATTTTTTTAGTGAAATAACCTCAAAAAAGTTATTTTTTTCCATTTCATCGGTGTAAAATACAGATTTTTTCGTATATTTGCAACGGATTTTAATTATTTACCCTGTTTCACCCCGTCGGTAGCCGATGAAAGCGGGTTTTTCAGGGGTAGGATATTATATATGGGATTATTCGGATTTTTCAGTAAAGACAAGAAAAAGACCCTCGACAAAGGGTTGGAGAAAACTCATGAGAGTGTTTTCTCTAAAATTTCGCGTGCCATTGCCGGCAAGTCGAAAGTGGATGATGAAGTGCTCGACAACCTCGAAGAGGTGTTGATCTCGAGCGACGTGGGCGTGGACACCACATTGAAAATCATAAAGAGAATAGAGGAGAGAGTAGCCCGCGACAAATATGTGGGCACCGGTGAGCTCAACTCCATCCTCCGTCAGGAGGTGGCAGCGCTGCTCACGGAAAACAATACCGGTGACAATGACGACTGGGAGTTGCCCACCGACCATAAGCCCTACGTAATCCTTGTGGTTGGCGTGAATGGCGTGGGCAAGACCACCACCATAGGCAAGTTGGCATATCAGTTTAAGAATGCCGGCAAGAAAGTGTATCTTGGCGCTGCCGACACCTTCCGCGCCGCCGCTGTGGAGCAGATAAGCATCTGGGGCGAGAGAGTGGGAGTGCCGGTTGTGAAACAGCAGATGGGCGCCGACCCCGCTTCCGTGGCCTTCGACACCTTGCAGTCGGCAAAAGCCAATGGTGCCGACGTGGTGCTTATCGACACTGCCGGCCGTCTGCACAACAAAGTGGGCTTGATGAATGAGCTCAAGAAAATCAAGGACGTGATGAAGAAAGTGATTCCCGAGGCCCCCGACGAGGTGTTACTCATTCTCGACGGAAGCACCGGACAAAATGCATACGAGCAGGCAAAACAGTTCTCGGCAGTTACCAATATCACGTCAATAGCAATCACCAAGCTCGATGGAACCGCAAAAGGCGGAGTGGTGATAGGCATCAGCGACCAGTTGAAAGTGCCAGTGAAATATATCGGGCTCGGCGAGGGAATGGAAGACCTGCAGCTCTTCAATAAGAGCGAGTTCGTCGATTCGCTTTTCGGACATAAAAACCTTTGATGGCGATGGGAGTGAAGAAGTCGGTGGACGTGATAACGATGGGTTGCTCGAAAAACCTTGTTGACAGCGAGTATCTCATAAAGCAATTTGAGGCCAACGGCTATCATTGTGAGCACGATGCGGCCGAGCCGAAAGGAGACATCGTGGTGATTAACACCTGCGGTTTCATCAACGACGCCAAGGAAGAGAGCATCGAGAAGATACTCGAATTCGCACAGGCAAAGGAAGAAGGGAGAATAAGTAAGCTCTTCGTAATGGGCTGTCTCTCACAGAGATACATGAAAGAGCTTCAAGAAGAAATTCCACAGGTGGATAAGTATTATGGCAAGTTCAACTATAAAGACCTGATTGCCGACCTCGGTGGCAGCGTGATGAGCTCGTGCGAGGGAAAGCGCCACCTCACCACACCCTCACACTATGCCTACATAAAAATCAGTGAGGGATGCAACCGCCGATGCGCATACTGTGCCATTCCGATTATCACCGGCCAGCACAACAGCCGCACCGTGGAGAGCATCATCACAGAGATGGAAGACCTCGCCGCGCAAGGAGTGAAGGAGTTTCAGATTATAGCACAAGAGCTCACCTCCTACGGCATCGACTTCGACGGCAAACAGCATATCGCTGAGCTTATCGACCGCATGGCAGATGTGAAAGGTGCGAAATGGATCAGGCTCCACTATGCCTATCCCGCCAACTTCCCCTACGACCTGCTGCGGGTAATCAGGGAGAGACCCAACGTGTGCAAGTATCTCGACATCGCATTGCAGCACATCAGCGACAACATGCTTCAGAGGATGCACCGCCATGTGAGCAAGGCAGAGACATACGAGCTCATCAGGAGAATAAGGGAAGAGGTGCCGGGCATACACTTGCGCACCACCCTGATGACCGGCTTCCCCGGCGAGACCGACGAGGACTTCGAGGAGCTAATGGAGTTCACACGTGAGATGCGCTTCGAGAGAATGGGCGCTTTCGCATATTCAGAGGAAGAAGGCACTTACAGTGCGATACACTATAAAGACAATGTGCCGCCCGAGGTGAAGCAGGAGAGGTTGGACAGACTCATGCAACTCCAACAAGACATCAGCACCGAGATTGAGGCGCAGAAAGTGGGAACAACGCAGCTCACCATCATCGACAGGAAAGAGGGCGACTACTATATCGGACGCACACAATACTGCTCGCCGGAAGTGGACCCGGAGGTGATAATAAAAGCCGACGAGCCACTGAAAATCGGAGAGTTCTACAATGTGGAAATCACAGACTCCGATGAATTCGACGTTTACGGACGTGTGAGCAATTTGAGATTTGAGATTTGAGATTTGAGATTTGAGATTTGAGATTGGAGATTGGAGATTGGAGATTTGAGAGTTGAGAATTGAGAGTTGAGAATTGAGAATAAGCAGGTAAGATAGATTCGGAAATTAAAGCCAAAAAGATATGAACAACAAGGAATTCATACTGCAGCTGTCGAAGAAGACGGGATACAGCCCGGATGACACGCAGAAAATGGTAAAGGCCGTGATTAATGGTCTTGTGAAAGAGTTTGGAGAAGGAGAAGGCGTGAATATCGCCGACTTCGGCACGTTTGAAATCAAGAAGAAGATGGAGCGCATCGTCGTCAATCCTTCCACGAAGCAGAGAATGCTGGTGCCGCCGAAACTCTCCTTGAATTTTAAACCTGTGCAGGCCATTAAAGATGAATTGAAACAAAGGAAGGGAGGAGCATAATATGGCAAAGAACATACAAGAACTGGTAGAACTGCTGCAAGGGCAGTTTGAAATGGAAGAAAGCGACGCAAAAGCGTTCGTGCAAGATATGTTTTCCACGATCATTGATGGTGTGAGAACAGAAAAAGCAGTGAAAATAAAGGGGTTGGGCTCATTTAAGGTCGTGGATGTGCAAGACCGCGAGAGCATCAACGTGAATACCGGAGAGCGTGTGCTCATAGAAGGGCATGGCAAACTCAGTTTCACTCCCGAAACCACGGTGAAAGAGATTGTGAACAAGCCGTTTGCACAATTTGAAACCACGGTGGTGAATGATGGAGTGACCTTCAACGACATCGACGAGGTGAAAGACAATTCTATTCTCGATGTGAATGAAGACGTGTTTGCTGATTTTCCCACCTTTGCAACAGAAAGGGAGGAAGACGACTTTACTACAAGGGCTGACGCCGTTACGGTGCAGCCCACGGTTAAGCCAGCACAGCAAACAGTCAGACTTGCACAAAAAACGGTAAGGCCAGGGCAACAGACGATGAGACCGGCACAGCAAACGGTGAGGCCGGAGCAACCTGTGCAGCAAGCTCCCGCGGAGCAGCCGACTAGGAGAAGGGCAGGGCAGCACCGCACTTTTATACCCCAACAAGGACAGCAGACCATTAACCCCGCAATGGGTCAGCCAACCGTCCGTCCGGCAGGACAGCAGACAGTGAGACCAGCCGCAGGACAGGGTCAGCCAACGGTTCGTCCGGCAGGACAGCAGACAGTGAGACCAGCCGCAGGACAAGGTCAGCCGACGGTTCGTCCGGCAGGACAGCAGACAGT
>Ga0065711_1006162_pt1 | contig 18142 bp, 10 predicted proteins | sample Hoacrofraction12_FD_59098 | JGI IMG/M metagenome (GOLD analysis project Ga0065711, IMG submission 59098) | Hoatzin crop microbial communities from Cojedes, Venezuela - Epithelial fraction 12 v2 (version 2) | ecosystem: Host-associated > Birds > Digestive system > Esophagus > Crop | place... | reverse complement strand
TTTTTTTTTTTTTTTTTTTTTTTTGTCTTTTTTGCTTTCTTTTTACTCTTCCATGCTGACAGTAGTTGAGACATATTTCTGTGTCAAAGTATTAGCAGGACATTGCTGTCTAGGTAACCTGCTAGTTTTATTTTGTTTAAAGAATCACAAAAACATCCATACGAAAAAAATGTTGCAAGTTGAGCACTGAACGAGTGAGTTGCATAAAAGTGTGTGTGCAATAGCTTCATAAGGCAGTTATGTTTACACACTGTAAGCGTATGATTATAAATCACATTTTTGGCCCGGGTGCTTCTGGGAGGCTTTATCTCCTGTAAGAATGACATATTAAGGTATTAAATGTAATTACATTGTAAGGTGTTTGCTCCTGTAACGTATTGGTGTCACGGTGTGTTCATTGGCCCCGGCAGCCTCCTACAAGCTGAAGGTACACCCGCCCAGAGAAGACCACTCCTGTGCTGAAGGAATTCAGAGCTGCATCCCTTGCCTTTAAGTCGATGATAAAATCCCCGTAGTAGCACAGGGTCAAGCCCTGCTATTCTTACACGTTCACGTTTGTGCTGTTATGCATTTAGTTGTTTTGTGAACCAGAAATTTTGCATTTATCAGTAGAACAACTAAAGCACCGGTGGAAAATTTCTTAATTCCGAATGGTTCCCCTTGCTGCACTCAAGAATGTGTTTTGATTGTGATTAATTCTACATCTCTGTGCCTGCGAGTTTTCTTAGATGTTTAGTGGTGATGGTTTTGTGTATTCTATGAGCTTACAATGGAACTTGAGCTCCTAAGCTTATTTGATGTCATACAATGAATGAAAGCAGTTTTGTTATTCTTCTAAGACTGAGCATTAAATAGAACAAAGAAAGATTCTGCTACTCAAAAACCTCTTGGACAAGCATGTTTGTTATGTTTCTAATACAAGCATGTTACTTTGGTTTAGGATTTCAACATTTTTATCCATCTGAACTGCATTTCATTTCTTGGTTACTCCAGACTATGTCTGATGGAAGCCCACCTAAAAAATTTAGGAAAAAAATCAACCCCCCTCTCCCTAAGCAACAAACTAATAATTTACCTAGTTACAGGGTTTGCATTACTAATACTCATCTGCTACACCAACTAGTTTTCAGTTAAGTGTAGCACAGTGTGGAATCAAACCTGTCTTAGGGAGGCCATGAGCAGAGGGAACGGCCGTGTCTCCGCTGGTCACTGTCGGTGCCTCAGAGCCCAGACTGGTCGGTGAAGCACACGTTGAGGAAAGAGCTAGCACAATGATAGAAGGAAATAAAAATGGCAATCAGAGACAGAGAGGGAGAATAAATTGTTTTGCAGTAATACATTATCTATCAAATGCTTTTGAAGTAAGATGTTTGGCTGCGTGTGTCTGCAGTTCATAGTTATGATAAATTTTAATAAGGGACTTCTTTTCTTCAGCGGTCGAGAAACAGAAGCTATTGCTCTTCCTGGTCCTTGAAATTGGTGTAAAATTGATGATGGTGCTGATGACTGTCACATGAAACAAATGTGAGCTAAGTTAGAATGATTTTTTCTCTAGCTAAGGTCTTTGGTGTAGGTCTGCTGTACTCGTGGGGAATGACTTTTTAAAGGATTCCAGCTAGTTTGGCAATCAGCTTGCATATTCATGAGACTTTAATTACTGTATATATATGATAGGGAATGTAATACATATAAAACTCGCAAGAGGACAGATCACATTTAGGTTGCCTCCCAGCTCTGCTGCAGACCAGCTAAATGTTTATAGACAGGGCATTTTATTTTTTTTTTAATGTCTCAGTAACCCCTTGTATTTAATATGGAACATAAAATACGTGTTGTTTAAATTATTTGATATTTGGATGCATTCAGGAACATTAGGAATTAATAGTGTAGAATGCACTGCTAACTGTGCACATCTGTATATCTATACTGTAAATATGTATACTTAATTATCTCCAGCATTCAAAGTAAATTGTTGCCTTCCTCTGCACCACGATGGCAATGGAGAATGTACAGCGACAATTTACAAAGGAAAAATGCTTCGGAGTAGGGACGTATGCGGTTCCCTCCCAACACGAGCACTGGAAATGTTCAGTCCTGATCGTACTGGTTAGACGTCTACCATACATGGAGTAGTGTATATGTCAGTTACTTAATTTCTCCTTGGGCCCGTTTTTCAATTTATTTGGGAATGCCAAGAAATCGAGAAAGGCAGGAATAGCAGGTAGGGCTGTGGGCTCAGGACTACTCCAGCTTCCAGTGGTGTGTGACTTGTAACGATGGCTCTGATGCTGTTTGGGGCGCCGAGCATAATTTTCTACTGTTTTGCTTAGGCTTGTGGAAAAAGAATAATTTTAAGGAGAGCGTTTGAAATGCAGAGGGTATTGATCTCGCACCCACTTACAAAAGTGTTCCAAACACAAGGAGATGTGCAGAGCAAGGGCGCACAGGACGAGATTACAAAGAGGTTGTGCAGAGCGGAGCTGGCGTGTGGGAGGGTGCGCGGAGCAGGGCGTAGAGATGTGCCGGGAGCGGGGATGTGGGTTAGACATCAGTGGCTACAAAGGCAAGGCGTACCGGAGGGGGAGAGGAGGAGGAGGAGGGAGAGAAGAATTGGAGAGGATGCCCAATTAGAGGCTGGAGTCATTGAAACTTGTAACTACCATTTACAAGTTGTATTAGTAACAATGGGGAGAAAAGATTTACTGCTAAAGAGATTTGTAAAAGGAGCAAGCTCACACTTTAATACTGCAACAGTGTGTGTCATGTAAATATTTGAATAAATCTTTTAATCGGCTTTTCCTTCTGCTGTGCTGTAGAAATAAAAAACCCACAAGCTCTGCTTATTTCTTTCACACAACATTTGTAACTGCGTGCAGGAAGAGATTGTGATATGACGATGTTAGAAGAACAGCATCTCCTAATGTGTTGTGGTGCTATGTGCCATGTCTTGGTGATGCTAATGAGTCAGGGAAAAAAAAAGCAACAACTGCACAACAGCAAAAAAATAAATTATTCTGTTGCGCTTGAAGTCTGTAATAGGAATCAGTTGATACCTTTCTGATCCACAAAGGTGTACAAGGGAAACAAGGGAAGAATCAAGAGCTTCAATTTTCCCCTTCCTCATCTCAGAAATTTGTTCCTAGGAAAAAACATGAAAATATTATTTTGCCAACTTCCTTTTTGATTCTAGGAATTCTAAGCACAGATATTTCTGTGTCAAAGTTAAAGCCACAGTATGAAAATAATAATAAAAATTTAAAATACCTAATTATATTTTTGAAGAACAGTAGGGATATTTGCCTCAGTCTAAAATTTCAGAAAAGAGGAGAAAGCGAGGGGTAAGATGACAGTTTGAAAGGCAGCCTTCTGTGTAAGGACAGAGTTGCTGCATCTTTACAATACTGTGTTTGAGAGCAGATCTAGAAAATGCATAAGAAACAGTTGTTTCTGCCTTTTAAAGTTTTTCTTTTTCTTTGTAAATTTATTCTACTTCTGAAATAATTCTGGCAGGCGTAAGAGGAGGGAGGTGGAGGTTGGGCACGTGAGCCCTGTTGCCGGCCAGCGCCGGCAGCTGCTGTTGGGTGGATCCTTCCGCAGGCTGGGCGCGCTGCCCGCCTGGGCTGGCTGCGGGCAGCGGAGAGGCCGAAGGGTAAGGGAAGGTCCGCTGAGCTGGCCACGCTAAAAAACCAAGGGAAGGGGAAAGGTTTGACACGTCATTGAATCAAAACTTTTCCTTGCTGGAGAGCTACGGGGCGGGAGTTAGTGCCTGGGGTATGGAGAAGTCATGCCAGAGGGTGGGAAACAACCCTGCAGAGGTCAAAGGGATTTTCTTTTCTTTTTCTTCTTTTTTTCCCCTGTGAAGATATAAATAGAAGGAGTTTGGGGCTGACAATTCAACTTATTTGGCAGCGTGGGAGGACTTGTAAGCAAGTAAGAGCTATCCTACTTGGTGGGACCTTAGAAAAAAAATAAGGAAAAGTTTTGCATGGATAAAGCCTTTGATGGAGAGTCTGACAAGACAGAGCCTGAGGCCAACCCTGAAATCCTGTATTACAAAACCTGCAATAGCCAGAAAAGGGCGAGTCAGCTGATGGGGAGGCAGAGAGGGACCTTTCTGAATAAACTTCACTGAAAGTAATAGCATGTTTCTGCTTTTCTGTACCTGCGTCTGTCAAAAATCCCAACTCATAAATGCACTGTCTCTTACACACGACGAAGAGCTTGCTTTTTCCTTTCCTTTGCCTCGAGTTCAGCATGGCACGCGGTACATGGGTGGGCAGCACAGCGCGCTGGCACAGCAAAGCAGGGTCCGCGGCGGCATTTTGGCTTTCCCGCAGATGCCCCTCGTGCTCCGGTGCCAGGTAACCTGGCCTGCGCCCCTCAACACTTTGGACCTTGGTATTGGAAGTATCTTTATTTTCTTCTTTTCTTTTTTTTTTTTTTATTTTGTTTTCCTTCATTAGAAATGCTTTGATTTCAGCTGTTTCTCCCGTTCAGCCTGAGCAGGGGGCCCGGGGGTCCGGGCTGTGCGGAGGCACGGCCGATCGCTTCTCTCCCGATCTTGGGCCGCAGCTGGAGACGGCGCGATGCCCGAGGCGTTGCTCGGGTAGGCAGAGAGGAAGCACAAAGTCTTCAGTCTGACTTGGCAGAGTGCCCTGGCAGCGCAGTAAACGGCAACTGGAGTTTGAGTGATTTCTCGGATGGGGAAAAGGGAGAGAAAGTCGAGGAATTGGTGATCAGTGAGGAGATCAAGTTTCTTACAGGGGAGGAAGAGAGCAGGACTGCAAAAAGCAGGGGAGGTCAAAGCAGTATATATTTTTCTTTATTTGCTCCATTGTTACTTAGACAGGGGAGTTTTTCAGGGTAAAAATAAAACATCTACACTTATTGTCTGCTGCTTTTTTTATGCTCTTTTTTACTCTCTGAGCTTTTATAGCAGTCACAAGGCTGGGGAGAGAGCTCTGAGTCTTAAAACTCTTTTTTTTTCCCCTCTCAGATTAGTCACCATTTTCTGCTGATCAAAGAGGAGTGTTATAATCATTAAAGCTCACTTTTAAACAGCAAAATCATTAGTATTTTAATAACATGCCGTTATTAAAAGAGCTCAGTTCCTTTTTTTGTCACAAAGCACTTTCAAAGAGCTGTAAGATACATAGAAGACACGCTAACTTCTAGAAAATTTTAAAGGTGACCTGAAAAAAGAATCCTTTTCATAAAAAAAACAACAAAAAACCCCAAAAAACTTTATAATAACTAATGATAATATGAAAGTTTTCATTAAGAATTCAGAATTTCTTGCTCATCCTCCTGCTTCACAAGCTCTTTCAGGCTGTGAACAGTTGGAAATGGTATAATAGCGGAGCCATAATAACTGAGAGGAGAAAAGATATTTAATCAGACAAAAAGAAAAAAATTATGTGTACCTTTGTTTCCATCTATTTAGGTCAAACATTTAAGAAGAAAAATTTTTTTTTCTGATCTCATGTTGTCTGAAAACTGCTTCCAGTGCTGTGCTAGTCCATCTTTCAGTTGTAATTATTGCTAAGTACAGTGAGGCATAAAACTCTGTCACGTTTACATTTCCCCCTGGACCTGATCTCCTCTGGAACTTTGCTTCTTGGGCAGCAGTACAGGTCTGCTCCCTCGGAGACATCGCTGCTGCGCCCGCTGCCCTTAGCAGAAAGGAGCTGGAAGTAACTTCATCTGCTCTATTTCCCAAAATAACACGATACCAGTTTGCCTGTGGAAAGAGAAAATAGAAGAAAAAAATGGTTTTTCCTCAATAAACTGAAAAAATGTGGATTTGTGAAGGATGAAAGATAGAAGTTTGTATGAAAAAGCCAGCAAATATGGCTGCAGTAGCATTCACACAGTATTCACAGTCGCTGGTAAAGCTGAAGGAATGAAAATACCGAGCTCTGCATTAAAAGGGATCTCATTAACAACATCAGGTTATAGAGTTGGATCACAGTGGTTACTATAATCAAGACAATACAAATAGAGTAAATGAACAGATTTGATACATGTATGTTTGTAAGTAATTTTGCAATTGTGCATTATAATTATTTCTATTGTGCATACCTTTTTATTAATCAAATATAATTGAAATTAGTAATACATGTCTACAACTAATATCCAACCTTGTGTATATATTTCAAGATGTACTGTAGCAGGTACCCAGACCAAGTTGCATTCAAAGACAAACAGGTACTAATAGCAATGATAATTTGTGAGTGCTAAAAATGTTTTTTTTCCCAGTAATCATAAAACTTTGTCAAAGAGTTGGCACAGTGAGCACCGGCAGTGTTACTGGAATTGCTTACTGATGTTCTGAGTGATCATATTATCTAATAATCAGTACTACTGTCCAGAGAATAAACAGCTAACTAGTACAAAACTGATGAAAGATCTGTTGCAACATGAAATTAAGTAAGCTTTTTTCTTTTGCAGCATGTGCCTGGTAATGGATTTCATAGCTATGTTGCTACTAGTAGGAAGACTGTTTGAGAAGTATCAATAATTGTGGAAAAAATTCAGTGGAAATATGATACTTCAATAGATGAGCTTCTTAAAAAAACACCCGTGAAATCATAAAATAGCTGTAGTTTTTAATCTGTTTGCAAAAAATCAAATAGTTTATAAGGCAGTAAAAGTTTTTTCACCTACCCAAAGTTGCCTCTGAGCTGGTTGGTCCAGAGGACCTTGAAAGCAGCATCAGGCGTCTCTCGCTTGGCTGAGGTTCTCTGGAACCCACCTGAGGAGCTCAGCTGGAAACATCTGCCTACAGCGTCTTCATTGCCCAAACCTGCTCTTTTCGGGGGTGGCCCCGGTGCTTTTGGTTACTGACGGCTTGAACTGTCTCAACAAACCAGGCTGGACACACCGACATCAACAGCACTAATAAAACTCCAAGAGTTTGCTTGCATGGGACAATTCACAGCAGATGCAACACGTGTCCTCTCACTTTGGTGGTAAACTGTCTCTGTGTAATTAGTGCAGCTACTCTTATGCCTGTCCTCAGATCCCTGTCCTTCTGTCCTTAGCTAATTAAGCCTCTGATCAAAATGCTCCTCTTTTACTGAAATTGCTGTGAATCTATGAATTAGAATTTGTTATTTGTGAAGGAGATGGAAAACAGGCATGTTATTCTGCCTAGCAAGGAAGTCTTGAAGTACTTTTTTTTTTTCTTCCTTTAATAACTGAAATGTCCAGGCAAAAGCTACATGATTTAAATCACCCTATCAATGATCTTCTTCAAGATGAAAGCAATTAAGCTAGAGAGAATTGAGGCCACTTTGTTTCTGAATGAGAATATAAATGGGAGTTTAAGGCTCTATAATGCACATAGATTATGTTCATGTCCATTTGAATTCTCCTTTTATTTTTTTTTTATTACCTGATTGTCTTATTATCCAACCATCTTCTGTAAGGTCATTTATGTTGAAGACAGGTTCTGATGTGAATTAGAGCACTGCTTGAGTGGAAGCACAGAAAAATACCTTAAAAATGACTGTTTAGGACCCATCTTTTTTTAAGATGTACTTGCATTATCGTGGACTTAGAGTGAGTGTGTGTGCATGTGTGTACTGAGAGAAACTTTTAATTTTTTTCTTTAAAACGAACAAAATGAAAATAGTAACAGAAAGTTCATGTTTAATACAGATATTGTATTATGATGTTATAAAGTTTCCCAAATCTTTTTTGCTAGTGATGACCACACAATTCTTGTGTTGTTTTCTCATCAGTCTTTGTATTGTGGCAGCACAAAATTGTGCAAACCACCAGTTTTCTAATAAGCTATTGTCGTGCCATTCATCTCCTTCTGCACCGGTGATAAATCACCGCCTCTGCATATGCGGTTTTTGAAGGATAGAAACATTGGCATTACTCTTGTTCTGGATTAACCAGAACCACCCACACTCACAAAAATGATGAAACCCATTCAATTAATCCGTCAGCAGTACGGTGATATCATCCTGATGGCAACTGCTGTTCTCTCGATGCTGGTGACACGGACAGTTAGTTTTTCATATTGTTTTTCCAAATGTTGTTTTCCTGAGGTTTCTTGCACGTCAGTGCCCTCATTGCTCTGCTCAGCAGTGTGAGCTCAGCTGAGATGTGACCCCTTTTGGTGGAGGATATAGAAAAGCTGGAGGAAATCTGAAGATAATAATAAGAAATAAAAGATGTAAAAAAAAAACATGGCCTGTGTAAAACTTGCAGGAACCACAGTAATCTAATCTAGAAAAGAGGAGGTTGAGACAATCCGTAACTATTTTCTATAAAAGACTGGTTAAATAGAAAGGTGGTTTATGATTCTCCTTGCTAAAGAAAGGACAGGCGAAAAAAAATTAATTAGCAGAGACTTTGATAGATACAGGAAAGATTTACAAGGCTGAGGAGACGTTGGCATATGACTCGTGTAAAAGTTGTAATCTTTGTCATTAGGGACGCCTGGGACTCCGTCTGCCTGGCAGGGTTATTCCAGCCTTGTCTTACGCTTCCCCAGTGGGGGAGGCTGTATGTGCGGACGTGTCCGTAAGCTTATAAAGTCAAAGTGTGGGACACTAGAAATGCGAGTAAATGTATTTACTAACATTTTGGTGTTGCTGTTTAAAAAGTACGGCTGAAACATTGACAAAGTAACGGTTCGGTTTGTGTCTCTGCTTGACGGGGTTGGAGAGGTTTTAAGGAAAAAGAGTCAAGAAATAAATGTTAGGGTTTTTTTTCTTTTATTTTAGAGGTGGTAGGATTTACTGCAAATGAAACTGGAAACGGGGTTTGAAAAGGATTTTGGTACCAAAATTAAAAATTTACAATGGAACATCTGCAAAAGTTCCTGTCCACAGGCTGCATCCTTGCCTCTTAAGAATTGCCTTGATTTTAACAGAGACTGTGACTGAACTGGAAGTTTATAAGTCGCATTTCATTTTGCATTCATAAAGCAGTACGAGCAGCTTTCTTTTAGTGCGGTTGTGAAGGCAAATCACTGCGTTAGGTAGAAGGCAACGGACAGTGTGGGTGACGAGCAGCTTTTCTTTCAAGATGAGCATTTCCAAGTTACTGACAAAATTTCTCTTTCTCCTGTTTGATCAGTTACGCAGCTGTCAAATAAGTTGGCTAAAGGTGTTTATGGAAATACTCAACTACGTCACCCCACGGTGGAAGGAGAAGGGACTGCCGCTTTGTTGAAGCCTATAGCAAAATAACTGAAACGGGGGGGAGGACTCGCTTTATTTCAAAATGAATATGCTCTACTGCTAGGAACCTTCGTTTTGACTTTAAGTTTGCTCATTACCAATTAGATGGAGCTAGTTAATTCATTTTCAGAGATAAAATAAGTGCACCCAAGCACATGCACACGCACAAAAAAATTGGTCCAAGTTTGCAGTTGGCCTCAGGCTCAGTGTTTCTAAGCTACAGAATTTATGTGCTTGGACAGTGTCCAGACTGGCAGTTCAGAACATGTTTACCTTCGATCAATGGGTAATTAGCTCACTGAAGATGCAAACTCTTCGCATAGAGAAGACCAGAAGAGGGCCATCAAGAGAAGAAGTAGTGTCATTGACTCTGCTTCAGCTTGCTTTAAATCACTTTTATTCATAAGGATTTGACTGCAAATCTACAAAGCCCAAACCAAAACACTCGGGGATTGATATTTAACAGATTTTAAATGAGAACAGTATATTAATAGTAGGATATTTGAAACTCACTGCCTTTTTTACCTACTAAAAGATAGCCACTTATATTCTTATAGTTTTGTAAGTTTTACAAACGTACACTTTTGCTTACAGACTTCTTCAGACACAAAAATTGTACAGCCCCCACCTCTTGGCTGATCTTCCCCAGCAGAACGGTGCTATCTCGTACTTTCTGCTGGCACGGCTCGTTTGTCTGAGCAGAAGGAGAGGAGAAGAAGCAAACTGCTTTTCCGACAGGGATTACACTGACTTCAGCAGAAAATCAGACCTCTAACCAAAATATTTAAATTGGAACAGAAACTGGTTGACGACACCAAGCCAAGCTCTTGTGTGGATTCCTGAGAGTTTGACAGGGTTTACTGATGTGAAAGTGTTGCAGCTTCTGAAAGTTGAAGAATTTGTTTGTTTGTTTGTTTTATGTATTAGTCTCCCTGTTAAATTACTGGTGTTTTTATTTGTCACACAGGCAGTTCTCTGAATGTAGTAATATTTTAGTATATCATAACGCTTTCGCCCATGCAGCTCACATTTCAAGAACTGATACGTATTCCAGCATTTTCAAAAGTGAAATCTTATTATTGGCACTTAAATGCATGTTTAAACGTTCAATATGCTGGCAGCTTTATTTTGAAACATTTGAATGCCTACAGGTCATACGCCATTCGGTGAACAGCTGAGACTCTCCAGAGCTGGGTAAGGGAGGCTGCTTATACAGGACATAAAATACTTGGGCACAGACGTTCGTTTCTTTTACCCACAGCTGGCTTGCACGCTGTAGACCATGGTGACTCTCAGGTTTAATGAAGCTTTCTTCATTTGTATCTCCATTTGGTAGGAAGGACGTGAATGAGGTAGAGGTAGCGTGAAGAGTAAATATTTTTTTCTTGGGAATGAAAGCTGAATTCAGCTTAGGATTTTGTCCAGGATTTTGTGAGAGGATTCCTGTCCGTTGCCGGTGAACTATTTTAGCCAAATGTTCTACGAGACACTGCTGCTTATTTATTTTGTATTATTTGAATACCTAGCATGAGCCACCTTTGTCCTTGGTATGCAGAAGTTTTGACTGCATTCAACTGTCTGTGATTTGGATTAAGGTTTTATGAATATAATATTTCAGTGTGAAAGGCAAAATCAGGCTGTGCAGTATCAGGCTTAATATGTTTGAAGTTGAGCAGTCATAATTAGTGGCTAAGTTTGAAATTCTGTGTTGAAGTTCTATGGGAGATTACTTTGTTTAAGCTTGGGAGGATTTTGTGAAGAAGTGTTCATGAAGATGTGGGAAGCAGTAGAAGACAGAGGTGCGAACACCGGTAAAGCGCCCATTCGGAAATGAACAGCTTCGTATTCAGAGCAGGATTTGAACAAAAAGCATTTCTTCTGTAGGGCACGAGGCACCACGTGATGTGAGAAAGCAACAGTCACTCTGTGGGGCGTGAGACAGGGAGTTTTGAAATCGTAATCAGCCTGGATGTAATCAAGGAATTTTGACTGGTCGTATCATGGGATAATGTAAGACGACACAGGAATTGTAATACTTGCTAACATTTGAATCCTTGAATTTCTGCTTGTAATATTTTGACACAAGTTTTTATTTGGTTCTTACTTACCTCACAGTGTGGAGATAAGTTACATAAATCCACACCTGCTCTGCCTTTTCCTGTCTGTGAGGAAAAAGAGTAGAAGGTTGAGGGGTCACCTATTTTATCACCTTCTTTGAAGGCAGAACAAACTAGCCAGCAACATTCCTCGGGGAGGTTTTGTCAAACAATTTCGTAACATTCCGAGAAGAGACTCCTGAATCTGTATGCTCCTTGCCTCTGACAGCTTCAGCCTTGAACTGTGCTGTGAGCTGACATGAGGAATATTTATCTCCCTTCTCTTGTAGTGAGTTTTTAGATACTTCAGAACAACTAACAGACCTTCTTTTAGTTGAGACCAAATAACTCACTTCTTGCAACATTTTTCCGTATATTCGCCACCACCAGCACCTCCTTCACCCAAACTTATGGTTATTTAGTGGCTGAGCCTCGTACAGTCTCCGTTTGGCCTCCACTTGCCTAGGAAGCTGAGGGAAGCAGGGACCTCGGTTTGTTTCCTGTTGTAAAGAGTTCCATGTGACACTTGCTGTTTTTCTGGAGTTTTTCCTTAGCACTGCCATGTAACTGACTTGGGGCTAGATTCTGGGTTACGTCTTACCTTGGCAAAAGTGATTTAGCCATTTAAATTTCCTGCTTGCAGCTACATTTTTCTGCTCTTCCTTGTTCTTTCCACCTCGCAGCCGTCACTCCCTCCACAGAGGGGAGCAAGCAGAGAGCAGTTTGGGTTGCCACGCTCTAACCCAGACCTGTGAAAGAACCCAAGATAAACAAAAACTGGTTTAAAGCAGTGCAGGAACACAGTCACAGCAGGAAGGGACTTAGCAAACCAGAGTGGCCAAGCATCTGCCAGAGGAGATGCAACGGACTCAGTGTGGGAGTAAGACCAGCTCAAGCTAGATCTGCTGCTGTCAAGAGAAGACTAACAGGATTGGGACCTTTATACTTGCTTTGAGATCCTCCCACCCTTTAGGTTCTTCCCTGAAGACCTCTTGCTGAGCCCAGTGCTCCACATCTTGTACATGCGTAGATGATTTACTAACCATTGAGAAGAGGGTCGGGGGATTTTGCGCAGGAGTGAGCCATAGGTTGGTTCAGCTTCTGGTGAAGTCAGAGTGGACGTGCAGCTTTTCCTTTGCGTCCATACGCAACCGTCTCCTATTTCAGCCGGAGCAGTACGATGTCTAACTCTCTTCTCCATATTGCTGGTCATCCCTCACCTGTTTGGTGTGGTTTTTCAAAGCAAAAGGTGTTCTATATTCTGTTATACATTGTTCATTATTCTGAAAGGGGGTTTTCTTCTGCCCAGCAGAATTTCAGAAGATTATTTCTACAGTCTTTCCATTTCCATTTTTGTCACATTGGAAGGTACGGAGAGGCACAGCTCCCAGAGCGTGGGGAGTGCGAACTCCTGCTTCTCACCACCTGAAAGTTGTGCTGCTTACAAGAGAGCTGGCAGCAGTTGCCTGTGAGCATGATGCTGCATGAGCTGGCTTTTGACCCTCCTAGAAGATGGAAAAAAATAACCACAAACAGGATACTACTGTTTTTAATAGGAGTACAGATGCTCAGAGATACAGTGCAAAAGCTTTTTGACAAGAGATTTATTACTGTGAATATCCACACATAAACCATGAGACTGGATAAGGATATTCACATCTTTCATCTAATGTATTCCTCAGCGATATGGCTGTAGGGTCTGTTTCCCTGTTGCCAGTTAGTACCAGGAAATATTTCTTGACGAAGTTCTGTTAATAGTTTTCAGAAACATTGGCTTCAAAAATATTTCCATTTAGTCTGTAGCTAGTTAATCAAGTCTATGTTCATCTGTCCATAGAAGCTGTAAAATTCTGCGGTGAACATCTAATTGTAATTAACATCATTGACCAGTCACAAGGTGTAAGCAGTAACGTATCCACGAGTGAGTGCCCTGCGCTTGCTGACAATACAGGTTACAGCAGATGGGGCCCTCCGTGCCTCTCGTGCCCCATGGCGCTCGCTGCACTGTCTCTGTCAGATGGTGCTTTTGCTTTCTGTGAAATCATTATTACAAAATGTTTGGGGTTTTTTTATTGTTGAAAGATCAACTAGCTATATCACCTTGAAGGCATCAGCTTTAACAGATGAAGGTAGCATGTGATACTGCAGAGGAGATCATAGAATCATAGAATGGTTTGGGTTGGAAGGGACCTTTAAGGGCCATCTAGGCCAACCTGCCTGCCATGGGCAAGGACATCTTCAACTCCATCAGGTTGCTCGGAGCCCCATCCAACCTGGCCTTGAATGTTTCCAGGAATGGGGCATCTCCCACCTCTCTGGGCAACCTGTGCCAGGGTTTCACCACCCTCATTCTAAAAAATTTCTTCCTTATATCTAATCCAAACCTACCCTCTTTTAGTTTAAAGTCATTACCCCTTGCCCTATCGCAACAGGCCCTGTTAAAAAGTCTGTCCCCATCTTACTTATAAGCCCCCTTTAAGTACTGGCAGCCGCTCTAAGGTCTCCCCGCAGCCTCCTCTTCCCCAGGCTGAACAGCTCCAAGTCTCTCAGCCTGTCCTCACAGCAGAGGTACTCCAGCCCTCAGATCATTTTTGTGGCCTCCTCTGGACCCGAAATGTTTATATTTTAATGTAAAGATTTTCTTGCATTCCAGGATCGCAAGAATACAACTAAAACCAGCAACAACGAAGTGACTGTGTACTCGCTGCAGGCACTCACAGGCAAGCTCCAGTCATCTCTCACAATGTACTGCTCTTAAACACAGTCTTTTCTGCATTTCCTTGTAAAACTATGCACAGTCGTTAACATCACTTTAAATATGGAGTGAATACATGTTGTAGTATTAAGCCATATTGTTTAGCCCTAACAAACTCGTTAGTCAAAAGGGTTGCGGGAGAGTGTAAGAGCTGAAGTCAGGGGCTAAAGTACCACAGCTGTATTCAAGGCACTGACAGTGGTCTTGTGGGGCAAACATTGTCATGGAGACCACGAATATGTCTTATGGACAAAACAGCGGTGTGTTTTGGCTGCCCGAGTTTATACATCCAGCACAGCCCAGTAAGCAGCGTGCCTTCTGCTCCGTTTTTGCAGCAATATGCATTCTGCTCCAGTTTTGCAGCAGTAGGTCTGACCTTTAAGCCCCTGCGGCGTAGAGCTCTGAATCCCACAAAGTTTAGGTGCCCTTAGCACAAGCAAGGTCAACCCAGGGTTTCGATAAGCTGACATTTTTCTTTCTTTCTCGTTAGAGAAATGCAATACTGATGTGTATATTGACAATTCTTTCCCTTTTGCCTCAGCTGGCTCCAACATCAGCTAGTTAAAAAATTGCACACAAACAAATTTGGGCATTTGCATTCAAGTAAACGTATGGATGAAGGGGCTGTAGTACTGACTCCCATGCATAATAAGGTACATAAGGCAAAAGAGGGAGACAGCTGCAGTCAAAATCTCCAGAAAATTCCGCTATCAGCTTCTGCAACCGACTGAGAACATTGCAGAATAAACATTCCTGAATTTTAGTGTTCCAAGTAGCGCAATTAAACAAATACGACATGGATTATCCTCTAATATATTAAAAGGCTAATGTTATCCTGCAGAAAGATAAGTAAGTTTGGGTATCCTACAAAGAAGGATTGGAATTCCCAGGCAGAAATAAAAACTTACTTGCTTATACATACAAAAGACAGTACATCTCTGCAGCTGTTCAACATCTGTCCCCTGAAGATAATGATGTAGACACAAGACAAACAACATGTAAATATCTGGCAATTAATATACCTAGAATCATGGGGAGATGGAGGGGAACATATCTAAAATTCAGTTACTGGAGCTGGACCACAGATACATGACAGCATAAAGCTCTAAAAATGACTCCAGATATATAAATGTGGTACAATCAGAAGTTTATTCTAAGTCAGTGCCTGACCTGTGGGGTTTGTGTTTGTTGCACTGCCTTTTAACCAGAGAGCTGCAGAGATTTTTGGATTGCATCTGAGGATTTGTAAAAGGTGAATGAGAAAAGTGAGCTCGTCTATAGACTATTGTGCCATACACAGAGGAGATTTCATAAGACAGCTGCCTTAAAGGTCCACCTTTCCACTGGGACAAAAAAAAAAATTGACCTACAAATAAAACCCTGGAGGTATTACTAGAAGTACCCTTCAAAATAACACCCCCCCCCCTAATTCTCTTTGTATTAGATCTCATTTTAATAATTCCTAGGCCTAGAATGACATGCAGTTTGATTGCAGTTTGTCTAACTCCTTTCTATTTATCATTTGCACACTTAAATGCACCTTAAATGCTCAACTAAATAAATACAATGCAGATTACCACTTTAATATATTAAATGCCAAATACTATCTTGCCGAAAGCCAAATAAGCTATCTATTTCTGTTTTGGCTTACATCCATATTCACGCATGCTGGGGCTTAATGATGGGTATTTTATTCCATCATGTTATTTCTTTGCAGAGATGTTTCAGGGGAGAAGAGGCTGTAATAAAGATGTGATCTTCACAATTACAGAGTCTTCTCTGTGATCAGGTTGAAATGTATGGTTTTTAGTGTCTCTAGGCCATTGCTTCTTCAGTGTTGAAACATCGCTTTGGAAAGCTCCAATTCCTTCCTGTTATCATACATTGTAGAAAAGAAAATACAATTTAGTGCTTCAAATGAGTATGGACAGATGTGAAAAAGACAATATGAAATGCCAGGTTGTTGACGGTGGAGTGAAAATAATCCGAGATCAGACAAGTAGTTACAAGTGAACATGCAAAAGGAGCAAATTGGGTGAGGCAAGACGGAAGTGTGAGGAGGATGTGGAGAACCTTGTCTGGAGAAGAAAACAAGGAGAACCATCAAGGGAACGAGGGAAGAAAGAGAAGAAAGCTCTAGGATGAAGAGCAATAGTAGGAGGTTGCAGACGGAGATGACATATTAAGAAAAAGAAAAGATGTGATCCCACACATTTCATAAAAAATCATGTGATTTGTGGGTTGTTCCCAGGGCACAAGTTTTGTGTGGATTTACAGTTTTTAGGGTGAGTTGGCTGCAGCTCGAACCCAGACTGTGCATTGGAGAATCCTGCCCTCGGGATGGCCAGCCGACCACCGCCCGGGGTGTGCAATTTCATTTCTCTGTGCTTTCTTACCTTGGATTTTGCTCGTTAACGGTAAAGTACTACTGTAAAACCAGATAATGAAGTCTTACAGGCCTCTTAGAATAAAAAAAATATGACAGCCAGTAATAACCAGGGGCACCTGGGCTGCATTTTCTCCTCAGCATGTGGTGGGTTTGAGAGCTCGTATTAACAGTTTGCCGTGGACGAGAAAGGTAATTTAGCCATTTTCTGTCTGCTGAAAGAGAGAATGGTAGATAGAAGAGCTATGACAGTAGCTTTCATATGTTTATGAAGTTGTAAGTTCTGTCTTACTGTCATGTAAGTGATTACACGCAGTTATAGAATGGGCAAGTATTAAACAGACCTTGGCAACATTTTCAGTCCTCCAAGCAGCTAGAAAGCACCTGTGCTCCTGTGTAAATGACGTGCTTACTCCATGTCTTCCTAGACACACTCAGACAGACGGTTTATATGTTCCTAAGTGTGTGTCTGTCCGAACACCCAAGAGAAAATGAAAGAAAATCGATTTCTGTGATGGGAAAAGATTTTCTCCGGTGCTGTGACATAGATCACCATTTGTTAGTTGTCTTTGTTTGAACTACATATCAATTTAAGTCACCTACTTTATTTAGGTAAAGACAAAACAAGAACAATGAACGGGCCACTTCATGTAAAACAGAATTAAAAAAATGGTAGAAGCTTCGATTTTCCTTCACCCTTGGATGGAACCCAAATCTTTCTTGACGAGCCAAATCCTAGCCTTTTCACGTCTGGTGCCCTGCTGGTATTTTGTTTTACTGTTGTGCTACTGCAGAGAAATAGAGCTCCTAATTTGCAATTTGAAATCCATAGGTGTTGATATGAAGCTTTTGCCACTGCAATGTAGTATAGATTTCTACAAATGGAAAGAACACCTCACGATGAAGATTGCAGAGACTTCCTTTTTGAAGTAGAGATCTTAGGGGTTTTGGAGACAATACTGTATTTCAGTATTAAGAGTAAAGGCTGTTGCTATCAGTGCCAAATATATGGGGGAAAATGTTTCTATTTGGGCTAGGAAAGATTGGTGAGAAAGGTAAAGAAAGTATGCAGAATATTTCTCAGTCACTACTTGTTTGCAACCAAAATGAATACAATGTGAGCTGCTCAGGCACTTTATCTAACAATAAAATGCTTTACCTGGCTCCTGGAACCAGTACCATAATGGTATAGATTTTTTCTGGGAAGCTGCAAGCGGGGCAATGCCAGCCACTGTGAATTACGGAAGAGAAGGAAAGGCAAATTAGCTCTCACAGTGTTCAGCAGCCCCTTCAGCCTGGGTAGCACCAGAACTTGGTCTGACTCTAATGGCATTATGTATACGTCACTGAACTGGGTCTGATGGTTTGCAGATTTTGTTTACCTCTCAGTGAAGGTAAATAGTATCGTTTTAAACCCGGTACCATCCAGTCCAATCCATGGAAGTGCTGGACAGACTGGCACTATGGACGTTCGAGCTAACCCTCGAGTTGTTCGAGCAAACCAAACTCTTTTCAGTGGTGCCCAGCGACAGGACAAGGGGCAACGGGCACAAACTGAAGCACAGGAAGTTCTAGCTGAACATGAGGAAGAACTTCTTCCCTCTGAGGGTGACGGAGCCCTGGCACAGGCTGCCCAGGGAGGTTGTGGAGTCTCCTTCTCTGGAGATATTCAAAACCCACCTGGACAAGGTCCTCTGCAGCCTGC
>Ga0065711_1039089_pt1 | contig 18143 bp, 13 predicted proteins | sample Hoacrofraction12_FD_59098 | JGI IMG/M metagenome (GOLD analysis project Ga0065711, IMG submission 59098) | Hoatzin crop microbial communities from Cojedes, Venezuela - Epithelial fraction 12 v2 (version 2) | ecosystem: Host-associated > Birds > Digestive system > Esophagus > Crop | place... | reverse complement strand
ACTGAGGCACAGGAAGTTCCGTCTGAACATGAGGAAGAACTTCTTCCCTCTGAGGGTGACGGAGCCCTGGAACAGGCTGCCCAGGGAGGTTGTGGAGTCTCCTTCTCTGGAGATATTCAAGACCCGCCTGAGCAAGGTCCTGTGCAGCCTGCTGTAGGTGACCCTGCTTCAGCAGGAGGGTTGGACTAGATGACCCACAGAGGTCCCTTCCAACCCCTACTATTCTGTGATTCTGTGAACAGCCCCGTCTTCATTAGCCTTTCCTCACTGGAGAGATTCTCCAGTCCCTTCATTATCTTAGTAGCCCTTCGCTGGTCTCTCTTTAGTATGCCCATGCCTCAGTTGTACTGGGGAGCCTGGAACGCAACACAGTACTCCTGCTGTGCTCACCAGCACTGAGTAAAGAGGAGGGTTCACCCCCCTCAACCTGTTTGTAATATTTTGCTTAGTGCAGCCCTTCATCATTCACCTTCTTTGCAGCAAGGGCACATTGCTGGTTCACATTTAACCTGTTGTCCACCAAGACCTCCAAGTCGTTATATGCCAAGCTGCTTTCCAGCTATGTGTTGTGTACCTCCCCCTCCAGCTCATTATAATACAGTAAGAATTTCTGGGATTTGGTACAATAGAAGTTATTACAGATTTGCATTAAAGGGCAGTAAGTTACAGACAGTGTTCCTAGTAAACTGTCACAAGTAGTAAGTTCCAGAATTTTATGCAAATCCATTTCGAATCCATGGAATTACCCATGTAATGGGTAACTGTTCAGGTAAGGATGGATGAATAGTATAAAGCTTAGCAGTTGAATTTTATTCCAAAATAGTAGATGGTTATTCCAAAACATACCTATATTTATCCACAAGTTCTTGCCTACAATGGTAATAATGTTTATTATACCATTACATAAACTCTTCTTTCAGGAAGTTCAAGGACATATAGAAAATAATATTTTTATACTGGAAATGTAGTTGAAACTTCTCTCAGATTTTGATAGACATCTTAGCAAAAGAAAATTTTTGATTTATCTATACCAATATGATAATCCTAAATTCTTATTACAGGGGTTCCATCTTGAAGTTTACTGTGAACTTCCACTGCTGAACATCACCCATTTTGCACTCCAAACACGATATAAAAGATTTGACTTCTCCTCTTTTTAAAGAGGTGATGGCCTCTCTGACTTGATAATTTCCTATGCTTTCCTGAGCAATTCTGAACCATCCCTCTCAAGCTGAAGTATTGTGGGGATACTAGAATAAGACTTATATTAAAATTTTGTATGACAAAAGTGGTGATTTTATACTACCTCTGTCCAATTGTATCAAATGCCTTGTTGTTGCTTTAGATTGTAAATATTTGAGGACATGAATGTCTCCACATGTGATTTTAAAATCTTACAGTAATATTGGATCTGAAATGGACTTTTGAGAACTACAATAATGAGAGTAATAACAATAGTAATAATAGAACTAATAATTCTCATGCCCATTAAATTAAATGGTAAGTATGGTGATAAAGAGGATTACATTTTTTACTAAAAATATCACAGAATCACAGAATCACAGAATAGTAGGGGCTTGTTGCTGGCTGCACACACACAGCACTCACACACTTGTCCCAACACCCCACACTTGTGGATCCCCCATATACCAGCATGGACCCTCCACCCACCTAATACTCCTGCTCTGACCCAAGACCCCCCTACTCACCAGCTGGTCCAGACTGAGTTTTGACAGCTAACACACACGTATACCCCGCACACACACAGTCTGGGCAAGATACAGGCACCCAGTTCACCCAGCAGCCGGCACCTGGCACATAGGTGGTCCTGTGGTCCTGCTTCAGCTGCCGACACTGAGCCCCTCACTCACCTCGCTCACACCTGTCCCCCCAGTATCTGTTTTTGGGACACGTACCATGCCCATCCCATGGCTGGAGGTAAAGACCCCCATTCGCTCCAGTCATGATGCTGATTCCCCACTCACTCCTGTATCTGACACCACAGGTCAGGGGTACCCACCACTCTGGTCTGACTTCAGTATATGACACCAGTTCTCACTTGCACACATACAGGTCTCACTGGTAGCTGGCACTTAGTCCTTGCAACACGCACACATGGGATAGAGAGTGAGATTATGTAGAGAGATAGTTAAGAAAAAATATAATGAGAAAATATAATAAGATAGGACAGATTGCAGTGATCAAGTGTAAGACTCAGTCAGGCAAGCGTACTGACTAGCCCTGTTTTACATATGACTGGCCCCTTTTGTACTCTTTTATGTTTACCCCCATTTTTGTTCCTTCCTGCTTCCTCTTCCCCCTGCGCATCCCTCATGGATTTTTACAGCTCTATTAATTTTCACACCACTCCCAGACTGGGATCCCCGTGGTTTACAGTCTTACAAGTTGCAAAGTTCAGTCTGATCTTCCTGGAGGTGGCACCTGTAGTTTCTTGACAGACCATCAATTAGTGTGAGTGGTGAGGTTGGTTTCTTGTCATTATTTCCATGTTTATTTTATCAGGTCTGTGTCTCAGTATATTTTGTTTCTGATTTACCCTTTTTTCCCTTAGTTTCCCAATTGCAAAGTTCCCTGATCAGATAACCTCAGTGGAACATACATTCTCACACTCTCACATGCCATCTTCAATTAGTGTGACTGACCAGGTTTGGCTGTTGTCACTACCTCCCTTAGCATTTATCAGTGAGGTTTGTTTCCCAGTATGTTCTCACCTATGACTTCCTTCTTTTCTTATTACCCTCTGTTGCATTGAAAGAAGTCCTTGATCAGATATCTTAAAAAAGCAGACTCTCTCCTTCCACATACCCTTACAGAAACACATTACAAAAGCAGCTATCTGACTGCTGGGTCCCACTGAGACTCAAGATCTGAGATTCAGTGAAAGGTCTTGTGGATACCTTGGTCAAAATGAAAGGTGTCCAAAACACCTACCTGCCCCTTAAGGGACTGAAAGTTCATAGGTAGTCAGTAAACACTTTAAAAGATGTAACATTTGCAAAAATTTGAGATACTTTGACAATATGGTTAATAACTTGGAACAAGACAGTACCAAATTAGAGTAATAGTCAGACGATATAACTCAGTACTCATACTAAAAGTTTTTAAAGTCATCCAGATGTTGTAGTAACAATGTATATGACAAATTGAAGGCATCACATGCAAACATACAAATTCCAGTTGATGCATTCCCACAAGTTTCAGGCAGTAGTGAGGACTGGCTGTTTTTTCCCTAAGGCCCATGTTCAGATTTCTATCCTACCTTTGTAATGAAGGTGCTGCAGATTGCAGCCAGGAGGAAAAAGATTGCCTCTAGCACACAGGTATCCCTAACACTAGATACATCAATAATGACTAAATAACATCAACACTAAATACATCAATATTAACACAAGCTCAGATTAACACAAATTTAATTTCTGCCTTTTCATCTACAGTCAGAATCAATATTTTCATCCTTTGGGTTCTTTAGTTTGGTGCCTTGTGTTTCTGACAGGCAGGAGGGAAAAACAGGGAGAGGTGGAATAAAAATTGTATGATAATTTACATTTTCCCAACCACTTCACCAGTTTGAAGCACAGTATTAAAACTGCCACAATAGGGTACTACTGTGCAAGGTATTGTTGATGGCATTGTTAATTATTTTGTCTTAAAGTAGGTTCTGCAGGAGGTAATAAGTGTCGCCTGTAACTTGTGGTTGTATGATGCTAAAAAAGATTATGATTTCTACTAAGAAATATTGATATGGATGAACTGCATTGTATTTCTTACTGTGAAGAGCTGTAATATTATCACTACTGAATTCTCATCCAGGTGTGGGTAGATTTAAAACCACGAAAGTAATCCTTATGTCGTCTTCTAATCTGCACTCATGTCTTCATAATTACATGGTCTGTTGCCAAATTTGTCATTCTTTAGTTTCAAACCTATTTACATAAATCTGTAATTTTTGAAGAAAGGTATTTGTGACTAGAGACACAAATATCGATACTGTATTGTTCCTTCACTCTGAAATGCATAGGTCCTTCACTCCGTTGCAAAACAGATAACTAACAAAGTTGTACTATAGCTATTTTCCAGGTATATTCCTCAGAATTTAGACCAAAAGAGAAACAATACAGAGAAATTTGTGAATTTGGAGTATGCTTTTCAAACATCTAAACTGAAGAAGCAAATGAAACATTCCCATAGAGTTATGAAATCTCAGGGGAGAAGGACAGGGACAAGAGACACCATCCACAAACTTTCAATATGAGAGAATTCCTTCTCCCAATCCCCACTGGAGTGCACAATGCACAACAGTCAGAAGTATTTACACCAAAAGTTTAATTTACTTCGAATTTCAGTGCTTGTATTGGTCTATACAGGGGCCCTTAGGCTACTTTATCAGCTTTACCAGAAATCCCATAGCTAACAGGATTATTTCACTAACCCACCCATAATGCATTGTTCAGTTTTCTCCTCATCTCTCTCAAACTGACTTTTTGGGTTTTGTCATATGCATCAGCACCTCTACTTGCCTGTCCTGACCTTTTACCTCTCCCATTACTCTAGTCACTCTATAAATCATGGATATTGTCCTGCTTCATCTTCCATTGTGCACCGTAGTATTTCTACTTGGTCAAACTGAAGTACTTCACGTAGAGATAGTTTTAGCAGGCTCACTCCTCGCTGCCTTTCAGTTCACAAGAGAAAGGACACTGAGTCATAGTGGCATGCAGTTTCCTGTGGGTGACAGCTTTTCTTAGCAAACAGCTGATGCTAGAGCATTCAACAGACCCTTTCTTCTCCCTTTTCACCGTAAGTGTAAAGCTCTAGTTTCTCATGGAGAGTTGTGCTTAATTAAAAAAACATTCTGCTGAGATTCAGAAGCTTAAAATATCTATGGCTGATTCTCACTCAAGGATCTTATCCAGTCTGAATTGAAACTGTGTACTATGTGAATGGCTCTCAACAGGTGGAAATAACTAAAAAGGAACATATGGGTTGAAATGAATCTAATAAAAATAAACAAACTTCTTGGTGTTATTGACTTGTAATAGCATCAGATGACATGAATATTTGCAAGGGTTCAAGACCAGCTGGGAAAATATGCCAGTTGCATTTGGTAGGTTTGGAATTTTCAAAATTAGAAGCTTAGGTTTCAGTTTTAAGTAAATAATTCATAGCAAACTTGTCAGCAGTTAAATTTTTTGACAGATACACTGCCTAACTTTGGAACTTTGGCATCTGATGAACACATTCCATTCATCTGGTCATCAGAATGGCATGATTTGTATGAATGACATGATGTTTGTCTGTGAAACACCCCTCAGACTCCAAAACAGGACTGCAACAAATAAAACCGAATGATACAGATTTATAGTAAACACTGGAACTGAAGTATATACAATCCTACCTCCAGGGTTTTATTGCATGTAACAGGATCTTCCTTTATGTAACAAAGTTTACAAATCCAGTCTATGACTATATGTATTATGTAATACATGGAAGACTTCCATATGTCAGCTGGTACTGCTAACATAAAATAAGTTGTATACAAAAGACAGACAGGGACTTAAAAATTACTGCAACTGAAAATGAAGAGTGTTATTTGTCATAATTGCTGAGAAATGCAAAAATTATGTCTGCCAAGAGCTGGAAAAAAACTTTCCTGGCTATTGTATGCATCCTAACCTTCTAGGCTCTTTACAGATCTCATCACTGTGCTGTATCAGTTGTATTTGGCATAGGCTAAATATTTTTATGGATTCTGTACTCCTTCAGCTTTTGTTTTAGTGGTCCATTACCCTCCTGCTCTCACAACGAAGTAATAGTGTTCATTCTTGGGGTAACGCTTCTGCCTCAGGTTGCCTTTAGTTCTCTCATAACAGAATACCCTTTCTCAATAGTTGTATATGCACAATATCACAGAAAGAACAATTCTTACTAGCCCTGCAAAACTGGTGAGCAGTGCTACTTACCCCCAGGCACCACGTCCCTATGTGTTAATTCCTAACTGTTCATGTAACTTCCTCACAGAGCACTCTTTCAGGAGTCACAGAACACAGTACCCGGTTATGTTGAAGATTAATACTTTCTGTTGAGAATAAGAATAAATAAAACGCTGGGGACACAGAGAAAACATGGACTTTTAGCATGAAGGAATGGTTCTCATTCTGTAGGATGGGACATTCTGGTCTATGTTTTCTTCTCCTGGATCCTTCTCTTTTATATTACGTCTGGATGAGTTAATCTGTTTCTGTAAAAGACTGCTGAGTACTCATACTAGAATCTGTACCACAGGGACACTTGCACTAACTACAGATCTGTCAGGCGTGGTGGGTATTGTTCTGTTTCTTCACAGCTAGGAGCTGCAATTTTGTATTGCAGCTATTTGTCAAGAGACTGGATGACTAGTACAAAATAGAGGGTCTCGCATGGGAATCTGAGACATCCGAGAATTGTTAGGGCAGAATTTACTTACAGACCAATTCTGGGTTACAGTTTGCTAAAATCCACATTACTTAAGAGTCTGGTTAAGTTGCGTGAGTGTTTCTGAATGCATGAAATAAGAGTTGGTGCAGTCTGCATAGTTCTCCTGATTTTCCATTCAAAAATGACCCTATGCCAAACACTTTTCTGGGGACACTTTCTGGCATCATTTTAAGAGTAAGAGCAGTACATGAGATCTGTAGGATTAAAATGAAATAACAGGGAAAACATACTACTCTGGCTGCACCTCTACGTTAATGTTTGTTAGGCCAGGTCTCTCAGTTGTGGCTGTGTATCTTGTTTTAGTCAGGAGTTGCATTAGATGTAAGAGATGTCACTGCAATAACATACCACAGCAGTGTCACTTGTACCCAAGAAGCAATCCTGCAAAATACTAAATAAATGCCTGCCATTTTAAAGGAAATGGCAACTGGAAATGAAAATAAAATATGTATTGTAAAGATCAAGTGGAAGAACATTTTAAAATTCTGTTCTATACAGAAGAGACCATAGAGGAAGCCATGAGCCAAAATTAATCAGTTTTAAAAAGATTACTACTGGCATATTTGAGGGATTGCATAACCACAAGTCATTAAATTCAGAAAATTATCGTGATGTATTTTTGGTGGCTACATGCCACAAATTCTGAACCATTTCAAAGCTGAAATACAAGGGAAACATCATGTTTTATTACTTCCAGTGATCCATACATTTAAACCATCAATTTGATCATTACAGAGGCTACTGAGAATTGGTTGTAGAAGACAAATATAGGTCACTGTAATCTGCTATGCAGGCAAATGCCAGGATGTAGTTCTGCTCTTATTGTGCTGCTTGTTTGAGAAAGTCACACTTCTGATGTAAGGCAAAAACTGCTAGTGCTGCAGAATTTGCAGAAGTGCTGTTTTGGCTTAAACAAACAGTTCAGCTGGTCCAGTTTGCTTTTCACAAAAATAAGTAACAGCCAGTGCTTTTGAGAAAAGTCAAAAAAATTCTGTAATGCACAACTGCCCAGAGGGAAAATATATTCCTGACCTCAGGCAGTTTAATGTTTGACTTATGCCCTAAAGTATAAACGTCTGCATGCTGTATATATTTTAACTTGTTTTATGCAGCAGTGGGAAATTTTAACATATTTATACTTTTGAAATGCATTTTTGAACAACAAAAAAATTTACATCCTGATATTTTGTGCCTAGCTACTGGTCGGGATTTCATACGGGACAAGTCCCATCTCTCATTGTAGGCTTTATTTATATAGAGGGGTATCTTAAAGCTTGCCTTGGACATGGCAAAAATATATGTAGCCTCATGTAATTTCATCTTCCTGGGCAGACTGGAATATGAGGATGTGTAATGCTGTCCTTTTATAACACTGACATCTTCTGTGATACTAATTTAGGTTTCTGTTTCAAATTCCGTAGTGTGATCTGGCAGAGAGATTGCAGCAGGAAGTATCCAGATCACAGAGCTGCCAAACTACTCTTCAATTACCTCAGAGAAGCCACTCTTCAGCAAAGTCAACATCCACCCATCACAGGAAACACATTAAGCAATATAGTCCAAGTCCCAGCTTGAACAGAATCACTTTTCTTTTGTATGTTAGAGACAATAATTTATCTTGTTTTAAGAGTTTGCTCATTATTTACTTCACCAAAAAGTTGCGTAGTTTAAACTGCTCACTATGGCTTTAAAGCACCTAAAGAGCCTGTGTAAAGGCAGTAGGAAAAAGCACCATATGGCTAGTAGGTTAAGGACAAGCTGAACTTTTGAGCTGCTGCATGGAAGCAGAGGGAAGAACACAGGAAACACAAGAGTGCCTTCCTTCCACTCACCCTCACATTGCACTCAAAGAAAGTCCCTAGACTCTGCAGAGACCTTATGTGCTGCAGAAGAATGAACATACCCAGACCGTCCATACAGAGGAAGGCAGAGTGACAAGGCAGCCTTTTGTCCATACTTGACTCGAGCAGGGCTCTACAGAGAGAGCGGAGGTGCAACACGCCGTGAAGAGTCAGCATCCTTGCCCTGTCCCTCTCTGCGCTTTCTCAGCTGACACAGAGCTCTGCTCAGATGGCACAGGGAAAGTCTACACGAAGTGGAAAGAGCCAAGTCCTACAATAATTTAGGGAAACTGTCTATTAAGGAAACAGCCAATATGGTTTGCTTGGTTTTCGAAGGTCTCCAACACAGAGATACTTGTGTGGAAAAGTCTTTGTGTAAGAATAACCATGAGCACCATCACTCTCTATTTCCCAAGCCAGGGAAAAAGCAAATCTTCAGTAAGCCTCTGTGTTTACCTGTTCAATGGAGAGTGCTTCAGGATGGCTGTTGTTGAAGATTAAACCCAGCAAATTTCTCCAGTATGTGTCTAAGGTATCTGGATCATAAAATAAGAATTAAAATAAAGAGAACAGAGAGGACAGGTTTAAACATATGACTCTCAAAATCTCATTAAAGAAACTTAGGGAAACATTTTGTGAAATGTGTAGAAGTTTAGCTACCATTTATACCTGTAAGACAGAGAGTTCAAAAAGATAGAAATCTGTGGAAGAGTGGAATTATTTGAAAAATACTGAGAGAACACATAGTAAATATATATATTCTAGATATATAGTTCCTTCTACTGTACTGATATATAGCTTGTCTGATATTATACATGGCTGCATATGAACAATTTGCACTAGGAGTATTTGATTAGTAGGCATTGTGGTGCTGGGTGGATGGTTGGATTTGAGGATCTTAGAGGTCTTTTCCAACCTATGATGCTATGATTCTATGATACTGTGATTAAGCTACATGCCCAGTGGCTTATTTCTTGAAAGTAGGAAGAACAAACTTTGCCCTTAATTATTTTGTTCCTAAATTCTGTGAAGTGATTATGATACAAAAATACAGATGATTGGGACACTGTTGTATGGCCAAAACCAAAATCAAACAAATAAACAAACCCATCTTATCAGAAACAAATTAGCATTGGATTCTTCATTAAAATATGTTGGTGGATGAAGTTACTCAAAATACACAGTCTGAACTGAAGAGAACTTTAATTCAAAATTTCAGAGCATTTCAAATTCTTTTGATCAAAGGGAAATAAAGGTCATTTGTGAATCTAAAGAACTGGTGATGGCAATTATAGGAAAATTAATATATGCTTCTTCCTTTCCTCAGAAAATAATAACTTCTTTCAAAAGCGTTAGGGTAAAACAGAAAACAGGTAATTCTGTACACAGTGTTCCCACTAAATAATGTGTTATATAGGAGCAACAGAGATGAACTCTTGGCTAAATTCAAGCAGATGAAGAGATCTTTCAGACACTGATTAGATGACCCTTATTGAACCTTATTCAATAAATTCTGGTAAAAGGTCTTTTCATTTTCTCTGCAATGCCACAAAAAATATGAAATCTTCCTCCTAAATAAAGCCTACCACTTGAAGAAGCTGTAAGACTTTTGGAAAGCACAGTGGGAAACAAATTCCTCTTACCTTTGGCACTTTGTTTTACATATACTTAGATAATATTCCACCCAGATGAACATCCTACCCATATGAAGAGTTTTTCTTTTTGAAGTCCATACATGTTATAAGTATGTATGTGTGTTTATGTTAGAATCCACTTGCTGACAATCTTATATCTTCTTTTTTTTAACCAAGTAGGCTTGACCTGAGTACATATTTAGGTAATTTAAGGAAAGAATTATGAAGTTACAGCTAATTAACAAAAGGAGCGGAGACTCTGTGCTTCCAAGACATTGTAATAATGTTATTAAAACACTCATTCGGTACTATCCTCATAGAACTGCATTGTCACACAACATCATTATGAGTCAATCATGAATCTAAGGCATGTGACTGAAAGCCAATGTGTGAAGAGGAAAAGAGTGATAAAAGAAGATGTGATAATAAAATGTAAGAAATTTGGCAGGATAAGTATGTCCTATGGCATAGGCTTATGTAACTGAGAAAGCCATTTCAGGCTCCCTTCACATCAGTGGAGGGCTGGTCAATATAGTTATTGAGTCCAAGATATGACTTACTTCGATCAAAAGTGGAATCCCACAAGGCTCTTTCTTCTTTCTAGCAAATGTACAATTTATAGATTAAGTATTCCTAGTCTGGCAGATGGTTTTACATTGCAAGGCAATCATAAAACCACCACCAACAACAAAACCCCCCAAAACAACAAAAATCAAAAAATCCACAAATAAATTAATTAGATATCATTATAATGTGTGGTATAGAAATCCGTACATTCTCACTTCTGTTTTTCGAAAGGAACATCTTTTGAATGTTTGGCCTCACTGGATTATTTTAAGATGTTGTATCCTTGTTTGATTTCTTCCAGTATGTCCTAAAATCTGCACTATAATAGAAAAATTAAAAAACAGAAAAATGCAAATCAATAAGTTGAGGGCATACAGCTGATATTTTATGCTAGAATTATTACAGTTTCTGCTTCTTTTAAATCAGGCAAGGAATACAGGGGTTAACTTTACAGGTACTTAATATCTAATTAGAGAAAGTACAGTTCTGGTTTTGAATTTGACAATAAGTGTTTTATAGCTTCTTCAGTGTGTAAAATTTTTTGGTATATACAAGCTTTAATTTTAGTTTGATAATGAATTGCCAGATACTTTCAAAGCTAAATAAGTTCTTCTTATCTTGACGTGGAATGTTGCAAAGAAACAATGTGCAATGCAGAAACAGGATACACATCTCCACATATATTTTAATTCTGTTCTAGGTTAATGTATATATCATTTTGACATGTCTCTGGACCAAACACAAATCAAAGTCTACAACCTTCATGATTTTGTTGATGATTAGCCAAATAAATTTGCACGTAGTAGAATATGTAGATTTTTCTGTGTAGACCTGCACATAAATTAATTCAATTTCTATTAGAGTATTGTTTCATCAATCAGTAACACCCCAGAGGCCAGTTATGACTGTTACAGAAATTCAACTTTAGAGCAGAATAATGTTTCATCATTATATTTGTGTCATGATTATTGTGACAGGTTAATTTCAAAGATAAGTTATTGAGCATTCAGGCATATTTGTCAAACAGACAAATGAAAACATTGTGTATATTCTTTTTCTGAAACAAGATGATATAACTATTGAAGAGTTGGCAAGGACTGAAGTTGAAAACATTTGCTTCATTTTCTGTCAGAAATTTCTTAACATTCAACCATGGAGGGAAATAAAAAGCAAAAGTGAACCTTCACTGAAACCAGTAGCCAAGGCTCTGTGGAATTCCTGAGGCCCAGATTGTATTTGTGCAGTTCTAGCTCTCTGAATCACAGAAAAAATATCAAAACCAGAACACATCTTCTTTTTGCTTTTGAGACATTCAGAAATAGTTTTTTTCTTCACACTTGTCACACAGATAGAATGGTCTTCAAATTCTTTAGCTAAAGGATTCCTACAAAATAATCTTTCAAATATAACACCCAACATGGCATTCCACTGTGTTCTCAGTGGACACAGTTAAACACTGTGATTCTGTTCAACCAGGCATCAGGATCAGATGAAGTAACTAGCCTGTTTGTCTAAACACATTCAGTTCTTCACATTATTTTGAAAGCCGGAGTGCCAAAGCTAGTCACATATATGTTAGTTAGTTATTTTGTTCTCTAACTTAAAACTTCAAATACATCTCTGTTGCTTGTTAGAGATATTTATTTTTCACAAGAGCATTTCTGAATGAGGCAAACCAGAGAAACAAAAATATTACTAATTTTCCAAGAATTCAGAAAATATCTGCTGAATGCCTCAGCTGAAAACCCCTTATGAAGGCATGTTGTCCATGAAGTGCCAAAAAGTTATTCCATAAAAATCAGCTCTCATCCCAGACATGTCTTAATGGAAGTATCTAAAACCTTGAATCACTTCTGAAATATCTGGGCAATGTTTATACCTGTTAAGGCTTATGGTTGACTGCATGAGAAAAAGAATGACAATCAGAGAAAATAAGTAACTCTTCTCCATAAATATACACAAGTACATATATATGTGTTTAACATGACTATCTAGCCTGTAATTCATTAGACGTGGGATTTCATAAGATTTAGCACTAAATTAATTTTTCATTTATAGTGTGTAATATTTCTGTTAAATTTTAATTTAAGCTAGCTACCCATAGGCAAAAATATCAAGACAGATAAAAGGTAAAAAGGGCAAAAAGAAGGATATTATCAGGAACTGTACTTTGTATAATTTTGCAAGTTTTCTGGTTATTGAAAAGTTTTCAAAATGGACAGGTTAGTAAGCTTAAGTAAAATGTTTGGGATCATCAGGTACAGCTTTCAAAAAGAGAGCTTCTGCATGCATACACAAATAGTCAGCGCATTGCAGCTTCCTAGCCAACCTGTTTGCCTTTGCGATTTAGAAAATATCCATCTATCTTGATACTTTAGTTAAAAAGAGGTTGAATGTGCCTGGAAGATACATTCCCAAAGTTGGCCCACTGCAATTTTTTGATACTTCTGTGAAAGTTCATCTGTCTGTCTAGAAGCTTGAGGTTGCAAACGACCATAAAGGTGACAGAAAAAAGCTATGGACACAAAATAAAATTAGAAGATTAAATGCAGATTACATCTGTCCCTCAAAAGCTTTAGCTTTCATTCCATCATCCAGAAATCCTGATTCCACTGACTGTAATGAAGTGTATTTCTCATAGCTGGTTTCTCTGGAGCAGTTGTTACTGACTTAAAAAAATACAAACGTGCATTCATTATACACACCTGGAAACATTCTTTTCTGAGAGTGCGTCAAAAAACATTTCTTTTGACAGGATTTTGGAAAGTGTTTCTGCATGATCGCATGCACTGAAGTGAAGATAGATTCTTGGTTGGGTAGTCAAGGCAGCATGGTGAAAGAAAACAGGGAAGCTTCGTAAAACTGGGTAAGATGTGTGGGACTTTTTTCTTCTTTCTTTCAAAGGTTTTAGGTTCTGTTTATACTACTGCATTTTCAATTACCCTTCCCACTTACAACAGTCTTAAATATAAGGACTCTGCCATTTTGATTTGATGCTTGGTTCGAGTCAGTTGCTTTGAACTAGTTCAAGCAGGGTGGTCTATCCAGTGTGCCAGGACAGCAAGGTCTGTTGGTTTCTACACCTGTATGGGTTGTCATTTCACCCATCTATGGCTAATGCATGGGGAGGGTCTGAGACATGGTGTGAACTACAAATTTATTTCCAAGAATTCAATTTTATTTATCAAGATTTTTGATGTGATAAAAATGCCGCGAGCACTTTTAAATGCCTGCTTTAAAATGAATAGAACATGTCTCAAAACACACTGTCTTGTGTCCTGTTCCGTTGATGCTGTGATGGAGAGAGGAAAACTTTTCTGAGTGTCATGTCTTCCTTCGTAAAAAAAGACACAGGACACAAATGGTCCACCTGTGAAATGAGACCTTAAACAGTCCAGTATATTGATGTAGGATGTATTTTATGCTCTGTGCCCATCACTTGCCTTGTGTATGTGCCGTAATCAGCAAAAGGTGTAACAGTACATTTTGTTCCTTCCTGGAAGAACAGAAAAGGGGCTCCCACAGCACATTACTGCAACATGCCCTGAAGAGTCTTATGGCAGAAAGCAGGCATTTTTATTCAGAAAGTGGTGTGTCTATTCCTTCATGCTTTATCATTACTTATGTCTATAACAGGAGCCCCGGTAATGTATTTGGTCCTCTTATCCCTAGCATTATATGTATAATGAAAAAAGAGGCCTGCCCTGTAACAGAAAGGTCAGAATTGAGCATTATAACTGTTGCTATAATTTTACCCTAATTCTGTGGCTAACGAGAGTCAGCTGCTTTTTGTGTTCGCTGCACAATTGCAGAAAGCAAGATGTATTGACTGTAGCAAAGAATGAATAATAGGATGATGCGTGCTTCTGTTTCATGTGATGTGGTACAGTCCTTTCTTGTTTGAATCAACATTCAATTTAAAAGAGATTTTTCTGTAGCATTTGTAGGTCAGTGAGCAAAAACTTTCCTCCTTGAAATACAGGAGCAACTGTTCCATTTCCTGTAATGTATATAGATCTTTATGGTGAAACAACTACTGAACAGTTTCAGCAGCACAGAAAAACTGCATTTGAGGCAATTTTTGGAATGATAAGAAAGGAAGAGAAAAATTAATTGGGCTAATTTGAGGAAAACTTATGGAAACTGTTGGAAAAAGATGAATATGATAAATTTGGAGTTGTATGGTGATTATTTCTGAATAAGATATATTTATACAAATTTTTCTGAATATTGTAAAGGGATTGACTTGCATAGAGCAATGTTTAATGATATAATGTACAGAATTAATTCAGTGAAAGTCTGTTCACGTGCAGGAAGGGAAGTGGACAGTAGCTCAGATAACAACCTCTCTGCAAGCAGAACATTTGACTTTAATGCTGTGGCTTCTTCCAAGTTATCTGTAAAGTTCTAATTGGGCTCTGGAAAACACCAAGATTTAGGCCAACAACAGCATATTCTCTGAGAGAGAGGAATAAAGATTATGTCATTTGTCAGGCATTGGGGGATCTGCAGTAAGTCAGACATGCTTCTGTGAGCTCTTGAATATTATAAATGTTATAAAGTATAAAATCTGTGCTGCTGCACAGGAGCAACAATAAAAATGGGAGACAAGATACATGCAGGAGGCAGGATTTCTTTGCTCATCCTCCCTATGGCTCCAAACACACATATTGGAATAGAACAGCAGGTTATGATAGGAATAGTCTTGCCTTCATTCTCCATATGGTATTGGCTCCAAGATCTGACAGCACACTCCATTGAAAAACACAAAGAATAAACTGTACCAAGACGTGTTTCTTCCTCAACATTTCCTCCACCTCTCAACTCATTTGCTCACTCCTTCAGAAATACAGCAGTGCTCTGGCATGCTACAGACCTCCTCCTGATTCACTTCCTTTTGTTCTTTTCACGGTGGAACAAGGCAGCTCTGATTCAGTTTTGCAGAGGAAAAGAAGTACATTCAGCCAGTAGCTGCTTCACAAACAGTCTGTGTTTCCAGAAAAGAAAAAAAAAGATACAGGTTAAATTGAATCCTCTTGTGTACCAGACTGAGTCTCATCTTAAATGATCTTTTCTTCTAAGAATGACTTTTAAAGGCAATTATATTCATGCAGTCATTAAGTGATGAGCAGTACATACCTGAATTTGTCCTTCCTGCTGAGGAAAATGTACTTGGTCTGCCTTATGACTGAGAATAGAAGAATCCCAGGACTCATTCTAGGAAAGATACAGGCTTAGTGAGCACATGTGTATGCATTTATAGGGGGAGGGGGTAGGAGTGAGCAGAAGGGGGATTCACTGAAGTAAATAAAGAAATCCTCAAAGGAACAATAGCCTTACATCAATGTCTTCTCTCAGAGTATCCAATGTTTTGATTGAAGGAATGATGTTTTAATTTCTATGTAATTAGAACATGTAAATGACTCTTTATTTTTCCAAATAATTGTGAGTTCACTTTTTATGCAATATAATGTTTAATATTAATCTTAATTTATTATGTTTAAGGTAGCCAATAATGCATATGATATAGATGTCTTCTCTGTATTTCATTTAAGCAACTACAGTGTGTGGAATAGATCATTATTTGAGGTAAACAGCAAGTCACATTGATTTACACTAGCTGAAAATGTGGCTTGGTGACTGTAAATCAGAGTGTTATATATTTAATAAAACCAAAGGAGGATTTAAGGTACTTAAAAACCTACAAGCTTCAATTTCAGCCAAACAGAAGCTCCAGTATTTCAGTAAACACGAAATTAACTGCAGGGAAGGACGCATGACTGTTATTAATCCATAACAACATTTTGTCTTGGAAAGCAGTGCTTCATAGAAGGATTTAGGGGTCATTGTAGCTAATCGCCTCAGCATGAGCTTTTAGCATAATACTGCAGTGAAAGAGCATAAAGCAGCCTTCACATACATGAAGTAGGTAATATCAAGAAGCGAAAAAGCAGTTTTTCCTCTCTACATTGCACTGGCAAAATTACTGCTGGAACACTGTTCTCCATTTTAGTGTCCTTACAGCAAGCAAGATATGGTAATATTGAACACAATTCAAACAAGAGTTATACGATGATCATGCACTACAGAGATACTTTATTACGTAAAATTGTTTTTAGTGATGTATGAAGTCTGTCCAATCATTCTCCTGTCAGTACTGGCATGTGCTGCTCATGAACAAGGAAGAACTTGTTGGGGATGTGACAAAGAGTGACAGTCTTGGCTGTAGAGACCATGAAATAGTGGAGCTGAAGATCCTAAGGGGATGGAGGAAGGAGAGCAGCAGAGTACAACTCCTGGACTTGAGGCAAATTATGGATGTATATGTGAGAATGAGGGGATCCCAAATACAAGAGAAAATCCCAGTGACCCAATAAATAGCATTTGTTTCCAACAACAAGACGAGCCATCTAGGCATGCAGTGGAGCTGAAGGCTTGAATATGTGAAGATTTTAGCCTTGGTTCCTTCAAGGCAAAATGTGAATCTGCTTTTTCTTGTGTTACTTGTTGACAGATTTTTAAACCTCAGTCAGGGAAATAATATGACATTATTATTTTAGTGCTATTATTCAGATAGATTACTAAAACTATCCAGGTCTGAACTGCCAATTGGAGGTGCTACTCTTTGTTCAAAAATCTGTCTGTGCAGCTGGATTATCAGTGAGCTGATCACATTTAGTCAGGATGAATCCAGTCTTTGGTCTTGGACTTCTTGCACCAACAATGGTTCACTTTTAATACATATTAGGAATTGTTTGTTCTTAAATAATTTATTCTTCTGATGACAAGCTACTACTACAAAACATTCAAAGTGAGTTTTAATTGACAGAAACAAAACTTAAACCAATTCATCTTTTTGTGTGACCCCAGTATAATGCTTAAGCAATGAGAAACTACAGGGTGTGAATAATGAAGCTATAATTCACACCTTGTGCATGACTAGGTATAACACTGGAGTCTGAGTGTTGTTAAATTCACAATGTATGAAATATTATACCACAAATCAACAACCAGTCAGCTGTTAATACAGAAAAAAAAAAAAAAGGTAATTGGAGTCAGGTACAACAACAACAAGCAAAACTTCACACTACAAGCTTGGTAATTTTATGCAATATTATACCAGAAAAGTGGAGAGTCTAGGTAGGCATTACTCTTACAGAAGAGATAATCCACATTTTCCTGTAGTTTTTCAGAGGATTCAGAAGTGTTTATCTACATGCTGCCAGACCAGGTAGCTCTGAGTGCTGTACGCTGTGTTTCCTCCCAGCTGCTTGTTGGCTCTTGTGAGATGCAGTGGTCAGTACTCCAGCAGCAGCTGAGGGAGAGGTACCTCAACCAAGAGAGCTAGACTGTTAGTGCAGAGACAGGAAAGCACCAAGGGGAAGACTTTAAAATTCTAGATTCTGAGGATGTGAGTGGTAGGTGATGTAGGTAATCACGGGGTCTGCCTTGTCATGTCCTTCGTTTGTATTTATCCAACGACCTGGATGAAGAGTTAGAATGTACCCTCAGCAAGTTTGCTGATGACACCAAACTGGGAGGTGTGGTAGATACACCAGAAGGCTGTGCTGCCATTCAGCGTGACCTGGATAGGCTGGAGAGCTGG
>Ga0065711_1039088_pt1 | contig 18143 bp, 8 predicted proteins | sample Hoacrofraction12_FD_59098 | JGI IMG/M metagenome (GOLD analysis project Ga0065711, IMG submission 59098) | Hoatzin crop microbial communities from Cojedes, Venezuela - Epithelial fraction 12 v2 (version 2) | ecosystem: Host-associated > Birds > Digestive system > Esophagus > Crop | place... | reverse complement strand
CTGGAGATATTCAAGACCCGCCTGGACAAGGTCCTGTGCAGCCTGCTGTAGGTGACCCTGCTTCGGCAGGGGGGTTGGACTAGATGACCCACAGAGGTCCCTTCCAACCCGGACCGTTCTGTGATTCTGTGATAAATTAAGATTATAAAGAAACACTAAAAACCTGAACATGCTTAGTTAAATCACACAGTAATTTATGTGGGTTTGAAGAGTAAATGAGTGAATTTCAAGTAACAGGACTCATTCATGTTAATGGACACTAAATCAGATACCAGTTATGATACTTCAAATGTCAACATCATTCACCTTGTTAATTCTTTCACTGTCAAAAAAAGGGTAAAAGAAAGTATGTGTCATTAAAAAGAATCACACAAGCTACTCTTGCAGACAGCTCATTAAGGACAGGTTTTATAGTAGATGGTGAGGCTGAAGAAGCAAGGACATCATTTTAATCACCTTAATGCTTAATTTTCAAACAGTTATAAAATATTACTACTGCATTTAAAGTTAAAATAAATTTGAGTCCAGAATTCTCTCGTATCTAATTAGAAATCTTATCAATTAATCTGTCCATTAAAGGGGAAGTGAAGAAAAAAAAAAGAATGAACAGTTTAAGAAGAGACAAAGACAAGCAGACTTACTCAAGAAAAATTCTGTTTGTCCCAAATAAAAGTTCAAGTTTTCTCCTTGAGTAAATAACCTCTGTACTTTAATCAACACCATCTGACTATACACATACACATCCACATCCACAGTCTTCTCAGTAGTGCCCAGTGACAAGACAAGAGGCAGTGGGCACAAATGGAAACACAGGGAATTCCATCTAAACACCAGAAAACACTTTTTTGCAGTCAGGGGAGGTCAAACACTAGAACAGTTTCCTCAGAGTCTGTGGAGTCTGCATCCTTGGAGATACGCAGACCTCAGCTGGTAGTGATCCTGAGCAACCTGTTCTACCCAACCCTGTCTAAGCAGGGGGGGTTGCCTAAGGCAATCTCCTGAGGTCCCCTCCAAGCCCAGTCATTCTGTGTTGCTATGAAAGCAGGCAAAGAGCACATCACCCCTTAACTGAATGAAATGAGCTTCGTAGCTGATGAAATGAGAATAAAGAAAGATCATTCTGTCTATAGAAAATTCAGAAACAGTAACTATGGGTTTCTTGCAGCCAAATAAGTTGCCATACTGAATGTAAGATAGTGAAAGAGATAAAAAAGGACAATTTCAGTATAAACGACAAATGGAGTTATGTTAAATTTTATTTTAAATTATAATATTTCTAGAAACCTATATTTTATATCAAAATATCCAGACCACTATTGTACCTTATCCTATCACTAAATGAGGAGTCAGTATAAAAGATATCTACTTATGCTAGCAGTAATATGCTAATACTGAATTTGTCTTGAATCAAAAAGACAAATTGCAACAAAGTCAACAGTATTTTTTTTAAAAAAGGGGAAGGAAGTTTTGAACTGGATATCAAAATTATTGGGAGAAGGCTAGACCTGTTTGAAAGCACAGCTGCAAAGATTAATCCTCTGCAACCCAAGTCGAGACAACAGAGCTGCGTGTGCCCTTGAATCTAGAACAGTGGGGCTAGGTAAGACATGATGGTGGCATAGTAGAAACAGAAAAGGCTTAAAAGACTACAAAAGACAGAATGAAAGGATCCCTAGCCTCCCTACAGGTGGTACAGACATGGAACAGAGAGGGCCCCAACCAATCTCAAATTTCAGGTCTGAAACCCCCGAATCCCAGATAAAGCCCTTCTCTGGACGGCTGTCTTGGAGAAGCACGTGATGCTCTGGGTTATCAGCAGAGATCAGCCAGCAGACTTAATGTTGCAATGCTAGCCTCAACAAAGTACTCAACAAATTTCCAAGACACTGGCTGTTTACGTACTGTTGGAGTTACAAATAACAGTTCTTTTCAAGTTTTTGAATGTAACAGGGCCTGGCACTCATCACTGGGTTTCCCAATAGGAAGAAAATAAATTATAGATCACATTACTAACCTCTGAAGATGCTGAAATCCACTACTGTTAAACATAGGTTTAAAAACAAACAAAAAGACCTCACATCACCCAGGCAACCATAAATAATCCCTCACAGCAAACCTTTTTTTCATTTATTCAGAGATATGGGATTAATCTTGATGTCAGATTAATTATAGTCAGAGCTATAGGTGTAAAAGTTATTAGGAGTACTGCAAAAATAAACTAATGAAAAAATATATGTTTATGCATGACTGCATGCTGCTTGATTCTGTGTCACAGTGCAGAACTTTTCCTCCATGAGCAGTCTTTAGTCCCAAAGAGAATCAATGATTTAGTCTGTCTATGTCAGAGGAAAAAATATTTCAGATATGAATACTAGAATTACTAGCTAGAAATATCACATCTAAGGAAAGTCATGATATGTAAATTTCATATTCTGAGCAGATTCAGAAAATATTTAGTAGTCTCCCTAAATCACAATTAACTCACTTTCCAGATAAAACAAAGAAAAAAACACAACAGTGTATAGGTCAGATTAAAATTCTATCAATTTCAAAAGAAACAAGCATAGTGAGTGGACTGTAGTTAGTATATAGATCAGTAAAATAAACAGAATTACAGAAAGACAATCTTACCAGATTCCTCAAAGCCTTAGAGGGAAAGCTACATGTACTTATATGCTAGGTTATCTTTGACGAAAATACATACAAACTTGCACAGAACATGTATTTGAGAGTTTGCTATTTATAATACTCACTTCTGTACATAAATCTACACTTCATAGCCTCTCCAACTATAATAAATCAAACCTGAATGCACAGAAAAAGAAGAGAAAACATCTATTCATTCATCATCACCTGTGTGTCAGGTTGGAGAATCTGAATATCAAGCAGATATCAAATCAAGGGGGAAAGGATTTGGATTCACCACCTTACAAACAATCTTTATCTGCAGTATTGACACTTCTTAAACTAATGGTTCATCACACTAAGAATTCTGCCTTCTGCCTCATCCAGTGACAATAACCAGTAGGAGTCTTTCAAAACTATAGTTAGCGCTCCACACACTGTTCATTAAAAAGGTGTAATAATTAAAGCTTTTATTTCTCATTACTATTGGGGTGTAATTCAGTCTTATTTTTCCCTGCATGTTACTTCCACATTTCTTAAAACAATCTTGGATAATTACAAAGTGCATAATTAGTCATGAGTTTTTTAATGAAAACATTTTAAAAAACACAAATCTTTAACTGTACTTCTGAAATTTTTATCTAGAAAAATCATTGTTCTCAGCTGAAACTCAATGTGCATCATACTCAAGATGGATGATCCAAAGAGCTTACAAATGAAGCACTCCTTCCAACAAAACTTTTAAGGAAATGTGGCCTTATTTTGAATGAATACAGAGTAATTCATCTTGGAAATCGAAACATTTAAATTAAACAAAGCCTTTGTTTAGCATTCTTTGACTTAATCAAGTACTACTTGTTTTCTGTCAGAGAGAAACAGCGCAGCTATCAAGAAAATCAAAACGGAGAGAATCAGTTGAAGAAAGAGTGAAAAGATCTTAACATTATTTTCCATTTACAGTAAGAACTTCTGAGAATAATATAATTCCAATGCAATAATCTGTTCTACTTAAAGAAAAAAATCCTCCACCTACATCTTAGGTTTTTAGACTGTTCCCATCACTGAAACACGGAATCACTAGAACTTGACTATATGAACACAGAAACTTAAATATGTGAGTATCAATTGCATGCAAGTAGACAAAGGTTAGTAGAAATCCATGCTGTGCATCTTGGAGAATGATACACCTCACTGAAATCTTACAGATTTTGAAACAGCCATGCCAAATAGGCTTCCTCATAGAGGAAAAAAAATTTAAAAAAAAGAAAAAAAAAAAAAGAAAAGACCCATAAAATAAATGTCAGGTAGATGATCCTTTCATGAACTTACTTACCAGACATTTTCAAAAGAATTAGCTGACATAAATTTAGTAAAATTAATTCCATACTAAACATTTTATTTTACTTATTGTGTACACCAGATTTAACTGACAGATGTTGAATTTTATTTACTTCCTTCTCAACACATATATGAGCATTAGATTGTAATTGCATTTAATCAAAACCCATTAAAATTAAGAAATGAAGTACAGCTTTGTACAACTAGAATAACTGAAACAAAAAAAACTGAAATGTGATCCAAAGTTACTGCCTTCAGTGAGCTTGACAGTAGCTACTTTATGTCTTGTTAGTTTTGCAACCAATATGCGTACAAAATGGAAATAAAAATAAAAAAAAGTGATGTGCCCTTACCAAAAAGTAAAATGCTCATTTGAAGAGACATTGAAAAAAATTATTTTTTTCCCTTTGGAAAGAGATGAATAAAAATAAGAGTGACAGTTTGATACCGTAAGTTGGTAAAACAAAGGTGCTCTCAAACTCTTTTGGGAATTTTAGAAAGCAAGCATTCTTTATTACAGAGCTGGATGCATGAGGGATAGGTCCTCCTAGCATGCATACCACATATGGAAGCAGGCATTCTTTTATTTAATTTCTTATCAAGAAGTTCCAGGCCATGGGGCAAGCCCATGTTGAATATTGGTTACACCATGTACATAACACTTGGTCAGCATTTTCACACTTTACATGTTCAGTGAGGAAGGGTCTCGGTGTCTTTCTCCCAGAGGGTGTGATTTTTAGTATGATAATGTATCATAATGAAGGATAAGTTACATTCAGATACTACTTTTCTTTCAGAATCAGCCAAAACTAGCTAAACGCTAACAAGTAGTCTTCTCAGGGTGTTCATATCTCTTCAAGGACAGATTCCTTGATTTAAAGGTAACACTAACTCTTCTTCTAAGTAAAAACAACAAACTCCTACTATTCTAATTACACAAGAGCCTTTATGCAGAACACTAGCTCTTTCAATTATGCTAGGGCCTTTTGATAAAAAGTTAGATAAAGTAGTGAATGGTATATAAAAAATAGATAAAGTTCCGTTCTCAATTGTACCCAAATCAAGGAAGAAGAGACATTTGGTTCCAACTCATAAAAAATATACTTGTTGGATGGTTTGGTTTTTTACTTTTGCATATATATGCACATATTTGCTTTGCCCTAATTACTATGACACAAAAGTGTTCACACACAAAAGTATTCTACATTTTTATATCCTAAGAAGATAAACACAGTACTGCCAGCTTTAGTTCAGATTCTGTGCTGTAATTGTCAAATATGTACTACTGAAACTTTCCAGAAAGTCTCAGTAAAGTCTCTAATTAAAAAAAAAAAAAAAAATTTAGCTGCATTTTTCTGTTACATCACTGAAATTCCAAATATGCTTTATTTAAAGTTGTGACTGACTTCAAATGCTGAGTAATTCACTCAGATAAACTATTAATATGTAATACCTGTTCCAACTTACAGATTTTACTTAACTGGATGAACCACTTAACTGTGATTACAAATCAACAGAAAGCTAATTCTTTGAATTCTTCACTATTTACAATATACTTTGTTAGATCTTACTGGATCATTCTGTATGCAGATGTCATACAGCTAGAATGTCCGGTGCCACCAAAATTAGCTAAGATTAAAAGAAAAAAGTACTCATTTTGGAATAAGAGCACTAAGCATAGAGTTAATCATACTTAATCAGCAAAACTCTATATGTAATCAAGCCCTTAAAATTTGATTATCTGGTCTACTGGAATTTATTTGATCACAGTCTAATGCTGGTACTAATTATGCAATTCCTATTTGATTTACATTGTTTCTTGTAGGTTTGATACTGTATGGTCTTAATTTTATCTTTGCTTACTGAACTGGTGTTTACTAGGTTTTATTCCAGCATTCAGACCTATCTTCAAAATTTTCAGGTCGTTAAATTGCTTTCTCTTGCTTATATCAACACCCACTTATGAAAGCTACTAACTTTTGCTACTTATTATAAAAATAAGAAAATTAGGAAACCATCAAAATAATGAAAACATGGAAACAATTCATGTACAATATAATGCCAACACACCTAAGAAAAAAACTTGGAAGAATCTTAATGGTAAACAATAAAGTCAGATAAATACAAGTGACAGAAAAAAAGTGTAGTAACAAAATAGGTAAAAGAAGGCAAAACAGTCAAGTGAGCTAGCAGAAGAAAACAGTGGAAAGAGACTCCAGTAAGATGTTGCAATTTTCCGAAACCAAATTTTTAGAAAACTAAATTCCCCTTAATCTGATCCTTGCCTTAGATAGATACTCAGTCTTTGGCTGCTGGACCAAAATGCCAGTATCTGTTCTATGCAACCACTCAATCTTCTGCCTTTGTCAAACCAACAGCTTCGTGGTCATAGCTGTTGCATGTCATGACAGTAAGTGGTCCAAATTAATGGATACATATCCTAATATTCAGCTTTGCTAATGGTGTGATTTCTTCTGCCTCCAAGTAAGTTTAATTCTAGTGGTACATTCTTACTGCAGTTGATTGGCCATTTGAAACTCCACCAGGGCAGGTAGCACTAGGTGCTACTGCTAGTCACCCACAGCAGAACCTATAGCCTTATGTAGGTTAAGTGCCTCATTTGTTATAGTATAGTTAAATACAAAACTGGCTGTGAAATAATGATTTGTAGTACGCATTACAACAATTCACTGTCGAGCCTTTCAACTTAATCAAGTATTATTTGACCTTCCAGCTCTTATTAGCACCATGTTCAAAATTCAAGAATTTTTTTCAATGAAAAGGAGAACGGCATGAGTCTAAGCCCTCACAGTACTTCTGCTGGACCTTGTTACTTCAGATACGGTATCAGTTCTCAGTGTCCCTGGCACAGTGGTAAGACAACACATGTTCCTGCAGTGCCTTTCATGCCTCCACAGATGAGGGCTTATTTTGATGCTGCGGCACCTATCTGGAACCACCCACATATTGCTAACCAATTTACACAGATACATGCTTATTTCTATATGTTTCCTCTGTTATGACTGACTGGAAGCCAAACTATGTCCAAATTATCCTGATGCTGGGTACGATGCATAGAGAAACTGAGGTAAGTCAAAGCATAAAAATGAAAGTTTCTTCAGTTTCTTGTAACCCAAACTGCCTGCTATGTATGGGGATACGTTGTTACTGGTATCCTGCCACACCCTCATAACCAGGAGCTACAGTCCCATTCACATCTTCGAGGCACTGTGCCTGTGCCAATAACAGTGACTACAAATCCTCCTAGTAAAACCCAGCCGGCATTACAGCTTAAGAGTGGGAGAGTTACTAAAAACCAGGCTGCTGAAGATATATGGTTTGCAAACAAGCAGGCTGCTGGAAAAGGACAGTCTCAACTAAGAAGTCTGTTTACTATTTAGAATGAAGAAAATAAGACATTATATGGTAAAAAATTCTCTAAGAAAAGATTTTGCTGTTAGAGAATTCAGACTCTGCCATGATACACACTGTGTTGCTTCTACTAATATCTAGCCAAATACCCATTGCTAATATAGCTTAGTTACAGAAAGATCTTGATAGTGAAGGACAGTTCTACTAGGGACTTAAAAACTGAACCAGGAAATTTCTTGCGTAGAGATGACTACAACATAAATATTTTGCACCAAGAAATCAAAGTAATCCAAATGTTAAAAACAATTCCCTCTTTTATGCAGTTCCAATATCGCAAAATCACAGAATGGTTGAGGTTGGAAGGAACCTCTGGAAGTGATCTGGTTCAACTCCCTGTTCAAGCTGGCTTACGTGGGGGAGGTTGCTCAGAACTACGTCCACTCAGCTTTTGAATATCTTCAAAGATGGAAAGTCTACAACCTCTCTGGGCAACCTGTGCCAGTGCTTGGTCACCCTCACAGTAAGGAAGTTTTTCCTTATTCTCAGACAGAACCCCCAGTGAATAGAAAACTAATGAAATGATAATATATTTGCTTAGATTTACTTGAATTGCTTGCTAAAAATAATAAAAAGACATTGGAAGTTAAATTAATTTACAAATTACCAAGCATTAGGGAATTTTCCCCAGGAGATCCAAGCATGATGGCCAGAGCAGATAATAATCTACGCTTATAGTATTCACAAATGCTTCCTTGTCTGTGTTCTACAATCACAAAATCTAATTAACTGCACACAATCCAAAGTTTATTTAACATTTAAATTAAATAGAATTAATCTTTCCTTCAGTAAGATTTCTTTCTGGTAAAATGCCCAAACCAAGCTCACATCCTCACGTTAAATTGCAGGAGTCCACAAGTAAAATAGCTTGTAAGGGCTCATCTAGCAGGTGAGCAGCTGAAGACTGATCATGGACAACAGCACTAAGTGAAATTCAGAAGCACAAGGATTGTTTTAGCAGACATCAGGCTTTTCTTTTGTGATTAATAGAACCATGCAGAACGTAGCACACACTGTACCAGGATAAATCTTCCCTTCACTTTTTTATTTGTTATACAGTCATGGTTACTATTTAAGTTTCATGTTTGCTTAAATTGAATGCTAAAAAAATTGCATGCTTATTAAACATACCTCTTCCAATGCCTTAGCCCCACACAGGCAACAAAACAATATATCATTTCTGATCATAAACAGTAAAAGTAACTTCTTTCTTCTAGTTCTTGAAGTGAGGTGTAACTGAGAAGAAAAGTTATCTTCGCTATTTTACATTTAAAAAAAGTAGATATATAGATGAAGGTTCTTGGAATATTATCTAAGCTTATCACTCCCATTTAAAAAGAAAAAAAATACACTAGTCTGCTACTGTAGTGTTACGGTCATGGCGTATTTCCTTGACACAAAACAAAGCAGTGTAAAAGAAAATGAAACGTAGTTCAAGTATGATTGGCAAAGCTGTAGGATGGAGAGTAGGAAAGCTAAGATAAAACGTAGTTACCTCATGAACAGTGATGGCTGGCAGTTTTGCAGACTGAAATATTTATTCCACTGGTAGCAGTGAGAGCTTTTCCATTGACTGCACCCATGAAGGCTTCACTAACACTAGTAATGTGAATAAAAACTTTGAAATTTCTGTGACTTGCTAAAGAGTCAATATGTCTCCAAAAGAAATACTATCCACTAAAATATTCACAGTGGTAAGACATCAGCCTGCGCTTAATATCTGTATGCCTGTATTTCACAGGATAATTTACATATTTCAAGGACACCCGTTCCATATCCAATAATCCTGATTAGGAGAACTAAAGTTATTTGAAACTGTGGTAGAAAAGAAATCCCAACCTATTAATTACATCAAAAATGACCTTGGCATTACAGATATATTCACTATCCTCTGTGACATTCAGATAAAGTTGACTGCACTGTATATCAAGCACTGTGATACTCTGAAGTGCAGAGTCATAAATCTGTACCTGTTTATGTATTTACTGACTCATATGCTACACAAACCCAAGTGCTTATTAGTTCCAATACTGCTATGCATAAACACACTCTGATGAGAATGCATTCACGGTGGACTGCACCTAGTCACTGAGAGGTCCCAAAGGAGAAATAAAAGATTGCCAGAAATCATCCTGACTGCTACACAGGACCCAAAGGTCATTTTCTTGTGGACAACACTTAACAGCATCTTATGCAGACAATTTATTCACCTGTAAATTCTTTCCCCAAGAAAAGGTCGTATTTTATATGCAAGATTTGAAAGCCATTTTACAGAAAAAAAAAACCCAGGCAAAATTATGTTCCAACAATATAATTGTAAAGGTTGGTTTTAAATCTGTATTAAAAGGTTATCAGTCTCCATTTACTTCTTCAAAAACAGAGGCAAAAACAACTCAGGAAAAGACAGACAAGAACAAGGCATACCACTGGTAGACAGTTACGACAACAGAAAATGTAAAAGACAACTATAACCTTATCCAGACAGTATGAAGGGGACCAATAGGCAAAATAAAAATCTAAATATTCCACAAGTCTCAAAAATCTGTCTTTGCTGGTATACCTTGTTATTGACTATCAGTGTATATTATTGTGCTTCCTTTCTGATTTTCTTTAGCACGTAAAAAAAGGGAAATCTTTCAGTAAAACTTTCTAGCTGAAGACCTAAAAATTGTTGGGAAATGTCAGGTTGGGAAATGTCACCACCTACAATATATGGACCAAGTATATAAGGGCTTTATTTGAGTTTTACTGAAATTAATGGAGACACCTTCTGGCATCACAGAGATCCATCAAGCATACAGCTATTGCACAGTTGTTGACATTAGACTTATTATTCATTCAAGTAATTGTCTAGTTGCATAAGATTCACTATCAGGCCTATGTTATAAATCTGAGAGTGATTAACTCACAGGAGTTTCACATGTGTATATCCTGAGGGGTATTTGTTTACATTCGTAAACAAAAGAGTAAAAATATCCTTCCTGCATATCTGCCAGTTTAAAGTTGGGAAGGAGGCTGTGGGAACCGTCCTACAGTGGAATTGAAGAAACATCTAAGATTGGAAAGAGCTCTTTGGTCTTACAGACTGCACCTTTACTTGTTTTAGGATTATACCACATAGTCTTTTTGAAAAATTGATTAAACTTCACCTTAAACTACAGAGGTTTTACTTCCCTCATTATTACAAAAACATAATCAAAGTAAGAACACAGCAGAGAGAAGCAAATGAATGAAATACAATCATGGCGAATAAAAAAATGTGTACAATTAAAAAATAATCAATATATATTTTTAAAGTGAACATTTGTAGCAGATTTGGACCCATAGCCTACTCTCCATACGCACGCATATGTGTGTATATAGGTGCATATATATACATACACAGACACCGTATATACGTATACTAGTAATGTGGAGCCATCCTCTTTTACTATTTGAAACAACCTGAATGCAGAAAGCAACCTGGTTTGCATCACATATCCTGCTTCTCAAATGTAACCCATTTGCCTGTTTCTGGCTATGGTCTGCTACTACTCATCTTAAGAAAAAAGCTTCAGTTACATAACTTCGTACTTTTCCTCATTTAGGTGTGAATATTTTATCCCACGTTGTACTTCTTTCATTTGCCTGAAGTCACCTTTCTGTTGCTATGTGCTATAGGTTGCTCTGTTTTTCACTTTCTCTTACGGTTGTGATCATTCTTTTGTTTATTCTTTTCCCCTCAAGTTCTTCTCTTCCACATAGGTTCTTTGGCAATGTTAAGAAATAACACAATTTTTGCAGGCATTTATATTTAGTTTTTCATTGTTTCCAATCAATAACTACTAATATATTTTTCTACTCTCTATCTTTAAAACCAGTAAGAGGTCTCCCTCTTTTGCTTCCTCTTGCTTTCCCTCTTTTAAAGGCTCAAATGCAAAGTCATCTCCTTTTCTCTTTGGATTTACCAGCTGTTACTGTTTGACTTTTTAAGGCTTTTGACTAGGTCAGGTCTGGCACTTCTAACTGACAGTAGAAAACAAAATCAGCAAATATTTCTCAGTAGTGCTTCTGCTTATTTGTATGACAGAAACCCCGTAATACAGCGTCTAAATTTTAAGCTACAACCAAACTGATCACGAACAAAGTCACTTCTGGAAAGAGAGGACTTGCTGCTACTTCCTCAAGAACAAAGCCCTGACACCTGCAGTTCAGAAATTACCAGGCTAATTAATCAAGACTGGCTGCATAAACATGGCCACCAATGTTTCGACAGTAAGAATATGTAAAAATTATAACAATAAAAAGCAAAAACACCCAAGAAACTGTTACAGCACTGCATGCTAGGTGGTGAGCCATCAGGCAGCCACGCAGGAGGCAGAGGTAACTCATCTCCTAGTTTGGATAAGGATTTTTTTAATGACCACCCTTGTTCTCTAGGTGTATGCTAAATAGAAACTCAAGCCTGACCTCTCAAAGCAGGGAAGTCCAAAGCTTAACTTAATATCAGAGTTTTACAGATTTTATTAAGCTCTGGTACAAGATTATTTATAATTGTAGCCATCTATTAGAATCACAGAATAAATTAGGTTGGAAAAGGCCCTTGAGATCATTGAGTCAAACAGTTAACCTAGCACTACCAATCTCTTCTTACAGCTTACTTTCTTATGCATTATACACAAATTATACAAACATAAAAACAATCAAGCCATGTTTTTCTCTTCTTGCTGTACTTGTAAGCTATGAGCCTGGCAACTGTTGGGCAATTTTGTCCCTTCCCTTGCAGTAAATTATAGCCTCCTCTTGCTGCTGAGTTTCCTGGTCCCTGCAGTGTGGAGGATGATTCTGTTTGCTATTGTAATGCACAACGTAGGGACATGCTGACAGAAATCTCAGGAAATGCAATTTCTTCTTCAACAAAGTTTATGGTATTTGTTAGTGAGGCTGAAAAGAGACAGAAATGGGGTTTTTGCCAGTGTTAAAAAGACTGATGTAGGAAATCTCAAAGATGCCAACAATAACAAAAATTCCAATTTACAGCAAGCACATGGGAGGAGATAGGCTGGCATTTCGGGCCACTTAAAAAAATAGAATTACTATATGCTATTGGAAGAATATTTCATTCACTGGCCAGTAACTTAACTCTTTCTTTACAACAGCCACAAGTCAGTATCACATACATGTTCACACACACAACCCTACAAAGATACTACAGCAGCAAGATCAGGTTATTTACCATGACATCCTCATTAGTCAGCAGAAGAGACGTGAAATCTTTAGCATTGAGTGAAATCTTTAGCATTGAGGAACATGGACTTTTCCCAAAACATGAATAACAGCTTTCCTACGTAAGCGTTGTAGCCTACTAGTTCTGAACTTAGTAAAAAATACATACATTATCTAAACGCACATTTTTGAAAATAAAGCCAATGTGACACAAAGGATATGATGGTTTTAAAGTATCTCTGAAAGGAATGTCAGGGAGAATTTCTGTTGGCATGCTCTTGTAAATACTGGTAGATTAATTACTATGCTAAAATTTGCATGTGCACCTAGAACAATTCACATAATTGAGGTTAAGTTTACTTCAAATACATTGAAGTATTTAGAAGATAATTGTTCTGGAAGATTTTCCTATCTTTATTACCCCAAAATAGCCCTGGTGTAAATTTTATGAGTCAAAACAGTAGCTAGAATACACAACGTGCTGATATATTTATTTTCTCAGTGTGACACATCACAGCAGCTGAAATGGTGGATTAAATAAAGGTGAACTTCTAAGCTACACCAGGATTAAAGTGAAGTGGTTAAAGAAGTTGATAGAGCATCAGAGATTATTATCATCACAGAACAGAATCATAGTACAGTTTGTGTTGAAAGGGACCTTTAGAAGTCATCTAGCCCACTCCCCCTGCAATGAGCAGGGACCTCTACCACTAGATCAGGTTGCTCAGAGCCCCATCCAACCTGACCTTCAATGTTTCCAGGGATGGGGCATCTACGACCTCTCTGGGAAACCCGTTCCAGTGTTTCAGCACACTTACAGTAAAAAATTTCTTCTTTATACATGGTCTAAATCTACCCTCCCTTAGTTTAAAGCCATTACTCTCCTTGTCCTGTCACAACAAGCCTTCCTAAAAAGTCTGTCCTCATCTTTCTTGTAAGCCCCTCCCTGCAGCCTTCTCTTCTCCAGGCTGAACAGCCCCAACTCTCTCAGCCTTTCTCCGTAGGAGAGGTGCTCCATTCCTCTGGTCATTTTTGTCACCCTCCTTTTGACCCGCTCCAACAGGTCCATGTCCTTCTTGTGCTGAGGGCTCCAGAGCTGGACATAGTACTCCAGGTGGGGTCTCACCAGAGCAGAGGGGCAGAATCGCCTCCATCGACTTGCTGGCCACGCTTCTTTCGATGCCACCCAGGATACAATTGGCTTTCTGGGGTGCAAGCACACATTGTTGGCTCATGTCCAGCTTTTCATCCATCAGTACCCCCAAGTACTTCTCAGCAGAGCTGCTCTCAATGCCTTCATCCCCTAGACTGTATTGATACTAGATGTTGCCCCTGACGCAGGTGCAGGACCTTGCATGTGACCTTGTTGAACCTCATGAGGTTCACACAGGCCCATTTCTTGCACTTTTCCAGGTCCCTCTGGATGACATCCCCTCCCTCAGGCGTGTCAACTGCACCACTCAGCTTGGTGTCACTCAGTTTTGTTTTCTTCAGGCAAATAAACGTGATAGCCATAGTTTATCACTGTATATGGCATACAAATATCATCATTTTCACACAAATTGTATACTTTTTACTAACCTTTTATCAAATCATGGTCTAGGTTGAGTTTAAGTGTGCCATTTTTGTAGACGTTCTAGGATTCTGCCTGGTTTGAATTCCTCTCTCCCCCAGTTTATAATTGCTTTTTTTTCCCCTCCTCCTTTGTTGGCTATTTTCTTTTGAAAATGGCAGATGACCTAATTTGCATCTTCTCCCCACTAATTATTTTATTATAATCCTTTCCAATCACAGCAGAAGTCAAAGAAAGGAACCTGAAAAATGAGTAGATTGAAACTGCAATCCCTTGAAGTAAACTCTCAACATCTTCAACGGAAAGAAGAATTACTCTGTCATTTCTACACCTGCTTTCATCTGCTCTCTGGGGTTCATCCTGCTGTGAACACCCTAAAGGCTATTTCTCCTCTAAGTACATAGATCTCATTTTAAGCTGCCATCTTAAACACTTAACATTCTGTGCACTTGAGTGCACTTATCATTTGCTCTATGCTGCCTCTATAAATAACATTAAGAAAATGTCAGTGTCTAGATGCCTTATCCACACATATGCAATGGGATCAGCAGGTTTTACAAAACATTTATCAACATAACATTTGGAGTTTTCAGTTTGCTTTTCTTTGGAAAAACAAGTGTTGTTACAAATGATTTTCTCTAGAAAAAGTGGTATTCAATTATTCAAATTACTTTAGGCTATATGAGTTGTATTAATGCCTAATTTTATTTAATTTTATTAAATTTAAGCTTGTTTTGTTCAAATAATGTTGAATGCTATTAACATCTTAAATAGAGATATTTTAATTCACTGATTAGACAAAGATTTGTAAGCAAATATTACAAAGTAAACAAGCAGATACGGCTAATCTATTAAAGCCAAGCAAAAATACACATAGCTTGCTAAACTGATAAAGTTTTACTTGAAGCTAAATAATTCTGCTTTAGTGCAGACTACACATTGTACAATGTAATCAGATGTTAACAATTAACACATTAAAAAAAACCACACACAAAAAAGACAAGCTTTTATATTTTTTCTGTTAGTTTCAAAACCATAAAATGTAAAAATGCAGAACATGTTGCTTTGTATGGAGGGACTGAACACTGAATCATTTGCAGGACCCTTTCAGAACAAGCATTTTCTGTAAGGAAGGACAGAATCAGTTTGCAACATATATATGCTGCAAGTAGGAGAAGGAAAGAAATTTCAAAATGAAGTCAGAAATCTTTGGTTCTATATCCTGCCTAAAATGGAATTGCTGTGTACCTGAAATCAGATCCCTCCTATCTGTCGAGACACCATATCCTATTCCGCAAAATTCAAATGATAAGCATGTTTTTCAATACTGAAGTTCAAATAAGACTATTGAAAGCCCTGTCTTAAAGCAAATAACGCATTCCCTAAGTTACTCTAACTTGTTTTGGTACAAGATTTTACCATCTTTACTCAGACGGTAGTACTTTATGTCTAGGGATGTGCCTTCTGAAGTGAATTAATCTTTGCTGAGTTTCTGTAGCAGACTCCAAAAACATAGCAGTTTCAATCAAATGTTCTGCCCAGTGGAATATTTGCAGATGTTTCTGTAATCTAGAGTAAAACCAAGACTGTGGTTTGAATGGAGTTTTCAAAAAATGCCTCCCACTGATTACTTTTGTTTACACAGTAATATCCCTCCTGGCAGAAACCAAGACTTTTTAGAGTCTCAGTGCTGCTAATTGACTGTTTTGTAAAGAATACAAGACTTGAAGAAGCAGCGAGACTTCTGTTCTCAGGGGATGACATTCTCACCAGCATAAAGAAAACTGAAGATCTATAATACTGATTATATAAGAAAATACCTGACACTGCCTTCTTTCCCAAAAAGAATAAATTAGCATATTTTCATTTTTTTCTCCAGATTTCAATCAAACAGTTGTTTACAGCCTCCAATATCTAATAACTTGGATAACAATATGTTTAAATATACATTCAAAAATTACAACAGCCCAAGTTGAAAAAGTTCTAAAGTACAGAATTGCTGAATAGCAAAAATCATGTTATAAAGCATTATTTCTTTCTACTACACTAATGTTAATAACAAAGGTCTTTTAATAATTATTACAATAATGCTGTTCTTCAAATAGAATAGTTTTCACATCAGTAGTAATCCAATAATAAATTTCAGTTAGTTATCCTAGCTGTACTTTCCATGTCATTTAAAGTATAGAGGTACTAGTTCTATTCATATTTTAAAAAATTATAATATTCTGTATTAATTCAAACACTGTAGTCAGTTTCCATCCTTTTTTTTTTTTACTTCAGGTGTTTAAGACCACCTATTGATTATTTCACTTGAACGGGATTGCTAAGTAGATTTAATATCTGTATTAATTTCCAATTATATATTCAGGTGTACCTGATAAGAAAAATATGATTCAAGATTGAGTATCTAGAACAGATTACCCTGGAATTGTTTGCCAATTTTATCAACAGACGTAACAGTATTGTGAAATAAATGAGAACGATAAAAGTCTCTCCCATAAGAAGCAACAGAGGAACAGACTCTCATGAAGCAAACCAATGGTGACATTCTGCAAATGTATCTGCATTCCTCTACAGTAATCTCACAATACAAATAAGCATTTTAGGAGCTGATTATAAAGCACCCTATCAATGGAAAAAAGAAATATCTGGGGAACCAATGAATCTCACTTTCATTTATTAACTCCATGACAATTCAGGCACAAGCAGATATGTTAATTTTACGCAATAATTCAGCTTCAGTTAGACGACAATACATTTACTCTTTTTGGTCTTCTTTAAAATTCCCACATAAGAATTTTAAAAAGAAATTTTAAAAAATCCTTGTTAATCCCATATGCAACGAACCCAAAAAAGCTTGGTTTATCTTCATCGAAGACTTTTTATGCAGATACGAAAAAATATTATTATTTCTCAAAGTTAGGTTTCCTTAGAGGATGACTAAGGGTAGCATATTCTCTCCATCATTGGCACAAAAGTTGCAGATTCATGAAATTTTAGCCTGGGAAGTCTGCCCTCAGTAAACACATTTAATGCATGGGCATGGTCTTCTGTATGCTTACACTCATAGCCATCTGCTATGTGGGCACTGTTCCCATTCACAAGTTGACTGGAAATTTTCCTCAGATTATTCAAAGAAAGCAACGGGAACTGTAAACTAAGGCTTGCTCCTGCTACCAGAATGCCTTTATTTTTGCTGTTTATGAACCACTGATACAAATACTTCAGTTCACACACTGGGAAAGTATGTTCAGGAATGCAATACCTGAAAAGTAGAAAAACACGTAATGAGAAATAAGAGTCCTGCTCCCAGTAAGTTTTGATGTAGTGAGTACTGTAGGGAATTGTAGGGAATAACATTAACCGCTTTTGGTGTGAAGAGACATAAATAACAAAGTATCAAGATGATAAGGTGCACTCTGCAAGTGAAATCCTATGGTAAAAATTAGCATTAGAAAATAAACTTTATTCTAGAGACAAGGGAGATTCTCCAGGAACAACATATGTGTATCAGTGTTTCCATAAATGAATTTCCTGTTCTGAATTCCTTCATATCTGTGTAATCAAGCTGAGATTAGCAAACAGATTCCCAAACATTTTAGAAAAGCACGGTCTCAAAATAAACTGTGTAAATTAAAACTGAGGAAACCAAAATAAGCAGGAATCTGCTTATGGACTTTTTGGTTACAATATCCACCAACTAATAGGTTTGAATTCACCACTGAAGTTACATGGAGGGAAGTTATTGTTTCAGTGAGTATACAGTAAAAAATAAAGTTTGTGGGGTAATACACCTTTCTTCCTTCTATATAAAATTTCTATTTGCATCACTGTAGATCATTTGCTTGAAGAGTATGATGTTGGCGACAGTCCTGAACTATTTCCAGTGCTTCTGTCTTGATGTCTTGCAAACAAAATCAGGCAATGAACTGAATTCGTATAGCTGTGATTAATTTTTTTTTTTTTTTTT